>Ga0209630_10000081_pt1 | contig 107721 bp, 115 predicted proteins | sample COG_01_FD_184745 | JGI IMG/M metagenome (GOLD analysis project Ga0209630, IMG submission 184745) | Pelagic Microbial community sample from North Sea - COGITO 998_met_01 (SPAdes) (version 2) | ecosystem: Environmental > Aquatic > Marine > Neritic zone/Coastal water | place: Helgoland, sampling...
TAGTTAATTACTACCTCAACACGGCAAATAAAATCATAAGCAATAGAATGCCAATTTTTGGATATTGGCCATATAGGAATGGATTAGTTCATTATTATAATAGTGATAAGAAATTAAAATTAACTTTTAATCCTGATACACCATCTTTATTTTTAAAATATTTTGATGCATTAAGGGAAAAATTGTTTCAGCATGAAAGAGATGTAAAGCTAGAGAAAAGCTTAAAGAAGAAAGAAGCTCATTGGATTAAAGTGTTCAAGTCAATATATAAGAAGAAGGAAATCCCTTCAAGTATCATATTTAATAATAGTTTTAATTATCAAAATCTTGACTTAGTTGTTGCATCATATATCGCATGGGAGCATAATAAATTGAAGCCTTCTAGGAATGAGCCAAAGATTAAGCTGCTCGCTGACTGGAAGCAAATTTATTCTATATACGAGGACGTGTTTGCATTGAAAGATAAAAGACCGGAACGCTTTAGTAAAGATATGATTTCGATAACGGAGCTTCATGTATGATTAGTTTAATACTAACCATTGGAATAGGTGGAGCTATAGGGGCAATTACAAGATATATGTCTGGAGTTTGGCTATCTACTACAATTCCAAATAAGCCTTATATTGCTACACTGATAGTTAACGTTCTTGGTTCTCTTCTTATTGGACTCTTTTACTTGTTAAGTGACCATTTTCAAATCAAGGATAGTCTTAGATTGCTTTTTGTGGTTGGCTTTCTAGGCTCACTCACAACTTTCTCAACTTTTAGCTACGAATTCATAGCAATGATAAATCAAAAGAATTATTTTTTAGCGATAAATTACATACTCCTTAACGTTTCCTTGAGCGGTATTCTTATTTATATAATTCTCAAATTTACGAAAGATTAATGTTATTTTGACAAGTATCTTACAGCTTGGTTTACACCATCTATAGTAAAGTTATACATCTTATTCTCAGTTAAGAATCTGGTATAGTCAATTGATTGAGAGTAGTCCCAGTCTTCTTTAGGAATAGGATTTAACCATACAAGTTTATCAAAGTGACTCTGAATTCTTTTAAAGTAGGATTCTCCTGGTTTATCATTATAGTGTTCAATTGAGCCATTGATATGGGTTATTTCATATATGCCCATCGAAGCATCACCAACAAATATTATTTTATAATCACTGCTGTATTTATTTATTATGTCATCTAAATTTATAACTTCTTCTCTTCTTTCGTTATTTCTCCAAACACCCTCATAAACAAAGTTATGAAAATAGAAATATTCCATATTTTTAAACTCATATTTAGCTGCAGAGAATAATTCTTCACAAAGTCTGATATATGGATCCATTGATCCACCAACATCGAAGAATAATAGAACTTTTACTTGATTCTTTCTTTCAGGTTTAAGTCTAATGTCCACGAAACCACCATTATCTGCGGTCTTTCGTATTGTCTGATCTATATCTAACTCCTCATCTCCAGGTACTCTGCTAAATTTTCTAAGTTTTTTTAGCACAACTTTTATATTTCTTGTTCCTATTTCAACATCATCATCTAGATTTATATATTTTCTTTTGTCCCAAACTTTAGCAGCTGAAAAATTTCTATTTCCGTCTTGTCCAACTCTAATACCAAAAGGGTTACTTCCATATGCACCATAAGGAGAAGTTCCTCCCGTTCCTATCCATTTATCCCCCCCTTGGTGTCTTTCTCTTTGTTTATTGAAAGTTTCCATAAATTTTTTCATTAATTCTTCTAAGTCTTTCAAAGATTTAATTTTATCCCTATCTTCCTTTGACAGCGTCTTTTCGAATTGTTTCCTTAACCATTCCTCAGGAATTTCGTTTTGAAGAAATTTTAAATCTAAGTCCGACATACCATTAAAAAAAATTGAAAAAGCTCTATCAAACCTATCAAAGAATTTTTCATCTTTTACCATTATAGACCTACTAAGATAGTAGAAGTCTTCAGTTTTGAACTTTATAACTCCTAATTGTAGAGCCTTTATTAGATCTAAGAGCTCTTTTAGAGTTGTTCTAATTCCAGATTTTTTTAAAGTTAAAAAAAAATCTATTAACACTACTTACCTCTTCTAAGCATAAATCTAAGCCTTTCTAGCATCTGAACGTCTTGCTCGTTTTTTATTAGAGCTCCATGAAGAGGTGGAATAGCCTTATTTTCATCTCTTTCATGAAGAATATCTTTAGGTATATCATCAGAGAGTAGTAGTTTTATCCAATCGATTAACTCTGAGGTTGAAGGGTTTTTCTTAAGCCCTGGCACTTCTCTTAATTCAAAGAATACGTCTAAAGCTTCAGATAGAAGTTTCTTCTTAATCTTAGGAAAGTGAACATTGACTATTTGTTCCATTACATCACGTTCTGGAAAATTAATATAATGGAAGATACATCTTCTTAAGAATGCATCAGGTAATTCTTTTTCATTATTACTTGTTATGATTACTATAGGCCTATTTTTTGCAGAAATATTCTCTTTAGTCTCATAAACAAAGAACTCCATTTTATCTAGTTCTAGCAATAAGTCGTTTGGAAATTCAATATCAGCTTTATCAATTTCATCAATTAAAAGAACAATTCTTTTGTCAGATTGAAAAGCTTCCCATAGTTTTCCTTTAATAATATAGTTTGATATATCTTCAATTCTAGAATCCCCTAGTTGTGAATCTCTAAGTCTTGTTATTGCGTCATATTCATATAAACCTTGCTGAGCCTTAGTGGTTGATTTTATATGCCATTTAATTATTTCTGTATTAATAGATTTTGCTATTTCTTCTGCTAGCAAAGTCTTACCTGTACCTGGCTCACCCTTTATAAGTAATGGTTTTTCTAAACTTATAGCAGCATTAACGGCAAGTTCTAAATCGGGTGTAGCAATATAATTTTCAGTACTTGTAAATTTTTTCATCTCTTTATTATAATTGTTAAAAAACAATTAAAAAGGTTAAAATTTTTTATTATATGTTATAAATTCTTAATATTATTAAAAAAATGAGGTGAGATATGTCGGATAGATTAAAAAAGAAGTCTACAGAAGCAACAAGTAGCATTATGGTTTTTCCTAGTGACACCAATGATTATGGAACAATGTATGGCGGTAGATTAATCGAAATGATGGATATGGTAGGTGGAATTTGCGCTCGAAGATTCGCGAGCCATAAAGCTGTAACAGCGTCAATTGAAGATATGCAGTTTAACAAAGCTATAAACAGAGGAGACATAATTGAGTTTAACTCTAGGGTGATTTATACGGGAAAGACTTCTATGGTTATTAAAACAAAGGTGACACGAGAGGGTTATGATGAGTCTAAAGAAGTTTGCGCTAGAGCTTATTTTGTTTTTGTAGCAATGGACTCAGTAGGAAAGCCTACAGAGGTCCCTATATTAGAAGTAATTACTGAGAAAGAAGAAAAACTTAATAAAATTGGAGCTGAGATAAGAAAAAGACAAGCCTTTGAGGAAAAAAGATTTGAAATTGAGCTAAAAGAGAACCTGTAGATGTCGAGCTTCTTTATTTGGGACCACTCACCATTTCTATATACCTCAGATTTAATTTCAATTAGGTACTATTCGTTATTATTCGGGACCGGTTTATTTTACTTACTTTATAAGCTAAGCAAAGATTTAAAAAAAGATTTAGCTAAAGATTTTATTGATAAAACATTTTTTAGTTTGGTTCTTTATATACTTATTGGTTCTAGAATCTTTCACTGCCTTCTATATGAGTATGGATATTACTCAAATAATTTACTTGAGATTTTTATTCCATTTCGTTTTAGTACTTATGAATTTATTGGTTTTCAAGGTTTATCCAGCCATGGTGGCTTTACTGGAGCTATAGTGTATCTCTTCTTTGTAGTAAGAAAAAAAATTAATATTAGAACTTTTTCAAAGTTTCTAGATTCTCTTATCTTAAACTCTCTTATTTTTATTTCATTAATAAGAATTGGAAACTTTTTTAATTCTGAAATAATTGGAAAGCAATGTTCTTACGTCTTCTGCATCATATTTCCTTCATCTGGCTATGACATCATGCCTAGACATGCTGTGCAGCTATATGAAGCTTTTTTTTATCTACTCTTATTTTTTTCTTTTGTAATCTATCCAACTAAAAGCTCTAGAAGGATTGGCACTACTGCTTTATACGTTGTTTCTTTGACAATAATAGGAAGATTCTTTTTGGAATTCTTTAAACAAAGTCAGTCCGACATATTTTTGCAATATATAAATATGGGACAATTGTTATCTTTTGTTTTATTTTTCTTATTTTTTATAATTTATAGATATACCTTTAGAGATTTAAATAATGAAAACAATAAGATAATCAATTAATATTACATATGGCTAATGAAAATTTCAGATTCAACAAAGAACTGTTAGATAGATTTATTAGCATTGCTCAGCCTTACTTCTTTCCATTAAATGCGCCAAACTCATCTTTAAGATTAATTGTATTGCTCGTCTCTTCAATATTATTTGTAATGTCTATTTGTTACTTTGGAATAATAAGTATAGGTGCGATAATTCAATCCTTTTATCCGGTTTTTATGACTGATGTTGCGCCAAATTTTAAGTTGTATGTTGAGAATTTAAAATCAACAAATCTTTCAATTATTTCATTATCTGTAATTTGTATTTCAATCCTGCTTTTTAAATATAATTATTGTTACATCAAGGATAAAATGAAACCTTGGCTACTCATTATTGGTATATTAACTTTACTATTTTGTGTAACAGGACTAAATGTATCGCTAAGTTATATTTTTAGATTTCTAGACACATCTCTTAATGTTAGAAATGAGAATGCCTTTTGGGACTTTCTTTGGGTTTATGGCCTTATAGTCTTAATTGCTCTACCTATAATTTCATTATATCGATTTACTCGGCTTAAGTTTGGAAGATATTGGAGAGAATGGTTAACAAATAATTTTATAGAAAGATATTTTAAGAATAGAGCCTATTATTTGCTTGATTCTAATGCACAAAATTCTGATATTGATAATCCTGACCAGAGGATATCTGAAGATATTAAGAATTTTACTATGGTTACACTTAATTTTCTGATTGATATTCTCCAAGCTATTCTGACAGTTACTGCATTTAGTGCAATTTTATGGTCAATTTCTAAGACTCTAACTATTGGATTGCTGGTCTATGTTGGGTTGGGTACTTGGGTAGCTATATATACCGGCAAAAAGATGATTAAAATTTATTATGATCAATTAAGATTAGAGGCTGATTTTAGGTATGGGCTGATTCACGTAAGAGATAATTCGGAATCAATTGCTTTTTATTCTGGAGAAAAAAAGGAAATTAAGAATATTTTAAGAAGGTTGTATTCTGCACTTAAGAATTATGACTTATGGATAATCTGGCAGTCTATAGTAGATCTGTTTCAATTTTCTTACTCTAACTTAATGAGATTCCCAGTTTATTTATTGGTCGCACCTTTATATTTTTCAGGACAGATTGATTTTGGCACTATAACTCAAGCCTGGATTGCTTTCTTCCAAGTATTTGGTGCTCTTTCAATTGTTACAAATCAGATAGAAAGCATATCTGCTTTTTCAGCAAGCATTTTTAGGCTTGGAAATTTTGATAAAACACTCACATCAATTGCTAACTCAAGCTCTAATGAGCCATGTATTAGATATGCAGAATCAGGTACTTTGGAATTCGAAAAAGTAACAGTTAAAACACCTGATGGACTACGAGTTCTTGTACAGAATCTAAGTTTTTCCTTAAAAAAAGGCGATCGAATGATGATAGTAGGTGAGAGCGGAATAGGCAAAAGCTCACTTCTAAGGTCTGTTGCAGGGTTGTGGGATTTTGGCTCTGGATTAATTAAAAAGCCAAGTTTATCGAAAACGATGTTCTTACCGCAGCAACCCTATATGTTGCTCGGCACTTTAAAAGAACAGATTTCTTATCCTAATTCTAAAGACGAATTTGATCTCGAGGATATCGATAAAGTTTTAAGAAGAGTTGGTCTTGAACAGCTAGTTAAGGACCATAATGTTAACGAAGTAAAAGATTGGACTAGGGTGCTATCTGTAGGAGAGCAGCAAAGACTAGCCTTTGCTAGAGTCTTACTAAATGAGCCAGAATTTGTAATACTTGATGAAGGAACTAGTGCTCTGGATATGGAAAATGAGAAAAATTTATATAAAATACTTAATGAATTAGATATTTCTTATATAAGCGTAGGTCACAGAAAAGAGATCAAGCAATTCCACAATTCAATTCTAACAATCCTTCCAAAGGGTAGCTATAAGCTAGATAAAAATTAATAAAGAACCTAGCTTTTTTTAAAGAATCTCTTGTAAGGATTGACAACAAATACCTTATAGGTTTTAATAAAGAACTATGAAAGTCGTAAGTTCAATTGGAAGTATGAAGGATAGACATCCAGATTGCCAAGTTGTTAAAAGGCGTGGAAGAATCTATGTAATTTGTAAGGCTGAACCTAAGTTTAAGGTTAGGCAGGGCTATAAAAAGAAAAGAAGTAAGCTGTAGACACTACCCGTAAGGATTTCCCATAGGATTATATAGAAGCTCGGCGATTTTTTTGTCACTGTCTACAACTAAATGCTTACTGTCACCGTTAGGGAATTTGTCTTCAATCCAAGAATTTGCTTGTGCTAAGGAAGCTTCATCTGCAGTTATATTGTAGATTAACGGATCAACCTGACAAATATCAATAATAGTTTGAATTGCAGAATCTTTATCTGTTCCATCAATAAGGTATTCCTTAAAGAATTGCCCAGTGAATTTATTATTTACTGTTATAAAGAAAGGTTTATTGGAAAATTCCATAAGTAATAATAATTTATTAATTTAACTAGTACAATTTTAATTAATTCTTATGTAAGATAAAAAAGATAGATTTTGAATTTTTTTCATTATTTAAGATAAAATGCCTCGTTGGTGTAACGGATAACACACGAGTTTCCTAAACTTGTAATAGGGGTTCGATTCCCTTACGGGGTAATTTATTCTTTGTTTTAAAAAAACCTTGACTTTTTTTGTTTATAATCAATTAATTATCATATGTTGAAATCTGAATTAGAAGATATAGTAGGTGAGGAATTTAAATTAGAAAAAGGAATCAGTAAGAAAGTTGTTGATGTCATTGTTTATTCTCTTATAAATGCTATGAGAACTAATGATAGGATAGAAATAAGAGGTTTTGGGAGCTTTTTTCCTAAGACTTATAAAGCCTATCAAGGAAGAAATCCTAAATCTGGTGAAGCTATTACTGTACCTGAGAAAGTTTTACCTATATTTAGACCGAGTAAGGATTTAATCTCAAAATTAAATAAGAATAAGGACTAGTTTTATTTTGGAAATTAAAATTTACCCCGATCCTATTTTGCTAGAAAATTGTAAGGATGTTGTAAACATTGATGAAGGCCTTGTCTCTACAGCCAAGGAAATGATTAATATTATGAGATCAGTAGATGGGATAGGGTTAGCTGCCCCGCAAGTAGGGATTCTTCAGAGGTTCTTCGTTTGCATAGATTTCGCAAATGAAAATAGAGAGGACTCTTTAGTTTTAATAAACCCCAAAATCACAGAAATGGAAGGAAGGACTGAATCAAAAGAAGGTTGCTTAAGTATTCCAGGTTTTTATGAATATGTTTATAGATATGAAAAAATTCAGATTGACGCTTTAGACTTAGACGGTAATGAGGTTATTTATCACCCTGATGGACTTCAGTCAGTTGTCTTTCAACATGAGAATGATCATTTAGATGGAATATTATTCCCAGAAAGAATGAGTCAGATTAAAAAAGATATATTTATGAAAAAAATTAATAAGGAATTTAAATAACTTCTTTAGCTAGTTAAATGCGACTCTATTCGAATCTTTTGATAGTTTTATTTAGAGAGATTAAATTTAATTCAATGCTTAGATTAGGATGCTTCTTCTTTAAAGATTGTTTAATTTTATCAAATGATTTGATATGAATCTTTTCTTCAATATCTTTATTAAATTCCTTATCACCATTTATAATTTTGGCTGCACCACAGTCTCTATGGTTTATGACAATTAATTTCTCTATTTTATGTAGTTCAATTGAAGTGCTCAAGTTGTCCCAGAATGTATTGTGCCATGTCTTGAATTTGTTCCCAGTTACGCCTATAGATCCACCGGCAATTGTGAAAGAACTGTAGTTTCCATCTAGGTCTCTTTTCTTTAAATATTCATAAACTATTGGTTGGAATCTAGGGTCTATACAAGATAGTACTAGAGCTTTATATTTCTTAGGCATATTTACTTGTTGGGAGATAAGACTTTTTTAATCTTTCTCTTAATTTTAAGTGCTGTTTCAGAAAGGCTTGTATCGCTAGTTTTGATAATAAATTTATCAAAGCCTCCATTCTTAGATATAGTCCTCATGGTACTCGCCGCTATTTTTAACTTGAATTTTTCATTTAATGTCTCACTTTTTAAGCTAACAGATCTAAGGTTAATGTTGAATTTTCTACGGGTTCTATTGTTAGCATGGCTAACATTGTTACCGGACATATATCTTTTTCCTGTTAAGTCGCAAACTCTAGACATTATTTTCACTCCAAATTTAAACTTTTATAATACCTATATAATTCACCTAAAACAATCCTTTTACTTTATATTTTTCTTATTTCTAATAGAATAGAAAGATGAATAATTATTTATTATCTTCAATAAAGCCATTTTATGTAATGGAGATCTTAGAAAAAGCGCAGGAATATGAAAAAAAGGGGAGAAAAATCACTCATCTTGAAATTGGTGAACCTACACAAAAAGTAAGCTCCATAATTAAGAAGACTGCTAAAAATTCTATTGAAAAAGGGTATGATCGATATTCTAATAGCTTAGGTGTTTTAGAGCTGAGGCAGATGGTTGCAAAGAAATATAAAGAAAATCTAGGTGTTAAGATTTCCCCTGACCAAGTTGTTGTCACAACCGGTTCCTCTGCCGCCCTAATATTAGCCTTAATAAGTTTAATCAAGAGAGGAGACCAGGTTGTAATAGTTGAGCCATATTACCCATGCTATCCACAGCTTATTAAGATTTTTGGTGGTAAAGTTAGAGTATTTAAGACTCATGAAAGAGACGGGTATCAGATTGATACTATCAAATTAAAAAAGTTTTTATCTAAGAAAGATAAAGTTCTGATTCTTAATTCTCCATCTAACCCAACTGGGGTTTCGCAAAACAAAGAGGTCTTATCTTTCTTGTCTTTCTTAGGGATCAATATTATTTCTGATGAAATCTATCAAGGTCTTAATTATGATTTAGATGCTGAAACAATCCTTCAGCATAATGATAAAGCTATTGTTGTTAATGGTTTTTCAAAATTCTATTCAATGACAGGATGGAGACTTGGTTACTTAGTGGTTCCAAAAGGTATGATTAGAGGTATACAAAAATTACAGCAGAATATGTATATTTGTGCTCCAACTATCTCCCAACACGCTGCGATAGGTGCACTCCAAATTGACAATAATGAGATTAGAAATATGTTAAAAAGTTATAAAAAAAGACGAGACCTTACTATAAAATCATTATCTAATATGGGAATCGATATAGGCTATTCTCCCGATTCCTCCTTCTATGTTTTTGCAAATATGAGTAAATACACTGATAATTCTTTGGATTTATCTTTAGATATTTTAAATAAAGTTAGTTTAGGGGTTGCCCCTGGGTTAGATTTTGGTCCAAGCTTTAAAAGATATATTCGTTTTTCATACTCCAGCTCATATAGAAATATTCAAATTGGACTTGATAAGATGAGAGAGTATATTAAAGGATATACTGAATAATATTGAGAGTTATTTTTTAAAATATGAATAAGAACAAACTTGTATTTGCAAACTGGAAGATGAATCTTCATTCTGAGGATGTAATTATGCTTGTAAAGAGCGTCGTTGATAAAATTAATAATATTTCTGGTGTTGATGTAGTATTGGCTCCCTCCTTCCCATATCTAGGAATTGTTAAAAATTTAACTAAAAACTCAAAGATTAGCTTATCAGCTCAAAATGTTTTTTGGGAGGAGAGTGGTCCCTATACAGGGGAAGTCTCACCTGAAATGCTTTTGGATGTTGGATGTACTTGGACAATGATTGGCCACTCAGAAAGAAGGCAGCATCTCCTAGAAACAAACGAAATGATTAACAAGAAAGTGTTAAGTTCTGTGTCAAAAGGGCTAAATGTTGTACTATGCGTAGGAGAATCTTATGATGAAAAAAGAACGGATAAGACATTTGAGTCCATATCAGATCAGCTCCATAGAGGACTACGTGGAGTAAGAGAAGATCTATTGTCGCAAATCGTTATTGGTTATGAGCCTATTTGGGTAATTGGTTCCGGTGAAGCAGCTAGTGTTAATGATATAGCTAATGTTCATAATTTTATTTCCAATGAGCTTAAAGCTATGTTCCCTTCAGCAAATTACTTACCAAGAATTGTTTATGGAGGAAGTGTGAATAGGGATAATATAGAACAAATTATCAAACTTGATAACGTTAACGGGGCTCTAGTTGGAAATGCGAGTATGGATTGTGATAAATTCTGTGATATTGTATTGAGGGTTGTAAAATAAAATGATTGAAACAATTAAAAGCTCACTAATTATTTTTCATGGAATAGTCTCGTTGCTTCTTGTTCTTGCGATTCTCTTCCAACCTTCTAAAAGCGACGACCTAGGCTCTATGTTTGGTGGTTCTTCTGATTCTGTATTTGGTGCAGACTCGTCTTCTTTTCTCAGAAAGTTAACAAAATGGTTAGGAACTATCTTTATAATTACAAGTATGAGTCTTGGCTATATTTATATCAAGTTTGATAAAACATCTGTTATTAAAGAGAAAATTAAGGTTCTGGAGCAAAAAGAAGAGGTATCCGATATTGATTAAATATATTATGGATGTCCGATATCATGGACCTATGTTATCCATATAAGTCCCCTAAAACATTGACTTTTTTCTTGCATTTTAAAAATAAAACTGCTATCCTTTAAAAAGAATGTAGGAGGGTATTTATTATGCCTTATGTAATTACGGAACCATGTACTGATGTAAAAGATAAAGCATGCGTAGAAGCTTGCCCGGTAGATTGTATTTACGATGCAGGAACTCAACTGATTATTAATCCAGAAGAGTGTATCGATTGTGGAGCTTGCGTTGACCCTTGTCCGGTTGAAGCAATTGCTCATGAAGACGACGTACCAGACAAATGGAACAGCTTTATTGATAAAGCAAAAGATTTTGACTATGAAGGTCTTAATCCTGCTGAAAGAAACGGATAATTTTTTTTTTTGAATAATTCGAATCTGTTATTTTTGTATAATTACCTCGCTTCCCTTGCAGAGGTTGAGGTACAAGATCGTTTATTTGAAAATAACTTCCATCTTTTAGTATTCCTAATTCTTTCTTCTAGAGCTTTAGAAAAAACAGCATATAATTTAAGTTGCGCCTTAATTAAGGAGTTCGTAACACCCGAAAGTTTGTCTAATGCAAGTTTAGATAAAATTGAACAATGTATAAAACCGATCGGCTTCTATAAAATCAAGGCAGCACGGCTTTCTACTTTTAGTAGATTATTTAAATATTTAAATAAATGTGACAGTATTTTTAGTTATGAAGATTTAATCTCTATACCTGGCATAGGTCAGAAAGGGGCAAAAAAATTTTTATCTTTGACAACTGAAAAAGAAAAGTTTTTTCTCATAGATACACACTTAGGTAGGGTTTTGACTAGGCTAGGTTTCTCCACTAAGTATATTTCAGGTATTGAATCAAAGCTTGCTTCAGAATTAGGCATTAGTCGGGTTACACATTTTTCTAATTTAATTTCTAATTTTGGTAAATATTTATGCTTAAGTAGAAAGCCGAGATGCTCTGAGTGTAGCTTAATAAGGATTTGCCAATTCAGACTTATCGAGAGATAATATCAGTTAATTATGAATATTTGTGTAATCGGATCAGGTTATGTTGGCCTTGTAACTGGCTCATGCTTAGCAGATTCCGGAAATAATGTTATTTGTTTGGATATTGATAAATCTAAGATCTCTTTACTTAAAAAGGGTAAGGTTGGTATTTATGAACCAGGCTTATCTTCCATTGTAGAAAGGAACGTTAAATCAAATAGATTAAAATTTACTACAGACTATAAGTCTGCAATAGAAAGTTCTGAAATAATCTTTTTAGCTGTTTCAACCCCGCCAAACGAAGACGGTTCAGCAAATCTTGATTATATAAAAAGTGCGGCATTAGAGTTGTCCCAATATATGAATTCTTATAAAATTATTGTTACTAAAAGTACTGTGCCAGTAGGAACCACGGGTTTAGTCAGAGATTTAATCGCTACACATACAGAGCAGGATTTTGATGTTGCATCTAATCCTGAGTTTTTAAAAGAAGGCTCTGCAATTAATGATTTCATGTTTCCTGACAGAATAGTTATTGGTGTTGAATCAATTAAAGCTGAAAAGAAGTTAAAAGAGCTTTATGAGCCCTTTATGAGAAAAGAATTTAGACTCGTCGTAGTTGATATTAGATCTTCAGAGCTGTCAAAATATGCTTCTAATGCAATGTTGGCTACTAGAATCTCGTTTATTAATGAAATTGCAAATCTGTGTGAGAAAGTAGGTGCTGACATTGAAAGTATTAGAAAAATTATGTCAGAAGATAAAAGAATTGGAAGACATTTTATTTTTCCTGGATTGGGATATGGAGGTTCATGTTTTCCAAAAGATGTTAAGTCACTTATAGATATAGGCAAACAAAACTCTATGGAAATGGAGCTCTGTACTGCAGTGGATAATGTTAATGCCAATCAGAGAGTTAATTTTTTTAAGAAGATAGAAGAGCACTTTAAAGTTCTTAAAGGTAAAAAATTTGCGTTATGGGGTCTTTCCTTTAAACCCAATACGGACGATATACGAGAGGCACCATCGATAGACATTGCAAGATTTTTAATTGGCTCTGGGGCAAAGGTTTTAGCGCATGATCCAGTAGCTGCCGAAAATTTTAAGGAATTATTCTCTGATAGTATTATTTTCTCCACTGATAACTATGAAATATTGCATGAATGTGATGCTCTTATAATCAATACAGAATGGAGTGAATATAAACAGCCAGATTTTGAGAAAATAAAGAATCTATTAAAAACTCCAGTTATCTTTGATGGAAGAAATTTGTATAATAAAGAAAAGATGAAAGATTTAGGTTTTTTCTATTCTAATATTGGTTTTTATCCAGAAAATGGAATCAAATAAGTATAAATTATCAGATAGTCTAAGTTCTTTGCCGGGCATAGGTCCAAAAATAGAAAAACTCTTTGAAGGTATAGATGTAAAAAACATCCAAGATTTACTATTTTATTTCCCAAGATATTACAAGGATTATCGTAATACAAAAAAAATATCTGAAATTTTTGAGAACGAAGAAGTAACAATTAAAGGTGAAATTATTTCATCTAATCTTATAAGGTCTAGAACTAAGATTTATGAAGTCGTAATAAAGGATGACTTAGCGCAGCTTAAAATAATATGGTTTAATCCTTTTTATAGGTACCTCAAAGATAATTTTGTAATTGGAAATTTTGCTATTATTTCAGGTAAGGCTGTAAAAAGTAGAAGTTCTAAATATCTTCAGATAGTTAACCCAAAACCTGAGAATATAATTATTATTGGAAAAGATGAAAAGTTAGAAAAATTTGGCAAAATATCACCAATCTATCCTTTAACTAAAGGTCTCACGCAAAATAGAATTGTTAATATATTAGATTGTTCATTGTTGAACACTGAATTACTGAGTCTCGATTTTTTTTCAGAAGATATAATAAAAAAGTTTAATCTTTGCAGTATTTCCGAATCAATTCTAGGAATACATCAGCCAGAGAGACTTAAAGATGAGGAAGTTGTTGATACCGAATCATCTGAGTCGATTTATGAGTCAATCCCTCATAGGACATTTATATTCTTTGAGTTTCTAATTTTATGCCTTGGTATTAAATATAAGCAAAATACTAAAGATAAAAATGTTGGAATTTCTCATTCTACAACTGAGAATAAAGGTCTTTTCTCTAAAATATTTTCAAATCTACCTTTTTTGTTAACTAATTCCCAGCTCCATGTTCTAGAGGAAATTCGTAAGGATATGAGTTCAACAATCCAGATGAGTAGACTACTACAGGGGGATGTAGGTAGTGGAAAAACAATTGTTGCTTTATTGTCTATGGCTAGAAGCTATGACAATGGATACCAGTCTGCACTGATAGCTCCAACAGAAATTCTAGCAGATCAACACTACTTATTTCTAAAGAATTATGTAAACATAGAGGACCTAGTTATTCTAAAATCCTCAATTAGCAAAACTGAGAAAATAAGAATTAAAGAGAGAATTGTTTCTGGTAAAGCAAAATTTATAGTTGGAACACATTCTTTGTTTCAGGAAGATGTTGAATATAAGAAGCTGGGAATGGTAGTTATTGATGAACAACACAGATTTGGTGTTGTGCAAAGAAAGCTAATGTCAGAAAAAGGTGAGAATCCTGATGTCTTAGTTATGACTGCTACGCCAATTCCAAGAACCCTTTCAAATATCTTTTTTACTGATTATAAGATTTCAAAAATTGACGAATTGCCCAAGAATAGGGGGGAAATATCAACAAAAATTGCCAGCATTAAAGATTCAGATAAAGTTTATAATTTTTTGGTTAATGAATTGAATAATAGTAGACAGGCTTTTATTTTATGCCCTCTAATAAGTAAATCTGATAACGAAGAGTTTGAATCACTCGAAGATGTAGAGTCTTTAAATTTAAAATTAAAAAAAGGAAAATTAAAAGATTTTGAGGTTGGGGTAATACATGGAAAGTTATCGGCAGATGAAAAAGAATCAGTGATGAATAAGTTTAGATTGAATAAGATTAATGTTCTTATTTCTACAACAGTAATTGAGGTGGGAGTAGATGTCCCTAATGCGAGTACAATGATTATATACAACCCCGAAAGGTTTGGGCTTTCACAGCTTCATCAATTAAGAGGTAGGATTGGCAGAGGACCTTCTAAGTCAACATGTATATTGTTAGTCGATCAAATAAGTGAAGTATCTAAAGAAAGGTTATTAATATTTAAAAATAATCTGGATGGTTTCATTATCTCGGAGAAGGATATGGAAATAAGAGGCCCTGGTGCATTCTATGGTGCAGGATCTGAGCAATCTGGTAAATTCTGGGATTTACACCTAGCAAATTTAAGAAGAGATTTTTCAATTCTAAAAGAAGCAAAACTATGTTCCTTGAATATAGAAGAATATAGTTTTTACAAGAAAGATAAAGATTGTTTCAATAGTTTGATACTCTCAATATGGGGTGAGAAACTCAATCTCACAAAAATAATATAAAAAGGTATAATTAAGTATGAGCAATTTATCAAATGCCACCTTTGGAGCTGGATGTTTCTGGGGTGTTGAAAACAAATTTATGAATATTAAAGGAGTAGAAGAGACCTCAGTTGGTTATATGGGTAGTAAATTTAAAAATCCTACTTACTTCGATGTTTGTTCGGGACTCACTGGTCATGCAGAAGTGGTGATGATTAAATTCGATCCAGAAATAATTAATTATATGACTTTATGTAACTTCTTTTTTGAGATTCATGATTCAACTACTCTCAACAGGCAGGGGCCTGATGTTGGAACCCAGTACAGGTCTGTGATTTTTTACTATAACTCAGAGCAAATGAAAACTGCAAATAATATAATCGCTGATTTTCATAAAAATAATCCAACTAACCCTCAAATAGTGACAGACGTGGTTGAGGCTATGGACTATTATTTGGCTGAAGACTATCATCAAAAGTATATACTTAAAAATAATCTTGAATCATGTGGAGGGTAATTAAATCAACGCTTTAAAAACAGGTTTCTTATTAACTGTAATGACATTGTTTTTTATTTCCATAGGCCAATACCTGGGGGGAGCAGGCGGAGCAAGAATTGCGTTTATATTTGCATTGGTAATGAACATAGGCTCTTATTGGTTCTCTGATAAATTAATTCTAAAAATGTATAAAGCCAAAGAGATTGATTCAAACAAGTTCTCTGAAATAAAAAATATTTTCTCAAACTTATGTAAAAAAGCAAATATTGTTGAACCAAAACTATTTATTTATTCAGCAGATGAACCAAATGCTTTTGCGACAGGCAGGAATCAGAATAATTCAGTTGTTGCTTTGTCGACGGGTTTGATTTCTTTGTTGGATATGGATGAAATAGAAGGGGTAATGGCACACGAATTAGCTCATATTGAAAATAGAGATATCTTGATTGGCTCAATCGCAGCGACTTTCGCTGGAGCTATAAGTATGATTGCAAGTATGATAAAGTGGGGATTAATCTTTGGAGCCTTCAGGGGAAATAGAAATTCTGGCAGTTTCTTAGGAAATATTTTGATAGCAATCTTGGCACCGTTAATTGCGCTGATTATTCAAATGGCTATTTCAAGGACAAGAGAGTTTAAGGCTGACAACTCAGCAGCTCAGATAACGAGTAAGCCCAAGTCTTTAGCAAATGCTCTAATTAAAATTCAAGATTTTCATCTAAAATCTAAAGATAATAAGGAGCTGAACAAGGAGCTTCAAACTGCTACATGTCACATGTTTATTATTAGTCCTATTTCTGGTGGGGTTGGTAAATGGTTTAGTTCTCATCCTCCTACTGAGGACAGAGTTAAAAGACTTATGGATATAAAAGTAATTTAATTTTTTTTGTTATTATAAATCGGTACTCCAATTATTGCCCATACAAGTAATATTATTGAGCTTATGATTATCAATACATATGGACTAGGCATTCCAAACCATAAGCTTCTAGAATATATATAACCTGCTGAAATGCTTCCTATTGCATGTCCCATAAAGCTCAATATATAATATGGCCCTGTTCCTGTAGCTCTCATCTTGTCTGGAACATAAAGTGAAAGCAAACTCGGTAGTACAGATTGAAAAATTGTTATGCCCAGGAAAAAAAATATACCCAAACAATATAAAGTGAGATCACTTTGCTCTTGAAATATAAAGTATAAAAAACCTACAGAAAGAAAAATCCAACCTGATTTAATTGCTAAGTTAAGTTGATTTTTTTTCTCTAGATATCTTATAGAGGGATATATGAATATCGCAGCAGGAAGAAAAATTATTAAATAAACTATAGAAAGACTCATTTCCGGTACTTCCAGAAACTTCCAGAAAAGAGGATAAATAAATAGGAATATACTCAGAATTAAAGATAGCATAAAGGATGACAAGTAAATTTTTATCAATTCTTTTGATATTTTAAATTTATTATTTTCTGTGGTGTTTGTTTTTTCTTCTATTCTCTCAGGATAGAAAATTATAGTTGTAACAATAGCAAGAATTCCAAATATAAAAAGTAAAAGAAATAAGGCACTAAAATTGAAGACAGAAGATACTGTTGGACCGATTAGAAAACCTATAACAAATGCTACCCCAACTGATAGTCCAACAATTGTAAATGCGCTAGCCCTGTTATCTTTTGAAGTATTTTCTGATAAAGTTGCTACTCCTACAGAGCTTATAGCACCACAACCTTGAATAATCCTACCAAATATAAGTATATCGATATCTTTTGAGAAATAGCATATAAGGCTACCAAATGTGAACAGTGAAAGACCCAATATGACAATTTTTTTCCTACCAAATTTATCACTCAAATATGCTAAAGGAACTTGCATTATTGCCTGGGCTAATGAGTAAATTCCAATAGCAACACCAGCAAGAAATAAATTAGAATTATTGTATTCTATTGCATAAATACTGAATATTGGAAGTAGCATAAATAAGCCTAAAAGTCTTAAGGAAAGAATAAGACTCACTATTGTAGTAGCTTTTTTTTCTATAGTTGAGAATGACATTTGGGTTAAAGAAAATATATCATAATTTTAAGTGAATATAGACAATTCGAGAAATAAATTCATCTATGTTAGATTTAGAAAATAATGTCATTTGCATATGCAGAAATTAATTTAGATAACCTTGAAAGAAATGTTGAAGCAATAAGGAATATCTTGGATGATGGAGTTGAGATTCTAGCTGTTGTAAAGGCTAACGCTTATGGACATGGCTCCATAGAAATAAGTAAGAAATTATCCTCACTAAATATAAATAATCTCGCAGTTGCTACATATGAAGAAGCAATGGAGATAAAGTTGTCAGGAGTAAAAAGTGATATTTTAATACTTGGCTCTATAACGAACGAGGAGATAATTAGCTCAACCAATCAAGGAGTTCTCTTTACCGTGTATGACATCTCACAGCTTTATTTCATCGATTCATTAAACCTTAGTAAGATTTCTTTTCATCTTAAGATTGATACCGGCATGAATAGGCTCGGGATTGATAGAGATCAAATAAAACAGTCAATAAATATAATAAGGAATAATCCCAACCTTTCATTAAAAGGTGTATATACACATTTTCCTGAATCTGGCATAGTAGATTCAAAATTTACTGAATCTCAAATTTATGAGTTTAATAATATTATTATAAGTTTTAAGGATTCAATACCCAATATAGATTTTTTCCATATTTCAAACAGTTCGGGGATTATCAATTTCCCCAACTCACATTTTAATATGGCAAGGCCAGGGCTTGCCCTTTATGGCTTATCTCCTGAAAGAAGTAATCAAATTGTTCCTGTCATGGAATTAAAGACTTCAATAGTTAAAATTAGAAATATTAATAAAGGTGACTCGGTCAGCTATGGTAGAACTTTTATTGCAAAAGAAGAAATGATGATTGGAGTTATTCCTATAGGATATGCAGATGGTCTACCTCGTGCACTTTCCAATAGAGGTAAAGTGACTTGTATGAATGAGAATTGTGATATTTTAGGAAGGGTATGTATGGATCTCACAATAATAAATTTATCAGAGATAGATAATCCTAAGGTTGGAGATGAAGTAATTATCTTCGGTACGGGTGAAATAGATGCAAATCAAGTTGCAGATATAGCAGATACAATTCCATATGAGATAGTTTGTGGAATTAGCAAAAGAGTTAAAAGAGTTTATAAATGAGGAAATATATACTCTTTGTTTTCTTTGTTTTCCTAATCCCGATGAGCTCTATGTCTTATGAACAAACCTTTTTTGGACCTTTGCTAGAATTTAAAAAAGACCCAGGTTCCAAAGTTTATGCTTTTCGTCCGTTATTTTATTATGAAGCTAATTACGAATTGAAATATAGGTCATTAGATATCTTATATCCTATGATGGGTTACCAAGAGGATAATCAACAAAATCAATTTCAAGCTCTTTTTTATCTTATAAGGTACAAAAATTTTAATGATTATGATAATTTGCAGGAAAAGACTTTTTCTATCTTTCCTATTTTGGATATTTCGTGGTCAGGGAAAAAAGAAAATGATTATTTTTCCTTATTTCCAATTTACGGGAACCTAAAAAATAAATTTACAAAAGATGAGATAAAATATTTCTTATTTCCATTGTATTTGAGAACTAAAGTGAAAAATTCTCATAATACCCACTTATTGTGGCCTATTGTATCTAAAACTGAAGGAAAGTATGTTTCAGGATTTAAGCTATGGCCTCTTTTTGGATATATGAACAAAGTAGACACCAAGGGATCTAAAATAATCAAAGAGAGCAAGTTCTTTCTATGGCCTTTCTACAGCTACAAAAAAGATGACACTAAAGGGCTGAATCTTGAGGAGAAGGCATATTTCCCTTTTTATCTTTCTTCCACTTCATCTATTCATGAGGCTAGAACTTATTTATGGCCTTTCTTTAATGTTTATGTAGACAAGCTAAGGAATCAAAAAACATACAATATGCCTTGGCCTTTTGTTCAATATAAGCAAGGGGCTAATATTAAAAGCAAAAGATTTTTTCCATTCTATTCTTATGTAAAAACCAAAAATGTTGAAAAAGGTTTCTTCTTATGGCCTATATATAAATATAAGAATGAAATTTTAGGTACAGATTATTTTAAAACCAAAAGCTTTCTATTCTTCTTATATAAACAAGATACATACTATGACTTAAGAAAGAATATAATAAAAAAGGAGTTCTCTAGCTTTTGGCCTCTGTATTCTATTGATTCAGATCTAAATGGATATGACCTTAGGATTTTTTCTCCTGTGGAAAGTTTTTTCTCTAATAATATAAAAGTAAGGAAAATATGGTCCCCTCTATGGTCAATATTAAGAATTAGAGATGATAATTTCTCTTCTGAAACTTCCATACTTTTTAACTTTATAAGTTATAAAAATTATAAAATTGAAAAAAGAAAAAAGTTCAGTTTAAACTTTATTTTTCCTATTATTTCAAACGAATCAAGAGTAAATTCAAATAAATTTAATATTTTGGGTGGATTGTTGGGATTTGAAACTGGTGACAAAACAAAAATTAGAATATTATATATACCTATAAGTTTATGAGTAGTTTTGTAAAAATAACAGTGGGAATAGGTGAATTTTTAGATCTTTTATGGAAGACTCTAAAATCAATTAAATATTTTTCAAACAACGCAGACAAGTTCTTTTATCAAGTCTTTGATATGGGCAACAGGACTCTCCCGGTTGCAGCTCTTATTTCATTGTCTATAGGGTCCGTCTTAGCTTTGCAGACAGGAATACAACTTTCTGGGTATGGAATAGAGGATAAAATTGGTGGCATTGTTGGACTTTCTTTATGTACAGAATTAGCACCTGTTATGGCAGCAATTTTGATGGCAGGCAGAGTTGGTTCTTCTATAACTGCTGAAATATCATCTATGAAAATCTATGAAGAAATCTCAGCATTAGAAACTATGAAGATTGATCCTGTAAGATTTCTTGTTCTTCCAAGGTTTCTTGCTTGTATTGTAACGTTACCTTTCTTGGTAATATATATGGATTTGATTGGATGGGTTGGAGGCTCGTTTGTTTCTTCTATGAATCAAACTATATCAGTCTCTTTTTCTTCATTCTATAATGATCTTAGTCAAGTGGTTACTATTTCAGATATCTCAGTTGGCATTATAAAATCTTTGTTTTTCGCTGTAACGATTTCAATAGTATCATGTTCAGTAGGTTTACTCGCATCGGGGGGCCCTAGGGAAATAGGAAATTCTGTAACTAAGTCTGTTGTTGCTTCCTTTATATCTATTTTAGTCCTAGATTACTTTTTGACAAGATTGTTAATCCTAGTGGGTTTATTATGAAAAATTTTTCTTCTATAAAATTAGACAAGGTTTCAAAGAGCTTTGATGGAAAAACTGTTCTTGACCAGTTGAATTGCGAATTTCTTAATAAAGAGGTTCATGTAATTCTGGGTAAATCAGGTACTGGAAAATCTGTATTATTAAAGATGATTATTGGACTTATAGCTCCCGATATTGGAAGAATCATCATAGACAATGAAGATATAGATAAAAGTGTTAAAAAGAATAATCTTATTTTATCTTATATTTTTCAGTCATCTGCCTTATTAAACTCATTAAGTGTTTTAGATAATATTACTATTTATCTTGATGAACATAGGATTGGTACCAAAGAAGAAAGGGTTAGTAAAGCATATGAAATATTGTCAGACTTAGGTATTCAAGAAGCAGCACTAAGAATGCCTTCGGATTTAAGTGGAGGTATGAGAAAAAGGGTTGCCATTGCAAGGTCTCTCATTATTGCCCCAGACATACTTCTGTATGATGAACCTACTGCTGAGCTAGACCCAATTAATACCAAAATAATCTCACAAATAATCAACAAGTTAAAAAGTAAGAGCTCTATAACTCAGGTAGTTGTCACCCATGACATTGATTTTGCATATTCAATAGCTGATAAAATTTCTATTCTAGAGAATGGTAGCATAGTTGTAACAGGCAATTCCTCAGATGTTAAAAATTCAAATAATGCAATTTTAGAGCCAATTTAGGTAGAATGTTCATATGAATAAAAAAATGCAGTTAGGGACTTTTTTTGTTTTAGGAATTGTAACTCTTTTAGTTTTATTTGAGGTGGTATCAGGAGTTGACTTTTTAAAGAAAGAAAATACCTATACCAGCTACTTTTCTACTGTTGGTGAACTTAGAGTTGGAAACGAAGTAAAGCTTTCAGGAGTTGAGGTTGGCAGGGTAAAACAAATAACTTTGTCCGGCCAAAATGTTGCAGTTGTAGTTTCAATAGATAAAGATGTAATTTTAAAAGATGACTCTATTGCCTCTATTAACATGACTAGTCTCTTGGGAAGCACTTATGTTGGTATTACTTTTGGTTCATCTAATTCAAGGATATTGAGTGATGGTGGGGTCATGCTATCTACTAAGCCAGTCGACTTTAATTCTTTAGTTACTAAATTAGATAAAACCGTTGATATGTTTAATTCACAGCTATTTGAATATAACGATCAGATTAAATCAATACTTTCAAATTTAAATATAATTGTTTCTAATGTTGCTAATTCGAAGGGTACTATTGGAAGGCTTGTTAATGACCCTGGCATATATGAAGATTTGAAGTCCAGTTTAGATTTTTTCTCAAACATTACAAAGAAGATAGATCAAGGAGATGGAACCTTAGGCCTTCTTATCAACGACAAGTCTGTATATGATAAAGCAAAGAAGACTTTAGAAAAAATCAATATGCTTACAGACAAACTTGCTTCGGGAGACGGGTCTCTTGGAAAGCTGATTAATGATGAGCAGCTCTATAATTCTATTAATGACTTATCAAAGAATTTAAATTCTTTAGTGACAAAAATTAATTCTGGAGAAGGAACTTTGGGTAAATTAATTAATGATGATAGGTTGTATTACGATGCATTAAATTCAGTTCGAAAACTTAAGAATGCAACTGAAACTCAAGAAGACCTTGCACCATTGACAACAATCTCAGCAGCTTTTGGTGTCATGACTCTTTTTTAATATGGCGATTTATTCATCAAATCCAAATGCAAATAGAAACTTTCATATTGAGGAAAAGTTTGAGGCAGGTGTTGTGTTGTCAGGCTCAGAAGTAAAATCAATCAAAGAGGGTCAATTAAGTATCAAAGAGAGCTATGCAATCATTAGGAAGGGCGAGGTTTTTGTTATAAATTCCTATATACCCAAATATAATAATTCATCATATTTTACTCATGAGGAAACAAGAGATAGAAAACTCCTACTCAACAAAATTGAAATTAGGAAGCTCATAGGTAAAACAAAGATCAAAGGATATACTCTCGTGCCAATAAGAGTTTATTCGAAAAAGAATCTTATTAAGTTTGAAATAGGGCTTGGAAAGGGTAAGAAGCTTTATGATAAGCGTGTCGATTTAAAAAAGAAGGACCTAAAAAGAGAGCTTAGAAGAGAATTTAAAAATAAAACTAGTATTTAATCTTCTTCAAATATGGTCTAATATATACACTTTGGGGGCGATTTGGTTTCGACGTAAATTTAGCATTTAGATGCTGCATGCCGAGAGCTAACTCGTAAAACTGGCACTCGCACAATAAGTGCAGAACCAATCAATCAACTTGCTGCCTAGAATAGTGTAGCAACATTGAAGATAACTTTGCTCATAGGGTTTTCTTCAATGTCATTAATATGGGCCTGATAAAATTTTCTTCTCTGCTTTTTTATCAGTATATTAGAGAATCGAGATATCTATTGTTTTTTAGCTACAAGAGATATTTTTAAAAATCGAGCTAAAATAAGCATGTAGAGGCTCTATTTAGCTTATTTCCGGACCTGGGTTCGATTCCCAGCGCCTCCAATAAAGTTATCATGAAAATACTTATAGGCTCAAATAATGAAGGTAAAGTAAATGAATACAAAAACCTGCTAGGGTCAAGTTTTAATCCATTGCCTGTGTCCGAATTAGGAATTAACTTAGATGTTGAAGAAACCGGTTCCACCTATGAGGAGAATGCATTAATCAAACTTAATTTTTTAAAGGGTGAATGTAACTTTCCTATAATAACAGACGATTCAGGTATTGAAGTTGAGTATTTAGATGGGAGACCAGGTATATACTCAGCAAGATATGCAGGAGATAAAGCCTTAGACAAAGATAATATTGATAAGCTTTTATATGAATTATCTGGCGTGAAATTGAGACGGGCTAAGTTTGTATGCACTATTGCTTACTGGGATCCTAGAAATAATTCTGAGCCAATAATATGCAGCGGAGAATGTAATGGAGAGATATTGGAAAAAAGGAAAGGTGTCTCTGGATTTGGCTATGATCCTATTTTTTATATACCAATCTTACAAAGGACTTTCGCAGAATTAGCCAAAGAAGAAAAGAACACTCTCAGTCATAGATATGAAGCTGTAAAAGAATTATTAAAAAGAATTAATATTTAATTTGTAAATATTGAAAACTTTCAATATTATAAGATTAAGCCCTATGCGTAAGAAAGTAACTAAGTATATATTCGTAACAGGAGGAGTAATGTCCTCTTTAGGTAAAGGATTAGCTAGTGCATGTATAGGGGCGCTTCTCGAAGCTAGAGGTATGAGGGTTTCAATCCAAAAACTTGACCCGTACTTAAATATTGACCCAGGAACTATGAACCCTTATCAGCATGGAGAAGTTTTTGTTACTTGTGATGGAGCAGAAACTGATTTAGATCTTGGTCATTATGAGAGATTTACTAACGCCTCTCTTTCTCAAGAAAATAATGTTACCAGTGGTAGAGTTTACAATGAAGTTATTTCAAAAGAAAGAAAAGGCGATTATCTGGGTGAAACTGTTCAAGTTATTCCTCACATAACTGATGAGATAATTAAAAGAATCTATTCCCTGAAACATAAGCAAGATGTCTCTATAGTTGAGATTGGTGGAACTGTTGGGGACATAGAGAGTTTGCCTTTTTTAGAATCTATAAGGCAGATCAGGTCACAATTAGGTAGAGAAAACGCAATATTCATTCATTTAACATACGTACCATATCTAACGGCTGCTGGAGAATTAAAAACAAAACCAACACAGCACAGTGTTAAAGATTTACTCTCAATTGGGATCCAGCCAGATATTCTTTTATGTAGAACAGATAGGTTCTTGTCTAATGATATAAAAAAGAAGATAGCTCTCTTTTGCAATTTAAATGTTGAATCAGTTATAACTGCAAAAGATGTTGATATAATATATGAAATCCCCCTCGTTCTGCATAAAGAAGGTCTTGATGATATAATTTTGGAGAATCTTAAAATCTGGACCAAAGAGCCTGATTTTTCTAAATGGGAGAACATAGTATCTAAGATTAAAAAACTCAAAAATGAGGTTAATATCGCAGTAGTTGGTAAGTATATAGATTTGAAAGATGCATATAAAAGTTTGCATGAAGCCCTGTACCATGCGTCTTTTCATAACAATTTAAAATTAAAGATTAATTATATTGACTCAGAAGATCTTGAAAAAAGCCAACCAAATAATTTATTGTCTGATTGCGACGGAATTTTGGTTCCAGGTGGATTTGGCAATAGAGGCTTTGAGGGCAAGATTTCTGCAATAAAGTATGCCAGAGAAAAAAATATCCCCTTCTTTGGAATATGCTTGGGTTTGCAGATGGCAGTAGTTGAATTTGCTAGGAATGTTTGTAATATAAAAAATGCAAATTCCAGGGAGTCAGGTAGAAAAATAAAAGATTTTGTAATAGACATTATGGACCATCAAAAAGATTTAGATACAAAAGGCGGTAACATGAGGTTGGGGGACTATCCATGTGAAATCAAGAAATCCACTAGAGTCTCAGAGGCCTATAAGAAAAACAAGATTTCAGAAAGGCACAGGCACCGCTATGAAGTTAATCCTAAATATCATTCTGTTCTAACTAAAAATGGATTAGTATTGAGTGGGTTGTCTCCAGATGGTAAATTGGCAGAAACGATTGAGATCAAAGAGCACCCTTGGTTTGTAGCTTGTCAGTTTCATCCTGAGTTTAAATCCAAGCCTTTTCAACCTCATCCTTTATTCGTTCAGTTTATAAAAGCCTCATCTAAGAAGTCTTAATGACAACTATGCAAGAAAAATTTCTTATAATAGAAAAAAATTCTAAAATATATCTTGTTAGTCAATCTTCATATGATAAAAAAAGAAGAAAGTATCTTGTCTCAAAATATAGTGAAAATTCAATTTTTGAGATTTCTAATAAAGATATAATATTTTCTGAGGTTATGCCCTTTGATGGAGCTTCCCAAGATCCAAAGAGCAAGTATGAACTTAAAGAACTTTGGCTAGACCTGATTGTAAATTATAATGTAATTAACTTTGAAGTATTTATAAAAAAAGCAATTAATTTCTTCAATATCACTTCATTGTTTGAATTAAATAGTATTACCTCATCTTTTAATGATGACTTCACTTATTTTAAGATATTGGATAGGAATAAAGTTTATTTGAATTCAGAATCTATAGTGACACAAATAGAATTGAGTTTATCAAACAAGAAAGAAAAAAAGTTTTTATATGATAGTTTTTTGAAAGACTTATCATTAATGAAGTTTTGTGATTGGTCTGCTTATGAAAAACAAAGAGAAGAGATCATTGTTTATCTTTCTGGTGGCACTAAGTATTCAAAATCCTTTTTAGAGTCTGTTAAGAAGGCTATTGGAATTGACAAGTTCAGCGAAATTGTCCCTCATCTTAAGTCTGTAGGCTTCTTTTCTGAAAACTTTGAGCCTTTATATGAGTCATTAAAGTTAGATAGTAGTTATTCTTATAATGAAAAGGATATAGATAATCTAGCTCCTACACAGGAAAAAACGAATCAAGAAATTTTAGATGCTTTTACTATTGATGATAAGGGTAGCTATGATTTTGATGATGCGATAAGTATCAAGAAAGTTGACAATGCTTACTTACTATATGTGCATATAACTAACTTTAGTAATTTATTTTCGAACAATTCAATCTACGTAAAAGATGCAAAAAGAATTATTAATACTATTTATGCTCCATCAAGTAACTTCAATTTATATGATAGAAAACTTGTTGACTTAATCTCTTTAAAGGCCAACTCTATTCGTCCTGTTTTGTCCTTGAAATTCGAGTTAAAGGGCCTTGATATAGTAAGCTGTAAAATTGAGAAAAATATTATCAAAGTTTCTAATAATTTTACTTATGAAAAATTCGAATCTCTTATAGAAAAAAGTACTGATTATGCTTTTTTAAATAATTTTACTGAGAATTTAAAAATAGAAAGATTAAAAAAAGCAGACTTTAAGTTTTTTAATCAAGAGATTAATATTAAATTTAACAAAGAAAAAATGTTAGTTATAAATCAAGTCAAAGCTCTCAAATCCAGGAGAATAATTTCTGAGCTAATGATAATTGCCAACCTATATTGTTCTAGATATTTTATTGCCAACGGGCTTGCAGGAATTTTTAGATCTCAAAAGAAATCAAATAATCTTGAAACAAGTATAATAGACGAGAATCCACCTTTTTGTTTCCATAGGAAAGTCTCACCCGTGGATGTATCGACTAGACCAGAGCCTCACAATGGACTAGGTCTAGAGTCTTATTTGCAGATTACATCTCCCATTAGAAGATTTTTTGATTCAATCAACATGCGGCAGATATCATATTTTATTACTCATGGAAAAACCCTTTATGATGAGAAAGAAATCCAGAAGATGCTAACAATAATGCTTCCTCAGGTTGCAACAGTTAGAGAAAAGTCTAAAAAAGTTTATAAGCTTTGGATTCTGAGATATTTAGAGCAAATAAAAGCTGAGAATATATCAGGATATATTTATGCTTCACTAAAAGATAAATATATTATTTTTTTTAATGAACTAAATTTTTTTGAAAGTATTACTAAGGAAAAATGCAGAAATTTATATGAAAAAGATGATTTTATTGCACTTTCTTTCGATTTTGTAGATTTTCAGAATCTAGAGCTTGTCAATCTCAAAGATTAAATTTATATTTTTAGCATTGTTTTATCTTTTTTTCATTGCCTATTTTGTGTATAATAACTATTCAATATTCACCGTAAAAATAATTTCTAAATTTAATTTTGGTGAACATCTAGGAGGCATGTTTTGTCTGAAGTATTAACAATAACTGATAGTAGAACTAATAAAGAATATAAGGTTGAAATTCATGATGGCAATATAAGAGCCAAAGACCTGAGACAAATTAAAGTTAACGAAGAAGAATTTGGTATGATGAGTTATGATCCATCATTTGAAAATACAGCCTCTTGTAAAAGTAGCGTAACTTATATTGATGGCGACGCAGGAATTCTAAGATACAGAGGATATCCTATAGAGCAATTAGCAGAAAGTAGTAGCCAGTTAGAAGTTTCAAAGCTTCTCATCGATGGTGAGCTACCTAGTAAAGAAGAACTTTCTAAATGGATTAGTGATGTAAAAGAGCATAATTCTGTTCCAGAAGAAATTAATAACATTATAAAGGCTTTCCCTGTTAGCTCACATGCGATGGGAGCTTTGACAAGTTTGGAAGCAGCTCTTTCAACCTTTTATCCAAATTCAAAAAATATAACTGACGAAGATGAAAATTATAAAAGTATATGTCGTCTGATGGCACAAGTACCTATACTTGCTGCTAATTTTTACAGACATTCTCAGGGACTTTCGTTTATTGCTCCTGATAATTCCTTAGACTATTCAGAAAATTTCTTAAATATGATGTTCGAAGGTGATAATAAAAAAATGCATCCTGATTTGGTTAGCGCTATGGATACACTATTAATTCTCCATGCTGATCATGAGCAAAATTGCAGTGCAAGTGTTATGAGAAATGTTGGGAGTTCAGAGCCTGACCCCTTTTCAGCAGTATCTGCGGCAACAGCAGCTTTATATGGCCCCCTACATGGAGGAGCAAATGAGGCAGTTCTTCAGATGTTGACTGAAATTGGTTCCGTTGAAAATATTCCTGCTTTTATGGACAAGGTGAAGAAGAAAGAAGTTAAATTGATGGGTTTTGGACATAGGGTTTACAAAGCTTATGATCCAAGAGCTAAATATCTAAAAGAAGCAGCCGATAAAGTGTTCAATGTCACGGGAACAAATCCTTTGCTGGATATAGCTTTAGAACTTGAGTCAATTGCATTAAATGAAGACTATTTTGTTGCTAGAAATTTATATCCTAATGTAGATTTCTATTCTGGTCTAATTTACGAGAGTATGGGTATACCCAAGGACATGTTTACCGTATTGTTTACAATTGGTAGGACACCAGGTTGGTTAGCTCAGTGGAAAGAACTATTGGCAGATAAAGACCAAAAAATTGCTAGGCCCAGACAAGTTTATACTGGTTATGATTCTAGAGACTATGTTAATATGGAAAGTAGATAGTTTAACTCTATATTAATTTATAGGATCTTTGTCAATAAGTTTGGATTTAATCCTAATGCGATTGTAAATACCATACATATTAATATTAGAATCTTATTTATAGTGTTGGCACTGAAGTTAGAGGTCTGATTTATTGCTTTGTCATCAAAAATAGCTCTTATAATTCTTATGTAGTAATAAAATGAAATTCCTGCACCAATTAATATCACAATTGGGAGAAGTAGCCCAAATGATTTGAAAGATATAATTGCCACATTAAACTTACCCCAAAAACCGGCAAACAAAGGAACTCCTGCTAAAGATAGAAGGAAGCTTGTAAGTGTGATTGCAATGAAAGGAGAGTTCTTATATAAGCCTTTTAAGTCATTTACTACAAAGTCTTTATCAACTTTTGGTAATGAATTTAGACAAATAAAAAGACCAACATTAGAAAAAATATAAAAAGAGAAATATAAAATTAGAAATTCTGATGTAATAGGTAATGGACTAATAATAAATATTAACATTATTCCTGCGTGAGGAATTCCAGAGTATGCAAGGAGTCTAAAAAGCTTGTCCTGTTTAACACTTAAAATCGAACCAAATATAATTGAAATTATTATCAATATGGAGATTATATTTATAACTTGAAAATTTGCTTCTGAATTATATAAATTCTGAAAAAAGAAGAATAGAAAACCTATTATAGCAATCTTAGGAATCGTACTTAAGAAAGGGAGAATGTTCATTGGTGCTGATTCATAAGTATCTGAAACCCAAAAATGTAAAGGATAGAGAGCGCATTTAAAACATATAGTAATTAAAATAAAAATAGTACTTAAAATTATTATTACATCTTTTGTTTCCCAGAGTATGTCAACAAAATAGGTGCTTCCTGATAAAGAATAGAATAGGACAGCAGAGAATATCATAAAAACAGTTGACAGAGTACCGAAAAAGAATAGTTTTGTAGCTGCTTCAATAGATTTACCTGAGTTTGGGCCCATAGCAGAAATTAAATATATTGGAATACTTAATATTTCAAAAGCGATTATCAAAGTTAGAAATTCTCTAGATGAAACTACTATCATTCCACCCACCAGTGATAGCACCAAAAGAAAACAGTATTCATTGAAGAATTCTTTAAATTGTTCTGTTTTCGAATTGGACACTAAAAGTAGACTCAGAAGTGTCCCAGAAACAAGTAAGATCTTAATTTTGTCAGTCAATGAGTTGTTTTCAAAAATATTATTTAGATAAAAGCCCTCAGGGTTTGCTGTTGCAAGTAAAGAAATCGAAACAATTGATCCTATAATTAACAGGATTTTATTTGTAATCCTTTTATCTTTTTGATCTATAATAGAATTGAAAAGCAAAGTGAATGACATAAGTATTAAAACTATTTCAGGCAGTAAAAATTTTATTTGATCCATATTCTAAACTCCAAGAATTATCTTGGCTGACTCTCCATTTATGAAATTTAAAAAGAAATTAGGAAATATTCCAATACTAACAATAGTTAGTATAAGAATAAAGCATATTAATTTTTCGTCATAAGATATTGTTGAAATAGATTCTTTTCCTTGAACATATTTAAGACATATCTTTTTAACTGTTCTAAACATATATAGAGTCGTTATAAATATTCCAGCTAAGGGTACTATTATTAAAATAAAGTTACCGGACTGAGCGACGCTACTTATTACAAGAAATTCTGCAATAAAACCACTAGTCAATGGAAAACCTATGCTGGCAAATGCCGAAAATATAAAAATTTTTGATATTAATGGTGAGTTGTCTGACAAAGAATTAAGCTCTTTTATTGACCTTGTACCCTTTAAGCTAAATATTAAACCAACTGAAAAGAAAAGTAGGCAGATTATTAATCCGTGTGAAACTGTCTGCATGATAGCAGAGCTAAGACCTATTTGGTTATTCATTGCTAAAGCAAGAAATATATAGCCTATATGAGAAAGTGATGCATAAGCTGCCAGATATTTAAGATCATCTTGCATCATTGCTGTGAATGCACCGTAAATTATATTTATGGAAGCCAATATTATAAACAAATTTGAATACTCATTAAACGTTGTGCTAAAAATTGTTATTATTACTTTTATAAAACCTATCACCCCAATTTTCATTAATATGCCAGCAAAGATAATAGAACCAGCTGTTGGGGCAGTTCCATGACCATCTGGCGCCCAAGTGTGCAAAGGCCACAAAGCAGAATGTGAACCAAATCCTAAGACTAATAAAAAGAAAGCAAGATATAAATCTTTAGACATATTAAGGGTATTTTTGTTAAGTATTTCGTGTATAGAAAAAGTCCCCACACTTATTCCAAGAATTGCTAGACCCAAGAATATCAAAAGTGATCCTGCAAGTAGGTAGAGAGTTATCTTGTAAGCACCATAAGACTTTGTTCCAACTGACAAGCTTGAAAGTATCCTTTTGAAAGGACCTGAGATTTCCCTTTTTAAGTCGTATCCCCAATTTGTAATCATCAAAAACATTGGAACAACTGCTACTTCATAAAATAAAAAGAATATGAACAAATCATCAGCAATTATCAAACCATAGATGCCAATTGAAATAATTAAAATCAATGTATTTATTTGGTTTAATCGTTTTTTAATTTTATAAGTAGAAAAAAGTGCGGTTGTTATAGTTATATTTGAAAGTATAAGGAGAACTATAGAAATTTTTGTAATTGAAAAAGTCATATTTATTCCCAATGAAGCAAATATTGGATAAAGATTTATGTAATCAAAATAGCTAGAAACCGTTAATAAATTATTTGAGCCAGAGTAAAGAAGTATTATAATTAAAGTAAATAGAGATCCTATCAAGGGAACAGTCTTTGTCACTATTGAATATTTATCAAAAATATTAATGATAATTATTGGTAACAGTGGAAGAACTAAAATTGATAGTAAAAACATTATTTCAGCTCCCCAATGATTAAAAAGTTATCTATTATAGTCATAGCTAATATCAACACTATGAAAAAGACAACAGCTGTAACAGCATATGATTTAGCTTGCCCATCTTGAATTTTCATTAATTTCTTCGAATAGTAGATTATTTTAAAAGGAATATAATTAATTAGGCCATCAATTATATTCCTATCAAACCAAGCAATAAATTCTGAGGTAGATTTAAATACTTTTTCATAAATCTCAGTATATATAGAATCAATTTTAAATAAATTTGCAGATAAGACCTTAAACTGGTTCAAGCTTGTGACAATATCAGGTTTTTTAATATTGTAAAAATAAAAGATAAATATAGTTAGAGCTTGTAAGGTCAATATCCCTACAATAGAATGAGGGACTTTGGTTATATAGATACTATCTTGAAATAAACTCATAGTAAAAGGTCCTGCCAAAGATAAAAGAGCCAATAAAACTAGAGGGATTAAAAATTTAGAATTTATTTTATGCTCAGAATCATTAGACAAATTAAAATCAATTAAACCAAAGAATATTCTAGCTGAATAAAGACATGTGAAGATAATTCCAATTAGCATTGCGAAACTAGCAATATAAAGCTCTTTGTTTATCAAGCTAAAAATTATATATTCCTTAGAGAAAGACCCAGTAAAAAAATAAATAGAACTAAGTGAACAGCAAGCAATTATTAAGACAAATCCCATAGTTGATTTTAATTTAATTGAACCCTTTAATAACTCCAATTTTGAAGTTCCGACCAAAGTAATTACAGCACCTGCGTATAAAAAAAGAAGAGACTTGAAGAAGCTATGGCTAAACATATGAAAGTAGGCAAGGTCAGGTTTTTTAATTCCTATTGCTAAAAACATTAATCCAATGTGAGAAATAGTTGAATAAGCAAGTATTTTCTTTAAGTCTTCCTCAAAAAATGCGACTATTGCACCTCCAACACATGAGATAGTCCCAATTATAATAATAAAGTTTAGGGCTAATTCGTTATAGGAAATTGATGGACAAAGCTTAAAAAGAAGAAGAATGCCAGCAACAACCATAGTGGCTGAATGAATAAGTGATGAAACTGGCGTAGGGCCTTTCATTGCCTTTGGTAGCCATATATTAAAAGGAAATTGCGCTGATTTAGAAAAGACACCAATGATTATAAGCAATAAAGGAAGATTGATATTGTACTTCTTACTTTCGACTCCTATATTAATTGAATCAATACTAAGCGTTCCAGATATTGTGAAAATCAAAATTATTCCAGCAAGAAAGAAAAGATCTCCAAATCTGGTAATCCAGAAAGCTATAGTAGAAGACCTTATGGCTTCTGAGTCTTTGTTCCAAAATCCGATTAAAAAGTAAGAGGATAGTCCTAATATCTCCCAGAATATAAAGCTGCTAAATAAATCATTAGATAAAGTAAAAAGAAACATTGAAGTTATGAATATTGTTAAAAAGAGAAAGTATCTAGCATGGGCTCTTTTATCTTCAGATTCTATAAATTTAGATGAATAATAAAGAACTAATCCAGAAACAAATAAGACAACTTTGGACATAAGAGTATATTCTTGTATAAAATTAAATAATATATTTATCTGATTACCATTGATATTTAAAAAAGATATTGTTAACTGGCCTGAGTCTGTGTTTAGAAAAAGAGCTAGTAATACAATTGAATAAAGCGTTATAGGTACTATATAGTTAAGAGTTTTACTAGAATTAGAAATTTTACTCAGCATAATTGATAGAATAGGGAGAAGTGATAATAATATTAAGTTCTGACTCATTTTTTACTCGTCTCTCAGCCTATTTAAGTCATTCATATCTATGGTTCTATTGATTCTTTGATTTAATAAGAAGATTGCCAACCCAATGGCCACCTCACATGCAGTTATAACTAATATAAATAGGATAAATACATTAGCAATATCATGAGAGTAAGATTTAGATATAGTAATAAACAAAAGATTTATTCCATTCAGAAATAACTCTATACCAATCAAAATAGATAAAATATGCTTCTTGCTCAAAAGCATAAAGATTCCTATGCTACTAATTAATAGTGAGGTGTAAACTAAAGTCATAAACATTTTTAGTCCACCTCCTTTCTAAATTTTAAAAGAGTTAAACATCCAACTATTGTTGCCAAGAGTAGTATTGATGATAGCTCAAGGACAAATATCCAATCATTGAATAGCGATGAACTGATTTTCTGTGCTGATGTAATCTCACTTAAATTAAAGTTTGCTTCTAAATTTGAAAAAGTTTCTGAAGTTGATATTAAATAGCTTGTGGTTAGGAAGAAAAAGAAAGCTATTAATACTGCCGTAACAGGCCTATGAAAGGTTTCACCGAGATCGTTATAATCCCAGTCTCCCGTAAGAAAAATTGAAAAAAGAAATAAAATTAATGTTCCACCGGTATAAAGGAGAATCTGTATTACACCTAACAAGTTTGATCCAACCAACATAAAAATAAAAGCAATTATAAAAAGGGTTATACCAAAAAAGAACGTAGAGCGGATAATCTTAGAACTAAGGCAAGTAGTTAATGCTGTTCCTATTGCAAGAATGCAAAATATGCTTACTAGTATTTCAATCATTTCTTGTCTCCTAAGTTTGGAGTATGGCTTTCTTGCAAGATGCTGCCCTTAGCCCAAGACTCCTCATACTTTTCAGCATTTCTCATCATCTTGGTCTTGGTTAAGAAAAAATCACTTCTAGATGTTGAAGGTTTTGCCGCTTCCTTCATCATTATAATTGCATCAACTGGGCAAACTTGAACACAAAGCTCACATTGGATACAGCTTTGAAGGTCTAAATTAAACTTTTTAGCCCACCCTCTACCATCTCTCTTCTCAATATCAATCTCGATAATTTCGGAAGGACAAATCTTTTCGCATAACTTACATGCGATACAGTTCTCCTCACCAGTTTCTTCATTTGATGTAAGTCCAAAAGTGCCAATTCTTAGCTTGTCAGGGAATACTCTTCTTTCCTCAGGGTATTTAATCGTAACAGCGGGTTTAGTTACGTTACTCAAAGTAAAGAAAAGATTTCTATATATATTTTTAACAATTTTTATCAATTTCATATCAATTAAAATCCATATAATATTTTACTATGCAAGCTAGCAATAACCCCGTAAACGATAATGGTATTAGTTTTATCCAGTTAAATTTTAACAATTGATCAATCCTAATTCTGAAGAAACTCCACCTTATAAATAATATTAGGGTGAAGAAAAGCAAAGCTTTTATAACTATCATTATATTCCCAGAAAAGAAAGGCCCATTTGATCCACCAAAGAAAATTATTGAACCCAGAACACAGATTCCAAAAAGGTGAACATATTCAGCTAAATAGAATAAAGCAAATTTAATACCAGAATACTCAGTTGTATAACCAGATATAAGCTCAGACTCAGCCTCTGATAAATCAAATGGAATCCTGTTCCCCTCAGCTAATGCGGAGATCATAAAAATAATAAAGCTAACTTGACCAAGAATAGGATAAAATATTATCCAAACATCTTCTTGGAATCTTATAATTTCACCAAAGCTAAGGCTTCCTATTAAAATGCAAGGGATAAGTAGTGATATTATTAGTGGAATTTCATAGGAAATTATTTGAGCAGTCATTCTTAGAACTGATATCAGTGCATATTTATTATTAGATGACCATCCTGCAACAAAAATGCCAATTATTATCAATGAACTAATTGCAATAAAGAGCATCAAACTAAGGTCAACATTTAGCATAGGATTTTCAAAATAAAAAGGAAGAAGAGCAAAAGATGCAAGGCTAACTACCATTATCCAAATAGGACCAAAATTGAAAAGCAGTGAGTCAGAATTTTTTGGTATTGCGTCATCTTTAGTCATTAGTTTTAGCGCATCTGCAAGTGGTTGAAGCCAACCATGAGGATAGCCTACACTGTAAGGCCCGACTCTTGACTGCATTTTAGCCGCAACTTTTCTTTCAAGCCATACTAAATAGGCAACTATAAGAATTAAAATTGAAATAGTCTTGAATATTGGTGTAGCAAAAATGATAAATGAATCTAGCATTATCTATCAACATCCCCAAAAACCGGATCTAATGAACCGAGTATCACTACAGAATCTGCAATAAATGTTCCAGGCAAAAGTTTCTCTACCAACGAAAGATTTGAAAAAGATGGAGCTCTGATTTTCATTCTGTATGGGATAGCAGTACCATCAGAAACAATAAAAAATCCAAGCTCTCCTCTAGGAGATTCAATAGAAAAATATGAGGACCCTTTGGGAGGCCTAGTTAATTTCGGGCTTTTTAATGGTTTACGTGAATGAATATCTCCAGATGGAATCCCTTCAATGATCTGCTCAACAATTCTGAGTGATTCTATATTTTCCTTCATTCTGACAATTGTTCTGTCGTAAGCATCGCCATTTGTTCCTAGGGGGATATTGAAATCAAATTCCGAATAGCACTCGTAAGGCTTATTCTTTCTTACATCAAAATTAATACCTGAACCACGAACTATCGGTCCTGATCCACCAGATTCTTCGGCAAGTTCTTTTGATATGATCCCAATATTTTGAGTTCTTTTCATAAATATTTCATCTTTTGAAATCATATTAGCGTAGTCCTCAAGGACCGGTCTTAATTCTTTAACTAGTTTTCTTATTTTATTTATTGATTCGGTTTTTACATCATATCTGACACCGCCAATTTGATTCATGTTGGTATGAAATCTTGTACCTGTAAGATCTTCCATGACATCAAGGATTTTCTCTCTTTCTCTGAAACAATAAAGAAAAAGACTAGCTCCTCCACCAAGTGCTCCACCCAAATCCAATCCATATGTACCAAGAGCTACCAAATGAGAGCTTATTCTTTGTAGTTCTGCAACTAAGACTCTTATATATGATGATTTTCTAGAAACTTCAATTTCACAAATTTTTTCTACAGCATTTATAAAACCAAGAGAATTTGAAGTAGGTGAGAGGTAGTCATCTCTTTCAAGCACAGGCGGTAATTGATCATAGGTAAGTTTTTCGGATAATTTTTCTACTCCACGATGTAAATATCCTAGAAAAGATTCAATTTTGTTTATTCTTTCTCCTTGAAGATATAACTTAAGTCTAAAAACACCATGAGTCGAAGGATGTTGGGGACCCATATTGACAGCTAAATCACCAAAGTCTTTCTCTATAATTCGGTCTTCCATTTTTCGTATTCCTTCCGTGTAGGGCGATATGGATAAAAATGAGCATCCATTACGTACTCTTTTCTTAGTGGGTGCCCAATCCATTCATCAGGCATCATTATTCTTTTTAAATTAGGGTGTCCGTTAAAGCTTATTCCAAATAAATCAAAAACCTCTCTTTCCTGCCAATCGGCTCCAGAGTAGATATCTGACAGTGAGTCTATAGTTAAGTCTTCACCAAGCTCTATGTTAAATTCAATGTCTTTATTTTCAGTGTTATTTCCTAGCAAGTATGTTAAAACGATATTTGAATCGAAATCAGTAGCAGTTATAAATTTTAAGTATGTAAAACCATCATCTTTAAGTTTTTGTGAGAAATCTAGAATTTCTCTTTTATTAATAAACTTTGATTCTATTACATTCTTGGACTTTTTTATTGGTTTGGTAACTTCTAGAGGTGAGAGAGTCTTATCCTGAGTTGGAGGGGAACTGTTAAAGGTTGGGGAGGTCTCTCCTTTTGCTATAATTTTTTGGAGCTCTAATATTCCATCGATAAAAGCTTCTGGGGTAGGAGGACATCCAGGTACATATACATCAACTGGAATTACCCAATCTACTCCAGGAACGACACTATATATATGTCTGTAATGATCACCCGAAATAGCACAGCTACCTGCAGCAATGACCCATTTAGGACCTGCCATTTGATCATAGAGTGTTTTGATTCTTTCTGCCATCTTAACTGTTACGGTCCCAGCAACTATCATTAAGTCAGCTTGACGTGGAGAAGCACGAGTAATCATTCCCAAGCGATCTAAATCATATCTTGAGGAGAAAGTAGCCATCATTTCTATTGCGCAACATGCTAAACCAAAGGAAAGGGGCCAAAGACTTGATTTTTGTGCCCAATTAAAGAGATCTTCAGTACTAGATATAAACAAATTTGCCCCAGGAAGCTTCATAAAGGAGCCTATATCTTTCAATGATTTATTTACATTTCCCATTCAAGGTATCCTTTTTTGTATGCATAAATCCATCCAATAAATAAAATTATCAAGAACGTTATAAATGAAAAGTACGACCCTTGTGTTGGTTCAGCAAGATTTAATATCCAAGGAAATATAAAGACGAGTTCAATATCAAACAGTATAAAAATTAAAGCAATTTTGAAATATGAAATAGGAATTCTTTTCCATGAAGTTTCAATGCTAGGTTCTCCGCATTCATAAATTGAATTTGAAACATTTTTTTTTTTACCCAATATAAATCTAATGATTTTTGAAGTTAAAATCATTAAAATTGGCAATGAAATTAATGCCAAGAAAACTATAATAAAAAAAGGATATTCTGCCATGCTCTACGACTTATATTTTTAACTAATTATTAGTTAAAAGCAATTATAAAATAGGTTTTTTTAACCACCTAATTGTTTGCTAATTATGAGGTTGTAAACAAAATCTATAGTATTGTTAATTTCATCAAAGAAATTATTAATTAGCTCTTTTTGATCTTTTGAGCTAATGCCAGCAGATTCATTAATCTTATTGCATAAAATTTCATTATTAGCTTTAATTCTAGTGATTATTTCATCTAAATCTTCAGCTGACATCGAGTTTATAAGTGCAATATCTTGTATATCTATTTTTAATCTTTTTATTTCGTTATTTATTAGGGGAATTGAAGACGAAATAATCTCAGGATAATCATTAAAACTCCTTTTGAATATATCTATAATAATATTTTGATTACTCATCTTTAAATTTATGGATATTTAAGATTCCTGCTGTTAATAATTTTATTGTAGAAGTAACGTCTTTAATAAGACAAACCGAGCTTGGGCTGTGCAGATACCTGACAGGAACTGATAGAACAGTAGCCTTAGAGCCCTTACCTGTAACCTGAAAGGCTGTAGCATTAGTACCGCCAGCATTTTTTGCAGTCAATTGAAAATTTATTTTTTTCTTATTTGCGGTATCTTGTAAATAATTGTTAAAGCCCCTATCAGCAATTAAATATTTATCAGAAATTCTTATCTCTGGACCATTACCCAGGTGTGCCAGCCTCTTGTGGGTTGGTATACCAGGCAAGTCGTTTGATACAGTCCCTTCGAGTGCTATCGAAAAATCTGGATTAACATTAGAGTTGATAATTCTCGCTCCTCTGAGTCCCATTTCTTCTTGAACTGATGCAGATACATAAAGATTACATTTCAAACTTTTTTTATTAATTTTTTTAATTGTTTCCAATAGAACATATAGGCCAATTCTATCATCTAAAGATTTTGAAAGAATCCTGTCATTGTCAATTACGCAATCTGTTGAAAACGTAACTTGATCGCCAATCTTAATTAGCGCCCGTGTCTTCTTAGCACTAATCCCGGTATCAATTAGGCAATCTTCGACGGGTGTTGCTCCAGTTGCGCTTTTATCTGATATGTGTGGCGGAATCGCTGCAACAGTAGCCTCTATTTGAGTCTTGCCCCATATAGTTAATCTTTGGCCATAAAATAATTTTGGGTCAATTCCACCAAGCGGTATAACTCTCAACATTCCATTTTCTTCAATATGTGAAATAATAAATCCCACCTCATCCATGTGAGCATCAACAAGAATTGTATAAGCGTTAGGAATTGTCTTATTGACCTGGAAAATTAAATTACCCATAGAATCTTTAATATAGCTTGTACATGAGTTTTCAATTTCTCTAATTACTATTTTAGATATTTCATCTTCGCAGCCAGGAACTCCAGGCGTATTACATAACTCTTTGATTAATTCATTACTCATGACTATTATTATATATAAAATATTAGACAATGAGAAAATACTTTTTTTTTGATAAAAATAAAAAAATCAGTTTAAATATTGGTATGAACACACCACTAAATAATAATATTAATGAATACCTTGTTTGCTCAGAATGCCAAAAAGAGTTCGAATCTGGTATGACAGATTTTGGCACTATGAAGGAATACTCTAAGATAGATGCTGGTTTTACTGATTTTGGTTTTCAAGTTTGGTGTAGAAGGCATGATCATAATGTTTGTCATATTAATTTTGAGGGCAACGAACTTAGCACTGATTTAAGATGTATAGTTGCTTCTTCAGATTAGCTAATAACTTTTAGCCTGAATATTCAACAAAGTTTCTAGAAGTTTCATATAGACAAATTTTCAAAGAGAACTTTTCATCTATTTTTTTTCTAAGAATATTCCATATAATAATTGCTATGTTTTCTGCAGTTGGGTTTAAATTCTTAAACTCTTGGGTATCTAGATTTAAATTTTTATGATCAAATCTTGATTCAATCTCAATTTCGATTAATGTACTTAATTCCTTCATATCAATTAAATAACCTGATTCTTTATCAAGCTCACCAGAAACTGTGACATCTAAATCGTAATTATGACCATGATAATTTTCATTATTACAAAGACCAAAAAATTCTCGATTTTTTTCCACCGACCATTTGGGATTATTTAGCCGATGTGCGGCATTAAAGTGAGATTTTCTAGTTACTGATATCATTTTTATCTCTGAAGTAGCTCAATTTTATAACCATCAGGATCCTCAATGAAAGCTAGTATAGACTTGCTTCCCTTCATCGGCCCTGGTTCTCTAGTTATTTTACCACCTTTTTTTCTTATTTCTTCACAAATTGCATAAATATCTTCAACTCCTATTGCGATATGTCCAAAAGATGTACCCATTACGTATTTATCGACCCCCCAATTATAAGTTAACTCTAGAAATGGCTCTTTATCTTCAATATCGAAGGAAAGAAAAGCCAATGTAAATTTACCATCAGGATAGTCACTTTTTCTAATTAGTTTTAGATTTAGTATCTCTACATAGAATGAAATTGATTCATCAAGATTAGTAACTCTGATCATAGTGTGAAGGAATTTCATTATATAAATTTTAATTTACACTTCTTATTAAGTAAAGTTATAAAATGAAAGAGTCTTTAGTAATAAAGCATTTAGGAAAGTCATTTAATGAAGTTAGCATCTTTTCTAATATTAGTTTTAATCTATCGCCAGGATCTGTTGTAAGCCTAGAAGGAATAAATGGGTCAGGTAAAACAACATTAATGAAGATTATTGGCTCACAAATTTTGGATTATAGTGGAGAGGTCTTATTAGGAAATAAGAATATTAAGGATTATGGCTCCGACTTGTTTAGCAATATTTATTATTTATCTCCTTTTCCAAATTTATATCAATATCTTACTTTAAATGAAAACATAAGTTTTTTCTCAAATTTAAATGATATTCAAAATATTCAAAGTACCAACTCTTTGATTAGTAGTTTTAATTTAGACAAATATGCTTTAAAGAAGGTGCATGAGCTTTCGGATGGAACTAAAAAGAAAATTTCAATTTTAATTTCTTTTCTGGTCAGCCCGGACTTCTTCTTATTGGATGAACCATATACTTATCTTGATAGTCACTCAATAAAAATACTTAATAATCTCATAGAGCAGTCTTCTAAAAAAGGAAAGTCTTTTTTGATAGCAGATAATTCATCAGGAATATTAAATTTTACAGGATCTGTGGGGTTATAAAATTTGAAAAATTTTTTCAAAATATTTATCTTAATTATAAAAAAAGATATTTTAGTCGAGACAAGAGAGAAACTCAATTTGGTATATCTTTTAATTCTATCGCCAACACTTTCTCTTATAGCTTTTGTTTTTATTGGGTCGGACAATCCGACAGCTCTATTCTTCTTTACTTCTTTGATTGTTGCACTATTGGCAAATCAGAGAGTTTCCAGGCAAGAAGTTTCTTTGGGGGGTGACTTGATACTTATTTCAGCTCCATGTGACTTATCTATAGTGTGCTTTTCTAAGATTTTATTTTTTATATTAATAAATATTTTTATTAATTTTATTGTTTTTATAACTTTATCGCTTATTTCGGAAGATATTTTTTTAAATAGTATAAATTTTCTAACATTATGTTTTCTTTTTTCAGTAGGAATTTCATCTATTCTATCTACTTTTTCTTTAATGCTAGAGAGAATAAAAGGTGAAGGTCATTTTATGTTCATGCTAATTTATCCTCTAATCCTACCTTTTTTGCTTCTCAGTTATAATTCGATACCTTTAATTGATTTATATGGAGGCGAGAGCTTCTTCTCCTCCTTTTCTTTGCAAGCTTTAATAGCTTTTGATATACTTCTTTTGACTATTTGCCCAATACTTTTCAGTTATTCTATAAGAAGGTGATTTATGTTTTTTTTTCTTAGAAAGTATTCTTTTATTTTTTTTGTGATATTTATGACTTTGAGTCTCTATATGACTTTTCTATACGCTCCTAAAGAAAAAATCATGGGAGATGTGCAACGAATATTTTATTTTCATATGGGCTATGTTCTCGTTTTCACTTTAGCGTTTACAATGAATTTGATATATTCAATCAAGTTTCTCAGGAATAATAAAGAAATTGACTCAAAATTAGCTTATATACATGCCGAAATTGGAACACTTTTTACATTTCTTACCTTAGTTTCCGGGATGTTTTGGGCTAAGCCTGTTTGGGGTACTTGGTGGACATCTGACCCTCAATTAACTACAACTTTAATACTTTTCATTCTTTATTTTAGTTATCTTGTTTTTCATAAATTAGCAGTGAGGTCTGGTGTTCCAAGGTACTCATCAGTTTTTGCAATAATAGCCTTTATTGACTTACCTATTGTTTATATTTCTGTCAGAGTAATGAGAGGAATATCACCGGTTGTCTTTGGTGGTGAGGGTGGTGGGATTTCTAGCGAGATGATGGATACCTTGCTTGTAACTTTTGCAGCTTTTTTCTTTTTTTACTTATATTTATTGGACTTAAGAATTAAGCTAGATAAAATATAATTCGAGGTTAATATAATTGTCATGAACTTTGTTATTGATTCTTTAGAATATCTTTTTTATTCCCAGTTAGCTTTCTGGGCAATAATGTTAATTTATCTCGCTTATATTTCACGAAAGCTGAATGGTAAAGATTGATGTCTTCACCTAAGAAAAAAATTAAAATATTTGTAATTGTTCTACTTTTATTTTTTTCTTTTCTTATATTTAAAGCTGTGGAGTCCTCACTAGTATATTACTTAACTGTTACCGAAGCCCTCGAAGCAAAGTCCCAAAGTCAGCTTAAGAGGTTAAGAGTCTCTGGAATAGTTGAGAAAGGGTCAATTAAGAAAAATCTTGACGGCTCTATAGATTTCAATATCACTGATTTTAACAAGATAATACATGTCCAGTATAAAGGCGAAATTCCTGATATATTTAAAGATGAAATTGAAGCTGTTGTGGAAGGTAATTTGGTAAATAAAACATTTATTGCAAATAAACTTTTTGCTAAATGTCCCACAAAATATGAGGACGAACCTATATCAAACAACAAGGTAAGCCTTGCTAAATAATATTGGAGAAACATTACTTTTTATTTCTTTTCTATGTGGTCTTGTAGGAATAGGATCCTTCTCTCTAGGCGCACTAAAGAAGGACGATGCTCTTGTGGCAGTTGGTGAGCGTTCAATAGTCGTAATTTTTTCCCTACTAACCTCAGGAGTCCTTTTATTGATCTATCTCTTAGCAACCAAGGATTACTCTAATGCATATGTAGCCAAAAATGTGAGTAACGATTTATCTTTTATTTATTCTATTGCTTCGTTGTGGGCAGGACAAGAGGGATCACTTCTATTGTGGTCCTGGATACTTTCAACTTATACTTTAGCTCTTAAATACAGCAAGCCTTATAAGACTCTCTTATGTTCAACTCAAGGTATTACGCTTTTTATTCTAACTTTCTTTGTTTTCTTAATAGTCTTTATAGAGAGTCCTTTTGAAGTTTTAAAAGATGTTCCTATTAATGGTAGAGGTCTGAACCCTATCTTGCAAAATTTTTATATGGCTATTCATCCACTTACCCTATACGTTGGATACATAGCTTTAACTATTCCATTTGCATTTGCCCTTGGCTCTATATTGTCGAAAGATAAAACTGATAATTGGGTTACTAGGTCTAAAAAATGGACTTATTTTAGTTGGATTTTTCTTTCTACAGGACTCTTACTTGGCTCTAGGTGGGCTTACCTAGAATTAGGGTGGGGTGGATATTGGGCATGGGACCCTGTTGAGAATGTCGCTCTAATGCCATGGTTAGCTTTAACTGCCTTTCTACATTCATCAATGGCTCAAGAAATGCGAAGTTTATTGAGGAGATGGAATATATGTCTTATTTTTCTTGCATTTTTTCTTTCAATCTTTGGAACATTCATTACTAGAAGTGGCTTGATATCGTCAGTACATTCCTTTGCTCAATCCAGTATTGGACCTTATTTTATTGTATTTATTATCTTTATCGTTTTGTTTTCCCTATTTATATATCAGAAAAATAAAAAAATTATTTCGTCTGAAGAGGATATTGTTTCTCTTTTATCAAAAGAAAACTTCTTAATTTTTAATAATATATTCTTTCTAATAATAACCCTGACAGTTTTCCTAGGAACGGTTTTTCCTATTATTTCCGAGGCAATTACCGGAGAGAAGATACTTGTTGGACCTACTTTCTATGATCTTGTGAATTTTCCTAATGTATTACTTTTGATGTCTTTAATGTCTGTAGCACCAATAATTCCATGGAAAAGTGCTAAATTAATTACTCTTTTAAATTATATCCTTAAACCAATATTGGTTTCAGCAGCGCTCACTATTTTGTTTGGTTTTATATTTAACAGCATCAAAGTCCTATTAGTATTATTTCTTTCTTCTTTTGTAACAATTGTTATTCTCCAGGATTTATTTATTGATTTTAAGATGCAACTTTCTAGAGGGTTAAGGTTTAATGAAATACTAGATAAGAAATCAAGACGATATTGTGCCTTCTTAATACACTTCGGGATTATCCTACTTATTGTGGGCATTACTTTGTCTTCTGTTTATGGAACTAAATCAGATTTTATATTATCAAAAGGTGAGAGCTCTGTAATTAGCAAGTATAAAATTGACTTAGTCGACACTTATAGGAAGGAAAGTGAGGCAAAAAGTATTTTGGGTGCCAAATTGATACTTTTTGATCAAGGTAAAGCCTTTACTTTATTTCCTGAGCAAAACATATACAAATATGAAGGAAATAGAAGTATTAACAAAGAGACTGAAGTGGCGATCTATAATACCTTGAGAAAGGATTACTATATTATTCTAATAGATGAACTAGAGGATGGAAGATTTAACTTTAAAATGTACATTAATCCATGGGTATCACTTTTATGGATTGGAAGTTTAATATCAATATTTGGTGGAATAGTTATCATAATGAAGAGGAAAAAATAATGTTAGAGACAGTATCAACTATTTTAATAACCCTAATATCTCTTATCTATGTTTTTTATCCATTAATTCAATTAAACTCAGAAATTAAAAAAGTAGATTGGGAGGATTAAATCTATGAGATTTATACTTTTCCTTCTGCTATATTTAGCTCCTTTTACTGCAATAAGCATAGAAGAGGACCTCAACTCCTTAGAGAACCTTTTTGTGGAAAAAAGATGTATTACATGTCATGTTGTTGGTCGAGGAAAGTTTGTTGGACCAGACTTATATGATGTACTAAGCAAGTACTCTGAAGAGGATATACTCCAATGGATTCAGAACCCTCAAGCAATTTACAAAAAGTATTCTAAAATGCCAATTAATGATGGTTATCCACCTATGCCTTATATGAATGTAGACAGTTCTGAAGCAAAAAGGCTTCTGGAATATTTAAAAAGAACAAAGGACCTGGTTAGAAAAAATTCTAGAGTAAAAATATCAGGAACCATTAAGAATTTTAGTGAAAATAAACTTTTAGACTCCCAAGAAGTTCAGCTTGAATTCGTAATGGCAGACAAGGTAAAGAATACTGAAAAACAAATTACAAATAATGGGAATTTTATTTTTAATAATTTAATTGGTAATATAGCCTATAGAATAAAAATTTTTTATGATGGAATAGAGTACTCTACAGATAAATTCTATTTCTTACCTAGAGAAAATAATAAATCTGTTGATTTAATTGTTTATGATTCAACACAAAAGATTAAGAATTTAAAGGTCAACTCATCTCATTTAATAATTAGCTATGACGAAGATTCTGAGTCTATAGTTATTGCTGAAATTATAAATGTTGAGAACCAATCTAGAAATATATTTGTAGGGACTAATAACTTCTCTGAGAAAATCAGAAAAATAAATTCATATGCCTTGTTCCCTGGAATTGAAAATTTAGGCTTTCCTCACAGAAGTAAGGAAACATTTATAGTTTCTCAGGAAAATGTTATTGATACACTCCCTATGCCACCTGGAAACAGAAGAATCGTTTTAACTTACGCAAAGCAATTAAACTTCTTCTCCACTACTATCTCCAAGGTTTTTTTAAATGATATATCAAGCCTGACTATAATTGTTCCAGAAAATAAATTATCTTTCACTTTAGACGGATTAGAATATATTAGAAAAGAAGCAGGTATAAAAGAGTTAGAAGATGATCAGTATAGTACTTATTCCATTAGTGACATAACCAAAGGTCAAGAGATAAAGCTAACATTTAGAAAATATGATCTTTTCTTTAATACAAAGAGTGTGATAGGGATTATATTTATACTCTTTATGTTAGGAATATTTTTATATAAAAGATTTAAAAAAACTTAGAAGAATTATAAAATTTTTTTATGTCTACAACCCAAGATAATTTAAAATGGGAATCAAGATATAAGCTTCTTGAAGAATTTAAAGATGTTAATGGACCAAGAAATTTCCGCTTTAAAGACAAGAGGTTGGGCATCTGGTGCAGCAGGCAAAGAGTTTTAAGAAGAAAAGGTAAGATGAGCGAGGAAAGGATAAAGAAGCTGGAAAAACTAGGTTTTATATGGTAAAAATGATTAAAATAGTAAAGTAGGGGTTTGTATTTTTTATTTAAGATATGTCCAGATTTACAAATGAAATTAGTTTAAAAACCTTGACAAAGAAACTTGTTTATATTATTATCAAATAAGACTGGAGATTATTATTATGAAAAGACAGAAACAAAGTTCAAAAGCCGAATATCTCAAAAAATATGATAAGTCCATGCAACCTCTATCATCTTTAGGTAGTGGGTTGGTTGGGAAGGCTTTATTGGTGCTCCTATTTATTGCTATATTAATCTTTGTGATCAATTGAACTTTAGGATTAATATTTAGGAGCTACAGATCAACTTTGTAATACCAATGCTTAAAATAAGAGCTGTGCTCGACCTTAGAACAGTATCACCAAGTGACAAGTCTATAAATTCATTTTCATTTGCTAATGTTATTTCATCGTGAGTAAACCCTCCTTCTGGTCCAATTATTATTGAGACGTCTTTGATAGGCTCAAAAAGTTTCTTAGTAATTTTATTTTTGCTATTTTCATAAAAAATAATCTTTAGAGCTGAATTATTTTTACCAAATATATCTTGATACCCGATAGGTTCAGAAATCTTCATCAAATCAGTTCTTCCACATTGTTTTGTTGCTGTCTTAATTATCTCAAGCCATCTTTTTTTTATTTCTTTTGACCTTTTTATAGTTCTCGCTGATATAACAGGAATAAATTCTTTTACACCAAGTTCAACAGACTTTTCTATAATTTCCTCTATAGATTTACCCCTCGGAATAGATTGATAGACCTTAATGTTCGGCTCATTTGTATTTTTTTTGGGACGTAGGTATTGGACTTGAACAAGCATAAAAGTTTTTTTTATCTCAAGTATCTTGCAGAAAAATTCATTTTCGTCTATATCAAAAATTAATATATCATCATCGACTCTATGTTTTAAGACTACAATGCAGTGATGAAAGTTCTCACCTTCAACTCTTATTTCTTGGTCTTTTTTTATTTTTTTGTCTATAAAGAATCTGTTCATTTTTTATTATATTTTACAATTTCACCTAGAAGATTATCAATAGTGAATTTCTTGCATACCAGATGTGCTTTGATTCCATATGTGAGAAGTCTTTTAGCAGTTATGGGACCTATAGCTACGAACTTAGTTTTCCTACTTAGTTTTACTTTCTTTGGGGTTATGTATTTAAAGAAGTTGTCAACTGTTGAGGAGCTCGTAAAAGTTATAAAATCTATTTCCACTCCATTCATCTTAGCCTGAATATCTTTTTTATCTTGATTTGAAGGGAGTACAGTATCGTAGATTTTAAGTTCCTTAACAGTGTTACCAGTTTTCTTTAACCCCTCAACCAGAGTATCCCTTGCAATGGATGCTCTTGGAATAAATATTTTAGATTTATTAACCTTTAATTTTTTAAAGGAGCTTAATAGCCCCTCCGCTGTGAATATATTTGGAGTTAGATCAACTTTTAAGTTTAACTTTTTCACTGCTCTTCCGGTCTCGGAACCAATAACAGCTATCTTTAAATCTCCAAGTTTCCTTATATCGGTATGTGATTTAATAAATTCATTAAAGAATATCTCAACGCCATTAACACTTGTGAAAACAAGCCATTCGTAGCTATTAATATCTTTTAGATTTAGCTTGATAAGATTTGAAGGTTTAGGTTTTATTTCTATTGTTGGTATCTCTATAGGGTTTCCACCCAGTTCGATTATTTTTTTTGTTAATACACTTGCGTTCTTCCTTGCCCTCGTGACAATAATATTTTTTCCAAATAAAGGTTTCTTTTCAAACCAATTTAGCTTTGATCTCATTTTGCAGATGGCCCCAATTATTATTATTGAAGGTGACTTAATATTATTAATTTTAATTATCTCAAAAATATTCTCAAAGTTTCCAACTACAGTTTTCTGGTTAGAATATGTACCCCAGTTTATTGCTGCAATAGGAGTTTTTTTAGACATACCATTTTGAATTAAGCGATTAATATTTTTTTTGAGATTTTTTGTTCCCATTAAAAAAATAATTGATTTCATTTTTGACAGTGCAACCCAATCAATTGAAGACTTATCTTTTTCAGGATCTTCGTGACCTGTAACAATTGCTAAAGTACTTGTTAGTTCTCTATGAGTCACAGGTATACCTGCATATGCTGGAACTGCGATTGCAGATGTAACTCCCGGGACTACTTCAAAATCAATCTTATTCTTTTTAAGCTCTTCTGCTTCCTCTCCACCACGTCCAAATAAAAAAGGGTCCCCACCTTTCAATCTGACTATCTTTTTATATCCCATTTTTGCTAGTAGGATAAGTTTCTTATTAGTTTGTTTTTGACTTAATGCCTTAAATCCTAGCCTCTTGCCTGCGTTTATAAGTTTACAGTCCTTTTTTGTCAGCGTAAGAAAGTAGGGATTGCTTAAGTAATCGTAAACAATAACATCTGCTTCTTTTATTAATTCTAAACCTTTCACTGTTAATAGTCCCGGATCTCCTGGACCAGCACCTACAAGATATACACAACTTTTCATTAATAGAAAGAAAACCAAAAACCACTAAAAAGTCAATTGATTTATATCAGTTACAATTATGAAATGAGTAAAGACTTTAAAATTGAGACACCATTTAAGCCCAATGGTGATCAGCCAGAAGCAATCTCGAAATTAACCAAGAATTTAAAACATGGAGTTAAAGAACAAACTTTACTCGGTGTGACAGGGAGTGGTAAAACTTTTACAATTGCAAATGTAATAGAAAATATTAACAGACCTACTGTTGTAATGGCTCATAACAAGACCTTGGCTGCTCAATTATATGAAGAATTCAGGCAAATTTTTCCAAACAATGCTGTGCATTATTTTGTTAGCTATTACGATTATTATCAACCTGAAGCATACATACCTTCATCTAATACTTATATTGCTAAAGATTCACAGATTAATGACCATATTGACCAACTTAGGCATGCAGCCACAAGTGCACTTTTTAACAGAAGAGACGTTATTATAGTTTCTAGTGTTTCATGTATCTATGGAATAGGGTCACCAAAAGATTATTTTAATATGGCGATTGAATTAAAGACAAAAGATAGTCTCAATAGAGAGGATTTGCTCTCTGATTTGGTCAAAGTTCAGTATACACGTTCCAGGTTTGAATTAACCAGGGGGAGTTTTCGTGCGATTGGAAATAATGTTGATATCATCCCTTCTAATTATGAAGATAAAGCCGTAAAAGTAAGATTTGAGGAAAATTTGATTTCAGACTTATATGAGATTGATCCTCTTAATGGGGAGATCATTGAGGAGTTAGATAGCATAATTATTTTTCCAAGTAGCCACTATGTAGTTGAAAAGATGACCACAGAGAAAGCTATCAAATCCATAGAGGAAGAACTGAAGGAACAGGTCGGCTTTCTTAGGAGTCAAGGCAAGTTAGATGAAATGAAAAGAATTCAAGAAAGAACAGCAAAGGATTTGGAGCTTATGGAAATAATGGGATTTTGCCCAGGTGTTGAAAATTATTCACGACACTTGGATCAAAGATCTAAGGGGGAGCCTCCATGTACTCTTATAGATTACTTCCCTGATGATTTTCTTTTAGTTATAGATGAAAGTCATCAGACTGTGCCTCAGATAAGAGGTATGTATGCTGGAGATAGGAGCAGAAAACAGACCTTAGTAGACCATGGATTTAGATTACCTTCTGCATTAGACAACAGGCCACTTAACATAGAAGAATTTGAAAAAAAGATTAATCAAATAATATATGTTTCTGCAACACCGGCAGAATATGAAAAAATTAAAAGTAAGAAACATATTGTTGAGCAAATTATTCGTCCCACGGGTCTTATTGACCCGGTTATAGAAGTAAGACCAGCAAAAAATCAGATTGATGATTTATTTTTAGAGATTAATAAAACTATTGAAAATAATGAAAAGATCTTAGTAACGACTCTTACAAAGAAAATGGCAGAAGAAATTAGTTCATTTTTTAAAGGTAAAGGTGTAAGAATTGAATATATGCATTCTGACATAAAGACATTGGAGAGAGTGGAGATTCTTAAGAAACTTAGAAATGATGAATTTGATGTTCTAGTCGGAATAAATTTACTTAGAGAAGGGTTAGATCTACCTGAAGTTTCTTTAGTTGCAATTTTAGACGCAGATAAAGAAGGATATCTTAGGTCCCAAACTTCACTTATTCAGACTTTTGGAAGAGCTGCTAGGAACATTCATGGAAAAGTAATTATGTATGCAGATGAAATAACTAATTCAATGCAAGCTGCAATGAAAGAGTCGAATAGGCGAAGGACTCTTCAATCTGAATATAATAAGAAAAATAATATCAGTCCTAAGTCAATTATTAAGGAAAAAGATTCTAATATTTCATCAATATATAATATTGATTATAATCAAGAAATTCTCCCTGATGACTTAAATATTCTCCCTCATAAGATTTCGAAAGAAATAGAAAAACTTAGAAAAGAAATGAGGTTATTATCTGAAGAGCTAAAGTTTGAAGAAGCTGGACTGGTTAGAGATAAAATTAAAATACTTAAAAAAATGGAACTTGCACATATTGGAGAGATTGCATAATACATCTTAAATGTTATGCTTTTTCTGTTATCTAAGGATAATTAATGTTTTTTTTGAAGCGGGCTTGTCCCGCTTCTTTTGTTTGAAGGTATTTTTTGGAAAAAGAGAGTTTAGAAAAAGTTACTTCTTTTATTAAAATTATATGTTCGACTAGTGAATTCGATTTGATTGATATTGAACACTCAAAGACTTCTAATTCTGCAAAGCTTGTCATTTTTATAGACAAAGATGGTGGTGTTACTTTAGATGATTGTATTGATTTTAATGAATTGATTCACGAAGCTGGTGGTCTAGATGATTTGATAGACTCTAGCTATACACTCGAGGTTTCTTCACCTGGACCTAAAAGACCTTTGAAAGTTTTATCTGACTATGTAAGATTCAAGGGAAAGAAGGTTAAGGTTAGACTTTCAAGTATCGACACACTTAGTTCAAAGAAAGTGTTTGTTGGTACAATCGAGGATATAATTGGAGATAAGATAAGTATTAATGATAGTGGAAAAATATTTGTTATTAATTTTGAAAATATTTTGAAAGCTAATTTAAATTTATAGAGGATAAAAATGAATGAAGAACTAGCAAGAGTAATTGATTCAGTTTCCAAAGACAAAGGGATTGATAAAGAAATAATTTTGGAGGCCGTCAATGAGTCTGTTGTTTCTGCTGCACATAAACTACTTAAGACCGATCCAAGATATAAAGAATTAGAATGTCAGTTTAATGAGTACAACGATATAGAGCTTTTTGAATTCAAGAAAGTTGTTGATGACTTGTTTGATGAAGATATGGAAATATCTATCGAAGAGGCAAGGAAGCTTGATCCAGAAATACAATTAGGAGAAGAAATAGGTATAAAGTTAGACCCAAGTTATACAAGGATTGCGATTCAAAACGCTAGGCAAAAGATTATACAGAAATTAAAAGAGGCTGAAGCGAAAGTTATATATGAGGAGTTTAAATCTCGACAAGGAGAACTTGTTAATGGGATAGTTAGAAGAATTTCTAAAGGTACTATAATTGTAGATATAGGAAGGACTGAGGCAATAATTCCTTATGAACAACAGGTTCCAAGAGAATATTTTCAACCAAAGGATAGACTCAGAGCGGTTCTATTGAATATTGAAGAAGACAAGAGGGGGACCAAGCTTATAATATCCAGGGCACATAAAAATTTTGTAGAGTCACTTTTTAAAGCAGAAGTACCTGAGATTGGGGAAGGAATTGTTCAAATAATGGGCATTTCTAGAGATCCAGGTGGTAGAACTAAAATTGCTGTTTCTTCTTCTGATCAAGATATTGACCCAGTTGGTGCTTGTGTAGGAATGAGAGGATCTAGAGTTCAAAATATAATCCAAGAACTGAAAGGTGAAAAGATTGATATAGTTCCATGGTCAGTCGATGTTGCGAGATATGCATGTAATTCATTGTCGCCTGCTAGAGTTAATAAAGTAATTATGGATGATGTTTCAAAAGCAATGGAAGTAATTGTTGATGAAGATCAGTTCTCTTTAACTATTGGAAGGAAAGGACAGAATGTTAGACTTGCATCTGATTTATTAGGATGGGATATAACTATCAAGACTGATATACAGCTTAGAGAAGAACAGCAAGGGGTAGTTAAGCTTTTATTAACACTTCCTAAAGTTTCTGAAGTTAATGCAAACCTCTTATTTGCTGGAGGATTTCATACATTAGAAGATGTTGCTTTTGGTGAAGTGGATGCAATACAAAAATCTTCAGGAATTACAGATAAAGAAGATGTGGAGAAAATTCAGATTTCTGCAAGAACAGCTTTACAAGAGAAGATAAGGAATGCTCCTGTCGAAGAAATAACTGAAGAAAAGGAAGAAGTATAATTTATGAAAAAAACTAAAATGAAAGTTAAAGAGTTAGCATTAGAAGTTTCTGTTGAAATCAAAGATATATTGTCTAAATGTAAAGATCTTTCTATCATTGCAAGGAGTTCTTCAAGTAGCATCAAAGATGAAGATGTTGTGAGAATTAAAAATTCATTCGCAAAATCTAAAATAGTTACTAAGACATCTGAAAGAGATACTGTTAAACGAAGTGGAGCAAAGGTAACTATAAGAAGAAAGAAGGCTATCCCAAAAGAAGAGCCCAAAGAAGAGGAAGTTAAGGCAGAAGTTGAAGAAAGCAAAGAAGACGAATTAAAAGATGAGAGCATTACCAAGGCTGAACAGCCGTCTGTAAGGGCCGAGGATAGCTCTAGTAAAGCTCCAAATCAACCAGAGAAAAAAGAGAGCCCACCACCGAGTTCAGCGCCAAGTTTTAACGCAAACAAAAAGAAAGACTCTGATAAGTTGAAACCAAAGAAGAAGTCAAAAATAAAAGTTTCTAATGAAGTAATAATGGATGATGATGCAATGGATGCTCTTAAAAGTGCTGTAAAAGCAAAGCTTCCAGGAACCAGAAAAGAATTTTTAGTTTCAAATAATTTCCCTAAGAAAAATAGAAATTCAAAAGATTCTCAATTATCTGAACACTCAGAAGATAGTTTAGAAAAAGATGAAGGAAATTCCAAAAAGAAAACAAATAAAATAAAGATTCAAGAAAAGATTTTAGTTACCCTTCTTGCAAGCAAGCTAAAAGTTAAAATAAATGAAGTAATAAAGAAAGCTTCCGCCTTAGGTCTGACTGTAACTTTTAAAGATGAGATTGACTCAGATGAAGCAACAATAATTGCTTCAGAATTTAATTATGATGTAGAGGTAGACTCTTATAATGAGAAATCTGTTTTAAATGAAGGTGTTATTAGAAAAGATTCTGATATTAAAGTTAGGCCTCCAATTATTACAGTAATGGGGCATGTTGATCATGGTAAAACATCACTGCTCGATTATATTAGAAAGTCCAAAGTTGCTGACAAAGAGTATGGTGGAATAACCCAGTCAATAGGTGCTTACAGTGTTGATTTTAACGGTAGAGATTTAGTTTTTATAGATACTCCAGGACATTCGGCCTTTTCGTCAATGAGATCACGAGGTGCGAGTCTTACTGATATTGTAATATTAGTTGTTGCTGCAGATGATGGTGTAATGCCGCAGACAATTGAAGCAATCAACCATGCTAAGTCTGCAAATGTTCCTATAATCGTCGCAATAAATAAAATTGACAAACCTGATTCTAATATCGATGTAGTTAAGACCAAATTATCTGAGCACGGACTATCTCCAGAGGATTGGGGAGGAGATACTACTTTTGTTGGTGTTTCTGCTCTTAATGGTGAAGGGATTGATGAGCTTTTAGAGCTTATAAGTCTGCAAGCTGAAGTAATGGAACTAAAAGCTAATTCTGAAATCTTATCTTCAGGATATGTTTTAGAATCTTTCCTTGATAAAGGCCGAGGTGTAGTTGCGACAATAATACCTAAAGAAGGTAAGATTCAGCGGGGAGATACTATTCTTTGTGGGATAAGTTCAGGAAAAGTCAGGGCGCTAATCAATGATAAAGGTGAGCAACTTAAAGTATCAGGGCCTTCTATGCCAATTGAAATTTTAGGCTTAAACACAGTGCCTGATGCAGGGCTTCAGTACCATATTGTAAAAAACGAAAAGATAGCAAAAGAAGTTATAAAGAATAGACAGGATACAATCCAAGAAGAAGCAACCTTCAGTAAGCATACTGTAGATTTAGATTTTATTAACTCTGATCTTCTATTAGGCGCTATAAAAGAGTTACCTATTATTATTAAAGCTGACACCCAAGGATCACTAGACGCGTTAGTTTCAGCTCTATTTAATTTTGAATCTTCAAAGTGTAAGGCAAAATTAGTTCATAGCGCTGTTGGAAATATTAATGAATCGGACTTTGTCCTTGCCGAATCAACTGGGTCAATCATATTAAGTTTTGGAACTGATATGGAACCGAAAGTGAAATCACTTTTAGATAAATCTTCTGTAAGATGTGAAACCTTTAAGATAATATATGAAATTCTAGATAGGATTAAAGAATTACTAGAAGGCCTTTTAGATCCAATTTTAGAAGAAAGAGTTCTTGGTCATGCTGAAATTAAAGAAATATTTAATCTTACAAAACAGGGAAGAGTTGCAGGCTGTATGATAACTGATGGTAAAGCTGTTCGAGGATCTAATATAAGGATTCAACGAGAAGGCGAGGTGATGTTTGAGTCTGAACTTAATTCTCTTAAAAGATTCAAAGATGATGTAAAAGAAGTTGCTAATGGTTTTGAATGCGGTATAGGTTTTGAGAACGATGATGATATTAAGCAGGGAGATATTGTCGAAATTTTTACGTTTGATAAAATTAGCCAAAAGATAGATTTTTAAATGAATAACTCTACTATTGAAGAATTAAAGTTATTAATTTTAAGCAAAAAGAAGGTTTTAATAATTAGCCACTACAATCCAGATGGTGACGCAATAGGCTCTTCTTTTGGTTTAGCTAATTATCTAGAACTAAATAACATAGAATCCCATGTCTACAATAAACATAAAGTACCCGAATACTTGAGTTTTTTATCTATAAAAAACTTTCATAATTCACTAGAGACTATTCCTAATGATATAGATCTATATATCGCTCTAGATTTTAATGATTTTGAAAGATCGGGTGACCAAATGATGGAATATCTTAAAAATAAAATTTATGAAAAAAATGAGACTCTTATAGTTTTAGATCATCATGAAAACAACAAAATAGAATCAGGTCATTTTATGATAGATAACTCTGCTTCCTCAACTGGAATTATAATTTATAGGATTTTATCAAAATTTGAAAAAAAAATAGATACAAAAACTGCAACATGCTTACTAACAACAATAATTACTGATACTTCTTCGTTTAAGAATTCAAATTCAAATATTGAATCTTTTAAAGTTTCCTCGAATTTGTTTCAATTGGGTGCAGACTTGCAACTAATTAATAAGAATATTTTTAGACTAGGAAATATCAAAAAATTGAAGCTAAGAAATAAGATTCATTCTACTTTGTTGTTCGTAGAGGATTTAAAATTAGCAATTTGTTATGCAACAAATGACTTTTATTCAGATACTGCAACTTCAAAGGAAGATTCGGAAGGTATACCAAGCGGATTAATCTTTTATGATGATGTTGAGATAGGAATTTTTATAAGAGAAATTGGAGATGATAAGTGGAAGATAAGTACTAGAACTAATAATTACATAGACCTTTCTATCTTTGCTGGAATTTTTGGTGGTGGGGGACATAAAAATGCATCTGGATTTTCATTTGATGGAAAGCTTGAAAATTTGATTGATAAAATAATAGAAACCCTAAAAAAATGAATGAAATTATCATAGTTGATAAACCTTATGGATTAACATCATCGTATGTTGTTAACAAATTAAAAAAATATTTTGGAGCGTCTAAGGCCGGCCATTCAGGAACATTGGATCCATTGGCTACTGGTGTTCTTGTAGTCTATTTTGATGATATGACAAAAATTATTCCATTTATTGATGAATCAACAAAGAAATATAAAGTAAAAATTTTATTTGGTATTGAGACAGATACCTTAGATATCTCCGGACAGATTTTACGTACTTCGAAGGTTAAAGATTATTCGCAGATTGATTTTCTCGATGTTGTGAAAAATTTTATTGGAGATTACGATTATACCCCTCCAAGCTTTTCTGCTATTAAAATCAAAGGTGTTCCATCGTATAAATATGCAAGACAAGGAAGAAGCCTAGATTTACCAAAGAAGAAGTCGATTATTAAAGATATAGAAGTAATCAATTCAGGAATTTCTATTGTAAATCTAATTGTTAAATCATCTAGGGGAACTTATATTAGAGCTCTAGCTAGAGATATAGGGCAGCATGTTGGCTCTTTTTCAACTGTCTCCAAGTTAGAACGGTTAGAAACTGGTAAGTTTAAAATTGAAGATTCCAATGATTATTATTCCATTTTAGATGGCAAGGAACCCAGCTTTTTTTCTCTGGATAAGCTATTTCCGTTCATAGAAATTGATAATAATGATGTTGATAAAATATCAAAGCAGAAGAATTATAAAAAAGTAGATTTGGAAGAATTAATAGATAAGAAGATTCAAAATCCATTTATTATAATGGTAAACAGTGACACTCCTATTCTTATAACTACTAATAAATTTAATAATAATAAGGAATATGTTTCCTCTGAAATAAAGTTTTTTAGTAAAAAAAATTAAACTTACTTGATTTTATTGAATTATTCATTAATTATTAAGCTATTAAAAATTAAAGAGGTTGTTTTGACTATTAACAAACAAGAGATAATATCTGAATTCGGAAGTAATCCTAAGGATACTGGCTCAACAGCAGTTCAGATTTCTATACTAACAAAAAGAATAGAGGTTCTTACTAAGCATATTCAAGTTATGAAAAAAGATGTTTCTTCAAGAAGAGGTCTTTTGCTTCTCATAGATAAAAGAAGGAAGTTACTTAAGTATATTAAAAATAAAAATAATAGTCAGTATTTAGACTTATTAAATAAGCTAGGTTTAAGAAAATAACATTTAATGACAAATTATAAAAAAATAACTGAAAATATAGAAGGTAAAGATTTTACCTTTGAAACTGGAAAACTTGCTAAACAGGCAGATGGATCAGTATTTGCACAAATTGGAGATACACAAGTCCTTGCCACTGTTGTAAGTTCTCATGATGCAGTTGATGGAGACTTTCTTCCGCTTACTGTTAACTATCAAGAAAAAGCCTTTGCTGCGGGAAAAATACCCGGAGGTTTTTTTAAACGAGAAGGTAGACCAACTGAAGCTGAAACTCTAATATGTAGATTGATAGATAGACCCCTAAGACCTATGTTTCCTAAGGATTACAATTTCCCAACTCAAATTATAATCTCAGTATATTCTGCTGATGATGTAAACCCACCCGATGTGCTAGCTTTAACGGCAGCTTCTGCTGCTTTAACTGTTTCTGACATACCATGGGATGATCCTATAGCAGCTGTTAGGGTAGGAAGAGTGGACGGAAAACTTATTTGCAACCCAAGTTATGAAGAAATAGAAAATGCTGATTTAAACTTTATAGTTGCAGGTAGCTCGGATGCTATATTGATGGTTGAGGGTGGTGCTGATGTTGCACCTGAAGATGACATAATTAATGCGCTTATGTACGGGCATGAACAAATTAAGAAATTAATCGAATTTCAAAAGAAGTTATCAGCTGAAAATTTAACTAAAAGAGAATTTATAGAGAAAAAAGTTGATGAAACTTTGGTTTCTTCTGTTGACGGTATAGTTGCCAACGATATAAGCGAGGCAGCAACTATTAAATCTAAGCAAGAACGAAGTTCCAGATTTAAGGAAATATATTCTTCAGCTATCCTAAAACTTGAAAATGATGATAATTTTAATGAAAAAGAAGTTAAGTCAATTTTTGACAAAATAAGAAAGAATTCAATTAGAAATATGATGATAAGTAAGAAGACCAGGATTGATGGTAGAGGATTTGAAGATATCAGAGATATATCATCTGAAATTACTCTTTTACCAAGAGCACATGGCTCAGCTGTTTTCACTAGAGGCGAGACTCAAGCACTTGTGGCGGTTACTTTGGGAAGCAAAGAAGATCAACAAAGAGTAGACTCGTTAATTGGTGAAGAAAAAAAACCATTCATGCTTCATTACAATTTCCCACCATTTAGTGTTGGTGAAGTTTCAATGAGACTTGGCACTGGAAGAAGAGAAATTGGTCATGGTGAATTAGCCAAAAGAGCAGTTAAGGCAGTTCTTCCCGGAGCTGAGGACTTCCCCTATACAATTAGGATTGTCTCAGATGTTCTTGAGTCAAATGGATCATCCTCTATGGCTACTGTTTGTGGCTCTTCACTCTCATTAATGGATGCAGGTGTTCCTATTAAAGCTCCTGTTGCTGGAATTGCTATGGGTCTAATAAAAGAGGGAGACGAGTATATAATTCTCTCAGATATTCTAGGTGACGAAGATCACTTGGGAGACATGGATTTTAAAGTATGTGGAACCTCTGAAGGTATTACAGCTTTGCAAATGGATATTAAAATCAAAGGTATAAGTAAAGATATAATGACGGAGGCTTTAGAGCAGGCAAAAAAAGGAAGGAATCATATATTGTCAGAAATGGCTCAAACCATTTCATCTCAGAAAGATAACATCTCTCCATTTGCTCCAAGAATCACTACAATAATGGTGGACCCTGCGAAGATTAAGGACATAATAGGTTCTGGTGGAAAAAATATTAGGAAACTTATAGAAGATAACAACGTTAAAATAGATGTGGATGATACGGGAAGGGTTAATGTTATAGCTGTCAACGAAGATGATGCAAAAGGCGCGCTCAAGGACATTGCATATATCGTCAGAGATATAGATGTAGGTGAATACTATATAGGTACCGTGAAAAGAGTTTTAGATTTTGGTGCAATTGTTGGCTTAAGTCCTACTATGGACGGTCTAATTCATGTGTCTGAACTCGCCAAAGAAAGAGTTGCAAAAGTAACTGATATTTTAAACGAAGGTGATGAAGTTTTAGTTAAGTGCTTAGAGAAAGGAAGAGATGGTAAAATTAGGTTGAGTAGAAAAGAGGCTCTCGATCAAGACATTGAAAATTTTAGAGAATAACAAGAAGAAATTAATAGTTCTTACAGGTACAACATGTACAGGAAAATCCTTAACAGCTTTAAATTTAAATGATTTAATTTCATCAGAAATAATTTCCGCGGATTCTATGCTTGTATATAGATATTTTGATATCGGAACAGCAAAACCAACAAAAGAAATTCTTACTAAAACCAAGCACCACTTAGTAGATATAGTCGATCCTGATGATGAATTTGATGCATGGAAATTCATGGAACTAAGTAGAGAAGTAATTGATAAATCAAATTTAAATAATTTCATAGTTGTAGGAGGTACTCAGCTTTATATTAAATCCTTGATAGAGGGTCTAACTTTTGATATATCGAAGAATGATGATATCAGAAAGTCCATAGTGAAAGACCTAGAGCTTTATGGGATTGATCACCTATATTCTAAATTAAAAGAATTAGATTCTGAGGGTGCAGCTATGATTAGTTCCAATGATAAGCAGCGCATTATTAGGTATCTTGAAATCAACTACATGACTGGTCAAAGAGTTTCCCAAGTATTTAAGATGAAATCAAATCAAAAAATTCAAAATGTTGATTATGTAAAAGTTGCATTATCCATAGATAGAGAAAGTGTTAATACTCTGATTAACCAAAGGGTAGATCAAATGATAAGAGATGGGTTAGTTCAGGAGGTTGTTGAACTAAAAAAAAAATACAATAAGAAAATAAAGCCATTTAACTCTATTGGTTATAAAGAAATATCCCTATATCTCAACTCTGAAGTTTCATTAGACAAAGCAGTGGAATTGATAAAGATACGAACAAGACAGTTTGCAAAAAGGCAAAGGACATGGCTTAGGAAAGATGAGGAGATAAAATGGTTTGATCATGTTGAAGATTTAATCAATTTCTGTACAAAATATACACTTAGCTAATTACTAATTTAATTCCTGCTAGCACCATAAATAAACCAAAGAATATTCTTAGATTCTCAGGAGATACTGTTTGAGCTATCTTAGAACCAAAAAATATTCCAATGCAGAAAAATAATGCAATTGCCAAGGCAGCTTTGATGTCAACATTCCCATTTTGATAATAGTTAAAAGCTCCAATAGCTACAACAGGTATAGTTAGAACTGCAAGCGATGTACCTTGAGCTAAATGCTGATTAAACTTAGCAAAAAAAATAAGAAATGGAACCATTATTAGTCCACCTCCAATACCCATAAAGCCACTGAGAAAACCACCTATTAAACCAGTTAGGATAAAATAAATCATTAAATACCTCCTTTTTGATTAACGCAACCCTTAATTTCTGCAGATGAAATCTGTTTTATAGAATTATATTTGCTAATATTATTAAAAAATTTCTGACTTTCGTTGCAAGATCCTTTGCTTGCTAAAGCTCTAGCTTTTAAAGAGTAAGTCAACTCAGTTGATATAGTAGAACCCACTTGCTTGATACTATCTAGTACCAAGAGCGACTCGTCATATTTACCTTCTTCGATTAAGTTATTTGCATATAAAAGTTTAATAGAGCTTGAAGAGCTATAAGATGGATCAATAGACTCAATTAATTTAACAATTTTTACTTTGTCCTTAAAGACCTTATTGTTGATGGCAGAATTAACAATATTGTTATTTTGAAGCTGCTTAGCTTCTTTGTTGTTTATTATAAAAACAATTGATATATAAAGAAGAAGACCCCCTAATGAGATCATAATAATTTTTTTTAACATATTTTCCATAAAAAGAATTATACACTTTTAATTGTAATTCGACTAAACTAACCATATAAATATGGATAATGTAATTAAAATCAAGTCAATGAATATTTTTCTAGATCCTGATCTCACAAATCCAATTCTCAAAAATGTAGATTTTGAAATTACTTCACCTACTATGGTTTCAATCATGGGTGAGAGTGGTGTAGGAAAATCTTTATTTGGTTTTAGTTTGCTATCCAAGGAGGAACTATATGGAGCTACGAAAGATTATAATTTATTCAAATGTGGTAACAAGGTTGTTGCAGATGTTCCTATTGAACATTTTTCGTATGTTCCACAAGAACCACTTTCTTCTTTGAACCCAGTCATATCAATTTCTAAGCACTTCGATCTAAATCAAAGAGAGAATTCTGGTGCCATCGATTTAACGAAAGAGTCCTCAAGGCTTCTTGCTGAAGTGGGTTTTACGAATCCAAATTATATTTTATCAATGTTCCCTCACGAATTAAGTGGTGGTATGGCTCAAAGAGTATTGATTGCCTTAGCTTTACAAAATAACCCTAAAATATTAATTGCCGACGAGGCAACTTCTTCTCTTGATGCAGTTAATGAGAAAATAATATTAGACTTATTGAGTAAGATTTCTAAAACTAGACACCTTACAATACTTCTAATTACACATGATTCTAGAATAGCTAAGAGTTATTGCTCAGAACATTATTTTATTAAGAACAATAAATTAAACTTAATCAAACCTATGGATTTTGAGAGTTTTCATGAGCTTTCTGGCCATAAAATTAATCACTCCTCATTGCCGTTTTCTATACAAAATGATTCGACAGAAGTAGTTGAAGTAAAGAACCTTAGCTTTGGTTTTTCAAAAAATGAAAACATATTGAAAAATGTAAATTTTAAAATAAATCAAGGAGAGGTTTTAGGTCTCATTGGATTAAGTGGCTCAGGTAAGAGTACGATTACAAAAGTATTGATGAAACTTTATGAAGCAGAAAACGGCTCTTGTTTTTTGTTTGGAAAAGATATTGGTCAATATAGCACTAAGTCCTATGCCTCTTTCGTTCAGATAGTATTTCAAGATTTATATGGTTCTCTTAATCCAAAAAGAAAAATTCTTAATATTTTACTTGACTCATTCTTGGTCAATAAGAATTCCGCTATTCCAGGTTCCACTCAAAAGACTTCATCAAAAATAGGAGATTTCGAGTCTAAAATTTCTATTTATTTGGAAAAGGTAGGGTTAAATATAAACATTTTAAATAGATATCCAAGTTCATTGAGCGGGGGACAAAGACAAAAAGTTTTAATATTAAAGGCTCTTCTTGCTAATCCCAAGTTGATTATTTTTGATGAGCCAATGTCCTCATTAGATATTAATTCTCAGAATGAAATTATTAAAATCATTAAATCCCTATATTTAGAGGGGAATATAACCATATTATTTATAACCCATGATTATAGACTTATTCAGGCTTTATGTAATCGTGTAATGGTCTTATCAGATGGAGAGATTGTAGAGGACGGTAAAACAAGTGAAGTTTTTGCAAATCCCATTCATAAAGCAACAAAAAAAATATTGGAAGTTGTAAAATAGTATTTATGTCATATAATACTCGGTAAAAAGGATAAAAAATGGCTACACCAAAAAGAAAAACTTCAAAATCAAAAGTAGGTAAAAGAAGAAATAATACTAAAGTTAATTTACCTGGACTTTCTAAAGACAAAAAATCTGGAGAATTAAAAGTTACCCACAGATATAGCTCTATTGAGAAATATGAAGAATCAAAAAAAGCCTAGTTCATTTACCCTTATAGGGAGAAGTTCATTTTGCTAAGTTTAGTTTTTCCTGGGCAAGGTTCACAATATGTGGGCATGGGTAAAGATCTTTATGATAATTTTAAAGTTGCAAGAGATACTTTTGCACAAGCAAGCGATAAGCTTAATCTAGATTTAAAAAAACTATGTTTTGAATCTGAGGATGTTCACTTAACAGTGAATGCTCAACCAGCAATCTTAACTGTAAGCACAGCAGCTTTTAGAGTTTTAACATCAGAAAGAGAAATAAAGGCTGATTTTGTAGCTGGCCATAGTTTAGGTGAGTATTCCGCCTTGGTCGCATCCGGATCCTTAGATTTTGAAGATGCAATCTGGGCTGTTAGAAAAAGAGGAGAATATACACAAGAGGCTGTGCCTATAGGAATAGGCGGAATGGCCGCAGTATTGGGTTTACCCGATGAAGAAGTAGACAAAATTTGCAATGAGGCCTCTGATAATAACTCATATGTTTCAGCTGCAAATTATAATAGTATAGGACAAGTAGTTATTTCGGGAGTAAAGAAAGCAGTAGAAAATGCCGCAAAACTTGCAAAAGATGCAGGTGCTAAAAGAGTAGTTCTTTTAGACGTTAGTGCCCCGTTTCATTCTAAGCTGATGAAATCAGCGGTCGATAAAATGAGAGACGTTTTAGATGGTATTAATTTTGTAGATTTTAAGATCCCTATGGTTACTAATTTTGATGCTAAAACTATCAGTGATAAGAGCAAAATTAAAAATTTGTTACTTGATCAATTAATAAGTCCAGTTCTTTGGCACCAATCAATAAATTATTTGAATTCAAACTTAGGAGTAAAGTCATTTATGGAAGTCGGCCCTAAAAATGTTTTGACCGGTTTAATAAAAAGAATAGTGCCAGACTGTGAAACTTTAAACTTCGGCGAAAAAGCTGATTTGGAAAAAATCTAAAATGTTAAAAGATAAGATTGCATTAGTTACAGGTGGGTCTAGGGGAATAGGTAGTTCAATCTGTAAAGAGTTAGCCAAGGCGGGTGCAACTGTGCTTATTAACTATGCTAACTCTAAAGATTCGGCTCTTAAGGTGCTAGAAGAAATAGTGGAAGGCAGTGGTAAGGGTGAAGTTGTAGGATTCGATGTATCAGATTATTCTATCGTGGAAGAAAAGATAAAATATTTAATTGAGAAATATGAGAAAATTGATATTTTAGTTAATAATGCAGGTATCACTAGAGATTCTCTCTTTATGAGAATGAAGGAAAGTCAGTGGGATGAAGTTTTTGAAACCAACACTAAAGGTGTTTTCAATTGTACAAAGAATGTTGTCAGAATGATGTTAAAAAATCAATATGGAAAAATAATTAATATATCCTCAGTAGTAGGGGAGATGGGCAATCCTGGTCAAGTTAACTATTCTTCAACCAAGTCTGCGCTGATTGGGTTTACAAAGTCCCTAGCTAAAGAATTAGGCTCAAAAAATATAAATGTTAATGCAATTACCCCTGGCTTTATTGAAACAGAAATAACAGAAGTTTTATCAGATAGTATTAAAGATAAATATAAAGAAATAATTCCGCTTTCAAGATTTGGAAAGCCTGAAGATGTTGCTAAAGCCGTATTGTTTTTAGCTTCAGATGATTCATCATATATAACTGGAGAAGTTTTAAAAATTAACGGTGGTTTATACACTTAATGGAGGACTATTATGTCAGAAGAAACTAAACAGAAGGTTGTAGCCCTAATTGCAGAACAATTAGGCAAAAGTGAAGATGCGGTAACATTAGATGCTCAATTTATTGAAGATTTAGGAGCCGACTCTTTAGATTTGGTTGAACTTATTATGAGCATGGAAGACGAGTTCGGTGTTGAAATTGCTGATGAGGACGCAGAAAAAATTCTTAAGGTAAGCGATGCTGTCGATTACGTAATTAAGAATCAAAAGTAAAAGATATGAAAAGAGTTGTAATTACTGGAATTGGAATGTTGTCGTCCTTAGGTGTGGGAGTTGATGATATTTGGCCCAAAATAAAAGAGGGTACCTCTGGTGTTAATTTTCTAAAAAAAGTTGATGCATCCGATTTGAAAACTAAGTTTGGAGCTGAAGTTTCAGAAGATTTTAATCCAGAAGAATTTATGGATGCCAAGGAAGCAAGAAGAAGTGACCCTTTCATACGTTTTGCCGTAGCAGCTGCAGCTTTAGCATTAAAAGATTCAAAATTAGAGATAACAGACGACAACTCTCATTTAGTCGGATCCTACATAGGTTCTGGAATAGGTGGGATACAAACTTTTGTAGATAATACTCTTGTCTATAATGACAAAGGTCCGACAAGAGTTTCACCTTTCTTTGTTCCATCTATGGTGCCTAATATGGCAGCTGGATACGTTTCAATATTTAATAATTTAAAAGGTCCAAACTGTGCTGCATGTACAGCATGCGCTGCTGGAGCTCATTCAATAGGTTATGCGGCAATGATGATTGAAAGAGGGGATGCTGTTGCAATGGTAGCTGGTGGTGCGGAGGCACCCTTAGTTCATGTAGCGATTGCAGGTTTTAATGTTATGAGAGCAATCTCAACAAGAAATGAAGACCCAAGTGCTGCATCTAGACCATTTGATAAGGATAGAGATGGCTTTGTTATGGGCGAAGGCTCTGGTTTGGTTGTACTTGAGGAACTTGAGCATGCTAAAAAAAGGGGAGCTAAGATATATGCGGAACTTATAGGTTCTGGTTTTAGTGGAGATGCTCACCATATTACTTCACCCAATATTGATGGACCTGTTATATGTATGGAGTCTGCATTAAGAAATTCCAAAATTAATCCAGAGCAAGTTGATTATATCAATGCTCATGGCACTTCTACTCAACAAAATGATATAAATGAAACAAATGCAATAAAAAAAGTATTTGGTTCTTACTCAAAAGAATTATTAGTAAGCTCTACAAAGTCTATAACAGGACATTTGTTGGGAGCAGCTGGTGGACTAGAGGCTGGAATTACATCGCTGGCTCTTAGCGAAGGTGTTGTTCCTCCAACTATTAATTTGGATAATCCTCAAGAAGGATGTGATTTAAATTACGTTCCTCATAATACGATTGAGAAAGATATAAAAATTGCTGTTAGTAATTCGTTTGGATTCGGTGGAACTAACTGTACTTTGATATTTAAGAAGTTTGAGGATTAATAATGAAAATCGCGATAGGTTCTGACCATAGAGGCTTCAGTTTAAAAGAAGATTTAAAAGACTATATTCAAAAACTAGGTTTTGACTATAAGGATTTTGGGACTTTCTCGGAAGAGAGTTCTGACTATCCTGACTCAGCTGCTGAGGTTTCCTTGAAAGTTTCACAGGGTCAATATGATAGGGGAATACTAATATGTGCCTCAGGTTCAGGAATGAATATTGTTGCGAATAAATACCCTAATGTTAGAGCAGTAGTTGCAAATGATGTTAATTTGGCCATTATGTCTAGAGCACATAATAATTCAAATATAATAACTTTGGGTTCAAAGTATGTTTCGGTTGATGTTGCTAAGAATATTATTGAGCTTTGGCTAACAACTGATTATGAAGCAGGAAGGCATGATATAAGGCTAAATAAATTAAAGCAAATTGAGAATATAAACTTCGCGGAGTAAAATGAAAAAATTTTTTGATGATATTAAATCAGAATTAGGTAAAATCTCTTGGATAAATAAGAGAGAGAATATAAAGTCAACTGGTGGGGTTGTCCTTGTAACTATTATATTAGGAGTTTTTTTGTTAATAGTTGATTTCGTTTTTTCTTCAATAACAGAATTACTGTTGGGTGGTAAATAAATGGCAGATAAGTGGTACGTTGTTCACTGTAATACTGGATCGGAAGATACGGTTAAAAGATACATAAATACTCAAATGAAGATGGACAATTGTCTTGATTTGATTACTGATATTCTTGTACCAACTGAAACAATTGAAGAGCAATTAAAAGGCGGGAGAAAGAAAACTTCTGAGAAGAAATTTTTTCCAGGATATCTTTTAGTTAAAACTGAACTTAATGAGGAATCATGGCATTTTTTGAGAAACATTCCTAAAGTTATTGGCTTTGTAGGTGGTAAGGTAAAAGATGGTAAACTGCTTGTAGAGTCAGTACCTACTGTAGATGAGTCTGAAATTAATAAAATGAGGAATAAAATTGAAGAGGGAACACTTAAGCCTACACCAAAAGTTATCTTTGATAAAGGCGAGTCTATTAAAGTAATTGAAGGACCTTTTGAGAATTTTACAGGTGTGGTAGAAGAAGTTAAAATGGAGAAAGGAAAAATTCAAGTTTTAGTGGAAATCTTTGGTAGAGCAACACCTATAGATTTAGACTTTAACCAAGTGGAGAAAATTTAAATGAAAAAAGTTCAAGGATCTTTAAAATTATTATGTGAAGCGGGAAAGGCCTCGCCGGCTCCCCCTATAGGTCCAGCCTTAGGGCAAAAAGGTATAAATATAATGGAGTTCTGTAAAGCTTTTAATGCGCAAACAGAAAAACTAGAAGGCTTACTTCCGGTCGTGGTAACAGTCTATTCTGATAAGTCTTTCTCTTTTATAGTCAAGACTCCTCCTGTTTCATATTTAATTAAAAAAGCTGCAAAAATTGAAAAAGGTTCAAGTACTGTACCGCTAGTTAAAGTTGGTAAGATATCTGAAAGTCAGTTGGAGGAAATAGCAAAGACTAAGATGGATGATATAAATGCTAATGATATAGATGCTGCAAAGAAGATTGTAGAAGGTACAGCTAAAAGTATGGGAGTTGAAATAAAAGGATAGGTGAAGTAATGAAAATAAGTAAAAATAAAAAAATTATTATAGAAAATCAAAGGGTTGATAAAAATAAGTACTACTCACCAAGTGAAGCAATTGAGATAATTAAAACTCTTACAACTTCAAAATTTGATGAAACTATAGATTTATCTATTCAGCTTGGAATAGACCCTAAAAAAAATGATCAGCAAATAAAGATAGCAACTGTTCCACCTAACCCTTTAGGTAAAAAGGTAAAGATTTTAGCGATCTGTAATGGTGAACATACAAAGAAAGCTGAAGAATCAGGAGCTGACTTTGTAGGATCAGAGGATATTATTGAAAAAATTATCACAGAAAAATGGACTGATTTCGATGTAGTAATTGCGATTCCAGAGTTGATGCCTAAGGTCGCTAAGCTAGGCCAAGTTTTAGGACCTAAAGGTTTAATGCCTAGTCCTAAGATGGGAACTGTAACAAATAATGTTGAAAAGGCTATAAAAGATGCAAAAGCAGGAAGAATAGAGATAAAAAATGATAAATTAGGACTAGTAAATTTCCCTTGTGGTAAAAAATCATTTGAATTTGCAAAAATTATGGATAATCTATACTTCTTAGTTCAGTCATTGAATAAGTCAAAGCCTGCATCTTCTAAAGGCAACTATCTTAAGAAGGTTAGCGTTTCTAGTACTATGGGGCCAGGTTTTAAAATAGATATTTCATTACTGAAAGAAGAACTTAAGAAATATGATGGAGCTGTAGCTTAGTATAATGTTAGGGAAACAACAAAAAGAGCAAATTGTAAACAACTTTAAGAGCTCATTTTCAGATACTCCTTCGTTTTTATTAGTAAACTTTAGGGGTGCAAAAGTGTCTGAATTCGAGCTTTTAAGAAAGAAGCTTAGGGATAATAATGCTGTGTTGACAGTTGTAAAAAATAATCTCCTAAAAAAAGCCTCTGAAAATACAGACTTTGAATCAATCTTTACAGATTCAGTTGGTGAAACAGCTATTACTTTCTTGGAAGAGAATTATGTTGAAGTAACTAAGACATTTGTTGAAATAGAGAAAGACTTTCCAAACCTTGAAATACGAGTTGGTTTCATTGAAGGTAAATCTGTAGATAAGACTGAATTGGAAAAGATATCCAAATTACCATCTAGAGAAGTTTTAATTAGCCAAATGATATCTATGCTTAACCAGCCAATTGTTAAGTTTATTAATGTATCTAAAGCAATCCCTAGAAACTTAGTAAATGTTTTAAATAACTTGAAAGATAAAAAATAAACGTATATAATACGAATTCAATATTTGGAGGATTTTTATGCCTGAACTATCAAAACAAGACGTCATTACTTATCTAGAAAAAGCTAGTTTGCTGGAAATTTCAGAGCTAGTAAAGGATATAGAAGAAAAATTTGGAGTAGAAGCCGTTGCACCTGTTGCAGTTGCTGCTGCCGCACCAGCCGCTGGGGGAGAAGCTCCCGCTGCTGAACAAACTGAATTTGATATAACTTTAGCTGAGGCTGGGTCTGAAAAGATCAAGGTTATTAAGATTGTTAGAGAAATTACTGCTCTTGGATTAAAAGAAGCAAAAGAGCTTGTAGAATCTGCACCTAAACCACTAAAAGAAGGGGTTAAAAAAGAGGAAGCAGAAGAAATGAAGAAAAGACTTGAAGAAGTTGGCGCTAAAGTAACATTAGCTTAGTCTTAGTCTACATTTTGTTTAATCCAAGGAGAGTATTTTTTGTATAAGGATAATATACTTTTAACAAAGAAAAGAATTACTTTTAGTAATAAGTCTGAGAATAGGGCAGATACCCCTGATTTGTTGAGTGTTCAAAAGGAGTCTTTTGACAACTTAATTCAAAAAGGTTTAGACCCTAAAAATAGGCTAAATGTTGGCCTAGAGAAGGTTTTTAAGTCTTCTTTCCCAATAGAAGACTATAATAAAAGAGCTACTTTAAATTATGTCTCTTATCGGTTAGAAGATCCAAAACACTCAGAATCCGAATGTAAATTGAAAGGATATAATTATCAATCTTCAATTCATGCCACTTTCCAGTTGGTTACATGGGAATTCGATTTAGATGAGTCTGGAAATAATATTATTGAAACAAGAAGATTTGGAAGAGCTATTGAACAAGAAGTCTATTTTGGTGAAATGCCGATTATGACAACCAATGGCGCCTTTATTATTAATGGTACTGAGAGAGTTATAGTTAATCAGTTACATAGATCCCCTGGAGTTTTCTTTGATTCTCAAAAAGATTCTAAAAATTTAACAACTACAAATAAAACATCTTTTACTGCAAGGATAGTTCCCCAGGATGGACGTTGGTTAGATTTCGAATTTGATTCAAAAGATGTTCTACATGTAAGAATTGATAGAAAGAAGAAGTTTCATTCAACTTTATTGTTGTTAGCATTGGGTGAATCAATAGAAGATATACTTAATTCTTTTTATTTACATGAAAAAGTTAATTATGACCCTAGCACTGATACTTTTAGTAAAGATATTAACTCAAGCCTGCTTTCCTATCAAAGAGCGTCTGTTGATATACTTAATCCTGACACGGGCGAAAGAATAGTTAGTGCTACAAGAAGGTTCTCTGAAAGAATAATTGAAAAAATAAAATCTGCTAAATTGAAATCTTTACCAATAACTGAAGACGACTTAGTAGGAATGTATCTAGTAGATAGTTTTCAAAAAAATAGCGAGGAACCTGAGGCTGTTGAGAACTCATTAATTCAAGAGATAACTGAAGATACTCTTGCATTTATTAAAGAAAATAAGATTACCCAATTCAATATTTACTATGTGGACAATAGCTCATTCACTAGCTCACTTGTTGTAACAATTAATGAAATGATTTCCAAAACAAAGGTTATAACTAAAGAGCATGCAATATCAGAGATATATAAAAAGTTTAGACCTACTGATCCTCCAACTGACAAAATTGCCGCAACTTTTTTTGAGAATATGTTCTTCAATGAGGATACATATAGACTTTCAAAAGTTGGAAGAATGAAGATAAATCACAAGCTTAATCATGGAATTGCAAATAACAAATTCCATCTTGATAGATTAGATATAATTGAATCATTTAAATACCTACTGGCACTTAAGTCAGGTAGGGGCGAAATAGATGACATTGATCACTTAGGGAACAGGAGAGTTAGAACTGTTGGTGAACTTATCGAAGATAGGTTCTTTACTGGGGTTGAAAGATTAACGAGAACAACTAAAGAAAAAATGAATTATGGTCAATTAGAAGATCTTACGCCTCAAGAGATTGTAATACCCAAGAGTGTTACCTCGGTAGTTAAAGAATTTTTTGCAACAGGTCAATTGTCTCAGTTTATGGATCAAACAAATCCTTTATCTGAAATTACACATAAAAGAAGAATTAGTGCTCTTGGTCCTGGTGGACTAACAAGAGAAAGGGCAGGTTTTGAAGTTAGAGATGTTCATTCTTCTCATTATGGAAGAATTTGTCCAATTGAAACACCAGAGGGGCCTAATATCGGACTTATATCAAGCTTAAGTACTTATGCTAAAATAAACGAGCATGGATTTATACAGACACCTTATAGAGAGATTACAAACGGAAAAGTTACAAATAACATAAAATTCTTGAACGCACTTGAAGAAGAAAATTATGTAATAGCACAAGCTAATTCAGAACTCAATGAAGATAATAGTTTTTCAAGCGATACCATATCTGTTAGGATTAAAGGTGAATTTCAGGTTGTACCTAAGTCAGACCCTCAGTTAATGGATGTTTCACCTTCCCAGTTAGTATCTGTATCAGCGTCGCTTATTCCTTTTTTGGAGCACGACGATGCTAACAGAGCTCTTATGGGCTCGAATATGCAAAGACAAGCGGTCCCTCTCTTAAGAGCGTCTGCGCCATTGGTTGGAACAGGTTTCGAAAGGAATATTTCTAGAGATTCCGGAGTAACAGTTTTGGCAAGAAATTCTGGGTATGTTGACTATATTGATTCCTCAAAGATTGTTATTAAAAAAGATAAGACATCTGAAGACGGAGATGTCTCTGATATATATACATTAATTAAGTTTGAAAGATCAAATCAAAATACATGCTGGAATCAAAAGCCGATAGTTAAAAGAGGCCAGAAGATTAAAGCAGGAGATATAATAGCTGACGGTCCATCAACTGAGTATGGTGAACTTGCTTTAGGAAAGAATATAACTGTAGCGTTCATGCCATGGGGTGGATATAATTTTGAAGATGCTATTCTAATAAGTGAAAAATTGGCCAAAAAAGATACTTTTACTTCATTACATATCGAAGAATTTGAATGTATATCAAGAGAAACAAAGTTAGGAAAAGAAGAAATTACCAGAGACATACCAAATGTTAACGAAGAGCATTTATCATTCTTAGATAAAGAGGGAGTGATACAGATTGGTGCAGAGGTCAAACCTAATGATATTTTAGTTGGTAAAATATCTCCTAAAGGTGAGACACAACTTTCTCCAGAAGAAAGGTTGCTGAGAGCAATATTTGGAGATAAGGCCGGAGATGTTAAAGATACCTCGCTCAGAGTTCCACCTGGTGTTAATGGAATTGTTCTTGATGTTAAACATTTGATTTCTAGAATTGGAGATAAACAAGATCAATCAAGGTCTGGATCACCTGAAGTTCTTGAATTAAAAAAAGATCAGGAACAAGAAATTAATATCGTTAAAGTTGAGACTCGAAATAATTTAAAAAAGATTTTTATTTCTAAAGTAAATATTAATGCAGTCAGAGATGGTAGAAAGGTTGTTCTTAAGAAAGAAGCTGTAATTGATGAGGAAAATTTTGCTTTAGTTCCTTATGAAAAAATTCAAACAATTGAGTTTGATAACAAATCTAGTCACATGAAAGAAATTGAAGAAACATTGAAAATATCCGAAGAAAAAATGGAAAGCATTCTCTCTAGGTACTCTGAAAAAATAGAGAAGTTATCTAAGCCTGACGATTTACCTCCAGGTGTTCTTAAAGTAGTTAAAGTATATGTTGCCGTTAAAAGAAAGCACCAGGTTGGAGATAAGATGGCGGGTAGACATGGAAACAAGGGTGTAGTTTCCAGAGTTCTTCCAGAAGAAGATATGCCATACATGTCAGATGGAACACCTGTAGACATGGTACTTAACCCATTAGGTGTACCATCGAGAATGAATGTTGGACAGGTTTTAGAGACACATTTAGGGCTTGCATCCAAGTCACTAGGTCGTCAAATTGACGAACATTTAGAAAAAAACCATTCTGAATTAGACAGTTTAAAGAGTTTATTAGAAAAAATATATCCAAATAATATAGATTATATAAATAATGTTAAGAAGCTTAATAAAGACGAATTGTTAGATTTATCCAAAAGGCTAATAGACGGAGTTCCTGTTGAAACACCAATATTTGAAGGTGTAAAAGAATCTGAGATTAGAGCTTTATTAAAAGACAATCACTTGCCTGAAGATGGTAAATTGGTATTGTTTAACGGTCAAACAGGCGAGCCGTTTGATCAAAGAGTTACTGTAGGAATTATGTACATGATAAAACTTCATCATTTGGTAGAAGAAAAAATCCATGCTCGTGCAATAGGACCTTACTCATTGGTCACACAGCAACCATTGGGTGGTAAGTCGCACTTTGGAGGACAAAGACTAGGTGAAATGGAAGTTTGGGCACTAGAAGCATATGGTGCAGCAAATACACTCCAGGAATTCTTAACGGTTAAGTCAGATGATGTTATTGGAAGGACTAGGTTATTTGATTCCATTGTTAAGAATAAAGTTGCATTTGAGCCAGGTATTCCTGAATCATTTAATGTGTTAACTAATGAGCTAAAATCTTTAGGCTTAAATATAGAATTAGGTGACAAAAAAGATAAAGTCGCAGGAGAAGTAACCAATGATTGATATGGGCGTATTATTTGATAAACCAAAGAATCCTGGTGATATTGATTCTATAAGAATTAGCATTGCGTCTCCCGATCAAATAAAAGATTGGTCATATGGTGAAATAAAAAAACCAGAGACTATAAACTATAGAACTTTCAAACCTGAGAAATATGGTCTTTTTTGTTGTAAGATTTTCGGCCCTGTAAAAGATTTTGAGTGTTTATGTGGAAAATATAAAAGACTTAAACATAGAGGAATAACTTGTGAGAAATGTGGAGTTGAAGTCATTTCCAGTAAAGTTAGAAGGTCAAGAATGGCTCATGTTGAACTTTCTTCTCCAGTTGCTCACATATGGTTTCTCAAAAGTGTTCCTAGTAGAATAGGTTCAATTCTGGATATTACATTAAAAGACTTAGAAAAGGTTTTATACTTTGAAGCTTATGTCGTAACTGATCCTGGTGATTCCGATCTTAAAAAAGGTACCGTGATAACAGAAGAGCAGTATAGAACTTACATTGACGAAAATTTCTTCTTGTTGGTTGGTATGGGAGCTGAGGCTATCCGAACAATGTTAGAAGACGTAAATTTGGAGGAGTTGTCAACAGCTCTTAAAGAAGAACTAAAAGCAACAGCATCTCCACTAAAGAGAGTTAAAATTTCCAAAAGATTAAGAGTTGCTGAATCATTTAGAAATTCAGGTAATAGACCTGAGTGGATGATTTTAAAAAGATTACCTGTATTACCACCTGATCTAAGACCCTTAGTTCCATTAGACGGAGGTAGGTTTGCTACTTCAGACTTAAATGATTTATATAGAAGAGTAATAAATAGAAATAATAGACTTAAGAAACTTATGGAATTAGGTGCCCCTGATATTATTGTTAGAAACGAAAAGAGGATGCTGCAAGAATCTGTGGATGCTTTATTCGAGAATGGGAGAAGAGGAAGACCAGTTTTAGGTCATAACCATAGACCGCTCAAAAGTTTGAGTGATATAATAAAAGGAAAACAAGGTAGGTTCCGTCAGAATTTATTGGGTAAAAGAGTAGATTATTCTGGAAGGTCCGTAATTGTGGTAGGACCGCAGCTGAAACTTCATCAATGTGGGCTTCCTAAAAAAATGGCATTGGAGCTTTTTAGACCTTTTATCTACCAAAAGTTAGAACTATGGAATCATGCCGCAACTATTAAGATTGCAAAAAATCTTGTTGAACAACAAGCACCAATAGTATGGGATGCTTTAGACGATGTTATTAAAGAACATCCAGTAATGTTAAATAGAGCTCCAACTCTTCACAGGTTGAGCATTCAAGCTTTTGAGCCAGTTTTAGTTGAAGATAAAGCCATTCAACTTCATCCCTTAGTTTGCCCTGCATTTAATGCTGATTTTGATGGTGACCAAATGGCTGTTCACGTCCCACTTTCAGTTGAAGCTCAGACTGAGTGTAGGACTCTAATTATGTCTACTAATAACATATTGTCACCAGCTCATGGAAAACCAATTATTTTACCTTCACAAGATATAGTTTTAGGTATTTATTATATGAGTAGAGAAGTTCCTGGACTACCAGGAGAAGGTAAAGCTTTCAGTTCCATCGAAGAGTTGAGATGTGTCTTTGACCTCAATGAAATTGCAATTCATACAAAAATTAAAATTAAAATTAATGGTGTAGTTGAAGATACTACTGTGGGTAGAGCACTTATTTTTGAAGTTATGCCTAAAGAAGTACCTTTCCATTTAGTTAATAGATTAATGACAAAAAAAGCAATTGAAGATTTAATTGATACAACATTTAGAGTTTCTGGAGGAAAAAGCACTGTTTTATTGGCAGATAGGCTTAGGACTTTAGGCTTTAAGCATTCTACAACTTCTGGAATCTCTGTTTCTATAGCAGACATGACAATTCCAAAAGAAAAAGATGTTTTAATAAATGAAGCAAATATAAATGTTCAAAATATTCAAGATCAGTACCTTCAAGGACTTATTACAGATGGTGAAAGGTACAATAAGGTCATTGATGTTTGGGCAAGGACGGGGGATTCAATTGGTGATATTTTAATGAGTAAAATATCAAAATCCAAGGAACTTCCTAACGGATCAAAGCAGCCAAGTAATAACCCTATTTTTATGATGGTAGAATCTGGTGCCAGAGGAAGTCAATCTCAAGTTCGGCAGTTGGCTGGAATGAGAGGGTTAATGGCTAAGCCATCTGGTGATATTATTGAAACACCGATAACTTCAAATTTCAGAGAAGGATTATCAGTTCTCCAATATTTCATTTCTACTCACGGAGCAAGAAAGGGGCTCGCAGATACGGCTCTTAAAACTGCTAATGCTGGTTATTTAACAAGAAGGCTAGTTGATGTTGCTCAAGAAATGATGGTTAATGAATTTGATTGTGGTACCACGGAAGGATTAGAAGTTTCACAATTAGTTGAAGGTGGGGAAATAGTAGCTAGTGTTGGTGAAAGAACCCTTGGAAGGATTTTAGCTGATGATGTTGTTGACCCATTAAACGGTGAATTAATTGCTTCAAGAAATCAAGAAGTTGATGAGGCAATTGCTAAAAAAATTGATGCTGTTCCTGGCTCACTAAGAGTTAGCATTAGATCAGTTTTGACTTGTACTACAAAAAGTGGTTGTTGTTCTCTATGTTATGGAAGGAATCTTGCAAGTGGACAGATTGTAAACACAGGTGAAGCAGTTGGCATAATTGCCGCACAATCAATAGGCGAACCTGGAACACAGCTTACAATGAGAACTTTTCATATTGGTGGAGTAGCCAAGGTAGACCAGTCCAGACATGAAATAAAAAACGCTGGAAAAATTAGATATGTGGATATGAATTTTATATCTAATAAAAAGATAAATATTTGCACAAGTAAGTCAGCCGAGATTGTTATTGAAGATACGAATACATCTTTAGAGCTTGAAAGATATCCAATTACTATTGGAGCAAAGATATATGCAAATGATGGTGATAAAGTTAAAGCAGGCGACCTTCTAGCTGAATGGGATCCTACTATATATCCATTTATTGCAGAAGAAGAAGGCCATATTCAGTATAAAGATTTGGAACCTAATATGTCGTTTAAAGAAACAGTTGACCAATTTACTGGGCTTTCCGTTAGAGAAGTTATTCAATATAAGGATCAGAAATTAAATCCTTCATTAATCTTAGTCGGTAAAAATGGTACTAGAGTTGAATACCCTTTACCTAAGGGTTCTGAAATCAGGAAAGATGATGGTGAAAAGACTTCACCCGGTGACTTCATTGCAACATTAGCTAACCAGAAGACCCAAACAAAAGATATTACAGGTGGCCTACCTAGAGTTGCTGAATTATTTGAAGCAAGACCTCCAAAAGATCCAGCAGTTATATCTGAAATAGAAGGTATTGTTTCCTTTGGTAAAGATATTAAATCTAAAAAGAGAATTATTGTTACTCCAGACATAGGAGATCCAAAAGAGTATATGGTTCCTAAGGCCAAACACATACTTGTTAGAGAAGGTGAAAGAATTACTTCAGGAGATCAAATTGTTGATGGGGCTCCTGATCCACACGATATCCTTAAAATTAAAGGTGAAATTGAGTTAGCGAGATATATAGTTGACGAGATTCAAGATGTTTACAGATTGCAAGGTGTTAGGATTAACGACAAACACATTGAAGTAATAACTAGACAGATGCTTAAGCGAGTTAAGATCGTTGATAGTGGGGATACTACCTTACTGGTAGGTGAAGCTGTTGATAAAAACGAGTTCATATTAACAAATGAAAAAATTATTGCCGAAAATGGAAATCCTGCACAAGCCGAACCACTTCTTTTAGGTATTACTAGAGCTTCTTTAAGTACTAAAAGTTGGCTATCAGCAGCATCTTTCCAAGAGACAACTAAAGTGTTAACAGATGCGTCATGTGAAGGTAGAGTTGACCATTTAAAAGGTTTGAAAGAGAATGTTATTATGGGTCGATTAATTCCAGCAGGTACGGGACTTCCTATTTATTCAAATACTGATGTTGAAGTTAACGCTCCTGAGATAGAAACTCCGCCTACTACAACATAAAAATGACTGATAGTAGCGTTTTTTTATCTCAAAAGTACATTCCAAAAATAATAGAAGACAAATGGGCTAATCAAGTGATAGCCAACGACTCATTTGCTAATGATGAAGCTTGCTATTCAATAGCTATACCACCGCCAAATGTTACTGGCAATTTACATCTTGGTCATGCCTTAAACACCACAATCCAGGATATCCTTATGAAATTTTATTCTTTAAATGGAGCTGAGACCTCGTGGTCTCTAGGAACAGATCATGCTGGAATAGCAACGCAGCTACTAGTTGAGAAAAGCTTAATAAAAAAAGGTGTTAATCCTAAAGAAATTAGTAGAGAAGATTTGCTCCAACATATTTGGAAATGGAAAGCCGAGAACGGTGAAGACATATTAAATCAACTAAAAATTTTAGGGCTGAGTTGCAACTGGGAAGATTCTAAGTTTACTCTAGATGAGGATATGTCTAATTCTGTAGAAGAGGCATTCATTAGGTTGTACGATAAAGGTTTGATTTATCAAGAAAAAACTCTAATAAATTGGGATACAAAACTTAAGACTGCAATATCTGATTTAGAAGTAATTTCAGAGAATAGAAAAAGTAGTATGTTCTCTTTTAAATATCCAGTTAAAGATTCAACTTCATTCATCACTGTCTCTACTACAAGACCTGAGACAGTCTTTGGGGATGTAGCTGTAATAGTTAATCCTAATGATGACATCCACAAAGACTTTGTCGGAAAAGAAATTTTAAGTCCTTTTAACGGAAATATTATAAAAATTATCAGTGACGAGTATGCCGATATGACAAAGGGCTCGGGAGCTGTAAAAATAACACCTGCACATGATTTTAACGACTATGAAATAGCAAAAAAATATGATTTAGCTGTTATCAATATACTAAATGATGATGGCACATTAAATGATTATGTACCTGAACAATTTAGAAATTTATCAGTTTTAAAAGCTAGAGAGAAAGTTGTTGAGTACATGAATAAAATAGGAATTTTTGTTAAGGAAGAAAAGGTTAGTAATACTGTACCTATTGGAGACAGGTCGGGTGAGGTAGTTGAGCCTTTGCTTAAAAATCAATGGTTTTTAGATGTCAAAGAAATGGCTAATAAATCATTGAATGTGGTCCAAAATGGAACAGTTAAGTTTAAACCTAAATTTTGGGAAAATACTTTTTTCGAATGGATGAATAAAATCGAACCTTGGTGTATATCAAGACAAATAATTTGGGGTCATAGAATACCTGTATGGCATTCAGATGATGGAAAGTCAGTGGCAGCTAAAAATTTAACTATGGCTAAAGAAAAATTTCTTAAAAAATATGATGAAGAAAAAGAACTATCTCAAGATAATGATGTCTTAGATACTTGGTTTTCGTCCTCTTTGTGGCCTTTTTCTACACTAGGTTGGCCTGAGGAAACAGCAGAATATAAGAAATATTTCCCTACTTCTCTTCTGGTAACAGGGTTCGATATAATCTTCTTTTGGGTTGCAAGAATGATCATGATGTCCTTAGAATTAACAGGTAAAGTACCATTTAAAGTTGTTTATATACATAATTTAATAAGAGATAAAAAAGGCCAAAAAATGAGTAAAACCAAGGGCAATGTAGTTGACCCATTAGATTTAATTGCTAAATATGGGACAGACGCTTTAAGGTTTTTTCTTTCCTCTAATATTTCTCCACATAGCGATATTAAACTTTCTCCCAACTCACTCGAACCTTATAAGAATTTTATGAATAAGATTTGGAATGCTGGTAAATTCATCGATCTTAATAAAGTGGACTGTCAATCTCAATTAGGAAATGATTCTTTTTATGATGCATGGATTTCCTATAGATTTAATAATCTTTTAGATAAATATAAAGTGCATATTGAAAATTGTGAAGTAGAAAAAGCTTCCTATGAGTTATATCACTTTTTTTGGGATGACTTTTGTGACTGGTATATTGAAATAGCAAAAATTTCTTTTACTAATAGTAAAAATTTCAACACTACTAACACTAAAAATAATATGAAGGATATCTTCTGTCGTTATTTAAATATTCTTTATCCATTTGCACCCTTCATCTCCTTAGAGCTAAAAGATAATTTTGATAAAGACTCAATTAATAAAAAATTTACTTCTCTACCAGAGAAGTTAACTATCGAATACACTGGAGATTTCCAGAAAGAAGTCCAATTGGTAAAAGATTTTACTATTGGAATTAGATCACTAAGGAAAAATCTTCTTATTAAACCAAGTGATAAAATTGTTTGTTTTTACAATAATAGTAGTAGTAATATGAATGAATTTTTATTAGAGAACAAAACACTAATTGAAAGTTTATGTAATTTAGCATCATTTACTGAACTAGATAATGATACTAGTAATGACCTTATCTCAAACCTAACACCATCGGGAACCGTCTCTTTCTTGAAAAGCTCAGACGTAGATTTTTCTACTCAGATAAATAAATTAAAGAAGGATCTTGCATCTTTAGAAAGAATTTATAATCTTTCAAAGTCCAAACTAGAAAATAAAGGTTTTTTAGATTCCGCTCCAGAAAATGTAGTCGAGGAAGAAAAGGCTAAGGCTAACGATACTGGGGAATCTATAGATGATATAAAAAGTTTAATATCACAACTATCATAACAATTATATTTTTTTGTTTTCTAAGCTGACAGGATACTCACCTGTAAAACAATGATCGGTGAATTGTGGAGTTTTGTCATTTCTTTTTTTAAACCCCATTGCTTTATATGTTCCCTCTAAAGATAAGAAAAATATAGATGTTGCACCAATTGCTTTTGTCATTTGCTTTAGTGTATTTTTGGAGGCTATCAATTCATTGTAGTTTGGAGTGTCTATACCATAAAAATCTGGATGGGTTATAGGAGGACAACCGATTCCTAAATGAACCTCTTTTGCACCAGCATCAAATATCATTTTTACTATTTTATTTGCTGTTGTTCCTCTAACTATAGAGTCGTCTATAAGGACAACTCTTTTATTTTCAATACAGGACCTATTGACACTATGCTTTAATTTAACACCTAGTTGTCTTATATTTTGAGTGGGTTCAATAAAAGTTCTACCAACATAGTGACTTCTGATAATTCCTAATTCTAGGGGTATCCCTGACTTCTGTGAAAATCCCAAACCAGCAGAAACACCAGAATCTAAAACAGGGACTACTACATCAGCTTTAACTTTATTTTCAATGGCTAGCTGTTTCCCAAGATTCTTTCTATAAGTATAAACTGTCTTTCCACCCATGATACTATCGGGCCTTGCAAAGTAGATTCTTTCAAAGATGCAAGGTCTTTCCTTAAGCTTAGGGAAAGGCTTGATGCTTTCAATTCCATTTTTAGTAATAATTACTATTTCTCCATTCTCTACATCTCTAACATATTTAGCACCAATTATATCAAAAGCACATGTTTCTGATGCTAAGACTGGGGAACCATTTAAATCTCCTAAAACTAAAGGCCTTATACCGTAAGGATCCCTAACTCCTATTAGTTTTTTATTGGTCAGTATAACGAGTGAATAGGCACCTTTTATTTCATGAAGAGAATCGATAAGTTTATCCTTGATGAGTTTTTTCCTTGACCTTGCTACAAGTTGTAAAATCGTCTCGGTATCAGAAGTCGATTGAAAAATTGCACCATCACTGATGAGTTGTTTTCTTATTCTTTCTGCATTGACTAGATTTCCGTTATGGGCACAAGCAAAACCTCCGGCTGCTAAATCTGCGAAGAGAGGTTGTATATTCTTGGAAACAGAGGCGCCGGTTGTTGAATATCTAACATGTCCGACTGCATTTTTCCCAGGAAGCATTGCAATTGTCTCAGGCTTGTTAAAAGTTTTACCAACTAATCCTTGCTCTCTTACAGCGTTAAAGTTGGCACCATCAAAAGTGACGATTCCTACACCTTCTTTTCCTCTGTGCTGCAAAGCATGGAGCCCTAGAGTCGTCAGTAAGGCAGCTTCATCTGCATTGAAGATCCCAAAAACACCACATTCTTCTTTGAGCTTATCCATTAATTAGGGAATCCATTTTTCCAAATTTCAAATAAGCTATTAATTTTAATACTAAAAGTGTTTTCTAAAATCAAAGAGTCTCCACCAACTTCACCAATTACTTTAACATTTATATTATTCTTTGTACCAAATATCCTAATCTTTTTTGTTTGATCTTTCGGCGAACTTACGAGGTAACAACCTTGAGATTCAGCAAATAAGCCTAGTTCATGTTTTAATCCAGTAGATTTTAAATTAATTCTTGCTCCTATATTTTGTTCAGGGTTAAAACATGACTCTGAGAGTGCAACCATCAATCCACCTTCTGATATATCGTGAACTGAATTTATATTAAACTTTCTAATAAGCTTATATATAAAGTTATTTATTTTTAAATGAGCATCTAAGTTAAGTTCAGGTGGCGATAATATTTTTTTCTTTAAGTCTAAATATTTTAGAACTTGTGACCCACCAAAGTCGTTTCCAATTCTTCCAACAAGAATTATTTCGTCACCTACGTTTTTAAACCACTGTTTTGTTATCAAATTGTGATTTTCCACTAATCCTACCATGCTTATTGTAGGAGTAGGCTTTATAGCCTTCTTATAAGTTTCATTGTATAGACTCACATTCCCGCTCACTACAGGAGTATTGAAAGTTCTTGAGGCTCTCGAGAGCCCATTTATAGCTTCAGAAAATTGCCACATAATCTCTGGCTTCTCAGGATTTCCAAAATTTAGACAATTTGTAATAGCTAGAGGCTTTCCACCGCTTGCTACTATGTTCCTTGTGGATTCAGCAACCGCTATAGATGCACCAATCATAGGATTAAGCTCACAATAGTTTGAGTTACAATTTGTTGTCAATGCTATAGATTTTTTAGTACCCTTGATTCTAATTATTGCTGAGTCTGAACCAGGCCGGACTAAAGTGTTAGTTCCAACCATATAATCAAATTGATTATAAACCCACTCTCTAGAGCAAATATTTTCATCTTTAAGAAGATTCTTCAAAAGCTTCTTTGAATCAAATTTTATTTTATTAATATCATTATTTACTAATTTATTTATACCATTTGTATTCTTAGGTTTTTTTATTTTCCTCTGATACATGGGACAATCGTCGGTTAGTATAGAAATTGGTATATCTACCACAACCTTTTTATTACTTTTAATTACAAAGTTTTTTCTGCTTATTACTTCACCAATCTTACTAGATTCAAGTCCCCACTTTTTAAAAATGGTTTTAATTTTATTATTGTTCTTATTGTCTAAAACAAGAAGCATCCTTTCCTGAGATTCTGAAAGAAGCATCTCGTAGGGTGTAATACTCGAATCTCTTTTTGGAATCTTATCTAAGTCTAGAATTATTCCATTATTAGATCTCGATGCCATTTCTGAGGCCGATGATGTCAGCCCTGCTGCACCCATATCTTGAATACCAACTATTCCTTTAAGTTTAAACATTTCCAAGCAAGCTTCTAATAATAATTTTTCTTTAAAAGGGTCACCAATTTGTACTGTTGGTCGGTCAAGATCTTCTTGGGATTCAAATATGTCAGATGCCATAATCGCCCCTTTTACTCCATCTTTTCCAGTTTTAGCCCCTAGATAGAAGACAGGATTACCAGGTCCATCAGCTAAACCTTTAAAAATCTTATCTTTTTTGGCTATTCCAATCGCAAAAGCGTTAACTAAAGGATTCCCATTATAACAATCGTCAAAATAAACTTCTCCACCGACAGTAGGAATTCCCATACAATTTCCATAACCTGCTATTCCACTTACTGCACCATTTACAACCCTTTTTGTATCTTTCTTTTTAGGGTTACCAAACCTAAGAGAATTCATTAAGGCGATTGGTCTTGCACCCATTGTAAAGATATCACGAAGAATTCCACCTACTCCAGTTGCTGCTCCTTGATATGGTTCAATAAAAGATGGGTGATTATGGCTTTCTATCTTAAACACAAGACACTGATTGTCTCCTATATCTATTACACCAGCATTTTCTCCAGGACCCTGAATTACACATCTACCTTTTGTAGGCAATTTTTTTAAATAAAATTTTGAACTTTTATAAGAACAGTGTTCAGACCACATAGCAGCTATCACGCCAATTTCATTTTTATTTGGTTCTCTTTTTAGTTTGTTAACTATAAGATTAAATTCTTTTTTTGTTAATCCATTCTCTAATGCAAAAGCTAGGTTATCCATAGATTCTTATAATACATAATGAATTTTATTAATTCACTTTAGATTTTCAAACTGATTCTGGTAAAGTAATGGAGATGAAAAAAAAAGTAATAGTTGCCATGAGCGGTGGAGTTGATAGTTCTACTACAGCGGCGTTATTAAAAGAACAAGGATATGATGTTTCAGGCATAACTATGCAACTCTGGGACTATGCCGAGGAGGAATCAGGCTGCTGCTCTCTTAGCGATGTTTTTGATGCAAGACAGGCAGCAAACCAGATTGGAATTAAGCATACAGTTGTTGACTACAAAGAAGATTTTCAAAAATATGTTGTAAAAGACTTCATAGATAAATATTACTGTGGGCAAACACCTAATCCTTGCATAATGTGCAATGAACACATGAAATTTAATTTTTTACTAAATAAATCTTTAGAAATGGGAGCTGACTTTTTAGCAACTGGTCATTATGCAAAGATTTCCAAGAATAATGAAGGTATCTTTTTTCTTGAAAAAGGAAAGGATAAATTTAAGGATCAATCATATTTTCTTTTTACTTTAAGTCAAAAAGAACTTTCTAGACTAATGTTTCCCTTGGGTGCCTTAACCAAAAAAGAAGTCAGAGTAATGTCAGAAGGTTTTGAGTTAAGTGTTGCGGCTAAAAAAGATAGTCAGGATGTTTGTTTTATTGCTAAAGACTATAGAGGTTTTGTTGAAAAAAATTTACCTGGCTTTAGTGCTAAACTTGGTGAGATTAAGTCGCTAAATGGAGAAGTTCTTGGTACTCACTCAGGTATACATAATTTTACTATTGGCCAAAGAAAGAAATTGGGCATAAATTCTTTAAAGGCAATGTATGTAGTAAGTATAAATTTTGAAAATAATGATGTGATTGTGGGGGACAAAGATGATCTGTATTCAAAAGTCTTATTCGCAAATAATCTTAATTGGACTGTTGATCCAAGTCAGCTAATAGAGAAGAAGATTGAGGCCAAAATTAGATATAGAAGTCCTGAATCTAAGGCTAGTATAAGATTCATAGATGATAGGCTCCACGTTTTGTTTGACGAAGCTCAACGATCAATTACTCCTGGTCAAGCAATAGTCTTTTATCATGAAGACAAAGTTCTTGGAGGAGGATGGATCGATGAAGTCTGTAGAGAGAATTAGTTTTCTTACTTATGGATGTAAGGTCAATCAGTTCGATACAGATAGAATTGCAGCATCACTTTCAAATAGATTTACAATAATAGATGATACCAAGTCATCTGATATGTGTATTGTTAACACTTGTACTGTAACAAATAATTCAGATTCCCAAATTATTAAAGACATTAAAAGATTAAAAAAAAATAATCCTAATTGTAAGATTTTAGTAACAGGATGTCTTGCCCAAACGAATCCTGAATCTTTAGAATTAATAAAGGAAGTAGATTTTATAGTAGATAATGCTAATAAGTATTTAATTCCTAAAGTCTTATCCTCACCTATAGTTAAAAAGAAAATAATTTCAGATATTTTTGATATTGAAAAATTTGATGATTTTAAAATCAGTCAAAAGGAGAATAGATCTAGAGCTTTCTTATCTGTCCAAGATGGCTGCAGTTTTAGATGCTCTTTTTGTATTATTCCTTTTGCTAGGGGTAAATCGAGAAGTATGAGGGTTGATTCTATAATAGAGAAGATAAATGAGCTATCAAGGTTAGGCTATAATGAAGTTGTTCTTTCTGGAATTCATCTTTCAAGCTATGGTTTGGATATTGGTTCAAGTTTATTACAACTTCTTAAAGAAATTGAGAATAGGGTGGATATCCCAAATATAAGACTCAGCTCCATAGACCCTGCAGATACTAACGAAGAATTAATTTATTTTTTCTCTAAGTCTAAAAAAGTATGCCCTTCATTTCATATATCACTTCAAAGCGGATCACCTGATATCTTAAAATTAATGAAAAGAAGATATAAAATTGAAAGATTCAGCAACATCTTAAGATTAATAAAGGAAAACGTGAAACTTTCTTGTATTGGTACTGATGTTATAGTCGGGTTTCCGGGTGAAACTCAGGATTTATTTAATGAAACTTATAGTTACATTAAGGGTTCACAACTAGATTATCTTCACGTGTTTCCTTATTCAGATAGACGTGGTACTAAAGCCTCAGCTAGGAATGATAAAGTTACTATTGAATTAAAGAAACAAAGATCTAAAGCTTTACGTGAGCTCGGTGAAGAAAAGAAGTCAAATTTTTATTCCACGTTCATTGGCAAAAAACTCTCAGCTATTGCGGAGAATAATAATCGTGCTCGAACTAGAAATTACATTGATGTCAAAATCGAACATGACTCGCTAGCAAAACCAGGCCAGTTGTTAAATTTAGTAATTGATAAAGTTGAGAACGGTAAGGCTTATGGAAGATATACCTAAATCAATCTTCTTCTATTAACTTAATTCCTAATTCAGTAAGTTGTTTTTCAGAAAAAACCTTGGAAGGTGCTTCCGTTAGCAGACACGAAGCCTTTTGTGTTTTAGGGAAGGCTATAATGTCTCTAATTGATGGAGAATCAGTTAAATACATCATCAATCTATCTAATCCGATTGCAAGGCCACCATGTGGAGGAGTTCCAGACTCCAGTGCACTTAACAAATAGCCAAAATTTTGCTCATATTCATCTTTCGATATACCTAAAAGTTGAAAAACTTTTTCCTGGAGATCTTTCTTGTGAATCCTAATGCTCCCACCGCCAATCTCAGTTCCATTAAGAACTATATCGTAAGCTTTAGATTCTAAAGTAGTCAAATTCTTTTCTTCAATAAATTCATTCTTGGGCATTGTAAACGGATGATGAGTTGAAGTAACCTTGTCATCAATTTTTAGAAATAACGGGAAGTCTGTTATCCATACAAATTCATACGAGCTTGGTTTTATTAAACCTAGGTCTTTACCTAGCTTATTCCTGACAGCAGACATATAATTATTTACTATTTCTTCGTCACCAGCTCCAAAGAAAACAATATCACCAACCTTTAATTTTAGTTGATTCTTTAGGGAGTCTATTTCCTCTTCTGTAAAGAATTTTAATATAGGTGATTGAAGTTCTGAATCTAAGACCTTAATCCAAGCTAAGCCTTTTGCTCCATGTTCTTGAGCGTATGTAGTCAATTCATCAATATTTTTTCTTGTCATAGTAGCATTTTCTACTTTGATACATTTTATAATACCTTTACTTTCTACAACTCCTTTAAAAACTTTAAACTCTGTATTTTTAAAAATATTTGTAATTGTTTGATGCTCAAGACCAAATCTAAGATCAGGTCTGTCATTCCCGAATCTATTCATACTTTCTTTATATGAAATCCTATTAAAACCAGGGACTAATGAAATTGCTTTAATTTCCTTAAATATTTTTATTAGTAGCTCTTCTACAATCTCTATTACATCATCTTCGTTAACAAATGACATTTCCATATCAATTTGAGTAAATTCAGGTTGTCTATCTGCTCTCAAATCCTCATCTCTAAAACATCTAACGATTTGATAATATCTGTCAAAACCTGAAGTCATTAAAATTTGTTTTAAAATTTGGGGTGATTGTGGTAGTGCAAAAAAAGAACTCTGATGAACACGACTAGGAACTAGATAGTCACGAGCTCCTTCTGGGCTTGATTTAGTTAGGTATGGAGTCTCAATATCTACAAAACCTTTTTCATCAAAAAAGTTTCTGGTTATCATCATTGTCTTACTTTTTAAAATGAAGTTGTTACTAATATTTGGCCTTCTTAAATCCAGATATCTATACTTCAGCCTAATATTTTCATCTGCATTTATTTCTTCTTCAATTTGAAAAGGAAGAGGGACTGAGGAGTTAAGAACTTCGACCGAATTTATTAAGACCTCAATTTTACCTGTTTGAAGGTTCTCATTAATGGTTCCCTCGGTCCTCAAACGAACAGTACCTGAAATTTGTATTACATATTCATTTCTTATTGTTTCTATTGTTTTGTGCACCTCTGGAGAATTGTTTGGATCTGAGACGATTTGGATTATTCCTGACTTGTCTCTCAGGTCAATAAATATTACACCTCCATGGTCTCTAATAGAAGAGCACCACCCAGAAATTGTAATAGAGTTACCTTCAAAGGTTTCATTAAAAGTTACGCAATAATCAGTTCTGAAACTAGTTTTCATTATTGGAAATTAATCTTAACTCCATTTGTTAAACATCACAAGAAGAGTATAATCAAAACAGTTAAATGAAAGAATTTAAATGTGGCACAGTCTCTATAATCGGAAAGCCTAACACTGGTAAATCTACGTTAATCAACGCCCTAACTGGTAGTAAGATTTCTGCTGTTTCTGATAAGCCTAATACAACAAGAAATAAGATATTGGGTGTGTGTAATTCCAATGACAGTCAGATTATCTTTTTAGATACTCCTGGTATACAAAAATCTAGTAAATTTTTAAACAGAATAATGGTTCAGTCTTCTTATCAAGCTATTGGAGAATCTGACATAGTTCTTGTTATAGTTGACTGTACAAAGCGTTCAACTTTTAATACAGATGAAATAGCATCTAAAATAGTAGATAAAAAACCTATTATTGCAATTAATAAGATTGATTTAGTTAAGAAAAGTAAAATATTAAACATCGTAAACATTCTTAAGGACATTTTTCCTACCGTAGATTCTTTTATACCTATAAGTGCATTAGAGGAGGAAGGATTAGATATATTGATAAAAGAATTTAAAAGAATTTTACCTGTTGCCGATAAGATCTTGCCTGATGATGTTACAACGGATCAAACCGAAAAGTTTTATATTTCTGAGATAATAAGAGAGAAGATTTTTAACACTTTTTATCAAGAGGTACCATATAGGACTGCTGTTGTGATCGAAGACATAATTGACAAAAAAAGGGTTTCATCTATTCAGGCTTATATAATAGTTGAGAATACTCATCATAAACAGATTATTATTGGAAAGAATGGTTCAATGATTAAGAAAATTGGCATAGAGAGTAGAGCGGATATAGAAAAATTTCTTTCTTGTAAGGTTTTTTTGGACCTCAGAGTCAAAATTGATAGTACATGGTTAAAGACGAAAGAAAAAGCTTTCAACTATTCAAGTATTTAGCTATTTACCCGAAAAGTTAGGAGACCTTTTTTCCTTAAATGCATTTTGAGCCTCCAAGTAATCAGAACTATTTGCTGCTCGCAAGATAGTTTCTTTTATTTTTTTATAATCATCAGGATTGATACTTTGACTACTTTCAAAAGTATTTATAGATTTTTTTATTGAAGCAAGAGATAATGGTGCATTAAGAGAAATTTTTTCAGAAAATTCTATAGATTTCTTTAAAATATCTTTTTGTTCATATATGAAATCAAATATCTTCATATCCATAGCGTCATCAGATGAATACTTATCACCTGTAAAGAAAATCTTTCTAGTATTTGACACTCCTATCTTATTTATGAAGTTTTTTAAGCCATAATAATTATAAAAAATACCAAGTTTTACAGGTGGCATACAAAATATACTTTCTTTAGAGAAGAATTTAAAATCACAATTTAACATTATCTCAAGGGCCCCACCAAAAATACTCCCGTTTATTGCTGCTATTATAATTTTTGGACTTTCAACAATTACCTCAGAAATCTTCATCAATGGGTGTTTTTTTGAATCATTCTCTATAATATGAATTTTTAAAAGTGATTCCTTGGAATCTATACTCTCGGAAGAGATATCATATCCAGAAGAAAACACCTTATCTCCTTTAGAGGTTATTATTATTGTCCTTATTTGAAGGTTTTTTTCGGCATCTTGAATAATTTCTGACATTCTTAGGAGCATTTCTTCATTGAAAGCATTCTTTTTTTCTGGCCTATCAAAGGTAATGATTCGTGTGTTCTTTAAATCTTCAAATTTAACAAATTTGCTCATATCCGTTATAGTAATCTATAAATATTTTTAAAGCGAGTTTGATATGCCATTATATGAATATGAATGTAAAGATTGTATGAAAAAATACAACAAAGATATTACGCTTCTTTCTAAGTCATTAGATAAAAAAACTGGCGAGAAGGTAATGAAGAGAAATAAAAATTTTCTCTATATCGAAGTGCAAAACATTAAAAATGAAAAAACTATTTTTTCTTTAGGAAAAGAGGGTAATAAAGGTATTAAAAGGTATAGGTATAGGATGGATAAGGATAAATATCTTTTCTTGGAACTTAGAGACTTTAGGTTTACAGAGTTATTTTTCCAAGATGAGGAAGTTCCTGTATCGGTTGCATGTCCCTGCGATAAGAGATGTAAAGACGTAGTTAGAATATTTTCTCCCTTTAAAGCCATTTTTGAGAAAAGAGGTGGTATAAAAGATAGAGCTCCTGCACCTGGAGATCCTGTACAATGGCATAAGGATTACAAAATTATGAAAGACGAAGAACAAGCTTCCAACTGGGTTGGACAAGACCATCTAGACCAATATTTTGGTAACTCCCAACATGATGGTTCTTATGGTTCAGAATAGAGAACGCTATGCCTTTATATGAATTCGAATGTAAATCTTGTAAAAAAAATCTGATGAAAGCCTTAGGCTTACTTGAGAAAAAATATGATAAAAAAACTCTCTTAAGTATAATAAAAAAGTTTAAAAATTTAAACGGAATACAAGTTGTAGACCTGATATCTGAAAAATTAATTCAGTCGGAGGGAGTGAAAGAAGAAGGTAATGTTGAAATAGATTTATACATAGAGGAAGGAAAAAAAATGGTCCTTTTTTATGCTACTAATTTTAGGTTCTCTGAATTAATATTTGACGATGAAGATGAAAAAAATATTTCAACTTCTTGCTGTAAAAAAGGTGAGATTGAAAGAGTAATATCCTCTTTCTCTTATACCTCCGATCTTTCGACAGATGCACCAAAGCCACCTGGACTAGCAGATTTACCTGAACAAATTAGAGGGAGAGTTAATTTTAGCGAGATGATAGAGCCCAAAGATCAACCTGCTAATATTAAAGCCGATAACAGATATAAGCATCAATATATGGATAAGTCCAAAACTAAATTGTTATAGTCTCACCTAGGGTTGTCCTCTACATATTTTATAAATTTAATTAAAATTTCCTTCCTATCGTCAGGGATATCTTTGTAGGATTGTTTAAATTTAAGTTTAATCATCAACAGAATATGTGCATAAGGATTTCTTCCTTTTGGATGATTATCACTAGTCGGAAGCTTATCTTTTAACCTATCGCCGGTCTTTTGTATCAATAGCCAAAGTTCTTTTCTATTTTCTTCATTCATCTAAAGTATAATCTTTTTTCTTTTTTCCAACTCTTCTTTCAAGCTCAGAACAGATGTCGTCCATATTGATATCATGATAAGATAAACCCACCATCATATGAAATAACAAGTCAGAATATTCATATATGATTTTATCCCTTTCACCGTTCTGTGACGCTTCAATAGATTCAGCAGATTCTTCGCTTATTTTAGAATGGATTCTTTCAAGACCATCTTTGAATAACGATGAAACATAAGAATCTTCTTTATCCTTACTATTCTTTCTTTCTTCGATAGTTGAGAAGACTTCATTTAGAATATTTATTCTAGTTGATATTTTCTTTTCATCCATTACATTATTCAATATACATTAAACTGAAAGGAAGGAAATTAAATAATGGCCAGAGTTACAATTGAAGATTGTTTAGAAAAAGTCCAAAATCGTTTTGAACTTTCCGTAGCAGCAATGAAGAGAGCTAAAAGTATTTATAATGGTGCAAAATCTTTATCTGATGAAAAGAATAAGCCTGTTGTTTTAGCCCTTAGAGAGATTGCTGAAGAAAAAGTGATTGCTGTTAAAAAACCTTCTAAATAATAATTCCTTAAGTTTTTCTTTTTTAATTTAGAATGTCTGATTTAAGCTTTTTAGAAAATTTAAAAAACCACTTTATCAATAAGTATAAATTTATTCCTATAGCTCACTCTAAAGTATCAGTTCAGTCTTCGGTCTCAATCATAATTAGGAACATTAATTCTAGATATGAAATTTTATTTATAAAGAGAACTACAAGGGATTCAGATAAGTTTTCAGGACATATGGCTTTTCCAGGTGGGGTTAAAGAGAATATAGACAAAGATAGTCTAGCTACCGCGATTAGAGAGACGGAGGAAGAGGTGGGTCTAGATTTAGAAATGTACTCTGATATCATAGGTAGATTTAGTGACTATAAGCCTGTAAATCCGGAAGCAAACAAATTTGTTGTTAGCCCCTTTATTTTTTACTTAAATATACCAGATGTCGAGCTAGTAAGGTGTGAAGATGAGGTTGAAGAAATGGTTTGGATACCCATCAGTACTTTACTTACAAATTTGAGTAATAGTGTTCGTATAGGAACTAGATATGCTAAGCCTTACAAAGACAATGTATTTCTTTATCAAGGTTACAAAATTTGGGGGATGACAGGCAAGATCCTCTATGCCTTTCTCCAAGAGATTGAGAATTATTATGAATAGAATTTATATGTTTTACTTTAATTATTTAAGTGATAGAATAAAAAAATGGGTAGTGTGAATAAAGTAATTCTTCTTGGAAGACTTGGTGCTGATCCTGAAGTGAGGTATACGCAAGACCAAACTCCAGTGGCTTCCTTTAATATTGCAACTTCAATTAACTACAAAAATAAATCTGGCGAAAAAGTTGATAAAACATCATGGCACCGTTGTGTTGCTTGGAGAAAAACTGGAGAAGTTATTGGACAGTATTTTAAAAAAGGGAATCAAATTTATATAGAAGGATCACTAGAGAGTAGGTCTTATGAGGATAAAAGTGGTGAGAAAAAGTTTATTACAGAGGTTGTTGTAAATAATTTTCAATTTGTTGATTCTAAAGCTGGAGGCTCAGCTCAAACTGGCGATGACAACTTCCTAGATGATTTTGATATCGAAAGTTCATCCAGTGATGACGTCCCATTCTAAATGACTATTAAAATTAATATTGTTTTATTATGTGCTGGTAAAAGTTCAAGACTGAAATTTAATTTACCAAAAGTTATATTGCCAATTAACGGTAAAACTTTACTTGAAAGAAGTTTATTTAATCTTAATCAATTAAAACCCAGTAAAATTATTATTGTTGCAGGTTTTAAAAAAGAGCTTGTTGTCAATCTAGCAGAAAAATTAGATTACAAAAATATAGAATTTGTAACTCAAAAGGAACAGCTTGGAACTGGTGATGCTGTTAAAAAAGCTTATAAAAAACTTGATGATGATTCAGTATCACTAATTATAAATGGTGATACTCCTTTTGTTGATGTAGAAACTATCAGGCAAGCTTTGTCTCAATATAGCAAAAATAAATCTGTTTTTACCATAGCAACCTCTACACCTGCTTCCCCTTTTGGTTATGGTAGGATACTAAGAGATAATGATGGACAAATATTAGACATAGTAGAAGAAAGAGACTGTAATAATGAGCAAAGATTAATTAAAGAGGTAAATTCTGGTTTATATTTAGTTGCAACCAAACATCTAAAAGATTTAATTAAAAAAATAAAGAAGAATAAAAACTCCGAATATTATTTAACTGATTTGGTTAATATATTTGCAAGGAACGGAATGAGGATTGATTCCGTCCCTATTAATGACGAAAGAAAGTTTATTAATATTAATACTTTTGATGATTATCGCAAAGCTCATGAACTTGATAAAATGTTTACTTATGAAGAGTGTATAAAGAATAATATTTTCTTAGTTGATCCAAATACTTTCCAAAAAGACTTAGAAGTAAAAATATCCAAAAATGTTTTTATTGGCCCCAATGTAATACTTAAAGGCAAAACAGAAATAAAAGAAGATGTTAGAATCGAAGGTAATGCTTTTATATCTAACTCTTTTATAGGTAAAAGAACTCTAGTTAAGCCTTTTACTTCAATTGAGGATTCACAAATTGGATCTGAAGTTCAAATAGGCCCATTCACCAATTTGCGCCCGGGTAATGAAATTAATAATAAAGCAAAAATTGGAAACTTCGTTGAGATTAAGAAATCAAAGATTGGTAAGGATTCAAAGGTTCCCCATTTGTCCTACGTTGGCGATACTAAAATGGGATCCAAAGTTAACGTAGGTGCTGGGACTATTACTTGTAATTATGATGGATTCAATAAGCATAATACTATTATCGAAGATAATGTATTCATTGGAAGTGATACAATGCTAATTGCTCCTATCACTCTCGGTAAAGGCTCAACAACTGGTGCAGGTTCAATTCTAAATTCAGATATACCCGAGGAAACATTAGCCGTTACAAGGGTTAAAGAGAAACATATCTCAAACTGGAAAAGAAAACCAAAGAAATAATTATGTGTGGGATTTATAGCATCTATTCTAAAAAAGAAATTGAATTTCAATCCTTTTTTAAATCTTTAAGAGAGCTTGAATATCGCGGTTATGATTCTGCTGGACTCTCATATCTAAAAAAGAATAACTTTATAACTTGTAAAACAACTAAAAAAATAGATAGTCTAGAGCAAAAGGTCGATAAGAAAGTTAAATCATCTTTAATATTAGGACATACAAGGTGGGCTACCCATGGTAAACCTACTTTGAAAAATTGCCATCCACATTCTTGCAAGAAAATATTATTAGTCCATAACGGAATAGTGGAAAATTTTCATGAATTAAAAAAAAGTAAATATTTAATTAATAATAAGTTTCTTACTGAAACTGACTCTGAAGTAATAGTTCAGCTTGTTGAATATTTTTACTCTATAGAGAAGAATCTTTCTAAAGCTGTATTTGAAGTAGGAAAAATTTTAAAAGGTTCAAATGCTTTTCTTTGTTTAGATAAAACTCAACCAGAAATTTTAGTTTCATATAAAAATAAAACACCACTATTTTTTGGTTTAAAAAAAGATAAGCAATCAATATTCTCCTCAGATACAAATGCAATGAAGGTTGACCTAGATTCTTATTATTTTTTAAAGAACGAGGAGGTTCTAGAGGTAAACAGTCAAGGGTTCGTATGTTTTAACTCAAAATATAAGAAAGTAGAAGTTAAGCTCTTAAAATATAAAAGAAATTCTGATTTTTCTAATAACATAGTCTCCAAAGCTAACTCTATAACATATAATGAGATGATTTCTCAGAAATCTTTAATACCTAAATTGTTTAATAACCCAAAGGATATTTTGGATAAAATAAGAGAAAAGGGGAGACCAAAAGAGATTGTAATAATTGGTTGTGGCTCTTCATACAATGCGGCCATGCTTGGTAAATACTATTTTGAATCCATCAGCAAGATTCCTACCTCTATTTATAGACCATCTGAGTTTACTTTTTTTAATCAAAATCTTAAAAAAGTGTTGTATATTTTTATTTCACAATCAGGTGAAACTGCTGATACATGTGACCTACTTGAATCTAACAAAGAATTCTTTAAAGATTCTCTGTCTATTGTTAATAATATAGATTCTAGATTAGTTAAGAATACTAAAGATAGTATTAATTTATCCTTAGGCATTGAAAAAGGAGTTGCGGCCACTAAAACGTTTACTGGACAAATTGCAATATTAAATCTTATGTCTTTTTGTTTTACTGAAGGCAGCAAAGTCACAATTCCTAAGTTAGATTCAGATTATAAAACCTTTTTTAATGTTGAAGAAGAGGTCAAGAGGATCGCCGAAAAATTCTATAAAGCTAAAAATTTCTTTATTTTGGGGAGAAATTTCACTTATCCTGTAGCCTTAGAAGCTGCCTTGAAAATTAAAGAGATATCATATATTCATTCTGAGGGCTCACTTTCCTCAGAAATGAAACATGGGCCCATTGCTCTATTAGATAATAATTTTCCTGTATTGTATTTACTTTCAAACGACAAGAGTACAGTGCTGAAGGAAATTATGAATCTATATGAAGCGCATACACGTTCGAAGAAAATTATTCTTTTTGCTACAACAGATTCTATTGAGTTAATTGACCCAGAATTTCTATCTCAGATTGAATTTATATCAATACCAGAAAAAACACCTAGTGTTCTTCCCCTCTATTTCACACTTCTAGCTCAGTTGCTATCTTACCATTTAGCAAAGCTGAATAATTTATCAATAGATCAGCCAAGAAATTTAGCCAAGGTAGTTACAGTAGCCTAAAAATTTATTATAATTCATTATATGAAAGTTCTAGTTGTTGGATCTGGTGGAAGAGAGCATGCAATATGTTGGTCTATATTAAAAAGCCCTAAGGTATCCAAAATCTTTTGTGCTCCGGGAAATGCGGGAATAGATTCTATAGTAAACACAGTGGATATCAAATCTGACAATATAGATGCACTACTTGCTTTTGCAATTAATGAAAAAGTTGATTTAACAATAGTTGGACCAGAGCAACCGTTAGCAATTGGAATAGTTGATTTGTTCAGAAAAAATAAATTATTAATATTTGGTCCTAATCAACACTCTTCTCAATTGGAATCAAGTAAAGAATTTTCGAAAATTTTCATGAAGAAGAATTCTATACCTACTGCTAATTTTGAGAGCTTTTCAGATTTTGATTTAGCCCATAAGCATATTAAAAAATCAGAATATCCTTTAGTTGTCAAAGCTGATGGTCTAGCCGCTGGTAAAGGAGTCCGTGTTTGTTACAGTTTTGAGGAAGCAAATGAATTTTTAATATTTATAATGCAAGATAAAATATTCTCAACTTCTGGCGACAAAGTCGTTATTGAAGACTTTCTTGAGGGGGAAGAAGCTTCTTTTTTCGTTTTTACAGATGGGAAATCAATTTTACCTTTAGACTCTTCTCAGGATCATAAAAGACTTCTTGATGATGACCTTGGTCCGAATACTGGAGGTATGGGCGCATATTCTCCTGCACCTATTATTGATCAAGAAACAAGAAAAAATATAATGTTGGATATTGTAGAACCAGTATTCTCTGCATTCAAAAGAGATAAAATTGATTATACAGGGGTTCTATATATTGGTTTAATGATAAAAGATAAAAAGTCTAAGGTAGTAGAATTTAATTGTCGTTTTGGTGACCCTGAAACTCAGCCACTCTTGTATAGGTTAGACTCTGACGCTTTTGATCTTTTTTATATGACAGCTAAAGAAGAACTTTCTAAATATAAATTAGAATGGAAGAATAAATATTCTGTTACTGTCGTTATGGCCGCCAAAGGATATCCAGCAAAGTATGAGACTGGTCTTTCAATTAAAAATTTATTGGATTTTTCTGATGAGGATGTAGTAATTTTTCATGCAGGTACAACAAATGAAGAAGGTGACATAAAAATCAATGGCGGAAGAGTGTTGGGTGTAACTGCTGAAGGCAATACTCTAAAAGATGCAATTTCTTCAGTATATAGATCTATTGACAAGATAGATTCCTCTAATTTGGTTTATAGAAAAGATATAGGAAAGAAAGGTCTAATAAAAATTGCTTAATATTCTTGACATACTAAACAAGTGTGGCATATTTCAATGATTAAATATGAGGAAATTATGCCTACTATAACTCAACTAGCTAAAAATGCTAGATTTACTGAAAAGAAGAAAAGTAAGTCTAGGGCATTGCAAAATAATCCCCAAAAAAGAGGTGTTTGTACACGTGTTTATACAACTACACCTAAGAAACCTAATTCTGCTTTAAGAAAAGTTGCAAGAATTAGACTCACGAATGGAATTGAGGTGACAGGATACATTCCAGGTGAAGGGCACAAATTGCAAGAACATTCAGTTGTATTGATTAGAGGTGGAAGGGTTAAAGACTTACCTGGCGTTAGGTATCACATAGTTAGAGGTTCTCTTGATACTACTGGTGTTGAGGGAAGAAAGCAATCTAGATCCAAATACGGGACAAAAAAACCAAAGTCTAATTAAGGATATTTTTTCATATGGCTAGAAAAGGACCAATCAAAAATAATATACCAGCACCTGATACCAAATATAATAAGGTTTCTATATCTAAGTTTATAAACTCGTTGATGGTTGATGGTAAAAAGAGCATAGCTGAGACAATATTCTATGATTCATTAGACATAATAAAAGATAAAACAAAGGCGGACCCTTTGGAAGTTTTTGAAGAGGCTTTTAAGAATATTCAGCCTACTGTTGAGGTAAGATCAAGAAGGGTTGGTGGTGCCACATATCAAGTTCCTGTAGAGGTAACCTCTTCAAGGAAGAATTCCCTTGCTATCAGATGGATTTTAACAGCTGCAAGAAAAAGAGATGGTAAGAGCATGGCTCTAAAATTGGCTTCCGAGATTATGGATGCAAAAGAGAACAAGGGTGGAGCAGCTAAGAAAAAAGAAGACACCTTGAAAATGGCTGAGGCTAACAGAGCCTTTTCACATTATCGCTGGTAGGTCATATTAAAAATGAGCAAAGATTTAAATTTAGTTAGAAATATCGGGATTGTTGCACATATCGATGCAGGTAAAACAACAACAACTGAAAGAATTCTTTTTTATACTGGAAAAAGTTATAAAATAGGCGAAGTACATGATGGTGCAGCTACCATGGATTGGATGGAACAAGAAAGAGAAAGAGGTATCACAATTACTTCAGCAACAACTGCTTGTAGTTGGGATGGTATTGATATAAACATAATAGACACTCCCGGACACGTTGATTTTACAATCGAAGTTGAGCGTTCATTGAAGGTTCTGGATGGGGCATGTGTCGTTTTTGACAGCGTAGGTGGTGTAGAGCCTCAATCCGAGACTGTTTGGAGACAAGCTGATAGATATAACGTACCAAGGATGTGTTTCGTTAATAAAATGGATCGTACAGGTGCAAATTTTCAAAGAACTGTGGATCAAATAAAGTCTCGCTTGGGTTCAAACCCAGTAAGACTACATTTGCCATATTTCAAGGATGACCTTTTCGAAGGGATTGTTGATTTAATTGAAATGAAGTTGGCAGTATGGGATGGAGAATCTTTGGGTGCAAAGTTTAGCCTAGTTGATGTTCCTGAAGAAATATTAGAAGAAGCCAAGTCTACGAGAGACAATATGCTTGAATTATTATCCGATAATGATGAATCAATAATGGAAGACTATTTGGAAGGAAAAGATATTGAAAGAGATAGAATAATTGCTGCTATAAGAAAACAAACAATTAATCTAGACATAGTTCCAGTTATATGTGGTTCAGCCTTCAAAAACAAGGGTGTTCAGCTACTCTTAGATGCTGTAAAAAGGTATCTGCCGTCACCTTTAGATATACCACCAATTAAAGGAACAGATGTTGATGATGAGTCTAAAGAAATGGAAAGAATACCTAGCGATGACGAGCCGCTCTCAGCTCTAGCATTCAAAATTATGACTGACCCTTTTGTAGGAACTATTACATATATTAGGGTTTATTCGGGAGTTCTAAATTCTGGATCAGCTGTTTTTAATCCTACTAAGAATGCAACCGAAAGAGTTGGAAGATTACTTAAAATGCATGCAGATAAGAGAGAAGATATTACTTCTGTTTGTGCTGGCGATATTGCTGCAGCTGTTGGACTAAAAAATACTTATACCGGTGAAACTTTATGTGATAAGTCCAATCCTATAGTTTTAGAAAGTTTAAATTTCCCAGATCCTGTAATCTCAGTAGCTATTGAACCAAACACTAAAGCAGATCAGGAAAAATTAGGAATGGCTCTTAGTAAGTTAGCAATAGAAGATCCATCATTTAAAGTTAAGGTTGATCACGAAACAAACCAGACCATTATTGCTGGAATGGGTGAGTTACACCTTGAAATAATTGTTGATAGGCTTAAAAGAGAATTCAGCGTTGAGGCTAATGTAGGAGCACCTCAGGTTGCATATAGAGAAACGATTAGAAAAGAAAGTGAAGCCGAGCAAAAGTATATAAAACAGACTGGTGGTAAGGGTCAATATGGACATGTAAAAATTAGAATCGAGCCACTTGAAACTGGCGGAGGTTTTGAATTTGTAGATAAAATTAAAGGTGGAACTATTCCAAAAGAATTTATACCTGCTGTTGAAAAAGGTGTAAGAGAAGCAATGCTTGGCGGAGTAGTCGCCGGCTATGAAGTTGTTGATGTAAAAGTAACACTTTATGATGGCTCTTTTCATGATGTTGATTCATCAGAAATGGCTTTCAAAATTGCAGGATCACTTGCGTTTAAAGATGCTGTGAGAAGGGCTGGGGCTGTTGTGCTGGAACCAGTAATGAAAGTTGAAGTCGTAGTTCCGGAAGATTTCATGGGAACTGTTATTGGTGATTTAAACTCAAGAAGAGGAAGAATTCAAGGTACAGAATCAAGAGGCGAACTACAAGGAGTTCAGACAGAGGTTCCTTTATCTGAAATGTTTGGATATGCCACTGATGTACGTTCCTTGACAGAAGGCCGTGCAACCTTTACAATGGAGTTTTCAACTTATAGTGATGTGCCACAGCATATTTACGAAAAGATGAAATTAGAAGAAGCGTAATGTCATTATTTAGGAGGGACATATAAGATGTCTAAAGAAAAATTTGAGAGGAATAAACCTCATTGTAATATAGGTACAATCGGTCACGTTGATCATGGAAAAACTACATTAACAGCAGCTATTAGTATGACTTTAGCAAAGGCTGGTGGTGGAGATGCTATGTCATACGCTGATATTGATAATGCACCAGAAGAAAAGGAAAGAGGTATTACAATTAATACTGCTCACGTCGAATATGAAACTGATGCTAGACATTATGCCCACGTTGACTGTCCAGGTCACGCGGATTATGTAAAAAATATGATTACAGGTGCTGCCCAAATGGATGGTGGTATTTTAGTTGTTAGTGCAACAGATGGCCCTATGCCACAAACAAGAGAGCATATATTACTTGCTAGGCAAGTTGGGGTTCCTAAATTAGTTATATTCTTAAATAAAGTTGATCAACTAGGTGGAGACCTTGAGTTGATAGAATTAGTTGAGCTCGAAGTACGTGAACTATTAACTGAGTACGGATTCGATGGTGATAATACACCTATAGTCTCAGGTTCGGCTTTAGCGGCGGTTGAAGGAAAAGATCCTAAAACAGGCGAAGAAGCTATTATGGAATTGATGGCGAAGGTAGATGAATGGATACCACAACCAGAAAGAGCTTTAGACTTACCTTTTTCTCTTGCAATTGAGGATGTTTTTTCAATTTCAGGAAGAGGAACGGTTGTAACCGGAAGAGTGGAAGCAGGAAAAATCAATTCAGGTGATAAAATTCAAATAGTTGGAATAAAAGATACAACAGAAACTACTGCTACTAGTCTAGAAATGTTTAGAAAGATTTTAGATTACGCTGAAGCTGGCGATAACGTGGGAGTTCTTCTAAGAGGCGTCGAAAAAGATGATGTTGAAAGAGGACAAGTACTATGCGCACCGGGATCTATTACACCACATAAAAAATTTGAAGCAGAAGTTTATGTTCTGAAAAAAGAAGAAGGTGGAAGACATACTCCATTCTTTAAAGGATATAGACCACAATTTTATTTTAGAACAACAGACGTAACAGGCTCCATCGAACTTGGAGAAGGTGTTGAAATGGTTATGCCTGGCGATAACACAAAAATGAATGTAGAATTAATAGTTCCAGTAGCTATGGTTGAAGGTCTTAAGTTTTCTATTAGAGAAGGCGGTAGAACAGTAGGTGCAGGAGTTATTACTAAAATTACAGAGTAAATTTTATTAAAAAGAGAGAAAATATGGAAACCGCACCAAAAGTTAGAATAAAGCTTAAATCTTTTGATCATAGATTATTAGATAAGTCTACTTTTGAGATTGTTGACACGGTTAAGAGAACCGGTGCTAAGGTTGCAGGTCCGATACCACTTCCGACCAATATATCTAGAACTTGTGTTTTAAGAGCTCCACATGTTTACAAAAATTCTCGTGAACATTTTGAGATGAGAACACATAAGCGCCTTGTTGATATTCTCGAACCTACCCAGCAGACCATTGACTCTTTAATGAAGCTTGACTTAGCTTCTGGTGTAGAGGTAGAAATCAAATTACAAGGTGTTTAAATGTCAGATGATATAGAAGTAAAAGAACAAAAAGATATAGATACTGCTGAACAATCAACACAGAGTATTGAAGAGCCCTTATTAGATAAGCCTAATAAGTCAGAAATCAAACTTAGTGGCTTAATTGGTACCAAAGTGGGCATGACGCAGACTATTGCTGATGATGGAAAAGTTGTTCCAACCACTGTGATTAAATTAGGACCTTGTTTAGCCTTAGAGAAGAAAGTAAAGAAGGATAAGACTTCGCTAAAGATTGGTTACCAAGAAGCAAAACCAAGGTTACTTACAAAATCGAAACTAGGATATTTGTCAAAACTAAAAGTTAAACCAATAAAATATGTAAAAGAATTTGATTTATTAAATCCAGAGGTAGAGATCACCCCAGGTGAGGAAATTAAAGCTGACATATTTAAAGAAGGTGATATTGCAGATGTTACTTCTAAATCAAAAGGTAGAGGCTTTGCAGGTGTTATCAAGCGTCATAATTTTGCCGGACTTAGACATACTCATGGAACACCCCAAAATCAAAGGTCAGGGGGCTCTATTGGAGCTTGCGCATATCCAGGAAGAGTATGGAAAGGACAAAAAATGGCTGGAAGATATGGTGGGAAAAACTCAACAATCCAAGGCTTAAAAGTTTTAGGTATTGATTTAGAAGATAATCTGATTTTAATAAAGGGCTCTGTCCCTGGATCTAATGGTTCTGTTGTTTATGTCAACCATACAAGGAAAGGTTAATGAATATTGGGATAGTAGATATAAAAAATAAAGAAATAGGAAAGTTTGATTTAAACTTTGACGATAATGTTGAAATAAACAGAAAAGCTATTAGTCAGGTTGTAAAATGGCAGCTTTCAAAAAGAAGATCAGGAACAGCAGCAACAAAAAATCGTGCAATGGTTAATGCAAGTAATAAGAAGCCATTTAAGCAAAAAGGTACAGGAAATGCTAGAGCAGGCTCAAGAACATCTCCTATTTGGCGTGGCGGCGGTGTAATTTTTGGACCTTCACCTAAAGATTGGTCCATTAATGTACCAAAGAAAATAAAAAAATTAGCATTGCTCCACAGTGTTTTATACAAAATAAAACAAGAAACTATCATAGTAGTTGATACGATAGAACTTAAAACTCATAAAACTAAAGATTTAATTGCTCTTTTAAAACCGTTTAAATTGGCAGATAAATTATTAATTGTTTCCGATATAGAGAGTGAGAATATTAACCTTGCTTCAAGAAATATTGAAAAGTTAAAATTAATTAAATCTGAAGGTGTTAATGTTTATGACTTGCTTAATTACAAATCAATCTTAATTGATAAGGCAACACTCACTACTTTAGTTGAGAGGTTAAAATAATGAAAAAATATGTTTCTGATATAATAATTAAGCCTTTAGTAACAGAGAAGACTCAAGCTATGAGTCAAGAAGAGTGCTATGTCTTTGAAGTTAATCCAAAATCTACTAAAAATGAAATAAGGGATGCAATTCAGAAATTTTTTGATGTTAAAGTTAAAGATATTAGAACAGCAATAAAACCTGGGAAAAAAGTTATGAAGGGTGGTAGGCCCATCGGAAAACGATCAAAACAAAAAAAAGCTTTTATTACGCTTAAAGAAGGAAAAATAGAAATAGTCCAAGGAGTTTAGTATGGGAATTAGAAAATATAAACCTACTAGTGCTGGTCGAAGATTCATGACATCAGCTGATTATGATGAGATAACAACTAAATCCCCTCATAAGCCTCTTCTGTCATATTCTCACAATAAAAAAGGTAGAAATAATTTAGGAAGGATTACCTCAAAAAGTAGAGGCGGTGGCCATAAGCAACTTTATAGAATTATTGATTTTAAAAGAGACAAATTTGATGTTCTTGGGATAGTCAAAACTATAGAGTATGATCCTAATAGGACTTCTAGAATAGCACTTATAAACTATTTAGATGGAGAAAAGAGATATATCCTTGCTCCATTGGGAATTAAAGTTGGGGATAAAATAATTGCTTCTTCAAAAACAGAAATTGTTACTGGTAATTCTTTAGAGTTAAAAAATATTCCCGAAGGAACAATCGTGCATAATATTGAACTGTCCCCCGGAAATGGTGGTAAGTTGGCAAGATCTGCAGGTGCTTACGCTCAAGTATTAGGAAACGAAAAGGATTTGACTATGATTAAATTAAGCTCTGGTGAAACTAGATATGTTCGTTCTATTTGTAGGGCAACTATCGGCAAGTTGGGGAACGATAAACACAATCAGATTGTAATTGGTAAAGCTGGAAGAAATCGACATCTTGGTAGAAGACCTAAGGTTAGAGGTGTTGCAATGAATCCTGTTGATCATCCTCATGGTGGTGGCGAAGGTAAAGCAGCTAGGGGAAACCCACACCCAGTATCTAAGTGGGGCTGGATAACTATAGGTAAGAAAACAAGACATAATCCAAGAACTGATAAGTTAATTGTCAAAAGAAGACGAATCGGTTACGGAATGGATAAGAGGTGATTATAGAAAATGGGTAGATCGATTAAAAAAGGACCCTTCGTTGATGATAAGTTGATGAAGAAGGTTGTAAAAGCAAAAGAAACAGATAGTCAAAAAATAATCAAAACTTGGTCAAGAAGATCGATGATTGTTCCTGATATGTTAGGACTTACATTTGCTGTTTACAATGGAAAGAAATTTATACCTGTTTATGCCACAGAGTATATGTTGGGTCATAAACTAGGAGAATTTTCTCCAACTAGAACATTTAACTCTCATGCAGGTGGAGACAAAAAGAAGGGTGGTAGATAATGATAGCAAAAGCGATTCTTAAATATGCTAGAAGAACACCTAGGAAAGTTAATTTAGTTTTAGAAACTATTAGAGGTAGGAATGTAGATTATGCATTCATGCTTTTAAAAACCTTAAAACAAGGCTCTAAAGAAGAAGTATCTAAAACATTAAAGTCTGCAGTCTCAAATGCATATGAAAAGGGTTTTACAGATTCCGAAAAAATTTTTGTATCTGAAGCTTATGCTACAGAAGGAACAACTTTGAAAAGATTTACACCAAGAGCTATGGGCAGAGCAACAAGGAAGTTGAAAAGATTAAGTCATATTACGATAGTATTAGAAGAGAAGGTGAAATAATGGGACAAAAAGTAAATCCAATATCAATAAGAGTAGGAATAACAAGAACATGGAACTCTAATTGGTTTGTTGCTAATAAAAACACTTATAAAGCTTTTTTACATGAAGACTTAAAGATTAGAACTTTTATAAAAAAGAATTTCTTTCAATCAGGAATATCTAAAATTGAAATAGAAAGATCATCAATTGAAAAAATTAGAATAATTATATTCTGCTCTAAGCCTGGACTGTTAATTGGCAGAAAAGGAGCAGACATCGACTTGTTGAGGAAAAACTTATCAAAAATGGTTAGTAAAGAAATATTTATTGATATCAAGGAAATTAAAAGACCTGAGATTGATTCCCAGTTAGTTGCTGAAAACATTGCACTACAACTAGAAAGAAGAGTTGCCTATAGAAGAGCAATGAAGAGAAGTCTAACTTCTGCTTTGAGATTGGGGGCTATTGGTATAAAAATTATGGTTTCTGGAAGACTAAATGGTGCAGAAATTGCGAGGAGTGAGTGGTATAGAGAAGGAAGGGTTCCTTTGAGTACACTTAGAGCAGATATTGATTATGGTTTCGCTGAAGCTCTTACTACTTACGGTAAAATAGGAATTAAAGTTTGGATCTTCAAGGGTGAAGTATTAAGAAAAAAACAACCTAAAGGAGAAGCAAATGCTGCAGCCTAAGAAAAGCAAATATAGAAAGCAACATAAAGGAAGAGTAAGAGGCGTGGCAACAAAATGCAACAAAGTTTCATTTGGTGAGTTTGGTTTGCAGTCATTAGATTTTGCCAGAATTACCGGAAGACAAATAGAAGCTGCAAGGATTGCAATTAATAGAAGTGTGAAACGTGGTGCTAAATTGTGGATAAGAATTTTCCCACATAAGCCCGTTTCAAAGAAACCTGCAGAGGTTAGGATGGGTAAAGGTAAGGGTGATATCGACAGGTACGTTGCACCAATTAAGAAAGGAACAATGATCTATGAAATAGCTGGCGTAGATGAAGAATTAGCAAGAGAAGCTCTTAGGCTAGCTTCAAACAAGCTGCCTGTGAGAACCAGGTTCGTTGTTAGAACAAGGGGACAGTTGATATGATTTACACTAAAGATATTAAAAAATTGGATACAGTTGAAATTGAGAATAAAATTCAAGAATTAAAAGATTCCTTGCTTAAAGCTAAAATTAACAAGCTTAATCAAGGTGATTTTGATACCAATAGCTATAAGAAAATAAAAAAAGATATAGCCAGATGTATGACAGAAGTAAATTCAAGAGGAAAGGAATAAATTATGTCTAGAGGAAGAATGAGAACAGTTAAAGGGCTTGTAGTTAAAAACTCATCTTTAAAAACGTTGATGGTTCAAATTGAGACTAGAAGCAAGAATAAAAAATATAATAAGGTTTCTATTCTTAAAAAGAAGTTTCCTGTTCATGATGAAAAAATGGTCGCCAAGGTCGGAGATATAATTGAGGCTATAGAAACAAAGCCTATTAGTAAAACAAAAAGATGGAATTTAATTAAAGTTGTTGAGAAAGGAGCTAGTCAATGATTCAACCAGAAACTCAATTAATTTCTGCTG
>Ga0209630_10000082_pt1 | contig 106732 bp, 97 predicted proteins | sample COG_01_FD_184745 | JGI IMG/M metagenome (GOLD analysis project Ga0209630, IMG submission 184745) | Pelagic Microbial community sample from North Sea - COGITO 998_met_01 (SPAdes) (version 2) | ecosystem: Environmental > Aquatic > Marine > Neritic zone/Coastal water | place: Helgoland, sampling...
AGCAAAATGGGGATGACATTGTGTTTCGAGGCTTTAATAAAATTAGCATTGATAGTAAGGGGCGTTTAGCGGTTCCCAGCCGTTATCGTGATCTTATTGCTGTGCAAGCCGAAAATAATCTTGTTATTACCTTAAACCCATTAGATCGCTCTCTCTGGCTATATCCCCTGCCTGAATGGGATGTGATCGAAGATAAATTGGCCACCCTTTCCGATTTCGATAAACAAAGCCGACGTACCAAACAAATGATGCGTGGCTATGCCTCAGATTGCCAGCTTGATAGTCAAGGTCGCATCCTCCTCCCGAAGGAATTGCGCTCTTATGCTGAACTCACTAAGCAGGCCGTAATACTAGGGCAAGGTAATAAATTTGAAATCTGGAATGAAACGGCCTGGGATGCTCAGCGTGATGAGTGGTTGGAATCAGTCGGTGATGATTCGGTCTCCACACCTGAATCATTGCAGTCGCTCTCATTATAACGTCATCGTGACGTTAAGTGATTTAACACATTGAGTAATGGTCATAAACCAGTCTTATTAGATGAGGTTATAGAGGCACTAAATATTCGTGCAGATGGATTCTACATTGACGGTACGTTTGGTCGCGGAGGCCATAGTCGTGAAATTATTAAACGGCTTGGCCCTGAAGGTCGTTTGCTTGCCTTTGATAAAGACCCAGATGCCGTTATGTCAGTTGGCAGCGATCTTATTCAAGATGAACGTTTCGAAATCATCAAGGGCTCTTTCACCATGTTAATGCAACATGTTAAGCGACACGAAGTTGAAGCACAGGTCGCTGGTATTTTGTTTGACTTTGGTGTCTCTTCACCACAGTTAGATGATGCAGAACGTGGTTTTAGTTTTCGATTTGATGCTCCGCTCGATATGCGCATGAACCCCTCTGAAGGACAAACGGTTGCTGAATGGTTGAACCATGCCAAAGAAACCGAAATTGCAAATGTGATCTATGAATATGGTGAAGAACGAGCGTCAAGACGAATTGCCAAGGCAATTGTTAATGCTCGCGTTGAAGATCCGATAACAACGACCAGCCAACTAGCAGACCTGGTACGCAAAGTTGTGCCGCCAAGAAAGAAGTCGAAAAAGTCAGGTGATGTTCATCCTGCGACAAAGACTTTTCAAGCCTTACGTATCTATATCAACCGTGAACTTGAAGAGATAAGAGATGTATTGCCACAAGCCGTTGACGTTTTATGTCCGGGTGGACGGCTAGCAGCGATAAGCTTCCACTCATTGGAAGACCGAATCGTTAAACGATTTATGCGTGATCAATCAACACCGAAGACATATCCACCAGAGATACCGATCATGCCAGATAGTACTGGCATAAAACTGAAGCTAATTGGTAAAAAAATACGAGCAACTAAAAAAGAGCTTATTGAAAATCCTCGATCACGCAGTGCAACTTTACGTGTAGCGGAGCGTATAAGCTCATGAAAATTTTATTACAGTATGGATTTTATATCGTAATTTTTCTATCTGCTTTGCAAGTCGTCATCGCACGTCATGAGACACGCCGATTGTTTGTTGAGTTGCAAGCACTTGAACGAACGTGTGATCAATTAAATGAAGAATGGGGCAAGTTACAACTTGAGCAAAGTACCTGGGCAATAAATGACAGAATTGAAACATTTGCCCGTACCAAACTCAGTATGAAAATGCCTGAACGAAGCTCAGTGGTTTTATTAGCGAAATGAAAATACGTACCATACAAGCACAATATCCCAAACGTCGCTGGCTCATCCTCAGTTTATTTCTCTGTGGCATGGTTGTTCTTTCATCGCGCGCAATTTATTTGCAACTTTTAAATAATGATTTTCTTAAAGATCATGGTGATGCGCGGTCAATTCGTGTGGTCGAGATTCCGGCACACCGTGGTGTGATAACGGATCGAAATGGTGAACAGTTGGCTATGAGTACGCCTGTTGATTCGATCTGGGTTACACCAAGAAAAGTTTTTGAAAATGTAGAACTTTTACCTGATTTGGCTGAAGTCATGGGCATGACTGTAACTGATTTGCACGATGTTCTGCGTGATCGTATGAGTCGGGAGTTTGTTTATTTAAAGCGTCATGCCAACCCTGATTTAGTTAAAAAAGTTAAACAATTAGGTATGAAGGGTGTTTCAACCGAACGTGAATATAAGCGTTACTATCCTGCTGCTGAAGTAACTTCTCATTTTATTGGGTTTACCAATATAGATGATAAGGGGCAGGAGGGTCTGGAGTTAGCCTATGATAATTGGCTGACGGGTAAACCGGGTAAGAAGCGCGTATTAAAAGATCGATTAAATAGAGTTGTTCAAAACATAGAAAGTATTGAGCCTTCGGTGCCGGGTAAACAGCTCGAATTAAGTATTGATCGACGAGTGCAATATCTAGCCTATCGAGAATTAGCAGCGGCCGTTAAATATCATCGAGCAAAAGGCGGATCACTGGTTATGCTGGATATTAGAACTGGTGAGATCATGGCGATGGTTGGACAGCCATCGTATAACCCTAATAACAGAAAAGGCTTAAAGAGCCAGTATTTTCGAAACCGTGCTGTGACGGATGTCTTTGAGCCAGGTTCTACAATGAAACCGTTTACAATTGCTGCTGGATTAGAATCCGGAAATTACAAACCGCATTCATCAATCAATACCTCCCCCGGATATTATAAAGTCGGTGAATATACGGTTCGGGATATGCGTAATTATGGAAAGATTGATGTATCAACGGTCATAACGAAATCAAGCAATGTTGGCGCCAGTAAGATCGCTTTATCTTTGGAGCCAGAACAATATTGGGATGCTTTGAGCAGGTTTGGTTTTGGTCAGTCTACTGGTAGTGGTTTTCCAGGAGAGTCATCAGGTAGTTTGAATCCGTATAATACGTGGTCAGAAATTGAAATGGCAACCTTGTCATTTGGTTATGGTCTTTCGGTAACACCCTTACAACTTGCCCATGCCTATTCTGTTTTAGCAACGGGTGGCGTCATGTTGCCGGTTTCATTTATAAAGGTTAAAGGTTCTGTTTCGGGCAAGCGTGTGATGCCAGAAAATATTACACGACAGGTGAGGAAGATGTTAGAGACAGTTGTCTCTGCGAGCGGCACCGGTAAACGTGCTGCAATCAAGGGCTATCGTGTTATTGGAAAGACTGGAACGGTACATAAGTCTATCCGTGGTGGTTATTCTGATGATCGTTATCTTTCTATCTTTGCAGGAATTGCACCTGCAAGTGAACCACGTTTCGCTATGGTTGTTTTGATCGATGAACCCAATGGAGATGATCACTACGGTGGCGTTGTTGCGGCACCTGTTTTTTCAAGGGTCATGGAAGGTACATTTCGTATACTCAATATTCCGCCTGATGATTTACCTGCGTTTACCAGCCCCATCATGGCGCATCGCCAGAAACCCGAGCAACTGCAAGGGTTTGACTGATGATGACGGTTGAAAATATGAACTATTCAAAATCACTTGGCGAACTTTTTAGTGATCCAACACTAGCTAATGCATCTCTTAATGTTACCGGTGTTGCAATAGATAGTAGACAAGTGAAATCAGGTGACTTGTTTCTGGCTTACAAAGGTTCTAAAGCTAACGGTATTGATTACATTGAAGATGCGATTCAATCAGGCGCAATTGCAATTGCAGTTGATGATGAAGCAATTAATGTTAAGCCTAGTTCTATAAAAATATTTAAAGTACCAGACTTACGTAAACAGGCTGGTTTCATTATTAGCCGATTTTATGATGAACCATCAAAGGCGATTCAATTAATCGGTGTTACTGGCACTAATGGAAAGACCACTGTCTCTTATATGATTGCCTATGCCTTATACGTGCTCGGTAAGCAAAGTGCTGTTATAGGAACCTTAGGTTATGGACAGATTAGCCAGTTAGAAGACAGTACTTCAACGACACCTGATCCTGTTAAGTTACAGTCGTTATTTTCTAGTTGGAAAGATCACGTTGATTATGTTGCGATGGAAGTATCATCGCATGCACTCGATCAGGGTAGAGTCGCAGGGGCAGAATTTGATATTGCTGTGTTTACAAATTTGACACGTGATCATCTCGATTACCATAAAACAATTGAAGACTACGCCAAAGCAAAATTTCGATTGTTTGAATCACCAGAACTTAAATATGCCATCGTTAATATTGATGATAGCTATGGTGCTCAACTCATCGAGTCATTGCCTTCAACATTGAACACCGTTGTTTATTCGACGAAACAAAATCTCTCTGAGCTGAGCAAGAAAGATGTTTCTTTTGTCTATTGCAAAAAGATCGAGACTAATAATCTAAATTTAACAATATCAATAGACAGTTCCTGGGGACAAGTAATTGTACAGACAAGTTTATTAGGTGAGTTTAATGTCGATAATATTCTTGCTGCTTTTGCAACACTCTGTGTGTCTGGCTTCGATATAGAAAAAATAGCTGAAACTTTGTCAGGCTTTACAGGTATTCCCGGCAGAATGGAATATTTTTCTGCAGAGGAAAAATCATTACTTGTTATTGATTACGCGCATACACCAGATGCACTTGAAAAGGCGTTAACAGCACTGAGATCATATTGTTCAGGAAAATTATATTGTGTCTTCGGTTGTGGCGGCGATCGTGATGCAGGAAAACGCTCACAAATGGGGGCCATTTCTGAACGGTTATCGGATCAGATCGTTCTTACCAACGATAACCCAAGGACAGAGGCACCAGAACAGATTGTCGAGAATATTCTTGAAGGTATAAAAGATAAGTCCAGCGTTATTATTAAATATGATCGTTCAGATGCGATTACCAATACGTTTTTAAATGCAAATAAAAACGATGTGATTTTGATTGCAGGGAAAGGTCACGAAACGACACAACAGATTGGTGAGTCTTTATTACCTTTCAGTGATCGTGAATTAGCTCGGCGTTTGACGGAAATAGATCCATGATTAGCATGTCACTTTCTAAAGCAGCTAAAGCTATTGAGTCAAAATATGATGGCGAAGATATTATATTTTCCGGTTGTAGCATTGATAGTCGAACTATTGAGAAAGGAAATTTATTCATCGCCATAAACGGTGAAAATTTTGATGGTCATGACTATGTGTCTATGGCAGAAGAGAAAGGTGCCACTGCCTTATTGCTTGAACGTGAAATAAATCATGAGAAGCCTTTACTGAAAGTAGGAGATACGAGAAAAGCGATGGGCTTGTTAGCAAGAGCTTGGCGTGAGGAAATGCCTATTCCTATCGTTGCAATAACCGGCAGTAATGGCAAGACGACAGTAAAAGAGATGGTCAGCAGTATCTTGTCTGAATTATCGGATGTGCATGCAACATCCGGCAATCTGAATAATGATATTGGTGTGCCTTTGACGTTATTTGGGCTTGACGAAAAGCATCAATATGCAGTGATAGAAATGGGTGCAAATCACCTTGGGGAAATTGAGTGGTTAAGCGCCATAGCTCGACCAAATGTCGCGGTGATCACACAATGCGCACCAGCACATCTAGAAGGGTTTGGTGATATAGATGGTGTCGCAAAAGCGAAAGCAGAAATCTACTCAGGTTTGCAATCTTCCGGTACGGCAATTATTAATGCCGATGATGCCTATGCAGAATTTTGGACTGAGCAATGCAAATTGCTAAATCAGCTAAGTTTTGGAATTGAATCTACGAACGCAGATGTTACAGCAAAAAATATTCAGATAGCTAATCAATCTGGCTCTACTGATTTTGAATTAGTTTGTTCAGTTGGCGCAATCACAATAAATTTACCCCTCTCCGGCACACATAATGTTATGAATGCATTAGCTGCTGCGGCATGTTGCTTAAGTTTGGGTGTGTCTTTGCAGTCAATTAAAACCGGGTTTGAAAAAATGATGCCAGTAAAAGGACGTTTACAGACCAAGCCAGGAATGCATGGCGCACGAGTTATTGATGACACGTATAACGCAAATCCAACTTCATTAGAGGCAGCATTAAAAGTCCTGAGCAGTTATGAAGGAATGCGCTATTTGGTGTTGGGAGATATGGGTGAATTAGGCGATAAGGCAATTGAGTTTCACCATGATGCTGGTATAGCGGCGAAACAAGCAGGAATAGACCGTCTATTCACTATTGGTGATTTGAGTATAAATGCAATGCAGGCTTATGGTGATGGCGCATTACATTTTGAGTCTTATGAAGCTCTGAATAAGTCGCTATTAGAGTTGTTAAGCAAAGATACAACGATCCTGGTTAAAGGTTCTCGATCTATGCAGATGGAACGTGTTGTAAGTACTTTGACGGAGGAGCAGTTCTAATGTTGCTCTGGTTGACAGAATATCTGGCACAGTTTGATAGCGGGTTTAATGTATTTCGTTATTTGACACTAAGAACTATTCTAGGTGTGCTAACGTCATTATTTGTCTCTTTTATATTTGGTCCGTATTTAATACGTCATTTAACTAATAAACAGATTGGTCAAAGTATCAGAGACGATGGTCCCGAAACTCATCTTGAAAAATCTGGTACACCTACTATGGGTGGTTTATTAATTCTGATTTCAATTACCTTTAGTACTCTATGCTGGGCGGATTTAACTAACCGTTATGTATTAGTTGTCTTAATAGTTACCTTGTTGTTTGGTGTTATTGGTTTAATTGATGACTATAAAAAAGTTATTTATAACAATTCAAAAGGGCTGCGAGCAAAATATAAATACACCGCACAATCTGTAGTTGGTATTTGCGCAGCGGTTTATCTTTTTCAAACGGCCGTTCTCCCCGTTGAAACGCAATTAATTGTGCCGTTTGTAAAGGCCTTTACTTTTGATCTGGGTTGGTTATATGTCGTGCTTGCCTACTTTGTTATCGTCGGTTCGAGTAATGCGGTTAATCTCACAGATGGTTTAGATGGCTTAGCCATTCTACCTACCGTTATGGTCGCTGGTGCACTGGCTATCTTTGCATATGCCACTGGACATGCCGGCTTTTCTAAATACCTTGGCATTCCATATATTCCTGGCGTAGGTGAGGTCGCAGTATTTTGCGCAGCCATAGTTGGTTCGGGACTAGGTTTCCTTTGGTTTAACACTTATCCCGCACAGGTCTTTATGGGAGACATAGGCGCCTTGGCGTTAGGCGCAGCGTTAGGTGTGGTTGCCGTAGTCACACGACAAGAATTAGCGCTATTCATAATGGGCGGTGTCTTTGTTATGGAAACGGTATCGGTCATTTTGCAAGTTGGTTCTTATAAGTTAACCGGTAAGAGAATTTTTAGAATGGCTCCTTTGCATCATCACTATGAGCTAAAAGGGTGGCCAGAACCCAGAGTGATTGTTCGGTTCTGGATTATTACCGTCATCCTGGTCTTGATTGGCCTTGCTAGCCTGAAGATACGATGAGGAATGCCACTTGCTTTGTGCTACAGAAAAAAAGATAACGATGAACGACACTAAACAACATTTCGATGTGGTTATTGTTGGTCTTGGTAAGACCGGGCTCTCGTGTGTGCGTTATCTGTTAAGTAGAGGTTTGGATATTGCTGTTACTGACAGTCGTATAAATCCACCAGGGCTTTCGACCTTAGAGACTGAGTTTACATCAGTATCAGTTTTCCTTGGGGAAATTAGCACAGAAATCCTGTTGTCATCAGATCAAATAATTCTGAGCCCTGGGGTCTCGTTGAATAACGACGCTGTTAAACGGGCGATAGCAAATGGTATTCCTGTTATTGGTGACATTGAATTATTTTGCCAACAAGTTAAGGCGCCAATAATTGCGGTATCTGGTTCTAATGGAAAGAGCACTGTTACAACGCTAGTTGCGGAAATGACACAGCAGGCTGGACTAAAAACATGTGTCGGTGGAAACCTTGGTACACCAGCACTTGAATTATTAAATGAAGATGTCCCAGATGTATATGTACTTGAGTTATCCAGCTTTCAACTGGAGACAACTTTTTCCTTAAGTGCACATGCAAGTGTGATATTAAATATCTCACCTGATCATATGGATCGTTATGCGAATTCAGATGAATACGCTAATGCAAAGAAAAAGATCTATTTAGGTAATGGATTGATGGTTATAAATAAGGATGATGATGTAGTTAAAGCAATGGAAGACGCATCAAGACAAACGATTTATTTTACTCTGGGCAAACCAGAGGGACACAACTTTGGTTTAATTAAAGATAATGATGGCATCTGGTTATGTCAGGGCAATAAAAAAATAATTAAGCAAGATGAGCTTGGAATAAAGGGTGAACATAATGTAGCCAATGCTCTGGCAGCAATGGCATTAGCAAGTACTATCAATGTGCCATTTTCTGCAATGGCTGAAACTTTAAAAATATTTTCTGGCCTTGAACATAGGTGCCAGCGAGTCGCAACAATCAATAAGATTAACTGGTTTAACGATTCAAAAGCGACAAATGTAGGTGCGTGTATCGCATCAATTAAAGGTCTTTGTAATCTTGGTAAGATTATTCTAATTGCTGGTGGCGATAGTAAAGGTGCAGATTTATCCAGCCTTGGTCCGATTATAAAAAAATATGTGAAACATGTTTTGTTATTGGGAGTTGATGCAAAAAAAGTAGCAAACGTTATTGACTCAACAGTCATGTGCGATTTTGTTGTTGATATGAATGAAGCGGTAAACGCTGCAAGCAATTTGGCAGAGGCTGGTGATCTAGTTCTGCTTGCTCCGGCCTGTGCAAGTCTTGATATGTATGAAAATTATCAACAGCGTGGCGATGCATTTGTTGCTGCAGTTAATACATTGGAGGCATATTAATGTCTGCACGGTATAAGCAACAGGCAACATTATCATCGCACTATCATGTGAAGAATAAATTAATAGCAGGCTATGATCTCTGGTTGATGGGTATCTCTCTATTAATACTTTGTATTGGTTTGGTCATGGTTGCATCTGCCTCTATTTCAATTTCTGCTAAGGAATTTAATGACCCGTTGCATTATTTCTGGCGGCAGGGCATAGCTGCAACAATTGGTTTGTTCCTTGCTATGATAATTTTGAAGATCCCGATGCGTCTCTGGGAAATATTCAGCGTGCCTTTGCTAATGACAGCAATATTCCTATTGACTCTGATTTTGATTCCCGGTGTTGGTAAAGAAGTTAATGGTAGTATGCGTTGGGTTCAACTGGGTCCATTTGCGTTACAAGCCTCTGAGCCAGTTAAACTTTGTGTCATTGCCTATCTTGCCGGATACATGGTGCGGCATGGTGAAACGGTACAAACTAACTTCGCTGGTTTTATTATACCGATTGGTGTGCTGACCTTTATATCAGGTTTGTTATTACTTGAACCTGATTTCGGAGCTAGCGTTGTCTTATTTGGAACCGCATTAGGAATGTTGTTCATGGGCGGCGTTCCTTTAACGCGCTTTTTTGCGTGGGTATCAGTCGCAGTTAGTGCATTGATTACCTTGGCTGTCCTATCGCCTTATCGAATGCAACGACTTATGAGTTTTGTCGACCCATGGAAAGATCCTTATGACAGTGGTTTCCAATTGACACAAGCCTTAATTGCATTTGGTCGGGGTGATTGGTTTGGAGTAGGTCTTGGAAGTAGCGTACAAAAACTCTTTTATTTGCCGGAAGCACATACTGATTTTGTCTTTTCTGTTTTGGCAGAAGAGCTAGGGTTATTCGGTAGTATAACGATGATTCTTTTATATTCCTTTATCGTCTGGCGTGCATTCGTGATTGGGCACATAGCTGAACGTGTTGAGAAATACTTTGCTGCTTACTTTGCCTATGGTATTGGATTAATTATTGGTATACAGGCATACATAAATATTGGTGTGAATATGGGTGTTTTGCCTACCAAGGGATTGACGCTACCTATGATGAGCTATGGTGGTAATAGTTTGATCGTCTTTTGTATGTTGCTGGGTATTCTCTTACGTGTTGAATATGAAAACCGTCAGGACACCCGTAATATTATTACTAATGTGGTGCCAGCCTATGCGTGATAAAAATATACTAATCATGGCAGGTGGAACAGGTGGACATATTTATCCAGCATTAGCTGTCGCCGATCATCTTAAAGAAAATGGTTTTAATTTATTCTGGTTAGGTACTGATAAAGGGCTAGAAACGAAAGTTGTTCCTAATCATGGTTATCCATTACTAAAAATCAATGTTGCTGGCGTTAGAGGCAAAGGTTTAGTCCGTTTATTATTTTCGCCCATCATGCTTTTAATTGCTTTGGTACAAGCACTCTCGATAATGATAAAAATACGTCCAGTTGCTGTGTTAGGCATGGGTGGTTTTGCAAGTGGACCGGGAGGTATTGCAGCATGGTTGATGCGAATACCATTGTTGATTCATGAACAAAATGCGATCGCTGGACTGACGAATAAATTGTTAGCGCCATTCGCTGTTTCTGTTATGGCTGCTTTCCCTGGCGCGTTTAAAGAGTCTGCAAAAATGACGGTAACGGGTAATCCTGTACGCAACGAGATTACAAATTTACCAGAACCTGAAAAACGACATATGAATAATGATGCCAAGTTAATAAAGGTATTAGTACTTGGTGGTAGTCTCGGTGCAAAAGCATTAAATGAAGTAATACCAAAATCATTATTAGCCTTAAGTAGTGAATATAAGATTGGAGTAAGACACCAGTGTGGAGAGAGACATTATGCAGTAATGAGTACTGCTTATAATGACAGCGCAATCAACGCTGATGTGACAGCCTTTATCGATGATATGGCTGCAGCCTATGCATGGGCCGATATTGTCGTGTGTAGGGCAGGCGCATTGACTATCGCCGAAATAGCAGCGTGCGGTGTAGCTTCGATACTCATCCCATTTCCATATGCCGTCGATGATCACCAGACTGCGAATGCAAGTTATCTATCGGCCGAGGGCGCTGCAATCCTGATTCAAGAAACCCAGTTTTCAGTTGAGAAATTAAAAGAGGTGTTATTACAATTTATAAATGCGCCTGAACACTTATTGCATATGGCCATGAAAGCACGGTCACTCGCTAAGCCAGAAGCGACTAAACTTGTTGCGAGTTTATGCATGGAGGCTGCTCATGGCTGATATGCAATCACATGCAATGGGACGAGTGAAACACGTCCACTTTATTGGCATCGGTGGTGCTGGTATGGGTGGTATAGCAGAGGTGCTTAAAAATATTGGTTATGAAGTCAGCGGATCCGATATTAAAGAGAGTGCCATTACGCAAAGACTTCAGTCGCTGGGTATACAAATATCAATAGGGCATTCAGCAGAAAATATTAAAGAAACGGATGTCGTTGTTATAACGAGTGCTATTGATGAGAGTAATGAAGAAATATGTGCAGCACGTAAAAACAGAATTCCGATTGTACGCCGTGCAGAAATGTTAGCGGAGCTCATGCGCTTTAGTCCAGGTATTGCTATTGCCGGTACGCATGGAAAAACAACCACGACAAGCCTGGTTGCCAGTGTGCTGGCAGAGGGTGGGCTCGACCCGACCTATGTCATTGGTGGCTTATTAAACAGTTCAGGTTCTCATGCGCGTCTTGGGACGGGTAAGTATATCGTTGCTGAAGCAGATGAAAGCGATGCTTCTTTTTTACATCTTTATCCAATTATTGCAGTGATTACAAATATTGATGCTGATCACCTAGATACTTATGCAGGTGACTTTGCAAACTTGCGGCATAATTTTGTTGAGTTTTTACACCAGTTACCGTTTTACGGCTTAGCCGTGTTATGTATTGATGATGAAGGAGTTAGAAAAATTTTACCTGAGGTTACCAAGCCTGTTGTAACTTATGGAATTGATTTTGAAGCTGATTATAACGCCGAATTATTACGTCAGGAAAATGAAAGAACTTGGTTTAAGGTCTCACGTAAAGATAAAAAAGACTGGCTAGAAGTTGAGCTCAAATTACCAGGAAGACACAATCTATTAAATGCACTGGCATCAATTGCTGTTGCACATGAATTAGGTGTTAGTGATCAAGATATTATTAATGCGCTATGCCATTTTCAGGGTATATCTCGTCGTTGTCATGTGCATGGGGAGATCAAAATTAATGATCTCAATATTACCTTTATAGATGACTATGCTCATCATCCTACAGAGATTGAAGCTACATTCGCAGCCATTAGGGCGGGTTGGTCTACTCGTCGACTAGTAGTGGTTTACCAACCGCATAGATATACACGTATGCGTGATTTGTTCGAAGATTTTAGTCGGGTACTTTCACAAGCAGATAGCCTTTTAATACTGGATGTTTATGCAGCTGGTGAAGAGCCAATTGCTGGAGCAGATAGCCGTTCATTATGTCGTGCTATTCGTTTAAGAGGCCAAGCAGAGCCTATCTTTGTCGAGGATAAAGATAAGGTGCTAGATGTGTTGACAAGCGTAGTTAAAGAAAATGATCTGCTTTTGACATTAGGTGCTGGTGATATTGGTTCAATTTCAAAACAGCTTTATCAAGATTGTTCTGGATCACTGCATTAAAGGATATAACTTTGTTAAGTGTACAAAATGAAATGCAATATAAGCAGTCAGGTTTAAATAACAGAATGCGAAAAACTATTGATATATCGAAATTAAGAGGTGAGTTGCGAGAGCAAGAATCTATGTCTCGACATACCTCCTGGAAAACTGGCGGTGCTGCTGATTATTACTATTCACCTGCTGACATTGATGATTTATCTATTTTTATTTCTGCTGTACCAATGGAAATGCCCATTATCTGGGTAGGTTTTGGTAGTAACTTATTAGTGCGCGATGGTGGTGTTTCTGGTGTTGTGATTTCTGTAGTAGGCGTGCTTGATAATCTTGAATTTAACAATGGAAATGAAATTTGTATAGGTGCGGGTGTGCCGTGTGTTAAGGCAGCACGCTTTGCTGCAAAACAAGGCCTTGGTGGAATCGAGTTTTTGGCGGGTATTCCCGGATCAATTGGTGGCGCTTTAGCAATGAATGCCGGGGCTTATGGTGGAGAGATTTGGCGAAATATTAAGCAGGTCGAAACAATAAACCGGAAAGGCGAACGTAAGATCTATGCTAAAGAACATTTTGAGATTGCCTACCGTAGTGTCTCACTTCCTGAAAATGAATGGTTTGCAGCTTGTAAGATTGAATTGGATGTTTCTACCAAGAGTGTAGTAGAGAGCACTATTAAAAAGATGTTAAGCGAACGGGCAGAAGCGCAACCTCTAGGCCAATTAAGTTGTGGCTCGGTCTTTAGAAACCCACCAAATGATCATGCGGCTATATTAATAGAGTCTTGCGGGCTTAAGGGAAGAAATGTCGGAGGTGCTTCTGTATCAGAGAAGCATGCCAATTTTATAATTAATATGGGCGATGCGACTTCATCTGATATAGAGCAGTTGATCGAATTAATTCAAGCAACAGTATACGAAAAGCATGCTGTTAAATTAATTCCAGAAGTAAGGGTTATTGGTGTCTCTGGGGGAGATAAATAATGCATCTACCTGAATACGAACCACAAGATTTTGGCAAGGTTGCTGTCTTGATGGGTGGGCAATCTGCTGAGCGGACTATTTCTCTGGAAAGCGGGAATGCTGTAACTACTGCACTGTGTAATGCAGGTGTAGATGCGCATGCAATAGATTTTGATAAAGAGACGTTTTCTCGATTAATTGCTGGTGATTTTGACCGAGTATTTATCGCATTACATGGGCGCGGTGGTGAGGATGGAACAATACAAGGCGCTTTGGAAACCATTGGCCTGCCTTATACCGGTAGTGGTGTCTTAGGTTCTGCTTTAGCAATGGATAAAATCAGAAGCAAATCACTCTGGCGAGATGTTGGATTGAAAACGCCTGCTGCTATTGAATTATCTGCAACAAGTGAGTGGGATAAAATAGCAGAACAGATAGGTTTGCCGGCTATGGTAAAGCCAGTCAGAGAAGGATCTAGTATTGGTGCAAGCAAAGTTACTGATATTAAAGATTTATCAGCCGCGTGGTCGCAAGCAAATCAATTTGATGGTCGAGTAATGGCAGAAAGTTGGATTGAAGGAGATGAATATACAGTTCCTATATTAAACAACGTGGTTTTACCTGTAATCAAACTTGAAACGTCACGCGATTTTTATGATTACAAAGCAAAGTATGAAGACAACGATACAAAATATATTTGTCCTTGTGGTCTTGATGATGCGTTTGAAAAAAGCTTGGGAAAATTATCTTTAGAAGCATGCCAATGTTTAGATGTCAGCGGATGGGCGCGTGTTGACATAATGGTTGATGATGCGAATCAAGCTTGGCTAATTGAAGTTAATACGGTCCCAGGTATGACAAGCCATAGTTTGGTTCCGATGGGAGCTAAACAAGCAGGTATTTCTTTCGAACAATTAGTGGTTCAAATATTGGCTACCAGTCTAGTAATGCCTGCTGAAATAGGATTGCAAAACTAATGGCTATCGATATGGTTATTGACCCAGATAAGTTGCATTTTGAAACCCCAAGTCGGGGTCATCTCCGTGGTTCAAAATTGATTGGCAGTGTGCTTGTTTTGATTTTTATATTGATGATGGTATGGGGTGGGATGACCTTATCAAATCCAGATACTCTACCAATCAAACAAGTAAGAATTGAGGGAGACTTTACGCGTTTATCTCCGGTAGATTTGCAGTTACTTGTTACTGATAAAGTGAGAGGTGGTTTTTTCAATCTTGATGTAGACGCAGTTCGGCTTGCTTTGCTGGATGAGCCATGGGTTAGTGAAGTTATTGTGAAGCGTATATGGCCAGATGCATTACGCGTTATCGTGATTGAACAGGTTCCTGTGGTTCGCTGGGGAGATTCAGCTTTGTTAAATACAGCAGGTGAATATTTTTCACCTGAAGCTGAAACTATTCCTGTTGAGCTTCCATTGTTATCAGGGCCAGTGGGTTCAGAACAAAACTTGTTAAATAGATTTAACGCTATGCAGGAACAAGTTCAGCTTATTGGTTTCAATATAGTGTCACTTTCCCTAGATGATAGGCGAGCATGGTCGTTTCGTTTTACTAATGGAATAAAGGTAACTCTAGGACGACGTGATTTCGAAGAACGATTTAATCGTGTTTTGACTTTAATTCCAACAACAACATCAGGTCGTATTGATCAAATTGAATCAATAGATATGCGATACACAAATGGGTTTTCAATACTATGGAAAAAATAATATCAATCACTCTGCAAGATAATATCAGGCGGACTAAATATGGTTAAAAAAGCGGATAAAAATCTAATCGTTGGATTAGATATCGGTACATCCAAGGTGGTTGCAATCGTTGGTGAGATTTCAATTGATGATGAGATTGAAATAATCGGTATTGGATCAAATCAATCACGTGGTCTTAAGAAAGGTGTGGTCGTTAATATTGAATCAACTGTTCATTCAATTCAAAGAGCGATAGAAGAAGCTGAGTTAATGGCCGGATGTGAAATTCACTCTGTTTATACCGGGATTGCAGGAAGTCATATACGCAGTTTGAATTCACATGGCATTGTTGCAATTCGGGACAATGAGGTTACCTATGGCGATGTTGACAGGGTTATCGATGCAGCTAAGGCTGTGGCAATACCGGCCGATCAAAAGATTCTGCATATACTTCCACAAGAATTCATTATCGATAATCAGGAAGGTGTTAAAGAGCCTATCGGCATGTCGGGAGTGCGGCTTGAAGCGAAAGTTCACATGGTGACAGGTGCTGTTAGTGCCGCACAGAATATAGTGAAGTGTGTGCGTCGTTGTGGTCTGGACGTCGATGACATTATTCTGGAGCAACTAGCATCTAGTTATTCAGTCTTGACCGAAGATGAAAAAGACCTTGGTGTTTGCATGATAGATATTGGTGGTGGCACGACAGATATAGCTGTGTTTACCGATGGTGCAATTCATCACACGGCTGTTATCCCCATAGCAGGCGATCAGGTCACCAATGATATTGCTGTTGCATTACGCACACCGACACAGCATGCGGAGGATATAAAGGTTCAATACGCTTGCGCACTTACTCAATTGGCTAATCATGATGAAAGCATTGAAGTACCGAGTGTCGGTGATCGCCCATCACGTCGCCTCGCAAGACAAACGTTAGCTGAGGTTGTGCAGCCCCGATATGAAGAATTATTTTCCTTAGTACAGGCAGAATTAAGACGCAGCGGATATGAAAGTTTGATCGCAGCTGGGGTTGTTCTGACTGGTGGTAGTTCAAAGATGGAAGGCGTTATCGAATTGGCTGAAGAAATTTTTCATATGCCGGTTCGGATTGGCATTCCACAATATGTTTCAGGTTTATCCGACGTTGTTAAGAGTCCAATTTATGCAACGGGGGTAGGTTTACTTATTTTTGGAAAGCGACAGAGTCAAGAGGGTAATACACAAATTCATATCAATGATGGTGTTAAAGGTATTTTTGAAAGAATGAAAAGTTGGTTTCAGGGTAATTTTTAATTAATAACTAAATGCAATGTAGGAGGTTACAAGATGTTTGAATTAGTCGATGCAACTAATCAGGCGGCTATTATAAAAGTAATAGGTGTCGGTGGTGGTGGAGGCAATGCGTTACAGCATATGCTTGGTGCCAATATTGAAGGTGTTGAATTTATTTGTGCGAATACTGATTCACAAGCACTTAGAAATTCAAATGCTAAAACAGTTTTGCAATTGGGTACAAATATGACCAAAGGATTGGGGGCGGGTGCTGATCCAGAAGTTGGACGGCAAGCAGCATTAGAAGATCGTGATCGTTTAATGGATGTTCTAGAAGGTTCGGATATGGTATTCATTACAGCCGGCATGGGTGGCGGTACTGGTACTGGTGCAGCGCCAATAGTTGCTCAGGTTGCAAAAGAGATGGGTATCTTGACCGTTGCAGTTGTTACGCGGCCGTTTGCATTTGAAGGCAAAAAACGTGCTGCAATTGCAGAAGAAGGTATTATTGAATTAAGTCAGTTTGTTGATTCATTGATCACAATACCTAATGAAAAACTACTGAGTGTTCTTGGCAGAGATGTCAGTTTGCTAAATGCTTTTGGTGCTGCGAATGATGTGTTGTTAGGTGCTGTACAAGGCATAGCAGAATTAATAACGTGTCCTGGTCTGATCAATGTGGATTTCGCGGATGTGAGAACAGTAATGTCCGAGATGGGTATGGCTATGATGGGTTCAGGAAAGGCACAAGGTGAAGAGCGTGCAAAAGTCGCAGCTGAGGCAGCAATATCTAGCCCCTTGCTAGAGGATGTAAATCTGTCGGGTGCGAGAGGCATACTAGTTAACATTACTGCAGGCATGGATCTATCTATTGGTGAATTTGATGAGGTGGGTACAACAGTCAAGGAGTTTGCATCAGATAATGCAACAGTGGTTGTTGGAACTGTTATCGATCCTGAGATGTCAGGTGATATTCGAGTTACTATCGTGGCTACAGGACTTGGAAATATAGTTAAAGAAGATGCATCTCGTATAAAATTGGTTCAAAATGAGGCAATAAGTGTTGATTACAAGGATTTTGAACGCCCAACGGTGATGCGAAACCAAGTACCTGAAGTAGATGAAGAGATTGTGTCGGGAGATACGGACTACCTTGATATACCAGCATTTTTGAGGAGGCAAGCAGACTAAATTTAGTTTGTACGTGGTATAGTAGACCCCGGAATTGGGGAATTCCGGGTCAGATCACATTGCTGGCACTAAAATTGCCTAAAAAAACAAGAACATAAAAATAATAGCTCCAAGAGAAAGTAAGTTTGAAATAGCAAAGATGATAAGGCAACGGACATTAAAAAACGTAATTCGGGCTACCGGAGTAGGTCTACACACGGGTAAAAAGGTATTTTTAACCTTGAGACCCGCACCAGTAAACTCAGGTATTAATTTCCGTCGTGTCGATCTGGAACCCGCTATTGAAATCCCCGCTAATCCCGAATTTGTGGGCGATACTAGTCTTTCAACCACATTAGTTAAAGATAATGTGCGAATATCAACTGTTGAACATCTGCTGTCTGCCTTGGCAGGTTTTGGCATTGATAATGCCTATATTGATCTTAGTGCTGATGAAGTTCCTATAATGGATGGCAGTGCCGGCCCATTTGTGTTTTTAATTCAGTCAGCTGGAGTAGAAGAACAGAATACGGCTAAAAAGTTCATAAAAATCAAACAAAAGGTGCGTGTTGAACATGATGGAAAATGGGCTATGTTCGAACCTTTTGATGGATTCAAAGTAGGCTTTACTATCGAGTTCGATCATCCCGCCTTCAACGAAAAAAATTGTCAGGCAGAAATTGATTTTTCTACAACTTCTTTCGTAAAAGAAGTCAGTCGTGCCCGGACCTTTGGTTTTATGCGTGATGTTGAATTATTGCGCGAGAATAATCTGGCATTAGGAGGCAGTCTGGATAACGCCGTCGTTGTTGATGATTATAGAATCCTGAATGAGGATGGTCTAAGGTATGAAGACGAATGTGTAAAACATAAAATACTAGACGCTATTGGTGATTTGTATTTATTAGGCTATAGCCTGATTGGATCTTTTACCGGGTTTAAATCAGGACATGCACTTAACAATGCATTATTACGTGAATTGATGGCGAATGAAGATTCATGGGAACTGGTGACCTTTGAAGATGAGCATAAGGCACCGATTTCTTTTATGCAGGCAATGCCTGTAAATTAACTTTATTTAAGACGGTTTTTAGAAATATTTAGGATACATTTGCGTAATTCAGGGTCGTTGAAATTATTAGCAACATCATTAAGAAATTGCGCTGAATTATTCGACAAATAAATTGGTTTTTTAATTAAAACAGGTTTATCGGGAATAGATTTATTAATCTTAATTCGGACTGTTTTAATTGAAGCGAAGTTTAATTGGTAATTTAAAGCATCAAGGATAGCTGGAATATTATAACGAAGCCGGGTTGCCCAGGCTGAAGATCTAACTAGTAAAACGGCATTATCAGGGTTTATATTAGCTAGTTCGAATTTGTCTTTTAAGGATGGATCAAGCAGTAATTTTAATTTCCGATCTATTTCCTGGATGGTGCTTGCTTTTTTAAACAAAGCAGAAAATGAACAATGATCGTTATTTAATAAACTACTAATAGACAGAGTTTTATTTTTATTATCAGTGTTCATGATTATTTACTATTATAGATTTAAAATTGACACAATTATATGCAATTATTTTTAATATCAAAAACGAGAAAAAAGAGTCTGACCCTTACACTAGGGCCAATATCTCTGTGTGTCTGCCTTGTATTAAGTCTAGTTTGTGGCTTGTTAGTGTTTCATGCCGGGAGTCAATATGCATTGAATTTGACGCGCGGTTCAATTAAAAACTTGTATACACAAACAGCGCCTATCTGGAATCAGGAATTAGAAGTTCAACAGAAGATGCTTAATCAAGTGCAAGATAATGCATCAAAAAATCTTGATGCTCTTGCGACTAGATTGAGTAAATTGCAAGCTCACGTTATGCGTTTGGATGCCCTTGGTTCGCGTTTGGCAAGTATGGCAGATCTTAACGAAATAAATTTTGATATTTCATCTGCTCCAGGTTTAGGTGGCCCTAAACCTAGCCAAATACGTGGTTCAATGGAAGTTAGCGATTTTATTAGTGCGTTGGACGAGTTAAATTCTAAAGTTCAGGACCGTTCGGAAAAATTAGCAGCAATGGAATCAATGTTGATTGATAGAACATTGCAAAGCCAAACTATTCCGACGGGAAGTCCTACAATGGATGGTTGGATATCGTCCTTGTTTGGTATGAGGACAGATCCAATGACAGGTAAAGTGGAGTTTCATGACGGAATTGATTATGCAGGCAAGCCTGGTTCTCCATTACTCGCTGTTGCTTCTGGAATTGTAACTTGGTCAGGTGTTCGTTATGGCTATGGTAATATGGTAGAGATCAATCACGGTAATGGTTATCAAACACGTTATGCACACAATAAGAAAAACCTTGTTGTTATTGGGCAAAAGGTTGATAAAGGTCAGGTAATTGGGCTTATGGGCTCTTCCGGTAGATCCACCGGTACACATGTTCATTTTGAAGTCGTAAATAATGGTAAAGCTGTAAATCCCAAAAAGTATAATTCACTGAACTAAGTTTCCCTCAAAGTTATCGTTAACATCCGATCATAAACAATCTTTTCTCGAATTCGTGATACATCACGCGATTTTAAATTAAAACTAAACACAATGATTATAGATTTTGCAAAAAAAATATTTGGTACACGAAACGATCGGGTAATCAAAAAACTTAGTAAAAAGATTAATCAAATCAATATACTCGAGGATGAGTTGAGTTTATTGAGTGACGCAGATTTTCCAGATAAGACCAATCAATTAAAAGAAAGAGTCAAGCAAGGTGAAAGTTTAGACAACATCATGCCTGAAGCATTTGCTTTAGTAAGAGAGGCGGGCCGAAGGGTATTGAATATGCGTCACTTTGATGTACAAATGATTGGTGGCATGGTATTGCATAATGGCGATATTGCAGAAATGCGAACTGGTGAAGGTAAGACGCTAGTAGCTACATTGGCAGCTAGTCTGAATGCTCTATCTGGTCTAGGTGTGCATGTGATTACTGTTAATGATTATTTAGCTAAACGTGATGCTGAGTGGATGGGGCAGATTTATGACTTTCTTGGCTTAAGTACAGGTGTCATCGTGTCTGGACTATCTATGGAAGAAAGAAAAGCCGCTTATGCATGTGATATTACCTATGGTACTAATAACGAATTCGGTTTTGATTATCTACGTGACAACATGGCTTTTAGCAAAGAAGGTCGTGTTCAAAGAGATTTAAATTTTGCTATTGTCGATGAGGTAGATTCTATTCTTATCGACGAAGCCAGAACACCATTAATTATATCCGGTATGGTAGATGATAAATCAGATTTATATATCACCATAAATAAATTAATTCCTAAATTAGTTCCTCAAAAAATTGAAGATGGCCCAGGTGATTTTACTTTAGATGAAAAGTCCAAGCAGGCTTATTTGACTGAAGATGGGCATGATCATATTGAGCTCTTGTTAAGAGAGAGTGGGGTTATAGCTGAGGGACAGGGTTTATATGATCCCGTTAATATCGGTATTCTTCACCACCTGAATGCAGCATTGAGAGCACATCACTTATTTCAAAACGATATTGATTACATAGTTAAAGATGATGAGGTTGTTATCGTCGATGAATTTACCGGGCGTACCATGCAGGGACGGCGTTGGTCTGAAGGTTTGCATCAGGCAATAGAAGCAAAAGAAGGCGTGACTATCCAGAATGAAAATCAGACGCTAGCATCTATTACGTATCAAAATTATTTTCGTTTATATTCAAAATTATCGGGTATGACCGGTACTGCAGATACCGAGGCTTATGAGTTTCAAACGATATATGGTCTTGAAGTTATTATTATACCAACACACATGCCAATGGTCAGAGATGACCAAAGTGACGTCATTTTTCTTACAGCTAAAGAGAAATATGATTCTATAATTGAAGATGTAAAAATATGCCAAGCTAATGGACAGCCTGTACTCGTTGGTACAGCATCTATAGAAGTTTCTGAATATTTATCTAAATTATTAGATAAAGAAAATGTTAAACATCAGGTTTTAAATGCAAAGTTTCATGAGAAAGAAGCAGAAATTATTGCTCAAGCAGGTCGTCCTGGAATTGTTACGATTGCAACAAATATGGCCGGGCGTGGTACTGATATTGTTTTGGGTGGGAATCATGAGGTAGAAGTAAAACAATTAAGAGATCCAGATGCCCAAGAGATAAACAAATTAAAAGAAGAGTGGGAACATCGTCACCAAGAAGTTCTAGATAATGGTGGTTTGCACATTATTGGTACTGAACGGCATGAATCCAGACGTATAGATAATCAGTTGCGTGGACGTTCAGGCCGTCAAGGTGATCCTGGGTCCAGCCGTTTTTATCTTTCACTAGAAGATAACTTGATGCGTATATTTGCATCAGAACGTGTTTCTGCAATCATGCAAAAGCTAGGCATGGAAGATGGAGAAGCCATTGAATCAAAGCTGGTGTCTCGTGCAATAGAAAACGCACAGCGTAAAGTTGAAGCTCACAATTTTGATATTCGCAAAAACTTACTCGATTTTGATGATGTTGCCAATGATCAAAGAAAAGTAATTTATCAACAACGCAATGATCTTCTTGAAGGTGATTCAGTCGCTGAAGAAATAAATGACATGCGATATGAAGTCATCGAAAATATTTTCGAAGAATATATTCCCCATGGAAGCATGGAAGAAATGTGGGATATACGTGGATTAGAAGATGCCCTTCAGCATGAGTTTGATGTATCAGTAGATATAAAATCATGGCTAGAGCAAGACAAATCTTTATATGAAGAAACGTTACGAAAAAAACTCCATGAAACCTTAGAAAAGGTTGTCGAGGATAAAGAAAAAGTCATAACACCAGATTTGATGAGGCGAATAGAAAAACAAATCATGCTCGACGTGTTAGACAGGCATTGGAAAGAACATCTTGTTAATATGGATCATCTTAGACAAGGTATACACCTAAGAAGCTTCGCTGCTAAAAATCCAAAACAAGAATATAAACGTGAAGCTTTTGATTTGTTTGTACAAATGCTTGAAAATATTAAGCATGATATCGTCATTTTTCTTTATAAAGTTAATATTAGGACTGAAGAAGATATAGAAGCAGCGGAACAAAAAGATAAAAAACAGGATATGAGTTTTAATCATGCTGCGGCACCTAATAGTTTGAATGATGAGTCACAGGTAAATGAAGGGCCTACGGAAAGACCTTTTGTCAGAAATACACCTAAAGTTGGACGAAATGAACCTTGCCCTTGTGGTTCAGGTAAAAAGTATAAGCAATGCCACGGAAGATTATCTTAAAAACAAAAAAGCTATTTAATTACATTCCTCATATATAGACTGAATATTATGTCTGTTGGATTAAAATACCCTTCGTCCATTTCACCTGTAAATGGGATTCGATTATCGACCTGTTGCGCAAATATATATCAAAAAAAGCGTACTGATTTAACATTGTTAGAACTCTGTGAAGGTAGCAAAGTTGCTGGAGTATTCACCAGAAATTTATTTTGTGCCGCTCCCGTACAAATAGCAAAACAACATTTAGCAGGATTTAGTCCTCGTTACTGTTTAATAAATGCGGGTAATGCAAATGCTGGAACTGGTGAACAAGGCTTGTTGGATACAAATAATACCTGTGAGACGTTAGCTAATCTAACGGGATGTAAAGAAAATGAAATTCTGCCATTCTCCACAGGAGTGATCGGGGAAAAATTACCTGTAGATAAGATTAATGATGGATTACCTGAATTAGTAGAAAAATTATCTTCTGATAATTGGATTGAAGCAGCAGAAGCTATCATGACTACAGATACTATTCCTAAAGCGACATCTAGAATAATATCATTAGGCGAATCAACTATTAGTTTAACAGGCATCGTGAAGGGGTCTGGAATGATACGGCCTAATATGGCAACTATGTTGGCATTTATAGCTACGGATGCAAATGTATCAAAAGACATGCTTGATAAAACATTATTGCATGCAGTCAACAAAAGTTTTAATCGAATTACAGTAGATGGTGATACGTCTACAAATGATGCGTGTGTTTTAATTGCAACATGTAAGGCAGGCAACAAATGTATTGATAGTCATAATAGTAAGGAATACAAGGTTTTAGAAAATACTTTAGTAGATATTTTTTGCGAGTTATCCCAAGCTATTATCAGAGATGGCGAAGGCGCAACAAAGTTTTTAACAATAAGAGTCACTGGGGGTAAGAAAAAAACAGAGTGTATTGATGTTGCTTATCGAATTGCAGAGTCTCCACTAGTAAAAACTGCATTTACAGCGTCAGATGCAAATTGGGGGCGGATACTATCGGCAATAGGTAATTCAGGTATTAACGATCTAGATATAAATAATATTGATGTTTTTCTAGACAATGTTTGCATAGTTGAAAATGGTCAGCGTGCTTCTAGCTACACGGAAGAGAAAGGAAAAAAAGTTATGCTTCAAGATGAAATAATTTTACTTGTGAATCTTAACAGAGGTGATTTTCAGGAAGAAGTCTGGACAACAGATCTATCGCATGAGTACATTAAAATTAATGCAGAATACCGAACCTAAAAAAAATGCTTCTATCAGCATTAAAAAAGTAAAGCCTGATGAATCAAAGAGCACATGTTGCAGTCGGCGTTATCTATAACGCAACAAAAGATAAAGTGTTGATTTCTAAGCGCTCAAGCAGTCAACATCTAGCTGGTTATTGGGAATTTCCTGGAGGCAAAGTTGAGTGCAATGAAAACGTCAACTCTGCATTAAAACGTGAATTGTTTGAAGAGTTAGGGATTATAGTAATTAAGGCAGAGGCTTATACTACTGTTAGTCATGATTATGTTGATAAAAAAGTATTACTTGATGTATGGAAGGTGTCTGAATGGCACGGACAACTCGAAAGTAAAGAAAGTCAGGAAATCTGTTGGGCAAGTATAAGTGAACTGAATAAGTATAAATTTCCTGATGCGAATAAATATATTATCCAATCGATTTTATTGGCTCCAATGTATGTCATTAGTAAAGAATCATATGAAAACTATTCACATTTATATTCGGTTTCCGAGGAGTGTTTTATTGCGGGATTAAAGGTTTTTCAACTAAGATTAAAAACAGATAAGAATAAGTCGTTCCAGAAAATTGTAATAACACTAAGTGAGTTAGCAAGTAGATATAATGCAAAACTAATTCTAAATGGTTTGGCTACAGATATAGATAAATATCCAATTGATGGTATCCATCTTAATGCTAATGAGTTGAAGAGACACAGGAGTAGACCTGTTAGTGAAGAATATATTTTAGGTGCCTCTTGTCATAATGAAGAAGAATTGCACAAAGCGGTTGAGATGAATGTTAACTATGCATTTTTATCACCTGTTAAGAATACGGCTAGTCACCCTGAAGCTATTGCGATTGGTTGGGAAGCATTTAGAAATCTCGTTAATCAAGTAAATTTCCCAATATATGCACTGGGAGGAATGATGCCTACCGATCTTAAAACTGCAAAAAACTATGGTGCTTATGGTATTGCTATGCTTGGAGCAGTTTGGAATGAAGATGCATTAGGAAAAAAAATAAATTTTCGTGCGGATTAATGTATTTCAGGATAGATTTGTTCGTCATCAACTACTGATGTATCAGCAATACCGTATTTTTCATCAACCCATTTACCAAGGTCGATTAATCGACAGCGGTCAGAACAAAAAGGACGGTATAGGTTGGAGTGATCTAATCTAGTATTTTTTTTGCAAATAGGACAAGAGGTATTTTTATTCATAATATGCAGCAGTGCAGTTCAAAATCAACATCATTTTTAGTTTGAAGCGGTCTAGCATCAGTTGTTGATTCTTCCATAAAACGTATTGTAAATCGATGTTTCCCACCACTAATTTCAGGGTAATATCGACTTGCAGGCGGTAAAAATACCCGAATCAATTGGCAAGATAAAGTTGATTCTATAGGTTTTTGGTAAAAGCCAGTTTCCGCCTTTTCTCTAATCGGGTGAGTACTGTTCCTGACCATATCTAGTGCTATATAGGTCGATTTTTTTATGGGTTCTAAATCGGATGCCCATTTAATCAAGTCTTGTTTTCGACTAATTTCAGGCTGATTAAGCCAGTAATGAAACCGGGGAAGGTCAAAGCTACAAGTTCCTCCTGGAATGCTTATTCGCTGTTTTATGCTAGTTACTAATTCATCATTCCGTAATATATTTCCTGGTTGATATGCATTGTCACGTAGTTTTACTAATAAATCGCATATATCGCTATTTATTGCATTTAATCTATCTCCATCCACAGCAGGGTTATCTTTTAACGATGTGAGCATTAAAGAATGTCTTTTTAGCTCTTTTATCAATTCAGCCTTTAGATCAGATCGGCTTAATAAGTCATTTATTTCAAGGAGTGACTCAAGGGTGTTTCTACAATCCCATTCAAAAGATTCTTGAGATCGAAATTCGATGAGATTGAAAAGGTGTTCTAAACGTAGAAAACTTCTCATCCTTTCGTTTAGTGGTTGTTCATATGCTATTTTATTTTGCATAATTATTTTTATAAATCATCATTCTCATTAGCAGTGCAAATCATTAGGTATTATTTAATTCTGATATTTCCAAATATTGACGATGTAACTTTTCAACGACATTATTAAGTTCTTCGACTTGAGCGCTGTTGTCAATAATATCGTCAGCGTATTTAAGTCGTTCATCTCTACTAGCCTGATTTTTAATAATTTCAGATATAAAATTTATAGATGTTTTATCTCTCTCTAAAACTCGTGCTAGCTGTTTTTCTTCTGGAACATCAACCAGTAGGATGCGATCAAATTTTTCTGTTGCTTTAGTCTCAATGAGCAAAGGAACAGCAACTAGACAATAAGGATAATCTATATTAGAGACTTCTCTCTCTATCTCCTGGTAAATTGCAGGATGAAGTATTTCTTCTAACTTTCTTTTGGCCTCTGAATCATTAAATATGATAGTACTTAGCTTAGTACGGTCAAGCTCACCTCTATTATCTAATATTCCTTTTCCGAATTCGTTAATAATAGCATTTAAACAAGGTTCTCCACGCGTTACTAATGATCGTGCTATAACATCAGAATCGATAATCGGCGTGCCAAATCCGTGAAATTTTGATGCAACCGTCGATTTACCACTACCAATACCGCCAGTTAAGGCAACACGTAAGGTATTCGTCATCTTAAATTACGGCATTTAGATAAGCTGACATTATATATGGACCCCATAACATTGAACTCCAGCCTGCGATTGCTAGGTATGGACCAAATGGTATAGCTGTATTCCTACTATGTGATTTAAAAACCATTAATGAAATACCAATAACAGCTCCAACTAAAGACGATAAAATTATTATTAGTGGGAGTAACTGCCAGCCAAACCATGCACCTAATACGGCAAGCAATTTGAAATCACCGTGCCCCATACCTTCTTTGCCAGTTACTAATTTAAATATGATGTATACAGACCAAAGAGTTGCGTAACCAAATACGGCGCCAAGAACACTAGATTCTATGTCAGTAAATAGACCAAATAGATTAATAATGATACCAAGCCAAAGCAGCGGCAATGTAATGTCGTCAGGCAATAACTGATGATCAAAATCAATCATGCTTAATGCGATAAGTGACCAGGTTAAAAATAAAGCGAATAATGTCTGGATAGAAACTCCGAAATGAAAAGCGACAATAACTACTGATATCCCACTAACTAGCTCTATTAGTGGATAGCGAACAGAAATCTTATTCTCGCAGTTACTGCATTTCCCTTTCAGAAAAAGGTAGCTTATTACTGGGATATTCTCAAGTGCATTAATTTGATGTTTGCATTTTGGACAGCGTGAACGTGGAGTGACTAAATTAATATTTTCATTTTCTTTTTTAACATTAGAGTCATCAAGCTCAAGTAATTCACAACATTGTTGCTTCCAATCTCTTTCCATCATTACAGGTAACCTTAGGATGACAACGTTCAAGAAACTCCCAATCAGTAGTCCCAAGATAAAGATAGTAGTGAGGAATAGAGTTGGATAAATTAAAAATAATTCAATAATAGATGACACGAGCTGCCCCGCTGTTTATGTGATTTAATAAAATAAATCAGTGAAAGAGCTAGACGGCGTCTAGCTCTAATAATATTTTTCGTTATTAAACTGCGGCACCCATTTTAAAGATAGGTAGGTACATGCCGATAACAATACCGCCAATGACAACACCCAAGAAAGCCATAATTGCAGGTTCCAATAAACTTGTTAAGCCTTCAACGGCATCATCAACTTCTTGCTCGTACCAATCAGCGACTTTGCCTAGCATAGTATCTATAGCCCCTGACTCTTCCCCTATCGCAACCATTTGTACAACCATATTAGGAAATAAACCACACTCTCTCATTGAGGCTTGTAGTTGTGTGCCTGTAGATATTTCATCTTTCATTTTCATTGTCGCATTTTCAAATACAATATTACCACACGCCCCTGCTACGGAAGACATTGCTTCAACTAAAGGTGTACCCGCAGCGAACATCGTCTCCAGAGTTCTAGCAAAGCGGGCAATTGCTGCTTTTTCCATAACTTCACCAAGAACAGGTGCTTTTAATATTGCACGGTCAAGGAAATCTTGAACTTTTTTAGAGCGTTTTTTAGCTTCTAAGAAACCAAATATAACCCCGCCCATGATACCGAAAATAGCCCACCACCATGCAACAAAGAAATTTGAAGCGTCTATTAAAAATTGAGTTAGTGCGGGCAGGTCAGCACCAAAATTTGCAAAAAGTGAGGAAAACTGAGGGATTACAAAGATCATCAAAATTGAAACAACTATAATCGCGCAAGCAACAACTGCAGCTGGATAAAATAATGCTGCTTTAATTTTGGATTTTAATGCTTCAGTCTTTTCCATATAGGTAGCAAGCTTATGCAAGATAGCTTCAAGAATACCCGCATGCTCACCGGCTTCAACTAGATTGCAGTATAGAGAATTAAATTGTAAAGGACGCTTGCTTAATGCATCAGTCAAACTGTTGCCTGCTTCTACATCAGCCTTAACGCCTAGAATTAAATCTTGCATGGCTGGATTATCATGACCACGCCCGACAATCTCGAATGCCTGTACCAAGGGCACGCCAGAGGACATCATTGTTGCTAGCTGGCGACTAAAGACGGTGATGTCTTTAGGTGAGATCTTGCCATTCCCACCCCCACCAAAAAGTGGTTTTGGTTTCTTTTTGACTTTAAGAGGGTTTACTCCTTGACGACGAAGAACCGCTTTTACCAGCGCCTCGCTCTGACCGCTAACTTCTCCTTTGACACGTTTACCAGGTTTATCCATGCCCTCCCAGGCATACATGTCTGCTTTCTTTGCTTCAGCCATAATAGTTACTCTACGGTTACTCGGTTAACTTCAGAAAGACTGGTTACTCCAGACGCAGCCTTCATCAAACCTGATTTTCGAATATCCCAAATACCTTCAGCTGCAGATTGATCTGCCAACTGTACCGCATTGGCGCCTTCGATAATCAGACGTTTCATATCATCCGAAATGGGCATGACTTGATATATCCCCGCACGTCCCTTGTAGCCTGGGTTATCGTCAGTTATTTCGCCGGGCTCAAATAAATTAATTCCCTTTGCGATTAAATCTTCAGAATAACCTTCGTCTCTTAAGGCATCATCAGGCATTTCAAATGGGACTCGATTGTTTGGGTTTAGGCGACGAAGCAGTCTTTGTGCTGTGATTAGGTTGATACTGGTTGCAACAGCAAAGGCTTGAATGCCCATGTCTTGTAATCGAGTCAAAGTCTGTGGGCCATCATTGGTATGCAAGGTAGACATTACCATGTGACCTGTTTGTGCCGCTTTTACAGCAATTGACGCTGTCCCGAGATCACGTACCTCACCTACAAGAATGATATCTGGATCTTGGCGTAAGAAAGCTTTTAGCGCTTTTTCAAAAGTCATCCCCGTTCGCTCATCTACTTGAACCTGATTAACACCAGGGAGGTTTATTTCAACCGGGTCTTCAGCTGTAGAAATATTAATATCTTCGGTGTTTAATATATTGATACCAGTATACAAAGAAACGGTTTTACCTGAACCTGTAGGACCGGTCACCAGAAACATGCCATAAGGTTTATGCAAATTGCTGAGAAACGTTTCTTTCTGGTGGTCTTCATATCCTAATTGGTCAATCTGTAGTGCAGCAGCATCTGAATCCAGGATACGCATACAAGACTTTTCGCCAAATAGCGTTGGGCAAGTACTGACACGAAAATCGATTGATTTAGTTTTCGAAAGTTTTAATTTAATACGTCCATCTTGGGGTACACGACGCTCAGATACGTCTAGTCTGGACATGACTTTAATACGAGCCGCTATCTTGCTGGAGAGACTCATAGGCGGTTTAGCTACTTCCATTAATACACCGTCTATTCGAAATCGAACACGGTATGTCTTTTCATAGGGTTCGAAGTGAAGATCAGAAGCCCCTTTCTTGATCGCATCGAGTAATACTTTATTGACGAAACGTACTACCGGCGCATCATCAATATCACCATCATCCTGTTCTTGTGGGCCATCCTCAGCGACTTCTAAATCGTCAAGGTCATCAAAATCTTCGTCATCCATATCACCCAAACCACCATCAGCCGCCTCTAGTGCTTTATCGATATTTTTGGTTAGTTTATCTTCTTCAACAATGACGGCATCAGTTGTTAAACCGGTGGCGAATTTGATTTCATCCAACGCTTGAATATTTGTGGGGTCAGAAACGGCTACTGCCAGACGTTTTCCACGCTTGAAAATGGGTAAAGCATGATGTTTTTTAATGAGGTCTTCTTTGACGAGTTTGATAATGTCAGGGTCTATTTCCAATAGATCAATATCGACTAATGGCGCGCCAAACTCTTGTGCGGCGGCCAGAGCAATGCTACTACTCGGAACAAGCTTGTTTTCAACTACAAGACTAATGAAGGGTTTTTTCTTTTTCAGAGACTCCTCAAGTATGCTTTGAGCCTTTTCTTCATCAAGTAAGCCATCGAGCACGAGTTTGCGCGCTAACCCACTGAGATTTATTTTTTTTGTTGGAGCAGCCATTACCGTATTCTTGACCTATTGTTATCAAGTATTTAGGTTAAATATTAGATTATATGACGTAAATAACCAACTGTTTTAGCTCATAAATACGGTCTAATTACCTCAAAATATCTAAATCCGGACTATTTACTATTAATTGGTCAGGATTATCAGTTAGGCTGCGTCTGTTTCGAGTTCAGAGAAATCTAATTTTTCATTGATTACGTCTATTTTGATTACTGTTCCAGCAGGATATTGGCCGGCTAGTATTTTTTCTGCTATCGGCGTCTCAAGTTTGTCCTGAATGACACGTTTTAGAGGTCGTGCACCATAGACTGGGTCAAATCCAGCTAAACCTAGATTGTTTATCGCTTCTGGGCTTAATTCTAGAGATATATCCTGATCCTGTAACCGGCTACGTAAACGGTCGACTTGAATTTCTGCAATTGCCATAATCTGTTTCTGTATCAAGGCGTGGAAAACGACAACTTCATCGATGCGATTGAGAAACTCAGGTCTGAAATAGTTGCTGACTTCATTTAACACTACCTCTTTCATATTGGCGTATTCAGAGTCAGCGGACATTTCTTGTATCAGGTTAGAGCCTAAATTAGAAGTCATCACGATAACAGTATTTCGAAAATCAACAGTACGTCCATGTCCATCTGTTAAGCGACCATCATCCAGTACTTGTAACAGAATGTTAAATACATCGGCATGCGCCTTTTCAATCTCATCTAGCAATATCAGACTATATGGTCGACGACGAACGGCTTCTGTCAAATAACCACCTTGCTCATAGCCGACATAACCCGGTGGCGCGCCTATTAGTCTGGCTACAGCATGTTTTTCCATATATTCGGACATGTCGATGCGGATCATTGCATCTTCACTGTCGAATAAAAATTCCGTTAAGCTTTTGCAAAGCTCCGTTTTGCCAACGCCTGTCGGACCTAGAAAAAGGAAACTACCATTAGGTTTGTCCGGGTCGGAGAGACCGGCTCGTGAGCGCCGAATGGCATTAGAAACTGCTGAAATCGCTTGTTCTTGTCCGATAACACGATTATGTAATATGCCTTCCATCGCCAATAGTTTTTCACGCTCACCTTCGAGCATTTTACTGACAGGGATCCCGGTCCAGTTTGCAACAACTTCTGCAATTTCATTCTCGGTCACTTTATTTCGAAGTAGAGTCATCTCTTGCATATCTGCCTGACTTGCCATATCCAATTGTTTTTCAAGTCCTGGGATAACGCCGTACTGAAGTTCCGACATACGGCTTAAATCACCACCGCGTTTGGCAGCTTCAAAGTTGAGTCTTGCCTGTTCCAACTTCTCTTTAATGTTATGTGAACCTTGTAAGGCCGCTTTTTCTGATATCCATATTTCTTCGAGATCAGTGAATTCACGTTCAACCTTTTTAATTTCTTCTTCAAGTAGTTCGAGACGTTTAATTGAGGCTGCATCGGTTTCTTTCTTTAGTGCTTCGCGCTCTATTTTCATCTGGATCACTCGACGTTCAAGTCGATCCATAGACTCTGGTTTTGAATCAATCTCTATACTAATCCGACTCGCCGACTCATCAATCAAATCGATGGCTTTATCGGGTAATTGACGATCAGTAATGTAGCGATTAGATAAGGTTGCTGCCGCGACGATAGCTGGATCAGTTATTTGTACATTATGGTGTACTTCGTAGCGTTCTTTTAAACCACGAAGAATTGCGATGGTGTCCTCAACAGTAGGTTCATTGACCAACACTTTTTGGAAGCGCCGTTCCAAAGCAGCATCCTTTTCAATATTTTCACGATATTCATTGAGGGTTGTAGCGCCAATACAGTGTAGTTCACCACGTGCCAGAGCCGGTTTTAACATATTACCGGCATCCATTGCGCCTTCTGCTTTTCCGGCACCGACCATGGTATGTACTTCATCAATGAATAAAATGATTTGTCCTTCTTGTTTAGACAGATCATTTAAAACAGCTTTTAAGCGTTCTTCAAATTCACCACGAAATTTGGCGCCAGCGATTAGTGCGCCCATATCAAGCGCCAATAATCTTTTATTTTTTAATGACTCGGGGACTTCACCATTAAGGATACGTTGTGCCAGGCCTTCAACAATTGCAGTTTTACCAACACCAGGCTCACCAATCAGGATAGGATTGTTTTTAGTGCGTCGTTGCAATACTTGGATAGTCCGACGAATCTCTTCATCACGTCCAATAACGGGATCAAGTTTTCCTTTTTCGGCAAGTGCAGTTAGGTCAGTGGTATATTTTTCCAGTGCTTGCCGGTTTTCTTCGGCATTTGAATCATTTACCTTTTCACCGCCACGCAATTTATCTATAGCGTCATTTAGTTTATTTTTTTCTGCACCACATTCTCGGAAAATACCGCCTAGCCTGCCTTTATCCTCTAGTGCGGCTATAGCGAAGAGTTCACTTGCAACATAGTCATCTTTTCTGTCCTGAGCAGTTTTATCCATCACGTTTAATAGTCGTTCAAGATCTCTGCTAATATGGACATCACCTGATGAACCACTCACCGTAGGCAGCGTGTCGAGCAATTTAACGAGTTCGGCTCCAAGCTTATTTAGATTGACGCCTGAAGTGGAAAGAATGTGCGAAAGTGTTCCGCCATCCTGATTTAACAGGCTATGTGCCAAATGTGCGGGCTCTATATATTGATGATCACGTCCAACGGCGATGCTTTGCGCTTCCGCCAGTGCCATTTGTAACTTCGTTGTTAATTTATCGGGTCGCATTATTTTAGCCTTGAATTAAATCTACTAGGTAATAGATAAGGCCATTCAGCGTAGATTCAAGTGTTTTCAAGACGATTAATAAATTAATGCCTGCAAAAATATGATGATTATCTTTTTATTAAAAAACACCGATATCAATATATGAGCGTACTAATTTCTGAATCGCGACAACATATGATGCAGTCCTAAAATCATTAACATTATCATTTGAGTTATAGGCTTCCTTTAGTTGTTGATAACTATTACGCATCGTATCATCAAGCCCAGATCTAACCAGGTCGAGTTCGTTGGCACCATAAACTAATTCTTTTTGCATCCAGTCTTCGGTTGGTTTTCCTGCCATTGTTTCCAGTGCTTGCAACAACTTAGCTCCACGCATTTCATCGTGTCGCCTTTCCATTCTACCAAAGCGAATATGAGCAAGGTTTCGAACCCATTCAAAATATGAAACTGTTACGCCGCCTGCATTGACATAGGCATCGGGCAATATGGTAACGCCACTTTGACGTAGGATATCATCGGCTTCAAAAGTTACGGGTCCATTTGCTGCCTCAACTATTAGTTTGGCTTTAATATTTTCAGCATTATTTTGAGTAATCTGGGCCTCCATCGCTGCGGGAATCAAGATGTCACATTCAATCTCTAAACCTGACGCACCGTCTTCTGAGAAAGTGGCATCGGGAAATCCTTTTATAGTTTTATGTTCGTTTATGTGCATCCTCACATCTTCGACACATAGACCATTCTCATTTATTAGTACGCCATCACGTTCAACGATAGCAATAATTTTACTTTCATCTTCCTCATCTAGAAGTTTTGCTGCGTAGTAACCTACATTTCCCAGTCCTTGTACTACGATACGTTTACCACCAAGCCCAGGTTTAAGCCCTGCTGCCTGGACATCATCGGCATTGCGAAAAAATTCACGTATTGCATAAACCACTCCGCGGCCAGTTGCTTCGGTTCTACCAACAATGCCGCCGTGGGCAATTGGTTTACCGGTGACGCATGCAACGTAATTTATGTCTTCGGGATGAAGGTGTTTATAAGTGTCAGCAATCCAGGCCATTTCCCTTTCTCCCGTACCCATATCCGGTGCGGGAACATTTTTAGCCGGGCTGAGAAAGCCTTTTCTAACAAGCTCTCGTGCAAACCTGCGAGTGATCTTTTGTAAGTCATCGCGTTTATACTTAGAAGGATCGATTAATAGCCCGCCTTTTGAGCCACCAAACGGTACATCGACGATGGCACATTTGTATGTCATTAATGATGCCAATGCCTCGACCTCATCTTCATTGACAATAGGCGCGAAACGAATACCGCCCTTCGACGGCAACCTATGGTCGCTATGGACAGATCGCCAGCCGGTAAACACTTCTATCTTGCCGTTGATTTCTACAGGAAAGTTGATTTTTATGGTTGAATTACAGGCTTTGAGAGCGGCTGCAATACCAGAATCAATATCAAGAACGGTTAATGCACGATCAACCATGAAGTTGACACTCTCACTGAAACTTAGTGATTTATTCTTCTTCTTTTGCCCCATTTCTCTTCCCCTGATGATGATTTCGATTCTTAATATGAAATTAAGCTTAGTCTAATATTTCTACTATTCCATCCAGATCATAGATGCTGTACGTCCAGTGACCCCTTCACGGCGATATGAATAGAATAGCTTGTCCATTTTATAGGTACATAATCCACATTCATAAATCAGGCCAACTCCTGATTTATTAAGGATTATTTTTACGGTTTTGACTAGATCACAATACCAATGGTCTTCGTTTCTTTGGATGAAAGCACTTTTGAGACTAGCGTCATGGTCTATACATTGCTCAAAAACATCCCTACCTACTTCATAATAATCACTGCTGATGCATGGACCTATCCATACATATATAGTGCCTGCGTTTGAGAATAGATTTACGGCTTTTTCAATTATCCCACTACAGATGCCTTTCCAACCGGCATGTATGGCGGCGACTTTAGTGCCTGTCGCATTGCAAAGTAAGATAGGCACACAGTCTGCTGTCATGATTGTGCATGCGTTTTTCTTTTTTGTTGTATAACTGCCATCAGCAGATGTGCCTATGCTGCGATTATCTAAGGAAATAATATTAGAGCTGTGTATTTGGTCTAACCAAACTGGATCAGATGCTAAGTCTAGATGTTGGGATAATATATTCCTGTTGCTTAAAACGTGGTTCTCATCGTCGCCTACATGTAATCCTATATTCAGTTCGTCAAAAGGGGGCAGGCTAATGCCCCCGTTTCTGAGTGATGTGCCAGCACGTACATGGCTTGGCGCAGGCCAATCTGCCCACAGCCAAAGATGCTCTGACTGATTAGTCATAGCTATTTAAAGCATCGATTAACGTCTTTATATCGTCGGGTAATTCTGCAACAAACTTCATCTCTTGTTTGCTTACGGGATGTGTTAGTTCAAGCGAAAAGGCGTGCAAAGCCTGGCGGCTAAAGTTCAATATGAAATCACGAAGTGATGAATCTACACCTTTTCGTATAGATTTATTATTTCCGTACACCGGATCACCAATAATTGGGTGCTTAATGTGAGACATGTGGACCCGTATTTGATGTGTGCGTCCGGTTTCAAGTTGTACATGCAGGTGCGTATAGTGTTCATATTTCTTGATTATTCTATAGTGCGTAGTCGCTGTTTTACCTGTGTTTGTCACAGCCATTTTGATGCGTTGTTTCGGATGGCGGCTCATCTTATTTTCAATAGACCCACCGGATGTAAGTTGACCACAAACTACCGCTTGATATTCACGCTTTATGTCTCGTTTTTGAAGTTGATCGACTAAGTACGTATGCGATTCGAGTGTTCGTGCAACAACCAAGACTCCAGTGGTGTCTTTATCCAGACGGTGAATGATTCCTGCTCGTGGAATAGCGCCAAGATTTTCGTCAAAATTTAACAAGGCATTAACTAAAGTATGATTAGGATTACCTGCACCAGGATGGACGATTAAACCAGCAGGTTTGTTTATAATAATTAATGCCTCGTCTTCATGCAGAATATCTAAGTTGATTGCTTCGGCTTGGTGCTTGTCAATGTTTTTAATATCTGTATCTACTATAATGACGTCACCTACATGTACTTCAGACCGTTGTTTATAGGTTGATTTATTAACGCTCACATCACCAGCCTTAATCCATGACTGAATTCGCGAACGTGAATGTTCCGGAACCAATTGTGAAAGCGCTTGATCCAGACGTTTACCCGAGTGTTCTTCCGAGATGATTATTTGTAACTGAAGTTTAGGCATGTGTATGAAGCTTTTGCCCTCATGATGCGTTTGAGCTAATCTACAGTCTATGCGACATTCAATAATATTTTTACTTATTTTTATACTTTCGGGCTGTTCTCATTTCAAAGACAAGGGCGATGATACTGAAGGCTGGGATGCTGATCGTCTCTATACAGAGGCAAGAGGTGAACTGGATTCTGGTTCATACAGCAAGGCTGTTGAGTATTATCAAAAACTGGAGACCAAATTTCCGTTTGGAGTTCATGCTCAGCAGGCATTACTAGATTTAGCCTACGCTCATTATAAAAATGATGATCCTGAAGCGGCAATTGCAGCAAGTAATCGTTTTATTAAATTATATCCTCAAAATGTACATGTTGATTATGCTTATTATCTAAAAGGTTTGACACACTTTAATAGGGGTAAAGGTTTCCTTCAGCGGTATATGCCGACTGATGAATCTCAGCGTGATCCGGGTGCCGCTTTTAGTGCTTTTCAGGAATTTTCTGAGCTTGTTAAGCGCTATCCTGATAGCCAGTATGTTGAAGATTCAGCCAAGCGAATGCGGTATTTACGGAATATTCTGGCAAAAAATGAAGTTCATGTTGCGAATTATTATATGCGAAGGGGAGCATTCATTGCCGCTGCTAATAGAGCCAGATATGTGATTGAAAATTATCCAAAGACTCCCGCCGTACCTGATGCCTTAGCTGTTATGGCAAAGGCATATCGCGTGCTTGAAATGGATGATCTGTCAATTGATGCATTGCGTGTGCTAGAGTTAAATTATCCGAATCACCCCGGGCTTCATGAAGCGAAGGAAATTGAAGTAGTAAGGTAATATTCTTTTTCATAAGATCTATTCGTAGATTCAATTATCTATATATTGAGAATTCATTGCTTACAAAATAGAGTAACTTTAAGTATTACCATAAATTATTACTTTCCATCTACCAAACATTCAATCGATATTTATTTGTATTGATTAAAAGAAAATTCAAGATAGTTCTTTTAAGTTTCAGCTAGAGCTCTAAATTAAAATGTTATATAAAAGCAAAATTCAAGGATGGGATAAGATAAGCTTTTTTATAGTAATTTCAATGTTATGCGCTATAGGCATATTCTATTTTTATTCAGCCGGTCAAAATACCATCGTTGGTTTTATTGCTGATGATGCAAAGTATTTGTTAATGACAGACTTTTTTTCCCCCTATTATAGTTTACTTAGTAAAAGCGCTGCTTTCATTATGCAATCTACTCAGTTCCCTCCGCTATATCCATTTTTATTAGCAATACTTGGAGCAAGCAGTGAAAATCTATTGCTGGCTCATATTCTGACGACAAGCTTCTTTCTAGGGGCATTGGTTATTTTTGTAATCTGGATCTATGAAGACGGAGTAAATATGTTAACGGGTGCATGTCTTTCATTAATAATTATATGTTCACCAGCATCTCTTTTCATGAATCTTGATTTATGGAGCGAGCATCTTTTTTTGCTGTTTACTATGTGTGCTTTATATCTTATTGAAAAAGCCAGAAAAAATTATAAATATTGGTTAGTGGCTTTGTTATTTATAAGTTCATTACCACTAATTCGGGTAACTGGAGTTGCATTTTTACTCGCTTTTTTTGTTTATCTTTATATTAATAAAATACCTCATCGGTTTATATATATGGCGATTAGTGCTATTCCTATCATCGTTTGGAAAATATTTACTACGAGTAATTCACCGAGAGGTGTTTATGAGAATATTTTAAGTAATTTTTATGAAGGTGATATTCGGCCTATTGTTGAAGAATTGTTTTTAGGCCAGCTTCCAAACTTATGGATTGGATGGCATCAATGTTTTGATATACAGAGGAATTTGGAGAGCGGATTAGTCGCTGCTTGTGTTCTAGCATTGGCATCAGTCACATGGGCTTTAAGGCTAAAAAATAAAAGATTAGATAGTCTTTATGTGATGTTTTATTTAATTCTCATGTGGTTATGGCCATCAATTGATTCTGATCTGCGTTATATTTTTGTTGTGATGCCCATTTTGGTCTATTACAGCTGCTTATCTCTATTCTTAATATTGGAAACTTACACTAAGGAATCATTTAAAAAGTTAGTTTGTTACGCGAGTATTATTTTTGTCCTAATAACATTTCTCCCTACCGATCTATATGCATTGAACAAGTTCTTTACACAAGTGTCTCCAGAATTGAAACGGTATAGAAGTACAAAATACTGGCTAACGCAGCCTTCAAGTTTTGAAATGGATAATTCAGTATTAATTCTTAATAAGGTAACGCAGTCATATAAAGAAGCTAAACAATATATTCCTGAGGGCGAATGTGCCTATTCAGTACACTATGAAGAATTCATGTTTCATTCTCGAAGGCTTGCCTTTCCACTGCCGTTACCAGGGCGAGTAGAGAAGGATAACTTTGTTAAAGAAATAGGGAGATGTGAATATATTCATATCAATAATACTAATAGTCACCCTTATGTTCCTGTGGCATATCCCATTGAATTATTGGGAGGTAATTTTGACTATTTAATGTTGACGAGAATGACTGATGCTGCTGAATCGCCAATTGTAGGCGCACTAGTAAAAATGCATTAATTGTTAATTGGTTTCTGGTCTTCAGAATAGGCTGAAGTTATTGGGTAGCGCCGATCTCTGCCAAAAGCTCTTTTCGTTATTCTCACTCCTGGTGCTGCTTGTCTTCGTTTATATTCATTTCTATCGACAAGGGCAATAAGCTTGTAAACAGTCTCTGCATCATAACCTGTGGCAATGATCTTTTCTGGAGATCTATCAAGCTCGATATATTGCTCCAGAATCGGATCCAGAATTTCATAATCTGGCAGCGAGTCTTGATCCAACTGGTCATGGCGTAGCTCTGCTGTAGGAGGTCTGTCTATGACTCTTTCTGGTATTGAATGTTTTTTTGTGTTTCTCCATTTTGCGAGTCGGTAAACCAGAGTTTTCCAGACGTCTTTAAGCGGTGCATAACCTCCTGCCATATCACCGTAGAGCGTGGCATAGCCAACAGCCATTTCACTTTTGTTTCCGGTTGTTAAAACTATCTTGCCACTTTTATTGGATACCGCCATCAGCAAAATACCTCTACAGCGGGCTTGTATATTTTCTTCTGTGGTATCGGTAGGTAAATCTTTAAAACGGGGCTCTAGGACCTTTAATAAAGTATTAAAAGGTTGTTCAATCGAAATTATTTCATAATCGACCCCAAGAATTTTTGCTTGTAGGCAGGCGTCTTCATTGCTCATATCTGCGGTATAGCGTGAAGGCATAATCAGTACTTCAACATTTTCGGATCCTAAGGCATCGACAGCGATGCTTAGTGTGAGTGCTGAATCTATTCCGCCAGAGAGCCCAATGATTGCACCTTTAAAATTATTCTTTCTTACGTAATCTCTTACCCCAAGTACAAGCGCTTCATATATATTTTCTTCTTCGGTTGATGAAGGAAGAGACAGATTGATCGGGCTATGATTATCAGGTGATTTCAAATCTAATGAGATATTGTATAAACCGGCTATGAATTGAGGAGCATGGAGAATGCGTTTCCCATGATCATCAATTACCATTGAGTTGCCATCAAAGACGAGCTCATCTTGTCCCCCTACCAGATTGGTATAGACAATATACAAACCTGAGTCTGCAGCTTGTTGTGATATTATCTCTTCCCGTTCAGATAGTTTGTTTTTGTGATAGGGCGATGCATTCATATTAAATAAGATTTGTGCTCCAGCCGCTGCAATATCTTGTGTGAATTTTGGCACCCAGACGTCTTCACAGATGCTTATTGCCGCTTTAATGCCATTAATGTCGAACAAACAATGTTGAGTTCCTTCCTTGAAATACCGTTTTTCATCAAACACACCGTAGTTCGGTAAGTGTTGTTTGAAGTAGGTTTGTAAAATCATTCCGTTATTAATAAGACTGCAAGCATTATATAGCTCGCCGTCGTGTGAGCAGGGATAACCTATTAGCACATGAATGTTATTTGTGGCATTGATAATCTTTTCTAATGCTTTTCTCGTAGAGTCTAAAAAAGCAGGCCTTAATAATAAGTCTTCTGGTGGGTAAGAACTGATCGTGAGTTCTGGAAAAAGAATTATGTCAGATTTATGAGTTAAGTAAGCAGTTTCTATAGACTCGATTATTGTTTTTGTATTACCCTCAAAGTCGCCAACGGTGAGGTTTAATTGAGCTAGTGTAATATGCAGTTGATTTGCGGACATGTTTTCATATTGTAACTAAAAAAACTAAAACTGATTTTATCTGCTTGTTTACTAACAAGCAGATAAAAGGCATGTTCAAATTAATATCAGATATATTAATCGTTGTTGATAAAGACTAAGGCATTATAGAAGCTATGGCAGTTCCCAGTTCGCTTGGTGATCTAACAGTCTTAACATTAGCTTCATCAAGAGCAGCAAATTTATCATCGGCAGTTCCTTTTCCACCTGAGATAATAGCGCCAGCATGGCCCATTCTTTTTCCGGGTGGTGCAGTGACGCCAGCGATGTAGCCAACAACAGGTTTAGTAACATTATCTTTAATGAACTGTGCTGCTTCTTCTTCTGCTGTACCGCCTATCTCACCAACCATTATGATACCTTTCGTATCAGGGTCTTCTTGAAATAATTCTAAGCAATCAATGAAGTTCGTGCCATTGATAGGATCGCCACCAATACCGACACAAGTGCTTTGTCCAAGTCCGTTCATTGTGGTTTGGTGAACTGCTTCATAAGTCAGTGTTCCAGAGCGTGAAACCACACCGATGCAGCCTACCTTATGAATGCTGCCCGGCATTATGCCTATCTTGCATTGGCCAGGCGTAATGACGCCAGGACAGTTAGGGCCAACAAGTCTTATATCTGGAAACTGGTCAACATAAGCTCTGGCTTTCACCATATCAATAACAGGTATGCCCTCAGTGATGCAAACAATAATATTGATCCCTGCTTCAGCAGCTTCTGTTATTGCTTCTGCTGCGAAGGGAGGCGGTACCATTATCATGCTTGCATTAGCGCCCGTTTCGTTTACTGCGTCTGCTACCGTATCGAAGACAGGTCTGTCGAGATGTTTTTCTCCGCCTTTACCAGGAGTAACGCCGCCTACTAATTGGGTTCCGTAATCAATGGCTTGTTCAGCATGAAAGGTGCCCTGACGGCCGGTAAAACCTTGAACAATTACTTTAGTATTTTTGTCGATTAAAATTGCCATTATTTTGCTCCTCCTACAGCAGCAACTGCCTTTTGGGCAGCATCAGAGAGATCCTCTGCTGCAAGTAAGTCAAGCCCACTTTCTGCAAGAGCGGCTTTACCTTCATTAACATTAGTACCTTCTAGTCTGACGACAACGGGGACATCGACACCAACTTCTTTCACAGCTTGTATAATACCTTCCGCAATCAAATCACAACGTACGATGCCGCCAAAGATATTCACTAAAATCGCCTCTACATTTTTGTCAGAGACAATTAATTTAAATGCTTCGGCGACTCTTTCTGCAGTTGCACCGCCGCCTACATCAAGAAAGTTAGCCGGTTTACCGCCGTGCAATTGAATAATGTCCATCGTTGCCATTGCTAAGCCAGCACCATTGACCATGCAGGCGATGTTGCCATCCAGAGTGATATAATTCAGGTCAAACTGTCGTGCTATATTTTCTTTCTCATCTTCTTGAGTCGTATCTCGCAGTTCTTCGAGCTGGGGGTGTCTAAAGAGGGCATTGTCATCTATTCCTACTTTTGCATCGATGGCTACTAAATTACCATCCTTGTTAATAATAAGAGGGTTGATTTCAACCAGACTCAAATCATTCTCAGTAAATAATTTGTACAAACCTTGCAAGATAGAGGCTAACTGTTTTCTTTGATTATTATCAAAGCCCAATGCAAACCCGATTCGACGACATTGATGACCTTGTAGGCCAATAATAGGGTCGACTATAACGCTGATTATTTTTTCAGGTTGAGTGGCGGCGACTTCTTCAATATCCATTCCACCTTCTGTTGATGCCATGATGGCCACTCTTCGGCTAGCTCGGTCGACGACTAAACCGAGATACAGTTCAGATGCGATATCGGAAAGTGAAGCAATTAACACCTTGTTAACAGGCTGACCATGTGGAGCTGATTGCTTTGTGATTAACTGAGAACCGAGTAATGAGCTGACAATCGACTCCAGTTCTTCTTGTCCTTTTGCAATTTTTACGCCGCCCGCCTTGCCGCGTCCACCAGCATGAACCTGAGCCTTGACTATCCATCCGTCACCACCTAGATCTGAGGCGCACTGTTTTGCCTCAGCAATAGATTCTGCCGGCTTACCTGATGGGGTGGGTATGCCATAGTCCTCGAATAGTTTTTTTGCCTGATATTCGTGTAGGTTCATGTTTTGTCCTTAACAGTGGTAGATTGAGATATTGATAGTGGAAATGTGTTTTTTCGTAAAAATAGTCGATGCATTCATTAATTTGATTCTATTATGGTACTTTTTAATGAATTTAATCGTAATAAGCATTTATTAATCCATGGATTATCCATAATCTTATATTATTCGACTCATAGTTTCGACTTTAAAATATAGCAAACAATAAACGTGCCAAATAAAACAATCGATAATATTTAATGGGAAATTTTGATAAAAAAGCGCCCGCTTCGCAATATCAAAAAACCATAAATTGGCAGGCACTAGCCTATTTTAATTTTTATCGTGGTTTACTTTCTGGTTTATTTCTACTTTTAGTTTTTATCGGCCGTTTGCCTCAACCCTTAGGAAGTCTTGATGAGTTTCTGTTTTTAAACACATGCTATGTTTATTTGTTGATAGCCATAGTTTTTAGCTATTTTATCAGGATTAAATTTCCGAGATTTAACCTTCAGATTGCCTTCCATGTTTTGATTGACATCATAATGCTGAGTTTATTGATGTACTCAAGTAATGGACTAAGTAGTGGTTTTGGATTGTTAATTGCCATTGCTGTCGCAGGTGGCAGTCTTCTACGAGTTGGAAAAATAGCAATCTTATTTGCTGCTATTGCTACTCTTTCTGTGCTTGGACACGAATTGTATCTTCAGTTTTTTAAATTTTATTATTCTGTAAATTACACTCATGCAGGGATCTTGGGTGCTACATTTTTTATTATTGCTATTATCGGAAATTTACTAGCTACAAGAGTAAAAGAAACAGAAGCATTGGCAGAACTGCAAGCAATTGAAATAAACGAGCTTGCTAAATTAAATGAGCATATTGTCCAGAGGATGCAGTCCGGAATTATTGTTTTGGATCGCGATATGAATATTTTATTAATAAATAAATCAGCAAAACATCTCATTGGGCAACAGGGTGAAAGCACAAATAAAGTTTCTTATTTCATTAACGCTTATATTAAACAACATCTTGATAACTGGCTTTATAATAGTAATAAACAGAATGTTGTAATTAAGCTTGATGATGGTGAAATTGAACTACAAGTTTCATTCATAAAGTTAACGTTAGAGTCAAGCTATCAAATTTTAATATTTCTTGAAAACTTTTCAAGGTTGAAACAACGTGCGCAGCATTTAAAACTTGCTTCTCTAGGCAGGCTGACAGCAAGTATCGCGCATGAAATTCGGAACCCACTCGGTGCGATTAATCATGCTGGTCAATTATTATGTGAGTCAGAGTCTCTAACAGTTGAAGATCAACGGTTAACTGAAATAATTAATGATCATTCACTTCGTATAAATAATATAATAGAGAATGTTTTAAGTATTAGCCGCAGAGAAAAGTCATCATCTGCAAGATTTGACTTGACGCCATGGTTGATGAAGTTTATCGAAGAATTTGAAACGCGATGTAAGTTGCCCAAAAACAGTATCCGCTTGCAAGTTAATAAAAAAGATATTTTTGTGCGGATGGACCCTTCTCAATTATATCAAGTGTTGTGGAATCTATGCGAAAATGCAAAACGTTATAGTCATAGTGTCCCCGTCATGACACTGTCTTGTGATGTGGGCGATGATTCTGAAAGGCCATATATTGATATAATTGATTATGGCACAGGTATTTCGGATGAAGTTAAGGAACAGTTGTTTGAACCATTCTTCACAACAGAAACAAAGGGCTCCGGACTAGGCTTATATCTAGCTCGTGAGCTCTGTGAGGCAAATCAGGCCACGTTAGTCCTAAATACAACAACAAACAAAGGGACAATATTCAGAGTGAGTTTTATGCATATCAATAAACAAGACGAGTTGGAATAGGGATGTCGCAACTTGCATTAATTATAGATGATGAACCTGATATTAGAGAGTTATTTGGGATAACGTTGAAACGGATGGAGATCAATAGTTATTGCGCGGAGGACTTGGCAATGGCGAGGAATCTATTAAGCCAACATGAGTTTGATTTGTGTTTAACAGACATGAAATTACCAGATGGCGATGGTGTCGACTTTGTTAATGAAATGCAAACAAGCTTTCCTCAAGTTCCTATTGCCGTAATTACGGCGCATGGGAGTATGGACAGTGCAATTCAAGCTTTAAAATATGGTGCCTTTGATTTCCTGACGAAGCCAATTGATTTAAAGTCGCTAAGAACTGTCGTGCAAAGCGCATTAAATATAAAGCCGAAGAATGTTGAGTTGAAACCGACAATAATTGGTAATAGTAAGGTTATCAAGGAGCTTCGAGAAACGATCGAAAAGGTTGCTCGTAGTCAAGCACCCATTTATGTCAGTGGTGAATCTGGTACGGGCAAAGAATTAGTTGCCAATATGATCCATGATTATGGACCACGTTCGGATAGACCATTTGTCCCGATCAATTGTGGAGCCATACCTCATGATCTGATGGAAAGTGAATTTTTTGGGCACAAAAAGGGAAGTTTCACTGGCGCGAGTTCTGATAAAGAAGGGCTTTTTCAAGCAGCAGATGGTGGCACATTATTTCTGGATGAAATCGCTGAGTTACCTCAGCACATGCAGGTTAAGTTGCTACGTGCGATCCAGGAAAAAGTAATTCGGCCGGTAGGTTCTCAAAATGAATTCCGTGTCGATGTCAGGATTCTAAGTGCGACGAATTTTGATTTATCAGAGCAAGTTAATCAGGGTCTATTTCGTCAAGATTTATTTTACCGAATAAATGTAATTGAGATAAAGATTCCGCCACTCAGAGATAGGGTCGATGATATTCCTTTGTTAACACATCATATACTGGAAAAAATGTCATTTGATTCCCATGCTGAAAATGTCAAATTGAGCAAAGACGCAGAAAAAAAACTTCAGACATACCATTTCCCAGGGAATGTGAGGGAATTAGAAAATATCCTTGAGCGAGCTGTGACACTGTGCACAAACAATCAAATAGATGCGCAAGATATTCTGCTTTCTGAGGTGCCGATAGAGAGAACCGATAGCGATTTGGCGTTAGATTCAATGCTTGATGATATAGAAAAGAAAAAAATTATTGAAGCGCTCGAAAAAACGAAATGGAATAAAACAGCAGCAGCTAAGTTGCTTGGCATCAGCTTTCGCGCTTTACGTTATCGTCTCGAAAAATTGGGGCTTCACTAGTAGAATAATAAAATCATGGGATGTTGCCGTAAAACGTCACATTTGGACAAAAATAGTCAGTTATTCTTGTGAATAAATCATGATTAAGCATAGATTGTTCATTAAAAACAATGATATAAATGTTTTGTGTGTGATTTTATTTGCTGGCATAAATCATGCTCATATATACATAGCTTTTTTACAAATTGAACACTTTAGGTTCAATATCTTTAAGAGTGCGACAGTCTTGGAAAAGATTGTTTGAAAATAAATAACCATAGAAGGAGTAGATACATGAAAAAAGTACAACAGGGTTTTACCCTCATCGAATTAATGATCGTTGTGGCTATTATCGGTATTCTGGCTGCAGTTGCATTGCCTGCTTACTCGGATTACAGCAATCGTGCGAAGGTTTCTGAAATGATCCTTGCTGGTGCTGATGCCAAGATTAACATCGCTGAGTTTTCTCAAGTAAATGGTACTTTACTTAATTCAGGCTCAGGTCTGTTAATCGGTACTGGCGGTAAGAATGTCGCAGCTGCATCATCTGTAACTAAAGCTTCAGGTTTAATTACAGTCATAGGTAGTGGTATCGGTTCAGGTACACAACCAACACTGACTTTAACACCAAGTCTTGATTCAGCTTCAGGCGTAGTCACATGGGTTTGTGGTGGTACACCAGCTAAGCTTATGCCTGCATCATGTAAATAAGCGTTACATTTAAAGCAATGTATAAAAGAACCTCACATTTTATGTGGGGTTTTTTATTGCCTATAGGTATTGGAATACGTGAATAGAAAAAACTTATTTCTATTGCTTATATTCCTCTTGATGGCTTGGGCTTACTTCCCGGGGCTTAGTGGTTCATTTACTTTTGATGATTATCACAACATCTATAAAAATGAACACTTAAAGATCAATCATTTCTCCAATGAAGAGCTTTTGCAAGCGGCCCTGAGTAGCGATAGCGGACCACTCAAGCGACCCATCGCGATGTTAAGTTTCGCTATCAATCATGTCTTAACGGGTATGGACCCCTGGTGGATGAAACTTACAAACCTGTTAATTCATCTTGTTAATGGTTTGCTAGTTCTGCTGATCATGAAGCAATTAATTAATCGGTTTTATGGCAGCAATCGACCTGATACTGAATTTATACCTTTTTTTATTATGGGTATTTGGTTGATACATCCGATTCATGTTACCGCTGTGAGCTATATTGTTCAAAGAATGACGTCATTGTCAGCAACCTTTGTATTGATTGCTATTGTTTGTTATTTGAAGTTAAGAGAGGGTAGCGGCTATAGTCGGAAAGCCTATGCCACATGTCTCTTCATGATGTTGTTCTGGTTATTAGGCCTTTTAACCAAAGAGACAGCTTTATTGTTGAGTATTTATATCTTTGTTATTGAGTGGTGTGTTTATAAGTTTAAGACAGACACAAAAAAAGAAAAGATACTCTTACGAATTGTTTGGGGCTTGTTTGCAACTCCATGGGTATGTGCGTTTATCTACGCTATTTATGATCCATCATTTGTTCTTAATGGCTATGGAGGGAGACTTTTTACACTCACAGAACGGGTTTTGACTGAATTCAGGATAGTGAGTGAATATATAAGGCTCATAATATTGCCTGATATCAGGGTCATGGGGCTATTTCATGATGATATTATTGTTTCAACATCTATTCTGTCTCCCATAACAACATTATCCTCGATGATATTTATTGCTGGATTATTAGTTCTAGCGATAAAGTTAAGAAAAACACATACTTTATTCTCATTGGGCCTATTGTGGTTTTTAGGTGGTCATATACTCGAGTCTACGGTCTATCCTTTGGAGTTAATGTTTTTACACCGAAACTATCTTCCCTCTATTGGTCTTTTACTAATGGTTACAGTAGTCGGGATGAGGTTAACTCAAAATCATCGAAAGTTATTTGCCGTTGCTGCAGTGTTAATTATGTTGAGTTTTTCTATTGGTACTCGCTCTCTTAGTCATCAGTGGTCAAGCGATTGGAAAATGTTGCTAGTTGAGGTTATGAATAATCCAAATTCAGTTCGGGCAAATTTCAAGGCTGGGCAGGTATATAAGTTCTACGCTATTACAAGTTCTTCTGGCGAGCAAAGAGATGAGTATAAAAGCAAAGCAATTGAATATTTTGAAAATATTCGAAAGTTGGAGACGTTAAATGTTACTGGTGACTTAGGTATTGTGGAGATGTATGTGCAGTTACAGGAAACACCTCGAGAGTTTTTAATTGAAGATTTAATCCAAAGATTGCCAAATGCAAATGTTAATAGAGCTGTGATTAATATTTTTGAGTCATATAAAAGATGTTTTATCAAAGAGGTTTGTAGCTTAAAACCAAGTGATTTTGAAAGGATGCTTGATGCATTGTTTGATAATAAATATATAGGTAATGATGTTAAAAGAATAATATTGGTTTTAAAGGCAAATTACCTTGTTGAATCTCAAAACAATATTGATGTTGCAATAACAACTGTATTGGAGGCTATTATACTAAGTTCAGAACTAGAGGATTATATGTTATTAGCTCAGTATTATAAGAAGGGAGGCTATCATCAAGAAATGGATTACGTTATCAAGTATTTAGAGGAGCATGATGACTTTGGTCGGTTTAGGAAATCTATAAATGATTTAAAAGAAATCGAATAGATAATTTATAAACGCCTTATTATGTGTATAGCAGTTTATATCTGTGATTATTAAGTAGTAATAAATTTATCTAGTTCAATTCTTACCTCGTCTATCACTGTCTCCCAGTTCCCCGGTTCTTGCTGCCGGAATAATCTCATCGTTGGATACCAAGGTGTATTCTTAGTATTTAACATCCATCGCCAGTCTGGACTATATGGCAATAGCACCCAAACAGGTTTCCCCATAGCGCCTGCCAAATGAATTGTTGCTGTATCTACTCCAATTACCAGATTGAGGCTTTCAATAATTGCGCTGGTGTCGATAAACTTTTCATGAGTATCCATTTCAGATGAAAAGTCTGCGATTGTATCAGTGTATTCGCCTTCTTTAATTTGTTCCTGACCATATCCTTTTTGTAAACTGATAAAACTAATTTCAGGAATATCAAACAGGTTACTAAAACATTTTAAGGGGATTGATCGAGATTGGTCTTTTCTGTTATCTACACTACCTTGCCAACAAATACCAACCTTGTTATTTTTTAATGAAGATAGTTTTCCCCCCCATGACTTAACTAAATCATCATTGATATGAATATAGTTTGTTGCTGAGGGTATAGTATCAAGTGTGGTTTTGAAGATGCTTGGCAAACTCAGTAGTGATGCATGAAAATCAAATTCTGGAAGATCATCACTTCTTCCAACAAACCGAGTTATATCTCCATAGTTAGAAAATAAGTGACTCAATTTTGAATCACATTCAACTATAACTTTTCCACCTGCTTCAGCAACCAATGGCACATAACGAATAAACTGTATAGTGTCACCTAAACCTTGTTCTGCATGGAGTAGAATCGATTTTCCGTTAAGCGGAAGCCCCGACCATTTAGGTTGTGCAAAGCTTCGCGTATGTTCAATATTATTTTTAAGTTTAAGTCTCCATTCATATTCCTCCCAGCCATTCTTAAAATCACCGAGTAATAAATATAAGCAAGATAGATTAAAATGTGCCTCAGCATAGTCAGGGTTTAAAGAAATGGCTTCTTGATAATGGGTGGTGGCTTCTTCATGTCTACCAATTTCTTGTAGGGTGATGCCTATATTGTTATGTGCCTCGGCATAGTCAGGTTTTATGGAAATGGCGTTTTGATAATGGTTGATAGCTTGTTCATGCTGACCTATTTCATGTAGGGCGACACCTAAATTATTATGCGCCTCGGCATAGTCAGGTTTTATGGAGATAGCGTTTTGGTAGTGATTAGTGGCCTCCTCAAGTTTTCCGACTATTTGCAGGGCAGTGCCTAAATTATAGTGCCCTTGAAAAAAATCGGGTTTGATGACAAGCGCCTTTTGATAGTAAACAATTGCTTCTTCATTTTGCCCCATGTCTTTGAAAGCATTTCCCATATTGTTATATGCCTCAGCAAAGTCGGGATTTATTTCAAGGGCTTGTTTATAACATTTAATAGACAGCTCATTATTAGCAGATGCTCTATACGCTTCGCCACAGTTATTATAGTAATCTGGTACAGATGGATTTATCCCAATTGCTTTTTCTATATACTCAATTGCAACTGTATTATTCCCCACCTGATATGCAAGGAGACCTAATAGATGTAAAGCATCGGGATTGTTTGGGTTTTCAGCTAAAATTTCTCGATAAATAATTTCAGCTTGTTGCAAGAGTCCTGCTTGATGCTGTGCCATTGCCTCTTGTAGAAGTTGATTAGGAGAATGGGAAGAGTTGTTGCTATTACCTACCTTAAACAGGGCCAATGTTTTTTTTATTATTTGTGAAATCATATAAAGTGTAAACGGAGTCTTGTATATAGCGTTTCCTTAATTATACCTTCTATTCATTCAATTTTAAGAAAAGTTTCTTTGTAATATCTTCAGCAAATTCTTTTTCAATACCGTGTTCACGAAGGGCCCACATGAATTTATTTCCGACTCTTGCTTTCTTGTATATGCCTAATTTATTCTCAGCTTTAAAACTATGTATTTTGTTTGATAGAGAAGTATTTATTTTAGCAAGTTTTTTTTCATCCTTTCTAGTTGGCTTATCAGTTTCTAAAGAATATGCTTTAATAAAGTCATCTGCCAAAGATGCAGCAAACTCATCTACTTTAGTGTTTATATTGAATTGAAAAAATTTCATTCTGGAGTTCCAATATGTTTTTGGTGCACTATAAAAAAATCTAGAATAAACGGTCTATTTTAGTATGTGGTTAGCTAGATGAATCAACAGTATTAGTATATAGCTAATTATATTAGGATATTATTTTTGAGCAAGGGTCGTCTTAAGTTTACTGTCAGTAAACTCTTCAATCTTTTCATATAGATAGTCAATTTCATCAGTTAAGCAAAAATGGTGATTCCCAACATATAGTCCGCATCTGTCTAGCATGTTAGAAACTATTAATTCACCATGAACTTCATAATTAAAATATTTGATTACATCATGGTTAACAAAATTCCCAGCAACAACTGGCCTGCATTCTATGTGATTCTTCTCAAGAAAATCCGTTAATTCATTTCTGAGATCGCTTAACTCATTCGCCAGTATTAGTGAAAAACCGAACCAACTACTTTCACCAGTTTCTTTTTGTATTTTTATATAGGGGTGGTTAATAAAAAGAGATCTGAAGTATTTAGCATTATTATTTCTAATTTCAATAAACTGTGGTAATTTTTTAAGCTGTTCGCTGCCAAGAACTGCAGAGATCTCTGTAGGTCTAATATTATAGCCTGGCAGTACGAACCTAAATGATTCTTCGAATTCCCTAGTATTTTTGACGATTACTTTATTTTCTTTTGGCAATGATCTTGTCCAACCATGAGATCGCATTGATAACATTATTTGATATAGTTCTTCATTGTCCGTTACTACTAGTCCTCCTTCTATAGTTGATATATGGTGGCTAAAGTAAGTGCTAAAAGTGCCTAATTTGCCAAATGTCCCTGCATATTTACTGCTAAATTTTGCACCCATGGACTCGCAATTATCTTCAAAAAGAATCATGTCATGTTCTTGGCATAATTTGTTTAAAATATCGAACTGGTTCGGGTTGCCTAATAAGTTTACGGCGACTATTAACTTTGTTTTTTCTGATATAGCTTCTTTAAGTATTTTTATATCAATATTTAATGTTTCTGGATCTATATCAATGAACTTAACTTTTAAACCAAATTGTTGAAGTGGGAAGTAGGTCGTCCCCCAAGAAACAGCAGGTACTATTACTTCATCGCCGCGTTTTAAAGGATTATTTTTCGTATAAAATAATGCAGCAATAGCAAGTAAGTTTGCTGAGGAACCTGAATTAACCATTACAGAGTAATTGCTGCCAATATATTCTGAAAATTCATCCTCGAACTTTTTCACATATGAGCCCATCGTAAATTGATCTTGTGAAAGCAAGCGCTTAATCGCATCCAGTTCTTCATCTGCCCAGCTGCTTGTAGCAAGAGGATAATGCTTAGACATGTGCGTACTCTTCCTTAAAATACTGATAGGTTTTTAGAAGGCCGTCACTGAGTTTTGTTTTTGAACGCCAGCCAAAATTATTAACACGTGTAACATCAGTAAGTTTTCGTTGCATGCCTACTGCTCGGCTGAGATCATGTATGAAAGAACCTTCATAGCCAAGTGTGTCTGCAACTTTTCTATAGTATTCATTGATTGTGTAATCTATACCCATACCAATATTGAGTAATTCGGGCATTTGATCATGTTTGTCGATGGCATAGGCTATAAAGTCTGCAAGATCCCCAGCATACATAAATTCTCTTCTTGCCTCACCATTGCCCCATATCTCTACGGATGATTTATTGTGTATCATTGCGGAATTTATTTTAGAAATAATAGCTGGAATTAAGTGAGAACTAATCGAGTTAAACAGATCGTATTTACCATATAAATTACATGGAACAATTGTTTTATACGACAAATTTTCGTCAGAGAGATTTATATAACTACATAATCTTGCAACAACTATCTTTGACAATGCATAACCTTCATTGGTTGGTTCCAATGTGCCAGTTAGAAGTTTGTCTTCAGATATTGGACCGCTAAGATCTTTAGGATACATACATGAGCTACCTAGATTGATGAGTCTCGGAATACCGGTGAGCTGAGCTGCGATTACAAGATTTTTCCCCATTTCTAGATTATCAACAAGAAACTCTACTGGCGAATCGATATTAGCTTGAATACCTCCGACACGGCCTGCACAATGTATTATCAGGTCCGGTTTTATTTTTTTGAGATAATTTTTTACAGTTGAAAAATCAAGTAGATTTAAATCTTTACTGGATGGTGCATAGACCTTATTTTTTAATATTCCCGAGTGTTCAAGAAGGTTTCTTCCAACCATCCCAGAGCCGCCAGTAATAAGGACTTTCATTTAGGTATAGATTTACTCGGTTCGAATAACTCTATAAAAAAGCGACGTATAAACCTTAAGCCAGTAGGTATACTTGGTGCCCCAGTTTCTCCTGCAATTCGCTCCCCTTCAATAGTAGGAAATTCAATAATTCTTAATTTCATTTTCAGTGCACGTATTGTCATTTGGTACTCTATTGTATAGTCATGTGCATTTAACTCTAATTGTTGAGCAGCTGTTTTTGTGATAGCGCGATACCCATTTATTGAGTCAGTGATATAGGTTCCAGAACGTCTAAAAGCAAGGTTAGCAGCAAAGTTAAATATATTGTTCGCCCATTTCCGCCATTTGAAAAACTGTGCATCTTCTTCGTTTACAGACTCTTTCATCATTCTTGATGCAATAACTACATCAGCACCATTCTCAAGGCAGGGTCTAAATTTATTTAAATCAGAAATCGCTTCATTTCCATCGGGTGAAAAGAAAATAAAAGCATCTGCTTGAATCTTCTCAAAGGCTAGTTGAAATGCTTCTCCTCTTCCTCGTTTGCTCTGACCAATTACTTTAATATTTCGATCTTGAAAAAAATCAACCGTGCCATCTGTAGAACCACCATCAATAGCTATAATTTCATCGTATCCACTTTCAATGTTTGGAGTTGGTATAGAATCGAAGATGGCTTGGAGACAATCGATCTCATTTAATGTAAGTACACATAATGTTATTTTCATATCTATACCACTATAAGTTGTGTTTTATATGCTCTAGATCTAAATCAGCTATTAACATTATACGTATTAGTTCATCGAAATCAGTTTTAGAACTCCAGTTTAATTTATTTTTTGCCTTTTTGGGATCTCCAATGAGTATGTCTACTTCCGCAGGTCGGTAATATCTAGAATCAATCTCAACGTGTTTCTCCCAAGATAAATCAACTAAACTAAAAGCTTTTTCAAGAAATTCTCTAACTGACCAGGTCTTGCCAGTTGCTATTACATAATCATCTGGCTCATCCTGCTGAAGCATTAGCCACATAGCTTCAACATAATCTTTTGCGTATCCCCAGTCACGTTTTGCATCTAAATTTCCTAAATATATTTTTTTATCTTTGCCTGCCAGAATTCTTGCTATACCCCGGGTAATTTTTCGAGTCACAAAAGTTTCTCCACGCCTAGGACTTTCATGATTAAATAATATGCCATTAGAGGCATGCATGCCGTAGCTTTCTCGATAATTAATGGTTTGATAATGTGCAAATACTTTTGCACATGCATATGGACTGCGTGGGTGGAACGTTGTTAATTCATTTTGAGGAATTTCCTGTACTGCACCAAACATTTCTGAACTTGAGGCTTGATAGTAACGAATATCCTTTTCAGAGGAGGAATTTCTTATTGCCTCTAGTAATCTAATAGTTCCCATTGCAACGACATCGGAAGTATACAATGGAATATCAAATGAAACTCTAACATGACTTTGAGCGGCCAAATTATAAATTTCATCAGGTTCAATTTTTGTTATTAATCTTTCTAAAGTACTATCATCCGACATGTCACCATAATGGAGATGCAAATTATTATGCTCTTGGTGAACATCATTGAATAAATGCAATATACGTCCTGTATTAAAAGATGAAGAGCGTCTTATAATGCCATGAACTTCATATCCTTTTTCTATTAATAGCTCAGCAAGGTATGAACCATCCTGGCCAGTAACACCGGTTATTAATGCTTTTTGCATAATTTCATATGTTCAGTTTGTTTATAATGATTGTATCCCAGTATTTATAATATTTATACGAGTATGAGTGAAGTAAAAGTACTATTTACACACCAAATTATTACCACATATTTTTATTGTGATTTTGATCACATAAATATGAAAAGAGAGTCTTATTAATTAATATGATTTATGCAATGCGCATCTAATTTAGAAATAGTGCCCCTGAAGTTAGTTATATCTTCTGCTGCCAGTATAATAGAACGAGCATATTCACAGTTTTTATCGTGATTGAAGGGCAGCAGTTCCAAGCCTTTTAATATAAAATAATTTGCACCTTCTTCATTGCCAGTAATTAATTCTAAGTGCGCTATATAAAAGTGTGAAAAATAATATTCAAGTGTATTTTTGTTAGAATCACTAGCAATAATTATTAAATTATCAAAAAAATATTTAGCTTTGACAAAATCTTTATTGACCATAAAAGTGAAGCCCATTTTGAAAATTATTTCAATGGGAGCTAAAGAAGTTGTTAAGAGTTTCTTATAAAAAAACCACGCTTTATCTTCATTATCTTTAGCATAAATATTACCTAAAAATATTACATAGAGTGGTTCTTCATGATTTATCTCATGGGCTTTCAGGTAGTTCTTTTTTGCTTCGTATAATAGTCCTTGTTTCTCATAATGTTCCCCTAATTTGATATGCGCATAATGATTGTTTGTTGTTGTATTGATTGACCATGTCCAATAAGTCGCACTGTTTTTCCAGTATTTAATTGTTTTGTTAGTGGTATATATATGCGCACTGATGTAGAGGAATAAAAAAGATAAAATGTAAGCTTTGTACTTATACCTAAGTTGAATTTGATTTTTAATTATTTGTACCGCAGCGATAAATAAACCGATATGGGGCAGATAAGTCCATCTGTCTCCAATTAAAATACTTTCCCCAGTTCCTAAAATACCAATAACAGGTAATAAAGAAATGAAAAACCAGGTCAAGCCCATAAAAATTAAATTATTAGTGGTTTTTCTAAAGGCGGGGATTATGAAAACACTAATTATTAAAATAGTTGATATAACTGTTTGCCACAGTGGGTATGGCAAATATGGATAAGGCTGATAACCGGCTAGGCTAAATGGAAAGATACCTATAATGAGGTAATGCAAAAGTATTACTGGTGCATTAAGCACTCGATCAATTAATGATAAGGATTGTAATGATGTTATCACATGGCCTTCTACTGCTGAGGTCGAATATAAATGTATTAGAGAATATGAGAGGGCAATTGCTATAAATAGAGATATTTTTTTAAGAAAAGATAAAAATCTATATGAATCCTTATTATCAAAACAACACCAGTCAAATATTAACAATAAAAAAGGAAGCATCACCCATGTTGGTTTTGATAATAATGATAAGAGGAAAAATATAAGTGAAAGTAAGTAAAATAAATAATTAGGAGTAGATAGATCACGTACACTAGAATTTACACTGTTGTTATGCATATAAAACAAAAATGATAAAAGCCCAAAGAAAGCTGCTAAAAGCTCTTTTCGTTGAGATATCCATGCAACAGCTTCGACATGCTGAGGGTGAATTGAAAAAAATATCGCAACCAAGCCGCCGGCAAATATTGACTTAAGGATAGTCTTAGATATAAAAAAGACGAGGACGCTATTAATTACATGTAATACTAGATTAGTAAGGTGAAATCCTGCTGGATTAATATTAAAAACTTCTGCGTCAATAATGTAGGAGAGACGGGTCAATGGCATATAATATGGCGCTCCAAATTTTGTCCATGCCCAATGGACGCTCGTCCATGTAAGTCCGTTAGTCAATAATGGGTTGTCATAGATATATGTATTATCATCGAAGTTAATAAAATCAAAAAATAAAACATCGGCGTATAGCGCAAAGGTAAGAAAAATAATCAAAATCACTATGATGGGTGATGTCAGATATTTTAAAATTTTAATTTTTGGCATGGGTAAAATGCTATGAAAAACGCCGAGGTGATTGTCTAAGTATATATAAATATGTGAAAAGTTATATATTTTATCTGTGTTTTTATCATAAAGTGTTTCAAATTGTTTTATACTAGTACGATATTTATATTATAAGAAAAAGCACAAATAATGGGTTACTTAGCTATATGAAAAAAAGAATTTTAGTAACCGGCGGGGCTGGTTTTTTGGGCTCGCATTTATGTAAATATCTATTGTCTAGAGGGAATGAGGTTCTTTGTCTTGATAATTTTTATACTGGAGCAAAAGAAAATATAGTTGACCTAATAGGCAATCCTTATTTCGAGATCATCCGTCATGATATTACATTCCCAATATATCTTGAAGTTGATCAAATCTATAATCTCGCATGTCCTGCCAGTCCTGTTTATTATCAGAAATATCCAATTCAAACTACAAAGACTAGTGTTTCGGGGGCAATTAATGTCCTTGGTCTTGCGAAACGTTTGAATATACCTGTATTACAAGCGTCAACGAGTGAGATTTATGGAGATCCTGCTATACACCCACAATCAGAGGACTACTGGGGTAATGTAAATTGTACAGGTATACGTTCTTGTTATGATGAGGGAAAACGCTGCGCAGAAACCTTATTTTTTGATTATCATCGTGAACTTGGTCTTGATATAAAGGTTGCGAGAATTTTTAATACATATGGACCAAATATGGCTGTCAATGATGGGCGTGTTGTTAGTAACTTTATAGTTCAAGCGCTTACAGGAAAGCAATTAACTATATATGGAGATGGAACTCAAACAAGGTCATTATGCTATGTTGATGATCTTATTAATGGGCTTGTCTCATTAATGAGCACAAATGAAATTCATGAGCCTGTTAATTTAGGTAACCCAACTGAATGTACAGTTCTAGAACTGGCAGAAAGTATTATTGGTAAAACCAAGAGTGAGTCAAGCATTAGATATGAAAGTTTACCGCTGGATGATCCAAAGCAACGATGCCCTGACATAACAAAAGCAAAAAAAATGTTGGGCTGGGAACCAAAAATTGGATTTGAAAAAGGAATAAATAAAACAATTTCATTTTTCAAAGAAAAGTTAGCAATAAATAGAATAAATTAAATTCCTATGTCTTTTACACTCTCGGTTATTGTCCCTTGCTATAATGAAATAGCAACGGTTAAAGAAATAATAAAATTAATTAGAGAAGTGCCGATAGAAAATATCGAGATAATCGTTGTTGATGATGGTTCTACTGATGGGACGCTAGATATACTAGAAAAATTATCTACCATAGACTTCTTTATTAAGCATTCGATTAATCAGGGCAAAGGAGCAGCTATCAGGACCGGTATTGAACATGCAACAGGTGATTACATTATTATTCAGGACGCCGATCTTGAATACAATCCGCAAGAATATCTGAAATTACTAAAACCCATTTTTGAGAATGATGCAGACGTTGTTTACGGCAGTAGATTTCTGGGAGGTGAAACCCACCGCGTCCTTTTTTTCTGGCATTCTTTAGGCAATAGGTTTTTAACTTTGCTTTGTAATATGATAAGCAATCTTAATCTTACTGATATGGAAACGTGTTATAAATTATTCAAGAGAGATATCATAAAAAACATTGAGATACGTGAAAATAGGTTTGGTTTTGAGCCTGAAATAACACTTAAAATATCCAGGGTGCCAGATATTAAAATATATGAAGTTGGTATTTCATATTATGGCCGTTCTTATTCTGAAGGGAAAAAGATTAGCTGGAAAGATGGCATAAGAGCAATTTATTGCATAATGAAATATGCAATCAAATAATTTTAATTATGCGGGAAAAGAGTTAGAAGCAATGTCATTTGCAAATAACTACTATACTGCGCTAATACGATTATTATCTCCTTATCTAGGCAAAAAAGTTGCAGAAGTTGGTGCAGGAATAGGTAATTTATCTACATTAATATTAAAAGAAAATATCAGTAATTTAACTGCAGTTGAACCATCTGAAAATTTATTTCCATTGCTTTGTGAAACACTGAAGGAAGAATCTAATAAAGTTGCTGTTAATAATTATTTTCATGAGATATCACATAGCTATCAGAGTTATTTCGACAGTATTTTATATGTGAATGTTTTAGAACATATTGAAGATGATAAAAAAGAATTAGAATATATAAAGCATTCTCTGAAACAAAACGGGCATGTATGTATATTTGTTCCAGCTTTATCATGGTTGTATAGTGATTTTGATAAATCCATAGGGCATTATCGTCGTTATCATAAAAAGGAACTTGTCAGATTGATTCAATCTTCTGGGTTTAAAATAATAAAAGCAGAGTATATCGATTTTTTTGGTATCTTCCCTTGGTACATATCATTAGTATTGTTGAGAAATAAACTTAATGTCAAACATGTGAAGTTATATGATAAATACATTTTCCCAGTCACCAAGATTGTTGAAAGTATTTTTTCTTTACCAATAGGCAAGAATCTTTTGCTAGTCGCGCAAAAATAAAGCCGGATGCTTTAAACAAATGTTTAAGTTTGTTTTTGAAAGTAAAAATTTAGTTTTTATGGTGGCAATTACATTGCTGCTTATTATTACGTTATTTCTTAGGTTGCACCACCTGGATTTTGATAGTTTGTTCATGGATGAAATCAGGCAGGTTTCATATTATAAGAACAGTATTACAGAAATAATCACAAATGCCGCAAGTCAACAACAACCCCCTTTAGATTATTGGATTGGACATTATGTGTTTAAGTTGTCGTCGAGTGACTACGCAGCAAGGTTGCCGGCAGCAATTTTTGGTGCGGCCTCGGTTATTTTACTAGTATTTATATGTTTAAGATTTTGTCGTTGGCCAATTGCAGTTTTTGTAGGCCTAGTAATGTCACTGATGCCATTTCATCTTTATTTTTCTCAAGATGCCCGGCCCTATTCAATAGCCATTTTCTTTTTTCTGGTTTTTATATATACGATCAATCAACTAGTAAAGATAAGTTCGCCGAATGTTGTTCACTATCTGACGCTATTTTTTGTAACAACATTATTTCTTTATTCTAGAACATTGTCCCCATTGTGTGTTTTCAGCATTACATTTTTCCTTATATTATTGAGCGCAGTTAGAGAGATAAAGGATAAAAAATTAATAAATAATAATGCATATAAATATATAAAGATGATGGGCGCATTGCTGGCTGCGTTTTCTGTTTATCTTCCCACTTTTTTAATAATACTAGAATCCGGGCAGCGATATACGGACAATAAAACAGTGTTTAGCCTACAAAGCTTGTTGAGTAATTTAGGAGATGTTTCGTATAGCACACTGTGGAGAGTTTATGAAGCACAACTTGAGCCTGTATCCTATGTCGCCCTATTTGCTGTTATTAGTTCTGCTATTTTAGTTTTCTATGAGAAAGACAAATCAGCCGGTGCTTTAATTAAAGGCATATTAGTCCTGCTTCCCTTAGTATTTGTTTTTAATTTAGTAGTGTTTGATCTTAAAACCAATATGCCATTTAGGCCGCCATATGCTATTTATATTTTGCCATTATCTCTAATACTATTTGCCTATTGCTTAGAGCGCTGTTGGTGCTTTAAATCAAATATAATTATTTTTAGATATAAAAAACCATGCTTAATATTATCTGGGATTATATTTATAATATATTTGTCACTATCAGTCCTTGATTTTAAAACATTACCTAAAAAAACAAACTGGAGAGGGCTTACAGAGTTTGTCACTACACATTATGACGATAAACAAATATTGCTTTTTGAGTCACTCAGCACTGTTGACAGTTGGAAGCCTATATTTTATGGGCTTAATCGATATCCGCTTTATGACAAAAATACATTTTCTATAAAACGATTAATAACTTCAGCACAAGAAGCATCTCAATTTGAACACGAACCTATATTGATTTTATTTCATTATAGAAATTACAAACTAACGCGTAATTCCACGTACGCCATAATAGAAAAACCTGAAGGTACTCCAGATGCAGATATGGCAGTATTATTAAGTAATAAGAATATCGATGTTAAACAGTTAACAGGTTTTTCTATAATTTCATTAAAGAGTACAAGGGGTCATTTTTTAGTCGACAGTCTTGCCCTTTTAAAAGAAGTCTTGGTTTCGTTGCCGCAGGATGCAACTCTAGTCGATCTGTATCTGGCAGCGGCTGCTATTTCGGCCGTTTGTGATGATAGTGAAAATAGATATCAACAATATATATTGTCAGCAAGAAATGTTGCTAATAAGCAAGATATCTCATACATAGATAGCTACGCAAATATTATAACCTCACAAATGCAGCAGCGAAGCGTAGTTGTCGATCAATATTGTGAAGTTGGTTTTCAAAATGGTCTCTGAAAACTTGGCTGCAATGATAGTTAAGGAGTTTAAAAAAATACTTTTCCCAGTATTAACATTTATTATTATTGCTGGCGCATATTATATTTGGACGTGGAGTCCTGTTTTGGCGCAGTTGGATGGAGATAATGCGATATATCTTATGAGTGCTAACATTTATTCGCCTTACACAACGCCATCTCATGTATCAGTGTATTTCGATTCGGCTAGCTTGTATCCGCCTATGTATCCGTTATTGCTTGGCTTATTAGGCGGAGGCAATAGTATTTTAATAGCTCATGTAATTACGACATCTTTTCTCCTTCTAGCGATGCTTACTCTATATTGGTGGATGATTAATCTTAACTTTGATAGAACGCATGCTTTAGTATTAGTTTTTATTTTTTCGATTTCTCCGGGCACTTATTTTGAAGCCATGTCACTGCATAGTGAAATCCTTTATTTATTATTTAGTTTAATTGGGATATGCCTTGTAGCACTTAAAGAAAACACAGGAAATGATAAATTATTATGGATTGGAGTAATATTTATTGCCTGCACGGCACTGACTAGAAGTGCCGGTATAAGCATAGTGATGGCGCTTATTATTTACTTAGTCATAAATAATGTAAGCAGAAAATACTATCTTTCAATAGTAGCGTTAATTCCAATGGTTTTATGGGGATTGTTAAATAATCAAGATAGTGATTCTTACTTGGACATTCTGTCAAATTATTATACGACTGATTTTATAGCATCACTACTACAGCAGGTGGTGAATCAATCTGTTTATATGTTAAGTGCTTGGCATTCAGCTTTTACACTTGGGGATTCAGGGCATATTTTATTAAATGTATTTGCCGTAATATCTGTACTAAGTATCATTTTTAGGGTTTACAAGAAAAAGCTCGATGGAATATATACCTTTCTATACTTGTGCATGGTTATGAGTTGGCCATATCCTGATGAAATAAAGCGCCTATTGTTTCCAATAATGCCTGTTTTATTAGTGCAATCAAGTATGTTTATTAAGTTTATTGATGAGCATTGGTCTTCTTCCAAGTTTCCCGTGGGGAATTCTATTGCAGGAATTACATTGTTAATAATATTAATCCCGAATATGTTATTAACAGTATCTAGATCAAATGTGCTAGTAGATGAAACTATTATCCCGCCTCAATATAAAAAGACTTACGATTGGTATCACCTCAACCTTCGGCAAGCTATTAACCAGGTTGCATTTAATTACGTGTTTGTTACAGGTCTTGAAGATGCAAAGAATCATGTGCCCATTGATGAATGTGTCTATAGTATAAAGCCTGGACTAGTTGGTTTATATATGGAACGGGTTAGCAAAGCACCACCTGATAGTAGTTTTGATGATAATGAATATTTTAATATGACGGAACAAGAAAATTGTCATTATTATTATTTAGTCAATGGTACTAGCCCGAGTTACAAGGAAAACTTCTATCCATATCAAAGACTAGGTTCTAAATTAGAGTTGATAAAAACTTATCATTTTCCAAATGATCCGAAAAATCCAGTGTCCATTCTTGGAAAAATGAAGAAATAACCATAGAGTGCTAAATGGGTGATGTTTTCTATTTCAATAAGACTATCTTTGGTTAAATAATATCGCTACATAGTAGAATAGACGTCTTTGTTTATTATTGATTATATTTATAATTAGATGTAATTGAGGCAGCTGAGATCTAAACTAGACTTAGAAGCTAACATAATATTATTGGAAGAAAAAGATTGCTTCAGCTAGTTTATAACATTTACTAGAATTGTCTGGTGAATGTAAATTGATCAGTATATTTATCAAATGTACTAGAAGCATAACATGTAAACTATAGTGAATTGAGACAATGACAAATGAAAATATAAGTATAGTTATCCCAGCTAAAAACGAACTCGCTGGCTTACAAAAAATATTACCAGAGATTCGTCAATTATATCCTGATTATCAAGTTATTGTTGTTGATGATGGGTCGACGGATGCTACAAAAAAACTGTGCCAAGATCACGGTGTTACGATTATTTCTCATCCGTATTCAAAAGGTAATGGTTCGTCTGTAAAAACAGGCGCCAGAGTTTCTGACGCGGAAATATTAATATTTATGGATGCTGATGGTCAGCATAAACCAGAAGATATTAAAAATTTACTTGATAAATATAAGCAAGGGTACGATATGGTTGTTGGCGCTAGATCGTCTTCATCACAAGCTAGTGTGGGCAGGCTTTGCGCAAATACTTTTTATAATTGGTTTGCTACTGCTATGGTTGGGCAGAAAGTGGAAGATCTGACATCAGGTTTTAGAGTTGTGAGGGCCGATTACTTTAAAAAGTTTCTCCATCTATTGCCAAATGGGTTTTCGTATCCTACAACATGTACTATGGCATTTTTTCGTTCTGGTTTCAGTGTTGGGTATGTTCCAATTGAGGCAAATACTCGTTTAGGTAAAAGCCATATTAAATTGATTAAGGATGGTGTGCGTTTTTTACTTATACTTTTTAAAATTGGCACTTTGTATTCTCCATTAAAAATATTTTTTCCTTTAAGTATAATTAGTTTCACTACGGGTTTATTTTATTATCTCTATACATATTTAACAGTGGGGCGTTTTACCAACATGAGCGCCTTATTGTTTACTACTGCAGTTACAATATTTCTTATGGGTTTAATTTCAGAGCAGATTACAAGTCTAGTTTATAGCAGAAGAAATGATTGAAGATTACTAAAATAATCTATTCTTAAATATATTGTAAAAATTAACGATGCGATGCTTATTTGCATTACTCTTTATAACAGCTGGAGCATATTTTCGGAATTTTATTATTTTTATGCATAGTCCTAAATTCTTTATATTCTTTAGAGTTCCAAATATCTTTAAATGGTGTTTTATTAATATTGCCCATGCAACTGACCCTTGCATCGCCAATACGACAACAAGGTATTACATTACCGACAACGTCAATGTATGTGCCTTGCCAAGGCCAAGGGCATGGGTGTGATTTATCATACAATGTATCTGCGATATCAAGTTCAACATCATTGTTTTTTGCCTGTTCCTGCCAGTCGGAATATAGAGCAGATCGATTTTCCATGTTAATTCTTTTTTCAACGGTTTCTGCTCTAAGCGTTTCTTTAGCATAGTCAATAACAATAATTTGCAATCCAAACATTGAGATGTTTATAGATTTTACTAATTTTATAGTATCAGCAACAGAAGATTCATTGTCTTGATCTACTACCATCCAAGCTGATAAATCCATATTAGTAGATGTCTGTAATTTTTTTACATTGTCTATAACTTTATTAAAGTCACTTCCAGGTCTAATTTTTTCAAATAACTCTTTATTGGGAGCATCAATACTTATAGTCAGTTGAAAATTCTTATATTTAGCCAAATCTTTTATTGGGCGCTTATCAAAGAGCGAGCCATTTGAAGTCACTTCACACCAATAATTTTTTGAACATGTTTTGTCAATAAATTCTATTAAACTTTTATTGAGAAATGGCTCACCCATTCCTTGTAGTTTTACTCTTAATGCATGTGGAAATGTATTAATAATTTTATTAAATTGTTCCATACTCATATTATTCTTTACCCAGTCAGCACTCGTAACCTGACAGTGCGGGCAACGAAAGTTACAAGCATTTGTTGGTTCTATATCTAGAACCACGGGTAATCCCAACGATTTTATTAGTCTGAGCTTATAGCTGATAATCACAAGAACTGTGTTTATAAGCTTTAAAGGAGAAAGTAGTACCCGGGATAAAAAAAATCTATCTCGTTTGTGTTTTATAGAATTCTTTAACATATTTCCTCGATGAGTATGATGTTCATGCATGCGTTAATAAACATGATGTTTTTAAGATAATCTTTGATAGCTATTATAATAGCTTGGTTTGGTTAAAGTCATTGTTTTAGTTGGAAAATCATGACAAAAAATGAGTAGTTATACTCAGTTTTAATATAATAATTGGGTATTTAAATGTTATGCTTATTCTTAGTTATATTTGTAGAATCATTTTAGGGGATGAGAAGTGAGTCGAGGTTATCAATACGGTTATTCTGACATTGAATTTGAAATGCATGATGTTGATTCGCGACAGAAAAAAGCGAGCACAATGGTGGCTGTCTTAAATGATTACATCAACGGTCCTCTGGATGGTCTTTCGGTCCTTAATGTTGGTGGTTCGACAGGAATAATTGATAACTATTTGTCAGAGTACTTCCTGTCGGTTATTGGAATTGATATTGATGAAAAAGCCATTAATTCAGCAAGAGATAATTTTTCTAAGGATAATTTGAGTTTTGATATCGGAGATGCGATGGAACTACCGTATGAAGATGAAACTTTTGATATTGTAATTTCATCTCATATTTATGAGCATGTTCCTGATACAGGAAAAATGATGACCGAGATTTATCGAGTTCTTAAAGATGATGGTGTTTGTTACTTCGCAGGTTCTAATAGGATTATGTGGGATGAACCCCATTATCATCTTCCTTTATTATCCGTAGTTCCAGTATTTATGTCTCATATTTATTTGAGAGCTTTTAGAAATGTAGATTACTACTATGAAAGACATCTTACTTATTGGGGTCTGAAAAAAATGGTGAAAGATTTTAAAGTCATTGATTACACAGAGAAAATAATCTTAAACCCAACGAAATATGAGACAGAGTATATGATTAAGCCAGGTAGTCTGAAGGCTAAGTTGGCAAGCTGGTTAACAAAATATGTTATGTGGCTAAGTCCAGGTTATATTTGGCTTTTAAAAAAACGTGATTTATAGAGGAATTAGTGTAATCCATACGTACATTAAGAAGTAATAAAAACATAGAAAGTTTTGAGTTTACTGCTTGAGTGCTTAAAGGTTGGTCCTTTAAGTCATTTTCTCAGTTATGCGTTTTGCAGAATTTGAAAGGTCCAGAAAATTTAGCAAATCAGATTGTCCTTTGATAAATTCATTGGGAGACAATAGATCTTGTTCAATAGCTAGTGCAAAGGACTTTGGTGATTCAGCAGGCGTAACTCTACCGGCCAAATAATTTTTTAATAAAAAACCAGTATCACCCACATCAGTAGCAATGATTGCCTTATTCACTTTTAAAGCTGCAGATAACATAAGCGGTATTGAATCTTTACGAGATGGAATGACAATCGCATCTGTTGCATGAAGCACTCCTGTCAATTCTTGCTCACCAATAAAATCTCCCAGTGTAATAGTATCTTCGAGATGAAAAGTTTTAATCAACTGTTTTAGCTCATTGATTAGATCTCCACCACCAAACATATGTAAATGAATTTTTTTTCTTGATTCTTTTGATAATAAATTAATAGCATTAATCAATATGTCTGGGCCCTTATTAGGGTGATATCTCCCGACAAATAAATAGTGCCGAACACCTTCTGGTTTAAGAATATGATCTTTGGTGGGTCTTTCAAGGTGACGCGAACTTGGTAAATAGGTGCAGTCAATTTTTGCTAAGTTTTTTATAGTGTCACATAATTCAAAGCCGTCAGCATAAACAGTACGGGCATTCTTCAAGACGAGTACTAAAATAGATCGGGAGAGAAAAGAATTTTGATAATTCCAGATGTCGGAGCCTAAGCACCAAATTGTATATGGTGTATTGAAAAAAAAATTAATTACTAGTGCCCATATCCCACAAGGAATTGCCCACATTGCTATAACATGATCAGTTTTCTTTTCTTTAATCTGCTTAATGCTTGACGTAATGCCAGAAAACATCACGGATAAAATAGGTAGTATATCTTTTGGTAGGCATAGAGTCGATAAAGGACGATTTTTGCTAAGCCACGGAAATCGAATTACGGAGTACTGATTCTCATTTATTTCATCTGGACCTTCTCCAGTATGTTGAGTCAATACAGTAACTTCATTTCCATTAGATAGTTCTTTAACAAAATCTTTAACAAAGAATCCTGCTGCTGCACGGCCATCATTTATATTTGATGGATAAGAGCTAGTCAGAACAAGTAAGTGTTTTTTATCAGGCATGTTTAAAAAATATTTTTATGGAATCTGTAATACGTTTTAAATCTTCTGAGTTTAAGTTGTTGTGAAAAGGTAATCGTAATACCCGCTGGGCATATTCTTCAGTTAAGGGTAAATCCTGAGCTTGATATCCTAAGCTTAATCCCATTTTCGATGAATGCAGTGGAACATAACCAATATAAGCATGAATATTCTGCTCCAAAAGAAATATACGTAAATCATTGCAATCGCTTATTGAATTACAGATCAGATAAAATGAATGAAAATTAATTTCTATGTTTGATGTAATTAGTGGTAGTTTAAATGAACCAATTAATTCCAGTGGTTTTAGTTCGCGTGAATAATGATTGTATATGACTTTTCGTTCTATGCGATTTTGTTCAATAGCTTCAAGTTGTGCAAGAAGAAAGGCTGCTTGCAGTTCTGAAGGATAAAAACTAGAGCCTATATCTACCCATGAATATTTATCAACCAGGCCTTTAAACATTTTTGTACGGTTGGTTCCACGCTCCCAAACATCTTCTGCACGTTCAAACCAAGCAGGATCATTTATGAATAGTGCGCCACCTAGTCCACAATGAATATTTTTTGTTTCATGAAATGAAATTGTGCCTAGCGAACCTATGCTCCCCAAACCGGCATTATTTATCTTTGCTCCTAAACCTTGTGCGGCATCTTCGATAATTATTAATCCATGCTGTTCAGCAAGCTGTATTAGCGGCAACATATCAACGCCGATACCGCCGTAATGAACAGGCACAACAGCTTTACTACGTTTCGTAATACGTTTTTCTATATCATTGACATCGATGTTCATAGTGTCAGGATCGATTTCGCAAAAAACAAGCTCAGCACCTGCGCGTAAATACGCTGATGCTGTACTGACAAAAGTATAAGAAGGAAGCAAAACCTGATCCCCGGGCTTGATATCTAGTAACAAAGCTGTAATTTCTAGTGCGGCTGTACAACTATGTGTCAATAGGACATGTGGAATGACAAAATTTTCTTCTAGAAATGCATGAACCCTCTTAGTAAAGGGACCGTTGCCGGCAAAATAATTATTTTCAAGGACTTGGCCTATGTATTTATTTTCATTGCCTGAAAGATAGGGTGTATTGAATTCGATTTTGGATTGTTTATTAATTTCATTCATTGCGAATTTATATATGCTTATTATTGAGTATTAGAAGATAACAATTTACGCCACTGAGTTTTAAAAGGATTTAACTCTAATTGAGTTCCCCCATATATTCCGCTAACAATACTAATAAATAGAATTGTTAGGCGATTGATTATTGCAATGCTAACAGCATATTCCGGTTCTATTGAATATTGCATCAATAATAAAACCAGCATAGCGTCATATCCACCTAAACCCATAGGCATCATGGAAATCATGCCGGTAAATATGCTAACTGTGGTGATAACAAAGACGGCGCCCCATTCCAAGTTAATTCCTAACATTGAGAATATTGCCCAGTGATGTACTACATGGCTGCCGATATCTATTGGCATGACAAGTAAAGATTTAAATATTATTTGACGGTCTATTTCTGATGAAAGTTGTTTTATGCCACTGTTGTCGTTGCTTATCATTTTTTCAATTCCAGCATTCATGCTTTTTGGAATAATTGTTCGACGTTTTTTCCATATAAAATATAAGAGCAATAGCGTGAGTATCGAGGTTACGATGATAGTTACAAAACTATCTTCAAATACATCTTGTTTTACAAGTAGGTAAAAACTTGTAACTGCAGTGATGCCCCAGCATGCATAATTGATTAATCCATCGAGCATAAGTAATGTTGAACATTGCAAAATTCCAATGCCTGCTTTTTTTCGTAATAAAAACATTCTGGTAGGGAGTCCCATTTTCATGGGAAGTAGATAGCTTACTAGTGCTGTCAGTGAAAAAATACTGAACATTCTATTGTAATCAATGGAAAATAATTTAGTAGTATATAAATACCAACGTAGTGGCTCTAAAAGGAAGTGAATAAACATGGCAAATAAAATTAGCGGAATATAAGCCAACTCTATGTTGTTAGGTAAGCTTGATATCAATTCATCCATTAGTAATTCAATTATTAACGTCTGTTTTTTTAACAACCATCCATTGGTGGATGCTCAAAAAACGGGATGAATAAAATATTTTATCCAACCAACCAACCAACTTTAAAAAAGGAGTTAATATGATTTCGAAGTTTTTAATTAGTAGAAGAAATGGCATGCTCAAGGAAAAAAATGTCATGCCGCCTCGATGAATAATTTCCAAGCCATTGGTGCATCCGAGTTTGTCGTATTCTTTAGTAGTAAACCCGTTTCCCCCAGTAGATTGTTTGTTCCGAGATGGGATGATAAGGCTTACTAATTTTATATATTCCTGACCAGAGTCAAGGAAAAAACCAATGCCTCCTGGTTTTAACAAAGAGGCAATATTTTTCATGACTTTATCTCTGTCATTAGTAGGAATATACATCAACGATGTGAAAGCAATAATGCAATCAAATGATTGATTTTGAAAAGGTGTATTGTTTAGATCAGCACATACTGCTCTACAACTTGTTTCTTTATTATATAGAGCACAAAAATGATTAGAAAAATCCAGACCGGTTATATTCAAGCTTTTATCGTATTGCTTGACGAACTTAGTAATTCTTCCGTAACCGCAGCCAAGATCTAGTATGGATGCACTAGGTTTAATTCGAGGTAGGCAATATTTCAGTAAAATGTATTCTTGAAAGTCATTTACATGCTCATTAAGCGTTTTCGGTAAGCCTCTGAATAGCACACTACTTTTGGAACTACCTTCGTCTGCTGCTCGCTTTTCCCAGCGTTCACGTAAGTGGTCATCTTTTACTATAGGTTCTAGTTTGTTCACGTGGTTAAAATATCTTGTAGAAGATGAAATTATTCGTTGTTCTTGAGGCGATTATGATTATTCATCATAATTTGATTAGCTTCAAAAAGTGACTCGAAAGTGCCCGCATCTGTCCAGCGACCCGTACAAATACTATAATGTAATTGTTTTTTCTCAATATAGACGTTATTGACTGTGGTAATTTCCATTTCTCCTCGTTTAGAAACATCTATTGTTCTAATAATATCAAATACTTGGCTATCGTAATAATAAAGCCCGATTACAGCAAAGGAAGATTTAGGGTTGGAAGGTTTTTCTTCAATTTCTATAACTTGATGTTCATCTAGTGCCGCTACGCCATATCTTTCTGGATCACCAACTTCTTTTATAAGGACATGTGCACCTTTACCCTGTCCTCTGAAAGCATCAGTATATGGCTTAATGCTGTACTCGAAGATGTTGTCGCCAAGGATAACGCAAATTTTATTGCCGTTTGCAAAATCTTCAGCCATTGCAAGAGCGTGTGCGATGCCTCCCGCATGCTCTTGGACCTTGTAGCTTAACCGGCAACCAAATTCTTCTCCGCTACCTAGGCAACGTACGACGTCTCCCATGTGTTGAGTACTTGTTACAACAAGGATATCCTCAATATCTGAGCTAACCATTTGACGTATTGGATGATACAACATTGGTTCGCTACCTACGGGTAGTAAATGTTTATTGGTTGCTTTTGTCAGCGGGTGCAGTCGACTACCTAGTCCGCCGGCGAGTATTACACCTTTCATAATTTACCCAGTCCTAAACGATGGCCATCATAGGTATCAAAAGAAACATTATCGCACCATGCCTGATTTTCTATATACCAGTTTATTGTTTTCATCAAACCACTATCAAAAGATTCATTTGGGGACCATTCTAATTCAGTTTGAATTTTTGATATATCGATAGCATATCGATAATCATGTCCCGGACGATCGCTTACAAATTCAATTTGTTCCTTGTATAAAATTTCTTTCGGTTTTAACACATCCAGAATGTTACAAATCTTTCCAACTAACTCAAGATTAGTTAACTGGCAGTTTCCGCCTATATTATAAGTGTCACCGGGCTTTCCTTTATTTAATACGCAGTAAAGTGCCTGAACATGGTCATCAACAAATAACCAATCTCTAATATTGCTTCCATCGCCATATATGGGTAGCGCTTTATCAGCAAGTGCCTTGTTGACTATAAGGGGGATGAGTTTTTCTGGGAATTGATATGGCCCATAATTGTTCGAACAATTAGTAATCAAAATAGGCAGGCTGTATGTCTTCCCCCAAGCTCTAACTAAATGATCAGAAGCGGCTTTGCTAGCCGAGTATGGCGAATTAGGTTTGTAACTATCTTGTTCCTTTGTAGGTTCATCACCATCTGACAGGCTGCCAAATACTTCGTCTGTAGAGACATGAAGAAATCTTAACTGTCGCTGCAATCTTTCATCACTATTTGTGAAATATTTACGAAATGCCTCAAGCAGATTGAAAGTGCCCACAATATTTGAATCAATAAATGCTTGGGGACTATCGATTGATCTGTCTACATGTGATTCTGCAGCTAAATGAATTATTGCATCGGGCTGAAATTCATTAACGACATCTACTAATTCTTCAGAATCACAAAGATCCTGTTGTTTGAATTGGTAATTCGGCTGGTCATCAAAGTGTTCTATTGTATGGCGACTACCTGGATAACAAAGTTTATCCAGATTTAGAATTTTATCGTTGGTTTTTTCGAGTAGGTAGCGGATTAGATTAGAGCCAATAAAGCCTGCGCCACCCGTTATTAGAAGTCTCAATGTTTAGTATCCTGCAAATGTCCATTAAGGTCATATGAGTTTAGGTCTAACATGCATATGGATCCAGTACAGTTCGAAAATTACAAGATGATCGTCACACTATTTAGTGAGCTCAGACATTACGAAGATGCTTAAGTATGTCCTTAAAGATTTTGGGATTGCCCGTTACGACATCACCTGTTTCCAAAAATTTATTATCACCGCGCATGTCACTAATTAATCCACCTGCTTCTTGTACGATTAATGTGCCAGCAGCAATATCCCATGGCTTTAATCCAAATTCCCAAAAGCCATCCAAACGACCACTGGCAACATAGGCTAAATCAAGAGAGGCCGCACCAGCACGCCTGATTCCAGCAATTTTTGGATAGAACGACCTAAAACTATTGATGAATTCATCAATTTTTTGAGTATCACCAAATGGGAAACCTGTGCCAAGTAATGCGCCGTCTAGAGTCTTATGCCCACTAACACGAATCTTTTTATTGTTAAGTTGAGCACCTTTTCCTTTAGATGCAGTAAATAATTCTTGCTTTAGAGGGTCATAAATTACTGCTTGATCGAGACGCCCCTTATGTTGGAGAGCAATCGACACAGCAAAATGTGGAAATCCATGCAGAAAGTTCGTTGTTCCGTCTAAAGGGTCTATAATCCACTGAAAGTCACTATCACCCGATGCGCCACTTTCTTCGCATAAGAAGGCATGGTCTGGATAAGAATTTTTAATTGTATTTATAATCGTAAACTCTGCTTGTGTATCTACTTCTGTGACAAAATCATTTTTACCTTTGATATCGACAGATATGTCACTTACGCGATCCATTTCACGTACAATTAGATCTCCTGCTGCCCGGGCAGCACGTATTGCGATATTAAGCATTGGATGCATGAGTGTTTTAAATCCTTAAAATATTAAAAACGTATTCTACGTTGAGTGAAAAAATGAGTGTAGTGAAAAATATGAATTCGATAATTAGTAATGTGCGCATTGTCCTGGTTGGCACGACTCATCCGGGCAATATCGGAGCGGCTGCGCGGGCGATGAAAACAATGTCACAGGATAATCTATATTTGGTCAATCCGAAAGAATTTCCATCCGCCGTGGCAACTGCCCGGGCAGCAGGCGCGGACGATATACTGGCAAAAGCAAGCTTACATGCTGATTTGAAATCAGCCATTTCAGATTGCGAACTGGTTATTACAACTAGCGCAAGGACAAGGAGTCTTCCGTGGCCGATGGTTTCTCCTCGGGAGTGTGCTGAAAAAGTGGCTGAATTAAGCGGTAGAAATGTTGCAATTGTGTTCGGAAGAGAAAACTCTGGTTTGAGTAATGACGAAATGGAATTAGGTAATTTGGTATTACAAATACCGACTAATACTGATTATAGTTCTCTGAACCTGGCGTCGGCAGTGCAGATTATATGTTATGAGTTATTCCTTAAACGTAACGTCAACGAAGGTGTAGTTAAAGAAGAGAAAGTGTCTTTTGTGAATCAGGAAAAAATAGAAATGTTTTATGAGCACCTGGAACAATGCATGATTGAGATAGGCTATCATGATGTTAACTATCCTCGACGATTGATGCATAGAATGCGGCGACTGTTTAATCGAGCACAATTAGATGAAAGTGAATGGAAAATATTGCGTGGTTTTCTGGCTAAAGTTCAAGAGAAACAAAAATAAAAAGATTGGGTTTTAGATATGGAAAATGAATTATTTGATGAAATGTATAAAGTTGAAACCCAGCACTGGTGGTTTGTTGCGAGACGAAAAATAATTGCCAGTGTCATAGATGACTTAAATCTTGGGTCAAATCCCAGGATAATGGATGCTGGCTGTGGTAACGGTGACAATCTTGAGTTTTTATCAAAATATGGTGAATTAGTCGCAATTGAAAGAGAAGATAATGCTCTAGCAAGAGCAAAATCAAGGCAAATTGGCAAGGTCGTTAAAGGTGAATTGCCAGATAACTTTCCATCAGATATAAATAAAGAAAATGATTTGATTGTACTGTTAGACGTCCTGGAACATATAGATGATGACGAAAAAAGTTTGTCGATTTTGAAAAACTGGGCAAAGAATGATGCTACTTTATTAATAACTGTTCCGGCATATCAGTTTCTTTGGACCAAGCATGATGAATTACATCATCATAAAAGAAGATATACGGCCGGGCAGTTGAAAAAAATCATAGAAAATAATGGTTGGAAAGTGAATTATATATCTTATTTTAATTCATTTTTATTTCCATTAGCGTTTTTGACCAGACTTAAAGATAAAGTATTTCCGCCATCAAAAATTGATGGTTTAAGTGTGCCGAACAGAATTATAAACCTGTTATTTGAAAAGATATTTAGTCTGGAGGCTTGTATCATTGGCCGATGTTCATTTCCTTTTGGCCTGTCAATAATTGTTGTTGCTGAGAAAGCATAAGTTTTATATGGATAATAAAGAAGCAAACAGAAAAAAAATATTGTCTATTGTAGCGCCAGCGTACAATGAGTCTGCTGGTCTGGATGAGTTTTATTCAAGACTGATAAGCGCTACAAAAGATTTAAATCTGGAACTGGAAATTATTTATGTAAATGATGGTAGTCAGGATGACACGCTTGAACTCATGAGTAAGCAGCGTAATGTTGATCCAAGAATAACAATAATAGATTTAAGTAGAAATTTTGGTAAAGAAATCGCTTTAACTGCAGGGCTGGATCATGCACTAGGCGATGCTGTTATTGTGATAGATACCGATCTGCAAGACCCGCCAGAATTAATACCAGAGTTAGTTGCAAAATGGCTTGATGGGCATGATGTTGTTAATGCGAAAAGACTTAAGAGAAAGGGGGAGAGCTGGTTTAAAAAAGTAACATCCTATGTTTATTATCGATTTTTATATCAATTAAGTGATATAAAAATTCCAAAAGACACGGGTGACTTCAGGTTGTTGAATCGTGATGCTTTAGATGCATTATTAAAATTGCGGGAAAAACATCGATACATGAAAGGTTTGTTTGCATGGGTGGGTTACTCGCAAGTAGAAGTTACCTATGAACGCGACGAACGATACGCCGGAAATACAAAATGGGGTTTTTGGGGGTTGGTAAATCTGGCATTCGAGGGATTAACCTCTTTTTCTGTTCTACCTTTAAGATTAGCTTCAATGGTTGGAGTGCTATCCGCATTTATGGCAATAGTCTTTGGTTCTCTTATTATTATAAAGAAATTTCTTTATGGTGATCCTGTCGCGGGTTATCCATCTTTGGTTGTGTTAATTACTTTTATTGGAGGCATACAGCTCCTTGCTCTAGGTGTTATTGGTGAGTATTTAGGGCGGGTATTTAATGAAACTAAAAATAGACCGCTATATATTGTAAAGGACATGCAGAAATCGCTATATCTTGCTAATCAAGAGGACAGTAAATCCTAACATGAGACGTCTTTCTTAGCTGATTTGTACACCATTTATTTTTTCGTCAGCTGTAATTTGTCCAATTACCCAAGCATCTTCACCAATATTTTTCAGATAGGATAGTGTCTTATCTGAATTATCAGCATCTATACATAATACTAAACCAACGCCACAGTTAAATGTTTTGTACATTTCGTGGGCGTCTACATTTCCTTTTTCACGTAGCCATTCAAATATAGGTGGTAATTTCCAACTCTTGGCATCTATTTGCACTGCTAAATCCTCAGGAATGACACGGGGAATATTTTCAATTAATCCACCGCCGGTTATGTGTGCAATAGCCTTGATGGGTACTTCTTTAATCAAACCAAGAATTTGTTGCACATAGATTCGGGTTGGTTCGAGCAGATGGTCTAGTAGTGTCTTTCCATCTAATGATTCAGACAAATCTTGATTGGTAACAGAAATAATTTTCCTAACCAAAGAGTAGCCGTTTGAGTGACAGCCACTCGAAGCAATAGCAATAACAGTGTCGCCCTCTGATACAGTTTGCCCCGTTATTATTTCATCTTTCTCAACTACACCGACGCAAAAGCCCGCCAAGTCGTATTCGCCAGGTTGATACATGCCCGGCATTTCTGCAGTCTCACCACCAATAAGGCTACAGCCTGCTAATCTGCAACCCTCAGCTATACCATTGATCACAGTTTCAGCAACATCAACATCAAGACTGGAACAAGCAAAGTAATCAAGGAAAAACAAAGGGTCTGCCCCCTGCACGATTAAATCGTTAACGCACATCCCGACTAGGTCAATTCCGATAGACTCATGCCGGTTATTATCAATGGCGAGTTTAATTTTAGTGCCAACACCATCGGTACCGGATACCAATACAGGGTGTGTGTAATTTAATGAGCCAAGATCAAATAATGCCCCAAAACCACCAAGTCCACCCATCACACCTTGTCGATGAGTACTCTTGACCGTTTTTGTCAGGCGTTTAACCAGTTCATTACCATGTTCTATGCTAACGCCAGCGTCTTCATAGCTCAGTTTTTTTTCTGTCGTTTTTGTCATGCGGCTATGGTATCGGTGTCGTCTCCTTCTCGCAATCCTTGACTTAAAGACAAGTCTTGCTTAGCGTGCTCAACATGAAATTTAGAATGACGATTTTCCTGTTTATATTTGCGCTGCTGGCCCAAAATGGTCATGGGATTCAGGTCTCAGGTCTTTATCAAGCGGCAGTCCCTGTTGCTGATGAAACTGTCTCGAAACGTAACCCTGCCATAAAACAGGCGCTTATTCAGGTTTTAGTTAAGCTGACTGGTGATAGAAATATCAGAGGCAGCAGTGATATTGCCCCTCTTATTGAACGCCCAGAACGATTTGTCCAACAATTTCGCTATCGACAGGTAGAGGATCAGGAAGAACAGAATGTTCAGTCTACAGAACTATTGGTTCAATTTGACGAAAATGCCTTAAATGAGGGACTTCGAAGCTACGGATTGACGATTTGGGGGCAGGAGCGACCATCGGTATTGGTTTGGCTAGCCCATGAACAAAATAAAACTCGTCGGCTAGTTAGTTTTGATGACAGTCCTGAATATTTGAATATGCTAGATGAGGGTGCGACCGCTAGAGGTCTATCATTATTGTTTCCACTGCTTGACTTAGAAGATAGCTCTCAAATCAGTGTTAGTGATGTATGGGGCGGTTTTAAAGAGCCAATCGCAAACGCATCAAATCGTTATCAAGCCGATGTTATTTTGACGGGAAAGGTCATTCAGGTATTGCCAAATCTTTGGGAGTCAAAATGGACGGCCTATATCAATGATCAGGCAGAGAGCTGGACTAGTCAGGGTGAATTAGTCGAGATAGTCTTGAAAGAAGGTGTTGATGAACTCGCAGATAGAATCGCTTCACAATACGTTAATACAGGGCCAACTGTTTCAGAAGTCCTCGAATTAATAGTAACGGATATTGATGATGTGGATGAGTACGCTCGGGCTTTGTCCTATCTGGAATCAGTGCAATCTATTAGCTCTGTTCAGGTTAAACGTGTTTCCAGAAATAATGTCGTATTTACATTGGTCAACCGAGGCGGACTAGCAGCGATTGATCAATCTATCACATTGGGCAAGACGCTTGAGCTTGTTAGTAATAATGAACAGCTAACGTATCGTTTATTGCCAAGATGAGCACACAAGTAACAGATGCCCAAAAATGGTTGATTTTAGTAATAACTATCGTTTCTGGGTATTTGTTATATTTACTATCGCCTATATTAACGCCATTCTTGATCAGCGCTTTTCTTGCTTATATCGGCGATCCAGCTGTAGACAGATTGGAAACGATAAAATTTTCACGAACTGTTTCGGTAGTCTTTGTCTTTTTCTTGATGCTGATTATAGGCGTATGTTTCTTCTTAATTGTTTTCCCATTGATTGAAGAGCAGATTAGGCGCCTGTTTATTCGAATTCCAGAGATGATTGATTGGATACAGACAGGTTTTCTACCTTGGATCTCACAACGGTTTGGACTTGATTTGAACAGCATAGATTTAAACCAATTAAAAAGATCTTTATTAGGCCAGTGGCAAACATTTGGCAGTTTTGGCACAAAGTTCTTAGCTGAGGTTTCCGCATCGGGCCAATTAATATTACTCTGGTTTAGCTATGTCTTATTGATTCCGGTAGTTACTTTTTATCTGCTGAGAGATTGGGATCATCTTGTTGCCAGGGCTAGAGAACTCATTCCTAGAAAATATGAGGTTGTTGTTACTCATCTAACGAAAAATTGTGATGCGGTTCTTGCAGAGTTTTTTAGAGGACAACTCTTGGTCATGCTTGCACAGGGTGTTTTTTATAGCCTTGGTTTGTGGGTAATAGGGCTTGAGTTTTCATTGTTAATTGGCTTGTCTGCAGGGCTAGTAAGTTTTGTTCCTTATCTTGGTTTTATCGTTGGTATTGTAATTGCCGGGGTTGCAGCGCTCATGCAGTTTCATGATGTGCTCCATATTATTTATGTTTTGATCGTTTTTGGAGCAGGGCAAATGCTCGAAGGCATGGTCTTGACGCCGCTATTAATTGGAGACCGCATTGGTCTGCATCCAGTCGCAGTGATATTTGCAGTTATGGCAGGGGCACAATTATTTGGTCTTTTCGGGATGCTCATTGCTTTACCTGTTGCCGCAATAGTTACCGTCTTGTTGAGGTATTTTCACGAGCAGTATTTGAATAGTAGCTTTTATACTCCATGACTTCAGGTTCTTCATCTGTCACACAGATACCATTTCAGTTTGGCAATAATCAGCAGCATGATCTTGCTACGTTTTTGCAAGGCGAGAATCAAACCCCACTGCAATTATTAAAATCGATAGCCAGTAGTGAAAACACACATAGTTTGTATCTTTGGGGTTTGCCGGGGACGGGGAAGACTCATCTTTTGCAAGCAGTCTCCAAACAAGCGAACGAGTTAAACTTACATGTCGCCTATATTCCACTTAAGCAACTTAATGATATTAGTGTTGAAATTCTGCATGATCTGGGTGATCTGGATATTGTTTGTATTGATGATCTCGAATGTCTTACCGGTCATCGCGAATGGCAGCAAGGGTTGACCTGGCTCTATAATGAGCTACGTGACAATGGGCATTCTTTGGTAATGAGCGCCAATGTCTCACCGACAAATATTTCCCTTGAAGTTGATGATCTGAAATCGAGGTTAAGTTGGGATCAGGTTTGCCAGATTAAACCACCCAGCGATGAGTTGAAGATTCAAATTTTAAAACAAAAAGCTAAGCTTCGATCATTTGAGCTAAGTGATGAAGTTATTGAATTTATTATCCGTCGAGTGGACCGTGATTTAGATACGTTGATGAGTATTCTCGATAAAATCGATCATGCTTCGCTAGCTGCCAAGCGAAAGATAACGATACCGTTTGTAAAAGAATTTATTAAGCCGTGATAAAGTTATTGCTAACGACTCAATGCGAACCAAGAGTCTTTTAAAACTTAGTTAGAAAGCATTGAGGTTCTATGATGCCAGACCTAAATCGAACCAATCACTCCAAAGCTACGCGCCAAAGGCGCGCCGTTGAGTTAAGGCGTTAATGTTGGCTTATTGCTGAAAGTACCTATAAGCTAATAATTAGTTTTTAATTTCAACCAAACATTCTACCTTGGCAACACAAAGTGTCTTTAACAGTTAGTCCATTATCATTTCTGGCAGCGTGCGTAGTGATATAAGATGGAGTTACTGACTTTTATCGAAAAATATCTTTAAATAGCGGTCTCATCATCATTGCGCCATCTAAACTTAGATGATCGCCATCAGCAAAATATGCTACATTGTCTGTTCCAAAATAACAGTTATAGCTGTCACACAAGAATGTATGTGGCAAAATTAAATGATCGTCAAGTTCATGCTCTAGTTTGCTAATAACATCACCAAATTTTTTATCGAAGTTGTCTCTAGGTGAGCTGAGTACAGGTTGGCTTCTCTCATCAAATATAAGCTGTCTACTTACTATAGATGCAAAATTAAAGTTTGGAATTGAAATAGGTCCGATTAAGTATACTTGTTTTCCAGACTGTTCAATGTTGCGTACCAAATTGATAATGGATTTTTTTCGTACTGAGAAACCTTTATCTTTAATTGTTGCCCCTTTATCCGTTATCAAATCATCTTCATACCAAGTAAGAGCAATAATGACGGTTTTGATATGTTCATCACTTAAAACTGCTTCAAAGTTTTTTTGTGCTGGAGAAAAGCAATCCTGAGATATATTAACTTCTGTTGTCGGCAAGCAGCCAGTTAAAGGAATAATCAGCCCACTTTTCGAATAATTATTTAAAACGCTTATGAACGCAGGTCCATACATTAGAGCATGAGAATTACCATAAAGAGCAACTTCATGTTTTTTATTTGACAAGTCCCCAACTAAACATGCAACCGACCCACCATATGAGATGAATGAAAAAGCTGAACAGCGATAGTTAGATGCTACAGAGTTTGCAATATTGTTAACGGCCTGTGAGTGTCGCGATGGAAACCCATTATTTAGTGCAGTTATTAAAATTACTATGATAAGAGACACGTAACCACCTCCAACAAATAGCAATATACTTTTTTTAGATTTTGTCTTACGAAAAGGGACTTCAATATACTTCCAGCTCAAATAAGACAGCAATAAAGTTAACAGCATACCAATTATTAATGCATATAAAGGAAGCGACTGTATGTATACGTATTTTAGATACACTAAAATTGGCCAATGCCAAAGATAAAGCGAAAAAGAAATTAATCCTAGAAAGACTATGGGTTTAAAGGTCAACATCTTTCCTGCTACTGTATTGGCAGGAACGCGGTGCCAAAGCAGCAAGCCAATACCCAAGGTCATCAACGTAGCAGATGGTAGCGTTGGTAAAGTAAAATAATAATTCACACTTATCAGCAATATACCGAATAAGGCAACTACCTCGTGACTCATTTTTGTTTCAAGGACCTTACTTGTAGTCAACGCAATAAGTGCACCAAACGCAAATTGCCATATACGAGTTGGTAGTAAAAAAAATGCTGGATTAGCGCCGCCAATAGACAATATATATATATTTAATATAAACGAACATGCCGCAAAAAAAGCGATAGCGACAAGCCGATATCGGTGTTGTTTAAATAGAGTGAATAAAGCAAATAATGCAATGGGGAAAATTAGATAGAATTGTTCTTCTACGCCAAGTGACCACATGTGTAAAAGTGGTTTAAGCTCATCATTTGTAGAAAAATAACCACCACTTCTCCAAAAATAGATATTTGCGGTAAATGATAGTGTTGAAAGTAAACTTTTTATATACCTGAGTAAATCTGGAGAACTTAAAAGTATGAGGGCAAATATTGAAGTTGGAATTAATACAATAAGAGTTGCAGGAAGTATGCGCTTGACTCTGCGAATATAAAAACCACGAAACGTGAAGCTTCCTGTATCAAGCTCATCTACCAATATACAGGTGATTAAATATCCTGAAATTACAAAGAACAGGTCAACACCCAAGTAACCAAGAGGAAAATTCGAAGGAAAAAAATGAAATATGAGTACAGGTACTATTGCTAATGCACGCAGTCCATCTATCTCTTTCCGGTAGATCATATTTTGTTATTTCTTAAAAAAATAAAGCTGCATTAATCTGTTAGAAGCATGAATAGTTTATGAGTAAAATCACTTCGATAGTGACGCTTGATTTTCGTTATGATTTCAACTTGCCGTATCAATGTAACAGATGGGTTAAACATTCTGCCGGAATTCAATATCTAATAAATATATTTATTTATTTAGCCTAACCTTTTACTAACCTTTGCAATTCGTTTTCCGACAGCAATACAAAGCGTTTTTTCATCTTCGCTAATGGGAAGGTCATTACTACTTCTGGCAAAATGAGTTGCGCCATATGGTGTGCCACCACCTTCAGTAGTAGATAAACTGGATTCAGTATAGGGGATGCCAAGCATTAACATACCGTGATGCAATAAAGGTAACATCATTGAAATCAAAGTTGTTTCTTGTCCACCGTGTAAACTTGCTGATGAGCTAAATACGGTGGCTGGTTTCCCAGAAAGGCTCCCAGAGGCCCAAATATCTGAAGTTGAGTCGATAAAATATTTCATTGCCGACGCCATATTGCCGAACCGGGTTGGGCTGCCTAGTGCAAGACCATCACAATTAATTAGGTCCTCATGTGATGCATAGGGTGGGCCTGACTCAGGAATCTCTGACTCAATACTTTCAGGGGTAGCAGACACTGCGGGTACAGTTCGTATAATTGCTTCGCAGTCAGCAACCGATTCTATTCCGTGAGCAATATGACGCGCCATCTCAGCGACACTGCCGCTGCGGCTATAGTAGAGAACTAAGATTTGTGTCATATCTAAAGAATATCGAGAACTGATTCAGGCGGTCTGCCTATTGCGGCTTTTCCATTGGCGACTACGATGGGGCGTTCAATCAGGATTGGGTTCTCTGCCATGGCATCCAATAATACTTTAGTGTCGTTGGATTTGTTACCGAGATTAAGCTCTTTATATACCGATTCGCCTTTTCTCATTAAATCAGCAGCGGCGATGTCCAACTTGTTAAGAATATCCGCTAGAGTTTGTTGGTCTGGCGGTGTTTTTAGATATTCAATAATCTCTAGATCAACACCCTTCTCTTCAAGCAGTGCAAGTGTTTGTCTGGATTTGGAACAACGCGGATTATGATAGATTGTTGCTTTCATGATGGCTCCATTACTGTATATTCAATTTCAGGACTAATATATGACAATGATACGCTGGAATGAATCAAATCGTGATAACTAAAATAAACCAATATGACAAATTCGACGGGTGCAATGCCGGAAAACGTTGTTAATTATATTAAATCTGGCGTGATAACGGTGTTTTATTTTTGCCGGTTTTTTCTGCGGCATTTCTATAATTTACGTGGGATGCAGACAGCTTCCTCGCTTGCCTATACGACGCTACTTTCAATTGTGCCGTTAGTCACTGTCATGTTTGGTTTGTTTGGGAAAATTTCTGTATTGCAGGAATTTTCCGAAGCCATACAAGATTTTGTATTTAGCAATTTTGTGCCTGAATTTGGTATGGCGATACAGGGCTATATTGGCGAATTCTCAACTAAGGCATCACAACTCACAATAAGTGGCATCATGGTACTGGTGCTTATTGCCATAATGCTGATGGCGACAATTGATAATGCCTTCAACAGGATCTGGTTTGTAAAAAACAAACGTAGTCCTGTTGCACGATTACTAGTGTATTGGGCAGTTCTAACCATGGGGCCAGTTTTAATCGGTGTTGGTTTGGCTTCTACATCATATTTACTCTCGCTGCCTGTTGTTATCGATGTTGATACCTCTCTGGATCTAAAGTCGCGCCTACTCAGTTGGTTGCCATTCTTGACGACATCAACAGCGTTTACTTTATTGTATGTTTTGGTTCCCAATTGTTATGTATCAAAGAAACATGCTGTGTTAGGTGGTCTTATCTGCGCTGTTTTATTTGAACTTGCCAAGTATGGGTTTGGAATTTACGTTAAGGAAATGCCGAGCTATGAAAACATATACGGTGCGATTGCAATTGTGCCGCTTTTCTTAATATGGATTTATGTCTCCTGGATTATTGTGTTATTTGGAGCGCATATCACGTTCTGCCTGTCTTCATTTCGACTGCAAGATGAGATCGAAAATCGGAGCAAAGGAGGGTGGACCTTTGTTGATGTTTTACGTGTGCTTGAATATTTATACCAGGCGCAAAAAGAAGGCCGTGCTTTATCAATATCGCAATTAAGAACGGGGTTAGTTTTGCTGCCACATTATCAAATTAATGATTTGCTTGAACTCTTGCAAAGACAGAAATGGGTTAATGAAAGCAAAGGAAGCTGGTTATTATCTAAAGATTTAAAAGAAACCTGTTTATATGATTTGCATAAAATATTACCCGTACGCTTACCTGTTACAGGGAGTGAATTAAAAAACGATCAATTATCTAACAATTTGAAATCACAACTTTGCGATTATCATAAACAAGTTGAAGGAAATCTGTCTGTTTCAATTGCGGAGTTTTTAAAAGGCATTGATGTATCAGATATTCCAGACATCGAAACTCAAATATAAATTCGGGGACATCATTTCTTTGTATATTTAAAAACCTCATAAGAGAGATTGGACTCATTAAGATCATCTGCGACTATCAGCTCTCTTTCGCCTTCATTTTTTATTTCCATTTCTCTATTGGCCATATAGAGGCCTTTTTCAGCAATTATCGATCGCTGCTTAGAATTATTATCCATAATGAAAGCCGGTCTTAATTCCCTGTCTGCTTTACTACCAGTAAGCGCACATAGCGCAATTGGTTTTGCTGCCTCTGAAATTATTTGTAAACCAACTTTATGTATTCCCTTGCTTACCATTAACCAGCGGACTACACCAATACTCCAATGACTTTCTTCTGTGCCTTTATTGATACCAACGAGATCACCAACACGAATTGTTTTTTTAGGTTTGTCGTCTCTGATAATGGCATAGCCACCGGAGCCTTGATCAACAACGCGCCAGCTTTCAGGAATATAATTAATCTGTGAAGGTGTCTCAGTTAGATTTTCTGATACATCTATTTCGTCATTTTCATCAGAAGCAATATTGCTTGTGAATGCATTGCCATTATTCAGGCAGTAATAAATCGCACTGACACCAGTAACAATATTCAGGTGTCCAGATTTTACTTTCCGTGGGAAATAACGCTTTGGTGGTAATCCCCAAGCCTTGAGCATGTGCGACAGCAAAGACTTTGCATAAAATGGAGATAATACGATGGATTTATCTATTTGTTGTCCCATCTGAAGTAAATCGATCTGTTTCTGAATCAGGTTTTCAAGAGGAGTCGAATCGAGCAATCGATTACTTTCGTTTGAGTTGTCCGGGTTAAATTTTGCTAACGGCATAGGTTTGTCGTCTGTTTTTAAATCGATCACAAAATGTCCGTTGGTATTAGACACAAATCGCATAGGATTTATCTGCGTATAGTCTGCCCAAGTATCAAGTTGATCATAGATCTCCCAAATTGCACCAAACGGTAAATGATGGGGATCTACCAGTGACGCCATTATGATTTTTTTATAGGTATGATCTATGGAGGTGTTAACATTTTTATTGTTGGCGCCCGGTATTGAATAGGTTTTTTTATGGCAACCGATAGACTCAGCAAAGTCATAAATAAAATTGAGTTGCTGCCAGACATTTTTGGGAACTGGAGCATATTCCAGAAAACTGAAAACCAGAGCATGCGATAAATAATTCATCGACATCAGCATAGCTTCAACAGGAGGTTTTGATTGTTTCCAGAGTGTTTTTTTATTTAAAGCGGTATCAAAAGCTATTTTACAAGTGTAACTTAATGTAACTGCAATCTTTTTCATTCGAGAGACTTGGCTTTGCATAGCATCTATCGTTTGTAATGTATGTTGCGCCCCTGCTTTAATTTGCGACTCGACATAATATTGATAAGGGCGGTTATACAATTCAACTAACTCAATGCGAGTAGCAGATTTAATCGTTGCCTTATTTGTTGCAACTAATGCTTCATAAAGTAATGTGCTGGTTTTGTTGAAGTCTATATAGGGTAGTGAATCAAGCCATTCTTCAATGTAAAGTGGGCGAGTTTCAATCTCATTTCCATTTGAGGTTTTTCTTGTTGGTAATTGACTCATAATTTTAATTCTTCTTTATTATTAAATTATTATAGTTGTCTTTCATCATTAGGCTTTTATTAACATTTCCATGTGCTAACTCAGCTGGTTTTTTAAACTTATAGTACTATCAGCAAGATTCGATCCAGAATATCGAGGATTAACAAAGAGTTAATGTGATGAAGTAGGCAGAACGGATATATTTAATGAGGTTACTTTTTATCTAATTCTTGGTGGACAATCAATAAATAACACTTATTATCAATGAGATACGATTATATTTCCTTGTTCTAATTATGAACTATGAATATTTGGATAAGTTTAAGTCGCAAACATTGTCTCAATATTGAGACAATGTTAAAAATATTGTAAGTAATTGAATAATATGAAAAATACTATGAATTATTTTGTTAGCGGCAGGGTTCAAGGAGTCTGTTTTCGGATGGCAACCTGTCAACAAGCTAATTTATTGGGTCTTACAGGATGGGTTCGAAACCTGGAAGATGGCCGGGTTGAGGTTTTAGCCTGTGGTGAAGCGCCATTATTAGAAGAACTCCGTAAATGGCTGACCCATGGCCCTAGTATGGCAAAGGTATTAAACCTGGAGTGCGTTAAAGTGGACTATCAGGAGTATCCTGATTTTTCGATTCGTTAGCGTTTATTTACTTATTTATTGAATGAGTTTTTCCGTGATGAATTGCGAGGCTGTATCTAAAGCTATATTTTGATTGTCCGTATCAGTTCGTGCTTTATATTCGATCTCACCCGCATCAAGGCCCTTTTCGCTAAAGACAAACCGATGTGGGATGCCTATCAATTCCATATCCGCAAACATAACACCGGGACGTTCACGGCGGTCATCAAGAATTACATCAATGCCTGCTGTAAGTAATTCTTCATAAAAAGACATCACCGCTTCTCGCAATCGTTGTGACTTATGCATATTAATCGGGATCAACGCTAACTGAAAAGGCGCGATTGCAGCAGGCCAGGTAATCCCCTTGTCATCATGGTTTTGTTCTATTGCCGACGCAACGACACGCGACACGCCGAGACCATAACAACCCATAGTTAATGTCACTGCCTTGCCTTGTTCGTCAAGGCAACTCGCTTTCATACTGGCGCTGTACTTTGTGCCGAGTTGAAAAATGTGACCGACTTCTACGCCTCGGGCAAAATTCAGTTTCCCGGAGCCATCAGCCGCCATGTCTCCTTCGCAGACATTACGAATATCAACGCTAGCAGGCAGTGGTACGTCACGTTCCCAGTTAACACCGGTTAAATGCTTTGCATCAGTATTAGCACCACAGATAAAATCACTCAGGTTTCCGGCACTATGATCAATATAAAGAGGTATTGATAACCCCACAGGGCCAATCGATCCAACTTCACAGCCAATGCTAGATTTAATTTCTGCGTTATCAGCAAATGTAAGCGGGCTCAAAACACCGGCTAATTTTTCTGCTTTTATAGTATTTAATTCATGATCTCCTCTCAATACTAGGGCGATTAAACCATCATCTTCAGATTTAACGATCAATGTTTTCAAGCATTGTTTAGCTGAAATATTGAAAAATGAACTGATCTCATCAATAGAGTGTTGTCCCGGCGTATCAACCGTTTTCATGGTTTGGCTGGGTTCAGGTCTTGATTCCTGAGGAATGATTGCCTCGGCTTTTTCCAGATTAGCGGCATAGTCACTATTCTCGGAAAATACAATCTGGTCTTCGCCAGAATCTGCCAGGACATGAAATTCATGTGACTTACTACCGCCTATATTGCCCGAATCAGCAATCACCGCTCTAAATTTTAGACCTAAGCGTGTAAATATTTTCGAATAGGTCGCGTGCATTTGCTCATAGGTTTCTTGTAGTGACTCATCATTAAGATGAAATGAATAAGCGTCTTTCATCAAGAATTCTCTAGCTCGCATGATCCCAAATCGAGGTCGTATTTCATCTCTAAACTTGGTTTGAATCTGATAGAGGTTAATAGGGAGTTGTTTATAACTGCGGATTTCACGACGTACTAAATCAGTGATGATCTCCTCATGCGTGGGACCGAAGCAAAATTCACGTTCATGGCGGTCAGCGATGCGAAGTAATTCAGGACCATATTGCTCCCAGCGACCAGACTCCTGCCATAATTCGGCTGGCTGAATGGCTGACATCTGTATCTCTTGCCCACCGGCTCGATTCATTTCATCACGAACAATCGCCTCCACCTTTCGCAAAACGCGTAATCCGAGGGGTAGCCATGTATAGATACCTGCGGCTAATTGTCGAATCATGCCGGCACGTAACATCAATTGATGGCTGACAATCTCTGCATCTGCAGGGGCTTCACGTAAGGTGGCGGTTAATAATTGTGATGTTTTCATAGGCGGGTATATACTTTAAAAATAATAATTTTGAGATTTTGTGTAATTCTAAACATTCTTGTTGTTGATCTGATGCATTTTATCAGGCACGGCACTATAAACGGAATTAATCTGTAGGGTAAGTGGCTAAGAATGGATTCCATTTTTAGCGATGTTTTCTGGCTGATCTGGTTTGTTTTTGCTTATTCTTCTCAATATGTCAGACATCACTTGACCTGACCCCGGAATCTCAGTAACTTCCCGCAGTTTCGATGCAATGAATATACAGGTAATTGGTAAAGCTAGTGGCTAAAAAGAAGGAAATACTCCGCGGCGCAGAAATTTTCTGTCGTGCGCTTAAAGATGAAGGTATCAAGCATTTGTTTGGGTATCCAGGCGGTGCTGTGCTCCATATATACGATGAGCTTTATAAGCAAGATGCGGTAGAACATATTCTGGTGCGCCATGAACAAGGTGCGACCCATGCTGCTGATGGCTACGCTCGTGCAACGGGGAAACCCGGAGTCGTCCTGGTGACCTCGGGACCAGGTGCTACCAATGCAGTTACCGGTATTGCCACTGCCTTTATGGATTCAATTCCGTTGGTTGTATTTACCGGTCAGGTTTCAACCCACATGATAGGTAACGATGCCTTTCAGGAAGTCGATTGTATTGGCATCACGCGCCCCTGCGTAAAACACAACTTTTTAGTTAAAGATGTTAAGGATCTGGCCGAGACCATAAAAAAAGCTTTTTATGTCGCTACTAGCGGTCGTCCTGGCCCGGTTGTTGTCGATATCCCTAAAGATGTTACCGCGGATTCGTGTGAATATGATTACCCGAAAAACATTGACCTGCGCTCCTATCGACCCGTTGTCAAAGGACATCCCGGACAGATAAAAAAGGCAGCAAAATTAATTCTGTCTGCTAAGAAGCCAATGATCTATTCAGGTGGTGGTGTGATACTCAGTGAAGCAAGCAAAGAGCTCACAGAGTTTTCTCGACTGTTGGGTTATCCCATTACGAATACCTTGATGGGGCTAGGTGCATTCCCCGCGACGGATAAGCAGTTTGTTGGCATGCTCGGCATGCACGGAACTTATGAAGCGAATATGGGCATGCACCACTGTGATGTACTCATCGCGATAGGCGCCAGATTTGATGACCGAGTAACGGGTGATTTAGAAAAATTTTGTCCGTACGCAAAGATAATTCAAATAGATGTAGATCCATCGTCCATTGCCAAAAATGTTCCTGTTGATGTGCCTATTGTTGGTGATGTTAAACATGTCCTGACTGATTTAATCAGCATTCTTAAAACCGAAAAAGACAAACCTGATGCCAAGGCTCTTAAAGAGTGGTGGAAACAGATGCATGATTGGAAAGCTCTCGATTGCTTGAAGTTCGACCGTACAACTGATGTCATAAAGCCTCAGTACGTCGTTGAGAAGCTGTGGGAGCTGACTAAAGGTGATGCTTACGTTACATCCGATGTTGGGCAGCATCAGATGTGGGCAGCACAATTTTATCCGTTTGATAAACCAAATCGCTGGATAAATTCAGGAGGCTTGGGCACCATGGGGTTTGGTTTACCGGCGGCTATGGGTGTTAAATTAGCGTTTCCGGATGAAACTGTTGCGTGTATCTCTGGTGAAGCAAGTTTGGTGATGTGTATTCAAGAACTATCAACCTGTTTGCAATACAACACACCAATAAAAATCTTAAGCCTAAATAACCGGTATATGGGAATGGTTCGGCAATGGCAGGAGTTCTTTTATTCCAGCCGCTATTCACATTCCTATATGGAAGCCTTACCAGACTTTGTCAAAATGGCTGAGAGTTATGGTCACGTTGGTATGCGTATTGAAAAGAGTAGCGATGTTGAAGGTGCGATTAAAGAAGCACTGGCGCTGAAGGATCGTACCGTGTTGATGGATTTTGTAACGGATCAAACAGAGAATGTTTATCCCATGATAGCCGCAGGAAAGGGCCATCATGAAATGCATTTATCGTCAGACACAGACAGGGAGTTGGCATAAGTATGCGCCATATACTTTCATTACTGATGGAAAATGAGGCCGGTGCTTTATCGCGGGTTTCCGGGTTGTTTTCAGCTCGAGCATATAATATTGAGTCTTTGACTGTTGCTCCGACAGAGGATCCAACTGTCTCACGAATGACAGTAGTTACATCTGGATCAGAACAAATCATTGAGCAAATTGGTAAACAGCTTAATAAGCTAGTTGATGTTATTAAGGTGGTCGACCTTAATGAGTATCGACATATTGAACGCGAACTAATGTTGATCAAACTAACTGCGCAGAAGGAATTCCGTGATGAAGCAAAGCGCATGGTTGAAATTTTTCGTGGTCGAATTATTGATGTTACCGAGAATACTTACACCATCGAAATGACAGGTACAGGTGAAAAACTTGATGCCTTTATAGAAGCATTGGATGACAGCATGATCCTCGAAGTTGTTCGTTCAGGTGTTTCTGGAATATCACGTGGCGATAAAGCTATTCAATCCTAGAATTTTTTAACACATTTATTTTTTACGAGAGCAAGTATATGAATATTTATTACGATAAAGACGCAGACCTATCTATAATTCAGGGTAAACAAGTTGCCATTATTGGCTATGGTTCCCAAGGGCATGCACATGCAAACAATCTGAAGGATTCAGGCGCGAATGTTTGTGTCGGTTTGCGAGCAGGTTCATCATCTGAAGCCAAGGCTAAAGCAGCGGGACTGGATGTGAAATCAATTGCCGATGCGGTTGCCAGTTCTGATGTCGTGATGATACTTGCTCCTGATGAGCATCAAGCAGAACTATATAGAAACGAGATTGAACCTAATATTAAGCAAGGTGCAGCATTGGCATTTGCACATGGGTTTAACGTTCATTTCCAACAAATTATTCCGCGCCCTGATCTTGATGTCATTATGATTGCGCCAAAGGGCCCCGGACATTTAGTCCGTGCCACCTACACCGGCGGTGGTGGTGTGCCGTCATTGATTGCAATCTTTCAGGATGCTTCAGGTCAGGCAAAAGAACTTTCCTTATCATATGCTTCAGCAAATGGTGGTGGTCGTGCTGGAATCATTGAAACCACATTCAAGGAAGAAACTGAAACTGATTTATTTGGTGAACAGGCCGTTCTTTGTGGTGGTATCACGGCATTAATTCAGGCTGGTTTTGAAACGTTGGTTGAAGCAGGTTATGCACCGGAAATGGCTTACTTCGAATGTTTACACGAGACCAAGTTGATCGTTGATCTTATCTACGAAGGCGGCATAGCTAACATGCGTTATTCAATTTCAAATACCGCTGAATATGGTGACTTTACTCGTGGACCACGTGTCATTACTGATGAAACCAAACGTGAGATGAAAAAGATTCTTACCGAAATTCAACATGGCGAGTTTGCCAAAGAGTTTATTCTGGAAAACCAAAGTGGTGCAGCAACATTAAAAGCCAAGCGCAGAATTAGCCGTGAACACGGGATTGAAGTTGTTGGTGAGAAGTTGCGTTCAATGATGCCATGGATTAAAGCAAACCAGTTGGTTGATCACGATAAAAACTAATCAAGCTTCATCAAAGGCTTAGTTTGTTCTTGGGAAATGACGCGTTTCATTATTTAATGAGCCGCTATGCCCAGTAATCGATACCCATTAATCGCACGTGAAGCCTGGGCAATATTGTTCATATTGCTTGGGCTGACTGTTCTTGCGCAGTTTTTGTTTGGTCCTGCGGCCTTCATTATTTCACTCGCAATATTATCTGTAGCGGTTTATCTATTTCGTGATCCAAATCGTATTATTCCTTCGCAACCTTTAGCTATAGTCAGTCCTGTACATGGCATTGTTACCTTGATTGAAGAAGAAGCTGAAGAGATACGGATGCATAATAAGACTATCCGCGTACAAATTACGATGCGTTCCCATGATGTTTATTCTTTTCGTAGTCCGATAGAAGGAAAGGTCATGGATCAATGGAGTTCCTCTCCGGATAAGAATGAGTCAAGACGACATTTTGATTTTTATATCAGATCGGATGAAGGCGACGATGTTGTTACCGCCATTAGGTTAAGAGATATTGTTCGTCGGTTTCATATGTACTTGCATTCAGGAGAGCGTGTGGGGCAGGGACAACGCTGTGGTTATTTTTATTTTGGTGGTGTCATTGATGTCTTTATTCCGCTTCAATCTAAAGTACAGGTAGAAGTGGGTCAATATGTTCAATCGGGCAGTACAGTCCTCGCTCAAATCATACATTCCGAGGTTGCGAGTGTTATACAGAATGATAATCCTTAAAGAAGGTCGAGAGTTAAGCATCCCTTTCTTTCAGTAAGTACGTTTCGCAGGTACACTTCATAAAGGTCTACCAATATCACATATGAGATTAGGACAACGTGACGAAACATAGACGTGGAATTTATTTACTACCCAACCTGTTCACGACAGGAGCGCTGTTTGCCGGGTTTTATTCCATTGTCGCTGCTATAAATGCTCAATTTGAGTCGGCGGCAATTGCGATTTTTGTTGCTATGGTGTTGGACGGTATGGATGGTCGTATTGCTCGCTTGACCAATACTGCCAGTGAGTTCGGCATGGAATACGATAGCTTGTCTGACATGGTTTCGTTTGGTCTGGCACCTGCCTTGATCATGTATCAATGGGCTTTGTCAGATATAGGCAAGTTAGGTTGGTTGGCGTCCTTTGTTTACACCGCATCAGCAGCGCTAAGACTTGCTCGTTTTAATACACAAGCCGATAGTATCGATAAGCGTTTTTTTCAGGGTCTACCCAGTCCTGCTGCTGCTGCCGTTTTGGCAGGGATGATCTGGTTTGGCACCGACTTCGGTTTAAATGACGGTTCCAGCGTCATCGTATTTTGTTTACCGATTACGATTCTTGCCGGTATTCTCATGGTCAGTAATATTCGGTATCACAGTTTCAAACAAGTGGATCTTAAGGGTAAAGTCCCCTTCATGGCAGTATTTGTTATTGTAGCGGCCTTTGTCCTGGTTGCGGTGGAACCACCACTGGTGCTTTGTGTGATAACTCTCCTGTATGCGATATCTGGTCCCGTCTTAACGTTGTTTTTATTGCGCAAACATCGTGAGTCGAGAAAGATAAACGAAGAAGATGCCGGAAATACTTGAATTTACAATTAATAGCGTTATATTCCATTGATGTTCTTAAATTTTCAAACAAATAGTGTCACACACACTAACTGTGTATCTGCACAGTCTGCACTACTACGCCTGTCACTACTCCTGCCCTGAGGGGCACATAATCGTTTTCTAAAATCAGTTGTCTAATTGCGTTTATAAAAGCGCAGGTTTCCTAATTGAATTGCACTGTCTATCAACTTAGACTGGGCACAAGTTTTGGAGTAGAGAGTAATGAAGGACAAATTAATCATTTTTGACACAACTTTGCGTGATGGAGAGCAAAGCCCCGGCGCCTCTATGACGAAGGATGAAAAACTTCGCATTGCCAAGGCATTGGAAAAGATGCGTGTCGATATTATAGAAGCAGGTTTCCCAATCGCCAGCCCTGGTGATTTTGAATCAGTTAAGGCTGTAGCAGAATTAGTTACAGAGAGTACCGTATGCGGATTGGCCAGAGCACTGGATAAGGACATTGATCGTGCAGCTGAGGCATTAAAGCCGGCAAAATCATCACGTATACATACCTTTCTTGCAACATCGCCGATACACATGCGTGAAAAATTACGTATGGAACCGGATCAGGTCGTTGAGCAGGCCGTACATGCAGTAAAGCGCGCGAGAAACTATACGGACAATGTCGAGTTTTCACCGGAAGACGCTGGTCGTTCAGACTTTGAATTCTTATGTCGGGTGATCGAAGCAACGATTGATGCCGGTGCCACGACGATCAATATTCCCGACACGGTGGGTTATAACTTACCGCAGTTCTTTGGTGAGTTGATCGGTAATTTAATTGAGAATATACCCAACTCAGACAAGGCTGTTTTTTCTGTACATTGTCATAATGATCTTGGCTTGGCGGTAGGCAATTCATTGGCAGCCGTTTTAAATGGTGCTCGTCAGGTTGAATGTACCATTAATGGTTTAGGTGAACGTGCAGGTAATGCGGCGCTTGAAGAAGTCGTGATGACCGTGCGTACACGTCGGGATATCTTTAGTTGCGATACGGAGCTTGATACGACACAGATTATGCATTGCTCACGTCTTGTCTCAACGATCACAGGTTTTCCTGTACAACCAAATAAAGCCATAGTCGGTGCCAATGCGTTCGCCCATGAATCTGGTATACACCAAGACGGTGTTTTAAAGAGTCGAGAAACCTATGAAATCATGCGTGCGGAAGATGTTGGTTGGAATGCCAACCGCATGGTATTGGGTAAACATTCAGGTCGTAACGCCTTTCGTTCACGTCTAGAAGAATTAGGCATTAAGTTTGAAAAAGAAGAAGACTTAAATGCCGCGTTTGCGAGGTTTAAAGATTTAGCTGATAAAAAGCATGAAATCTTCGATGATGATTTACAAGCCTTAGTCAGTGACACGCTTCAGGATGGTGCTGATGAATGGATTAAATTAGTATCTATTAAGGCAAGTATCGAGACAGGCGAAAAACCAAAAGCAGAAATTACTCTTTCTGTTGATGGTGTAGAGAAGCGAGCCTCTGCCGAAGGCGGCGGTCCAGTCGATGCCACTTTCAAGGCAATTGAAAGCATCATAGAAAGCGGTTGTGATCTACAACTCTATTCAGTGAATAACATCACTACCGGTACAGATTCACAAGGTGAAGTAACGGTGCGTATTGATAAGAAAGGTCGGATCGTCAATGGTCTTGGTTCGGACACGGATATCGTCACGGCTTCGGCGAAGGCGTACATCAGTGCATTAAACAAAGTGTTTAGTGAAAGCAAACGCGCTCATCCGCAGGTCTAGTATGCAATCTTATCAACGACAGTATCTAAAGGAGATGGGGATTGATGTCTGGTTAGATAAAAATACTCCCGTCGCCACAAATGAGACTGTTGTTGAAGTACAGGTTGCTGAAAAGAGTATTGCAACAGAAGTGAAAGCAACACCTTCAGTATTGCCTGAAGCGCTAAATAATCTGGCAAAACAGGTAGCAGCGTGTCAGCAATGTGTGTTGCAAAAATCACGTACACAAACGGTGTTCGGCGTCGGTAACCCAGATGCAGACTGGTTGGTTATTGGAGAAGCGCCAGGTGCAGATGAAGATCGACAAGGAGAACCCTTTGTTGGTCGTGCAGGAAAATTATTAAACTCCATGTTGCTTGCAATGGGGTTGCGTAGAGAACAAGTCTTTATTGCAAATATATTGAAGTGCAGGCCGCCAAACAATCGTGACCCACAAGCGGAAGAAGTGCAGGCATGTGAAACTTATTTACGACAACAAATCGATTTAATAAAGCCAAAAATCATTTTAGCTGTAGGACGTATTGCCGCTCAAAATCTGTTAAAACTTGAAACGCCAATTGGCAAGATGCGTGGTAATAGTTATCAATACCCAGACAGCGAGCTACCCGTAATTGTGACCTACCATCCGGCCTATCTGTTACGTTCTCCGCGTGAAAAACGAAAAGTATGGGAAGATCTGAAGTTCGCCATGCGAACCTATAAGGCTATTACATGAGTGCCGTAATTAAAGAAGCCCAGATGGATATTCGGCCGATGCGCGAAGATGATCTCGATTTTGTCATGGAGATTGAAAAACTGGCGTATGATTATCCATGGACTAAAACGATCTTTAATGATTGTTTACAGGTAGGATATTGTTGTTGGGTTATTGAACGCGGTGATACCTTAGTTGGTTATGGTGTTATGTCTGTTGCTGTTGGTGAATCACATCTTTTAAACTTATGTGTCCATCCAGATTATCAATCTATCGGTTTAGGAAGAATGTTGCTGTCTCATCTATTGGAAATAGCCGTTGAACGTTATGCAAATATGACTTTTCTAGAAGTTAGACCTTCAAATTTTTCAGCGATCAAGCTTTACCTGGAAAATGGTTTTGATGAAATTGGCGTACGCAGAAACTACTATCCAGCGAAGATGGGACAACGTGAAGATGCCTTAATATTGGCGAGAACGGTCGTGCGAGGCGATGAATTTAGTGAATAGAAAAGTATTATGAGTGATAAACAAAATAAAGTACCGGACTTCCAGACAATGGAATCCTTTGTCGGTAATACACCGCTGATTAAACTGCAACGCTTACCTGGAAATACAAGCAATGTGATTCTGGGTAAGATGGAAGGTAATAATCCGGCAGGTTCTGTAAAAGACCGTCCAGCCCTAAGCATGATCAAACATGCAGAAGAACGCGGAGAGATTCATCCCGGCGATACGTTAATAGAAGCGACTAGTGGGAATACCGGAATTGCATTGGCGATGGCAGCAGCAATACGTGGCTATCGCATGATATTAATCATGCCAGACAATATGAGTGTTGAGCGCCGCGCAGTTATGAAGGCCTTTGGTGCCGAGATAGTATTAACCCCGGCCGAAGGTAGTATGGAACAAGCCATAGATGTCTCGCGTGAAATGGAAGCAGAAGGCAAAGGAAGAATACTCGATCAGTTTGCTAACCCTGATAATCCACGGTCACATTACGAAGGCACCGGGCCGGAAATATGGCGCGATACCAATGGTACGATAACGCACTTTGTTAGTTCCATGGGTACCACCGGCACTATCATGGGTACCTCGCGCTATTTAAAAGAACAGAACGCAGACATACAAATAATAGGCGTACAACCTAAAGAAGGTTCAAAGATCCCAGGCATCCGCCGTTGGCCAGAACAATACTTGCCCAAGATCTACGAACCACCGCGCGTCGATCGCATTATCGATATTGGTCAAGACCTGGCAGAAGAGACAACCCGTGAACTCGGTTCGAAAGAAGGTATCTTTGCAGGGATCTCAGCTGGTGGTGCTATGGCGGCCGCATTGCAGTTATCAGAAGAAGTGGAGAATGCAGTGATTGTTTCTGTTGTATGTGACCGAGGTGATCGTTATCTCTCGACTAATATTTTTCCATCTTAATTAAGACATAATGAATACACTCGTTTTTGACATTGAAACCGTACCGGACATTGAGTCTGGTAAGAAGCTGTATAACCTTGAAGGACTTAAAGCGGAAGATGCGGCTGAGCTAATGTTTAGCCATCGTCGTCAGGAGACAGATGGTAAGTCTGATTTTCTACGGCATTATTTGCATAAGGTCGTTGCCATTTCGTTGGTATTAAAAACCAAGGATAAACTCAGTGTTTGGTCTCTGGGTGATGCCGATGCCGATGAGAAAGAAATAATTCAGCGATTTTTTGAAGGTATAGATCGTTATACACCAACGATTGTTTCCTGGAATGGCAGTGGTTTTGATCTGCCGGTCTTACATTATCGTTCACTGCTACATGGTGTTGTTGCACAGCGTTATTGGGAAAATGGTGAAGATGATCAAAGTTTCAAATGGAATAACTATCTGTCGCGTTTCCATAGTCGTCATACTGATCTGATGGATGTTATTGCGGGTTATATGCCGGGGACGAAAGCGCCACTTGACCAAATCGCAACCTTATTGGGCTTCCCCGGAAAGATGGGTATGAGCGGTGATAAGGTTTGGGATTGTTATGTTAATGGCGGTATAGAAGAAATCCGAAATTATTGTGAGACAGATGTGTTGAATACCTATCTGGTTTATTTACGTTATGAATTGATACGTGGACGCTTAACTGAAAACGCTTATGAAAATGAATGTCAGCAAGTACGTGACATGTTGAACAATGAATCCAAACCACATCTAAAAGAATTTCTCGAAGCCTGGCAGGGCTAATCCCTAATAAGTATTTTCAACACTCATGAGTAAACGCCGTCGTAATAAAATCCCGGAAGGGCTTTTCAAAGCAGATATTGAATCTTTATCGCATGAAGGTCGCGGTGTTGCCCACATTGAAGGCAAGACTGTCTTTATCGAGAATGCGCTCCCGGGTGAACAAGTAGAGTTCAAGTATGTCAGTAAACGCGCTAAGTTTGATCAGGGTGTTGCTGAAAAAATCATCACCGCAAATGAGCAACGCATAGAACCTGAATGCCAATACTTTGGTTATTGCGGCGGCTGTAGTCTGCAACACATGACGCCGGATGCACAATTGGCACACAAACAAAGTGTCTTGTTGGAACAACTAACTCATATCGGTAACGTCGAACCTGAATTAGTGTTGCCACCATTAGAAGGTCCCAGTTTTGGCTATCGTCATAAAGCACGACTTGCAGCCAAACATGTTGTTAAAAAAGAAAAAGTACTGGTCGGTTTTAGAGAGAAGCGCAGTCCTTTTGTGGCAGATATAACAGAATGCAAAGTATTGCATCCAGATGTAGGTCTGAAATTTACGGCCTTGCAACAATTGATTGAAAGTTTAAGTATTTATAATCAGATACCTCAGATAGAGGTTGCGGTGAGTGATAATGGTACTGCCTTGGTGTTAAGGCATCTGGCCGACTTTAGCGATGAAGATATTGCTAAGCTAAATACCTTCGAAGATGAACATCAATTAAAACTGTATCTACAACCCGGCGGTTATGACAGCGTAGAACGCTTAAATAAAAGTGATACAGATGAGTTATTTTATAAGCTTGATGACCATGATATTACCATTTATTTCAAGCCAGTTGATTTCACACAGATCAATGTTGAAATAAATAAAAAGATGCTGAATCTGGCAATAGAACTGCTTGAGCCAAACAAGGATGAAAATATTCTCGACCTATTCTGCGGTGTCGGCAATTTCACTTTGCCTCTCGCAAGGAAGGCAAAGTCTGTCGTTGGTATAGAAGGTGATAAAGGTTTGGTGGAACGGGCAAAAAACAATGCGATCAAAAATAATATTGAAAATGTTGAATTCTATGCAGCCAACCTTGCTGAACTGGATAAATCTAATGAATTCATGAAAGGTAGCTACGACAAGATTTTACTAGACCCCGCACGTACCGGTGCAAAAGAGATCATTGAGGCACTTGATACCAAAAATGTAAAACGCATCGTCTATGTCTCTTGTAATCCGGCCACTTTCGCAAGGGACGCAGGTATTCTGGTTAATGATAAAGGATTTAAACTCACCAAAGCAGGCGTCATGGATATGTTCCCTCACACTACCCACGTAGAATCAATAGGATTGTTTTGTATCGATTAAAATATGATACATAATAATTTTAAATTAACATTAATTTGGTTTTTTGGTAGCTGCATCGGATTTTATTTTGCATCTATGCACCTAGAGGCAGCAATATCTGGTGATTCAATTGCTCCTTTTGGTCCAGATTCCTTTTATCACGCAAAAAGAATATTAAACCTTCTTGAGACAGGCGAGCTAATTCAATTTGATCCATTAGTAAATTCGCCACATGGTGCTTATGTTCCATGGCCGTGGGCATATGACTCATTAATAGCGATAATAACTTATGTAGCCAGCATTGTTTTTCTAAATACTTCATTCTTGGAAATCATAGTCAGACTTCCACCATTTATAATATTCTTAAATGGGGCTTTAGTTGTCGTATTGTGTAAGGTTTTACGTCTGCCACCAATATTCGCACTAATGGCAATGTTATGCTTTTCTTTATCTCCACTTACTCAGGATCTACATTTCATCGGTCGCATTGACCATCATATGATTGAGTTTTCCTTTGTTATCGGCTCATTGATATTAGGAGTACTTTATTTTAACAATAATTATTCTAAAAAAACGGCAATTGCCTATGGAGTATTATTAGGGTTAGCTCCAGCTTTTCATAACGGTCTTTTTATTTTGCAACTTCCCCTGCTGTTGACGCTTTTTCTCTTATGGGTGTTAAGAATAAAGTTGAATGGATCATTGATTCATTTTTGTTTTTCGTTATTAAGCACCACATTCTTATTCTTGCTTTTTTCTGAGCCCTTCCGAGAAGGGTATTTTAACTTTTACTATCATTCATGGTTTCACTTGTATATCGCTCTTTGCGTATCTTTTATGACGACTTGTTTTTATCTTGTTAAATTTAATAAAGTGAATTTAACTATCATGATAATAGTTTCACTTCTTTTAGCATTTCCTGTCGTCTCTGATCTGACTGGAGGTTTTCAGTTTGTGTCAACTGGGAATAGTATTTATTCGTCGATTCAAGAATTTGCAAGACCAATTAGTTGGAAACATAGTGATAACTTAATTCCTAAAGTTAGGCTGCATTTTTATACAGGACTTTTATTAGTACTGCCTATAACTATATCTATCTTTATTTTCTGGGGGGTAAGCCAGAAGAAACCGCATATCTATTTTTTTGTAATATCTTCAGTTTTTGGTGTAGTTCTATTGCTTGCTCAATATAGGTTAAACTATTTTGGTTCATTTTCTTTATATATGCCTTTATTACTTATATGTAATGATTTATCTGAAAAATACAAGAACCGAAGAAATATAATCATTGGTTACTTAATATTAGTAATCTTTGCCTTTTATTACCCAGTGAAGAATGTTTTATTAAGGGAAAGGGCTCTTTCCGGAAGTTATGGATACGAACTATCTTATAAGGTTTTAAATGAATTAGGGGAAAGTTGTAAACACGAACCGGGAACAGTTCTGGCGACATGGGACGATGGCCACTATATTACTTTCCATACAAGTTGCTCAGTCATTGCGAGCAATTTTATAATAACGCCACTTGATTTTGACAGAGTAAAATTTTCAACAAAAATGTTATCATCTAGGCCAGAGGATATTTTGCAAACTAAATTGATCGATTATGTTTTTGTTCGTAGAAGAGATGATTTTTGGAATTACAAGACTGCAGATGATGTAAAAAAAATTAATGATTTGTTAGTCTCTGAATTATTATTTTCAAATTATTATCCTGAGAATTATAAACTTATCGCAAAAGCAGATTACTCATATGATAATGGCGAAATGCAACCTTATGCTAAAGTTTTTAAAATAAAAAGAAAACATGAGTGAGCAGTGTTACATGTGAGTATATGATTAAAATTCATTTATTTTTATTTGTTTTTATCCTAATTCTCGCTGCCTGTTCAAGTCAGACTAATACTGGTGTTAAGGTGGGTCTCGACTCAGCGCCTGTCACACTAGATCCACGTTTTGCAACGGATGCTATTTCTTATCGTATCACACGCTTAATCTATAAAAGCCTGGTCGACTTCGATGAACAATTTAAGCCAGTGCCTGATTTAGCAGTCTGGGAACAACTCTCTTTAAGTCATTATCGCTTCACGTTAAAAAATATAAATAGAGAATTCCATGATGGCACACGATTAACTTCAATAGATGTCAAGGCGACCTATGAGTTTGTATTGAACCCAGAAAATAGTTCGCCACATAAGGGTTCGCTGCAGATGATAGAAGCAGTAGAAATAATCGATGACGACACTCTAGATTTCAAATTGTCGCAAGCCGATCCACTCTTCCCTGGTAGATTGGTAATCGGTATTCTTCCAGAAAAATTAATTTTGTCTCAGCATGATTTTAATAAAAAACCGGTAGGTAGTGGTCCAATGCGATTCCTGGAGCGGAAAGATGAGTCAATATTAAAATTAAACCGCATTAAGGATAATCAAGTAATAGAATTTATCACTTTAAAAGACGCCACTGTCAGAGTACTAAAGTTATTGCGTGGGGAAATTGATTTAATACAGGGCGATTTGCCACCAGAAATTATTAAATGGTTAGATGAAAAAGAATCTGTAGTCATTAAGAAGAAAAGGGGAGATACCTTTGCCTATATTGGTTTTAATCTTGAGGATGCCGAGACTGGAAACAGATTAGTCAGAAAAGCAATTGCTCATGCGATCGATCGTGACGCAATCATTAAATATGTTAAGGGCGGGGCCGCACGAAAAGCCGGTGCATTATTGTCGGCTGAACATTGGGCGGGACGGGCTGATTTAACAGGAGTTGATTTTGATCCGGAGGAATCGCGGCGTTTATTAACAGAAGCAGGTTTTAATCATGAAAACCAACTTAAGCTTACCTATAAAACTACTAGCAAGCCTGACAGTCTACGTCTGGCCACTATTATTCAAGATCAACTAAAGAGCGTCGGGATTAAAGTAGATGTCCGTAGCTACGACTGGGGCACATTATATGGTGATATTAAGGAAGGACGTTTTCAGATGTATAGTTTGGCCTGGGTGGGTTTAAAGATGCCGGATATATTCAGGTATGCCTTCCATAGTGAGTCAATACCCCCGAACGGTGCAAATCGAGGTCGATTCATTGATGCACAAGTCGATTTCATAATAGAAACCGCTGAATTAGAACCATCGGTTGAAAAGCAGGCGGCATATTATAGAGAGTTACAAAAAGTTTTATTTGATGCCTTACCCTATGTTCCATTATGGTACGAGGATAATGTGTTGGCGACTCGAAAAAATGTCCGAGGCTATATGTTAAGTACAGATGGGAATTTTGATTCATTAATAAATACGACGAAAGTAAATAATTAAAATAAGCATGCATATACAAATATCAATATCAGATCAAACACTATCATTATTTGATGAGAATAAGTTGATCAAACAATATACGATCTCTACCGCAAAAAATGGCGTAGGTGAAGAAATGGATAGCGAATGTACGCCACGCGGAAAACATATTGTCAGTGATAAAATTGGAGAAGGATGTGAACAAGACTCTGTTTTTGTGGGTAGAATAGCTACGGGCGAGATCTATGAACCAGAATTACGAGAACTTCATCCAGAGCGTGACTGGATACTGACACGTATACTTTGGTTGAGTGGAATTGAATACGGAAAAAATAAAGGTGAAGTTGACGGAATAAACTTAGATAGTCATGACCGATATATCTACATCCATGGTTCACCTGATGATGTTGCAATGGGACAACCAGGTTCTCGTGGCTGTGTCCGAATGAGGAATTCAGAGGTCATAGAATTATTTGATTTAATAGAGCTTGGTACAGAGGTAGATATTTGTGAATAAACAAGAAGAGAAGCAATACGAGTCACAATTACCCTTTGAAAGAATTGGTGGTGATGAAGGTTTGCAGCTCTTGGTTAAATTATTTTATGACAATATGGATGATTTACCTGAAGCAAAAATAATTCGTAATTTACATGCCAAGGATCTAAGAAGTTCTCGTGAGAAACTATTTATGTTTCTAAGCGGATGGATGGGTGGGCCTGACCGCTATATAGCCGCCTTTGGGCATCCTCGGCTACGTGCCAGACATTTACCGTTTCCGATAGGTACTGAAGAGCGCGATCAATGGTTAATGTGTATGCGTAAAGCTCTGGATCAGATGGACATCGACACGATGTTTAGAGAACAACTAATGTCATCATTTACCCAAACCGCGAATCATATGATGAACAAAGACGTTACGCTTTAATATCGGGTTCGATAAAACACCAGACAATGCTTGGCACCTGTCTCTTGATTTCAACTTCCAGCTCATTGATCTGTTTGACGGCTTCTTCAATACTGAGACCCGCTTTCATTTTAATTTTTGCTGCTAACATGACATCTGGTCCAAGATGCATGGTGATCGAATTTAATAATGTTTCGATGGCATCATCCTTTTCTATGATGCTGTCGATGAGTTCTCTTAATTCTGGTTCTGCTGAACGGCCAACGATTAATGACTGAATGCGCCAGCCGATAAAGATCGAAATGAATATTAAAATAACGCCGATACAAATAGACCCAAGAGCATCATAAACCGGATCGCCAGATACTGCGGCTATTGAAACAAATACAAATGCGACTGCTAATCCAATCGTGGCGGCTGTATCTTCGCCGAGTATAACGACCAGTTCGGCGTTGCGTGTATTCTTAAACCATTCTCTAAAGGATTTATCTTTTCGAATTTCTTTTACGACTTTAAGTGCACCGTAAAGACTGAATGACTCCAGTACAATACCGAAGCCAAGTACCACCAAGGCAATCCATATCTGATTTAATTCGCCCGGCTCATGTAATTTATGCCAGCCTTCATAGATGGAATAGAGACCACCCATGCTAAATAACATGATGGCGACAATAAAACTCCAGAAGTAGGTGATCTTACCGTAGCCAAGTGGGTGTCTCACATCGGCTGGTTTTTTTGATTGTTTGAGTCCAATAAAAAGGAGAATTTGATTACCGCAATCTGCAAAAGAATGAATTGCCTCGGCCATCATACTGCCAGAACCGGTATAGAGTGCGGCTCCGGTTTTAGCAATGGCTAATCCCAGATTAGCCAGAAAAGCATATAAGATTGCTTTGGTAGTATCGCCGTGTCCTGCCATGGTTTTCTCACTTATTTTAATTATTATTGTCAACCGAATGATAACTCAGGCGTTAAGACGGGTGTAGACAAATAAACCCCTTAATGGAGATATATAATAATGAAGAACATATCAAAAAGTGCCATTGTCGGATTAACGGCAGCAATATTAGGTTTAAGCTTGAGTTTCTCTAGCTTTGCTGATGATGACAGCGATAGAAAAGCAAAACGCGCTGAGATTAGAGCGCAATTCGATGCTGATGGTGACGGTGAATTAAATGACACCGAACGGCAAGCTGCTAGAGACGCTTTTAAAGCCAAGCGAAAGGAACGCATAGATACCGATGGAAATGGTGAAATCAGTGACGCAGAACGAACCGCAGCGAAAGAGACACGTCGTGCGAAGATGATCGAAAAGTTTGATACAGATGGTGATGGTCAATTAAATGATGCTGAGAAACAGGTAGCTAAAGAAAAGCATCGTAAAAAGATGGCGAAACGTTTTGATGCTGATGGCGATGGTGAATTGAGTGAAACGGAACGCAATGCTGCAAAAGAAGCGCGAGAAAAGCATCGAGAACGTCGTCAAGAAAATCGTCAAAATGACAGCAATAGTTAAGTAGAATTTGCTGATATTAGTTAATCAATCGATAATAACGTGGCCGGATAGTTTATCTGGCTACGTTAATTAAGATGAAACAGTTTAATTTAACCATAGACTCTAAAGGGGATAGACACTGGAAGCGCAGCGTGAACTTGATGCATTTCTTGCCAGTGTTGAACAGCGGGCCTTTCGCATGGCAGAGATAGCGACAGGCAATAAGGATGAAGCGCTGGATATTTTGCAGGACGCGATGTTCAAGTTAGCGGAGAAATATGCTGATCGCGATACCAAGGAGTGGGGGCCACTATTTACTACGATCTTGCAGAGTCGGATCAAGGATTGGTACCGACGTAATCAAGTAAGAAACCGATTTCGTAGTTGGTTTAGTAGCAAAGATGAAGAATATGAGGATCCCATTCAGCAAGCAGAAGATGAATTAGCCAGGACGCCAGAACAATTATTGCAAGCAGATAGGCGTATAGATGAGCTTGATGAAGCATTACATAATTTACCATTGCGTCAGCAACAGGCTTTTTTATTAAGAACATGGGAAGGGTATAGTGTAGAAGAAACAGCGACAGCGATGAAATGTTCAGCGGGTAGTGTAAAAACGCATTATTCGCGTGCGGTGCATAATTTACGTGACAAATTAGATGAGCATTGGTGATGAATCAAGATAACGAAGACAAATTAACACAGAACATCAAGCAAACACTGAAAGACAGTGTTGAGTCTCTTGATGGCAATACCTTATCTAGAATTCGACAAATTCGTGCCCAAGCCATCGATAAGGCAATAGATAAAACCGTAACCCAGCAGAGCAATTGGTCAGTTATTATGACAGGTGCATTGGCAACAGCATGCGTTATGGTTTTTGCAATCATGATACTGTTGAAATCCCCAATATCTAATTATGCTGTTCCGTTGGATGATTTAGACCTGATTTCATCTTCTGAGAGTCTTGAATTATATGAAGATTTGGAATTCTATGAATGGCTCGAAGATGATGTTTTACAGAGCTAGTATATGTTTATGGATATTGATTTTCTCAACACCATCCTCTTTTGCCAATGAGCAAAATAATAGTAACAGCTATCCTTCAATGGAATTCCTGGAGTATTTGGGTGAGTGGGAGACGGATGAAGATGATTGGATTGACCCGGATGACTTGGACAATGACGATATCGGGAAACTTATAGAGACAATAATAGAGACTGATAATGCACAATAGATTATTAATATTACTACTGCTGTGTCTATTACATTCGGCAGCTGTCTTTGCCGAAGAAGGCGTGTCATGGGATTCATTATCAACGGAAGAACAATCACTGTTAAATGATTTCAGGGATCAGTGGGAACAATTACCTGCGAAGCGACAACAACGTATGCAGAAAGGTGCGAGTCGTTGGGGTCAGATGTCGAATGAACAAAAAGCAAAAGCCAAGCAACGTATGCAACGATGGCAGGCTATGGATGCAGATCAAAAAGCAAAGATACGGGAGCGACATCAAAAGTTTAACGATTTAAGCCCAGAACAGCAGGAACGGATAAAAAAACGCAAAGCGTGGTTTAAAAAATTACCGGAAGCAGAACGTAAGGCTTTACGGGAGAAATTCAATAACATGACGCCAGAAGAGCGCAAGGCTTTTCGGGAAAAGAAAAAAAACAAGTCGCAACAGATGCGTCGAAAAATGAAAGAGCATATGCAAAACTTGTCAGAAGCAGA
>Ga0209630_10000083_pt1 | contig 105898 bp, 97 predicted proteins | sample COG_01_FD_184745 | JGI IMG/M metagenome (GOLD analysis project Ga0209630, IMG submission 184745) | Pelagic Microbial community sample from North Sea - COGITO 998_met_01 (SPAdes) (version 2) | ecosystem: Environmental > Aquatic > Marine > Neritic zone/Coastal water | place: Helgoland, sampling...
AGTCGAGCGGCGCTCGGCGTCAACTCGACACTACTCATTAACTCCAGCGGTGCGACCGGCATTCTTGCCATCGCCAGCGCCATCGGACTGATTGAATCCGGCAGTGCGGATTATGTGATGTGCGTACACGCGACCAACGCGCGTTCGCAAACCGTCACCATCGGCGCAGATGAGGTTAATGAGCATGCGGTATTCGGCTTGTTTTCCCCCAGCGCTCAGTCGGCCCTGATGGCGCAGCGCTATTTTCACAAATATTCGACGAGCTCGGCTGATTTAGCCGAGATTGCAGTGGCCTTGAGAGGCAATGCGGTACCCCGCGCCGATGCGATGATGGCGAATCGACCGATCAGTGTCGATGACCACCAGAATTCACGTTTCATTGTTCGGCCATTGCATCTGCTCGACTATTGTCTGGTCAGTGATGGTGCGATCGCATTTATTGTCACCAGTGCAGAACGAGCCGCGGGGCTGCGCAAACCCGCTGTCCACATCCTCGGTGTTGGCAGCTGCCACGAGGCCGGCCAGGGCGGCCCCGGGCAAGCGAACAAATCAATGGGCGCCGCCGATTTCAACGTTGAGCCGGCGCGGTCCCGGGTATTCGCTAAAGCCGGTATGACGCTCGACGATATCGACGTGTTCCAGTTCTACGACGCATTCACCATCATCGTTGCCTTGCAGCTTGAAGCCTGGGGTTTATGCGGCCCCGGTGAGGCGGGCGACTGGCTGCGCGCAGGCAATTTTTGTTGGGATTCGGCGCGTCCCTGCAATACGTCCGGCACGCTGCACTCGTGGGGGTACGTACAAGGCTTTACCCATGTTGCAGAAGGTGTCCGGCAATTGCGCGGAGAGGGCGGCGCCACTCAAGTGCCTGATGCCCGGACCGCACTGGTGACCAACGTCGGCATCACCGGAGCAGGGCAGGCCCAGTCGGCCGTGATTCTCGCGACCGAGCCGGCGTGACGAGACTAAAGTGAGTACGAAACACGAGATAAAACCGCCGGCACGGGTTGTCACAAATGAGGATAAGCCGTTCTGGGATGCCCTGGATGCTGGGCGATTCGTACTTGCGAGATGCAGCTGCGGCGCGTGGTACGCGCGCAGCCAGGCCTGTCTCACGTGTCAGGCAAGCGCCGCTTCGCTGATTTGGACGGCGGCTTCGGGACGCGGTGTCGTGGCGACGTTCGTGGTCTTCGAGAAGGCCTATCACGCCTGTTTTGAGCAACGCTTGCCGTATGTCGTTGCTGTGGTAGAACTCGAGGAAGGGCCCGAGTTCATCACCAATGTCATCGGTTGTTCGGTGGATGAAGTGACTATCGGTATGGCAGTCGATATGGTTGTCATAGCGCGCGGTGATCAGGCAATTCATCAGGCGCAGGCACGCCTATGAAAGCGGTCCCTCACTCGCAACAATTCACCACGGACTGGATAACGCAGCAGATATGTTGACCCGCATCGACAATTTGCTTTCAGCTTCCGAACTGGACGCCATCTCCACCGCTACTGACGACGCTGAATGGGAGTCAGTCACTGCAACGGCCAGTGGACAGGCGGCCGAAGCAAAAAACAATCTGCAATTGTCCCCAGCGGCAGACGCTAACCGACAGATCGGCAAGATCGTCGTTGAAGCGCTGCATCGCAATCGCCAGTTTGTCATGACGACGTTGCCGCGGCGCGTGCGACCGCCGCTTATCAGTGCCTATCACGCAGACATGGCCTACGGCGAGCATGTCGACGCCGCGATCATGTACGCACCAGCTGCGATGCGTACCGATGTTGCACTAACGGTTTTTCTGAGCGACCCGGCCAGCTACGATGGTGGCGAACTGGTCATCAAGATGGTCGGAGGAGAGACAGCAGTGAAGCTTCCGGCAGGTTCTATGGTTTGCTATCCGCCGCAGTTTCTTCATCGCGTCACGCCGGTTACCAGAGGCGTTCGCCTGGCTGCGGTCACGTGGGTGGAAAGTCTGGTGCGGACGGCTGAACAGCGGGCCGTGTTGATTCATTTGAGTGAAGCGATTGACGGCTTGCGGCGAAGCGGGGCGACTGAAGCCGCCGCGCTTAACAACAGCTACAACATTCTAATGCGGATGTGGTCGGAACCTTAATTTCAGTCGCGCTCCAGATTGCCATGGCGACTGACTGAGGAGTGCGAAACTTTGTGATTTTGCGTCTTCACAGCAGCAGTTCGAAGGCCCTTCATGCGGATGAATTGTTAGGGAACTGCCGGTGCCTGTGGCAGTGGTCCGCCATCATCTTGTGTCAAGGCAACGCTACCGAATTGCTGTCCCTTGGCTGTCCCCACATAGGCATCTTTAACGTGATACACGAAGCCGAGACGTTCCGCGTTATCGCCAGCAACGATGCCGCGAACACTTGTGTCGCAACCGGTTACACAGGCCCCTGCGGACGTCGCCGAAATGTTGTCTGGCGCAAAGCTGGAACCGGAAAACGTGCCCACTTCGCCCGGTGCGACGGTCGTCAGGCTCGCAAATCGAACGTCGTAGGTTGCGCCCTGGAAGTCGTACTTAACCTGTCCGTCGACCGTGTTGGTGCCAAAGTCCACGAACGCTGCGGCGCTCACAAAGGCACCGGTAGTGCCGTCTTTGCTGGTGGGCGTGGTGTACCCGATAGTGCTGAAATGGCCGTTGTGCGGTGCCCCGGAAAGCGCCAGCAAATCAGTTGGCCGACCGACCACATAGTGCAAACTCTCTTCTGCGCCAAAGAAATCTGACGCCGGATCGTCACGGCGGGTAAACGTACCACCGCCGCTAAACGTCCAGCGACCCCAGGCAATGACCTCGTCGGCGCCAGTGTCTGCGAACGCGAGTTCACCGCGTGCGGAAAGTTCGTCATCTATTTCGTTGGTCCAGGATTCAAGTTGCCCGGTGCCCGTAATAAAGTCGGTGGACACCTGTGGTTCCACTTCCAAATAGGGCGCGCCTTCGCAACCGGTATGGCAGTAAAACGCCGAGGCAACCGCCATCCCTGTACCATCATCGATGAGCAGCACTGGGGGGACGACCACAACTTCATCTTCCACGACCGTTTCCGGGATAACGAAATCCGGGAAAACCTCGCTGACCAGCGCACAGGCCTGTTCTTCGTTCAGACCCGAATCGAGCAATGTTTGTTTCACGCCGTCTGCGTCAAGACCGGTGATGTTAATCGTCACCGTGTCGGTGTCGCCGTCATCGCCGATGATCGGAATCTGTTCTTCATTGAGTTCCCGGGCTGGTGGTGACAGGACTAACAGCTGCTCGCCACTTTCACCCTGGACCAGTTGTGGAACCGTAAACTGGTTGAGTACAACGCCGACTTCACCGGCATTAAAAAATGTCGTACCGCCGTCGTTGGCGGCGAATATCGTGCCGTCGGCACATTCGAGCGCAAGTGCACCATCGGGTTGGAGGGCCATGGTATAGGCGGTTCCGCGGATACCGATGGTCGCGACCGGCGTGTTAACGCGATAAACGCCGCGACTACGTTTGCCGATCAACCCGGTGATCGTGCGCAAGCCGCCGCGAAAGAGGTTAAACACACTACGGTCGTTGCTCTGCTCCTTCGTCTCGTAGTTGTAGTCTTCGATTTGAAAGCTGGATTCCGGTTGCAGGGATACGAACGAGCCGTCGGTAAAGCGCAGCTGCGCGCGGCCCCTGCCTGTGACAACCGTATCGCCGGATTCCAATACCGCGCCACGTTTAATTCCACTCCGCGCACCACCTGGATTTTCTATCGTAACGTCACCAATCGCGAATGCGACTTTGCCTGCAGCGGCCCAGGCCGGCGCAAGCGGTGCGACGCCCGCGGCAATCGCGACTGCAATGGCCAGGGGTTTGAGAGTCGTGGGATAGTGATCTTTCATCGCCGTTGCTCCGGGGCTTCCTAGAACGAATAACGTAAGCGCATGCTACCGACGATGCGGTCGTAATCACTCAAAGGGATATTTGAATCATTGTTTATGTAGGAAATTTCTGGTGCGATTTTTACAAACCGATTGATTTCGTACTCAAGGCCGGCGTTGGCAATAAGCTGAGTGTCGTCGCGCCGCGTCAGGAAAATTGTGTCCTCGCCGTTATAGTCGCGCTGCTCCATCGCCACGCTGGCATACACTCTCGTGTTGGCGAATATGCCGATGTTGGCGCCAACGCGGCCACCGTATAAATCATGTCCGAACTGCGGGAAGGCGCTATCGCGTTCATTCTCGAAACCGCCGTAAACCCCTGTAAACACATAGGGCTCGCCGGCCATGGCGAACGCTTTAACGTAGCCGGCGGCGAACACATATCGATCGACGTCCCGGGTGGGGATATTGATGTACTCGATCGCAGAACCCTGCACTGAAAAATTCACTCGCGAACTATCATCTAGTGCGTATGTCCACTGGCCAAATCCACCATAGACGTTGCGCAACGTATCACCATCCAACGCGTAGTTTTCGTAGTTGCCAGCGACGGTAAAGCGGTGTTTGCCATGCTCGCTGGTGAGACCTGCGTAGGCGTAAGCATCGCGAGTGCTAAACGGTGATTCAGTTTCGCGGAAGAAGCCTCGTGCACCGCCGATCGCGCGGATGTTGTCCGTCAGACGGTGCGAAATATTCACATTGCCGGCAAGTTGTACAAAACCGCTGCCCTGTTCTGTTGCGCCATCGACTAGTTGAAAGCGCACATTGCCGAGCGCGGGCAACGCAATCTGGCTCTGATCAGTGCCGGAATTGATGTTGGTGTCATAGCCGCCAGTGATGTCGAACCAGCCGCTGATAAGCGTCGTTTCATCACCCGCTTGTCCCGGCGCCCGTTCGAGCAGCGCGAGATAGCGATTGATAGTTTCCTGTGCTGCGGCAGGTGCGGTGCCGCTCGCGCGTACCGTATCGAATTCCTGCATGGCAGTCTCGCGTTCGCCAAGCAAAAAGTAGGCGCGGGCAATTTCTGCGCGCGCTACATCGTTGTCGGGTTGAACAGCCAATACGCGTTCCAAAGCGAACACTGCGTGGGTTAGATACCCGGCGTCCAGTGCCGAGATACCGAACAAATAGTCGAAATCGGGTTCGCCCTCTCGGCTTTCAGCAAGTGGGTCGAGGACCGCGAAGGCGGCGACCGGGTCATTTTTTTCGAGTAGTTCGCGGGCCTTGTCGAGTGCCTCGTCGGCATTCGAATTGAGCGGGAGCGTCAGCATAACGAGCGATAGGGCCGCGATCAGGTAACGTTGCATGTGCACAGTTATATTGCATCCGCATTTCAGAATTAACTTTAGTATACAGAGCTAACTATCTAATTTAAAAGATTTTAGATATTTCGGCGGAAGATTAGCGTGGACTAAGTGCCTGTAAGCGTAGCGGGCCGGTCCGGGTTGTGCATGGTGATAGCACCGCCAATTGCGTGATCTGCGAAGTGGTTACTGAATTGCCTGCTAGCGAAGTTGCGTACGCTGCGTCGCGTGGTGCGTATGGGGGGGCTGATGATCGACCTGCAAAAGTGTTGCTGTAGTTCGCCTTCAGGTCAAAAAATATTTATTAATCAATTGTTTAAGTTTTTTTCGCGGCAGAGCGGCTGAAGTGCCAGGGCAAGCCGGCGTCAGACGCCAGTATTTCCGGGCCTATGGCATGTCCGTCATTGCCAGTGGCCCATCCGCGATTGCATTGAGGACGTCGTTGCGAGGCGCTACGGCTCGCGAGCCCGGTTCAATCAAGCAGCCCGCCGAATGGTTTCGTTTACGGTTGTTGATCGATGGTTGGCAGCGTGTGCATGTCCTGTATCCAGGAGAGTGCTGATTGCGCCCAGACGTGTCGCTGTGGCGCCAACTCTTTGCGCTGCTCTATGGTGCCAACTCGCAAGCCGTAAACTCGCGGTCCTTCGCCGGTCGATGTGGCGTAGATAGGGGAACCGCATTCGGGGCAGAAGGCCTGCTCGCGCGGGCGTCCGCTTTGGGCGGTTTTGATGTAAATCTTGATCGTGCCTGATTCCAGCGTAAAGGCGTCTTCGAGCGTGAAGGCAACTGTTCGGAAGGCGCTGCCGGAAAGCGTCTGGCAGTCGGTACAGTGGCACGCAACCACGCGCTGCGGATCAATTTCTGCCGAATAGACAATGTTCTTGCAATGGCAGCTACCGTTTATCTTCATACAAATTCCCTGCGCTGTGTTCTGAAAGTGGGGCCACACACGCCCGCACCTGATCTGCTATGACGGGCCTGCCGGCCACAGCACCTGTTTACCGTCACCATCATACGCCGGGAATATTGTCACGCTAACGACCTTTCCGCGCGCTGTTCCGAAGGTCAGGTCGAGCACCTTGTCAGTGAAATATTTTTCTTCTGTGCTGACTTCGACGTCGAGATCCAGGTGTGGGAACTTCTGCAACAGAAATTTCTCTTCCAGCCCGATCGGATTGAAGCTGCGCACCAAGGTGTAGGGGTGATATGACGTGATATGCGATAAATAAAAATCGTGTTCGGAATCGAACGAGAGTTCGAGGCGTAAAAGCCGATACACCCACACTTCGGAATGCTCACCATCTTCATGGTAGTCGCGCGATTTTTTTTCTGCCGCGCCGAGCATGGTGGCGATGGATTCGCGACTCGAACCGAGCCGTATGTCACCAATACCGGTATGCGGAATGACGTCCATCAGCGTATCGAAAAAATCGTTCTGCAGTGCAAGGTTAGTGGGCTAGCCATCAGTGCGAACCCAAGCGTCCAACAAGGTGCGCAAACTCGCTACAAAAGCCAACGGCTGGTCGAGCATAACGTGGTGCTGCGCTTCGGGTATTTCGACTACCGGTGCTTGCGGGCCCATTAGCTCAGCCATGTAATCGGCGGTCTCGCGGCTCACCAGTGCACTATTTTGTCCAAACAGCAGGGCAGCGCGGCAACGTAGTTTTTGCAGGTGCTCGTGGAATGGTTCGCCCCAGCGCCGCGAGCCCATCGCGCTGACATCAAATTTCCATGTCCAACCGGCATCCGTCTCGCGGAGCGAGTGACGGGCAATGAATTCGACGATGAAATCGTTCTCGCAGGTCTGCGCCGGCAGCAATCTGAAACGCTCAATGGCGAGTTCGAAGCTCGGGTAGTGACGGGCGAGGCTGAGTGCGCGTTGCGGGGTCTGGCCTTGCGGGTCATCAGGGCGTCGGATTGGTGAGTCGACGATCACCGCGCCGCCTATCTCGCTGCCGTAGTCGGCGCCAAAGCGCATGGTCATATAACCGCCAAAGGAGTGTCCGACCACAAAAGGCTGCGCGCCGAGTTCGGCGTCGGCAAGGACCGTTCGGATTTCGGCGGCGCGCAGCGCGGCGCTGTATTCGTCGCGGTGACCACTGTCACCCATGCCGGACAAATCGATCGCCGCCACCTCGTAATCACGCGTCAAAAGCGGCGCAATAAACCGCCACCAGTTAGCATGTGCTCCGCCGCCGTGCACGAGTAGTACGCCGCGTTTCGGCGCGTCGCTGGCTGTGCGTTGCCAGCGCAGATAATGAATAGGGCAGCCTTCGACGTCGACGAAATGCGAATGCATGGGGTGCGACAGCGCGCGCGCAAACCATTCTGGGGCGGGCTGATTTACCTGCAAATGAGGGGCGGCCCAATCGGGCTGGATGTGAGTGGTCATGCGCTGCTCGATTAATTGCCGGGCGGATTGTACTGGAAGCGCGAGGGGCGGCGATAACGGTTGAGTGGTGTTCCTTCCCAAAGGGGCGGTCGATGTCGGCCATCAGCATGGCTGAAGGATGCTTTCGCGCCCCCCCCTGGCCCACCGCTAGCGCTTCTGGACCGCGCGGTCACGCGTTCCCCTGATCAAGCCGCACGGTTAGACTAAGGCCTCCATCATCACACTAAGGGAAATAGCATGGCCGTTGTCGATTACGCAGTAGACGGGCACATCGCCACCGTCACACTCAACCGTCCCGAGGCACGCAATGCCGTCAATCCCGAGGTCGCGGTGCGCCTGGCTGATGCGTGGGACGCAGTGCGAGACGACGACAACGTACGCGTAGCGATTCTTACTGGCACCGGCACGGTGTTTTGCGCCGGCGCCGATTTAGGACGCCTGGTTCCCCTGATTGCGGGCACCCGTGGGGTGGAAGATGAGTGGGATGAAAAGCTTCTCGCGCGCCCGGATATTTTTGAATACGCATTTTTGCGCAGCTTCGATCCGGTCAAGCCAGTTATCGCTGCGCTTAATGGTCATGCCATCGCCGGCGGTATGGAGATGACCCAGGGCACAGACATTCGCGTGTCTGTGCCGGCTGCGAAGCTGGGCGTACAGGAAGTGAAGTGGGCAATTTTCCCGGCCGGCGGTTCAACGGTGCGTCTGCCGCATCAGTTGCCGCATGCCAAAGCGATGGAGCTGCTATTGACTGGTGATCTGATCACCGCCGACGAAGCGCTCGGCTACGGGTTTCTGAATTACGTAACAGATGACGTTATCGGCAAAGCGACTGAAATAGCGAACAAAATAGCGGCCAATGGACCGATTGCGGTGCAGGCAATTCGCAAATCTGCGCGTGCTTGTCTGGGCATGGAGGAACTGGATGCGTTGAAACTGGAAACGAAGATTTCAGCGCCGGTGTTCAAAACCGAAGATGCGCAGGAAGGGCCGCGCGCGTTCATGGAGAAGCGTGAACCCGTTTATAAAGGCAAATAGTGCCCGAGGCACGGAGTCGATAATGAATTCAGCGCTATGTGAGCGGCTCGGTATCGAGTTTCCGTTGTTCGCCTTCAGCCATTGCCGCGATGTCGTGGTGGAAGTCTCGAAGGCGGGCGGGTTCGGTGTGTTTGGCGCGGCGAGCATGTCGGCCGAGCGCCTCGAAGAGGAACTCGCCTGGATTGATGCGAATATTGACGGCAAACCCTACGGTCTTGATCTGCTTATTCCGGATAAGGTTATGGGCAAAGGGGAATCGTTTGACGGCGAGCGATTGCTCAAGGCGATTCCGGATTCGCATATCGATTTCAGCGCGCGCGTTCTCTCCGAGCACGGCATTGAATCATCTGATCTCGAGCGTGCACGGCGTAATACATTGCAAATCGGTAAAAATCTCCACCCCTCAGGTGCTGAAGCGACCATGGAGGTGGCGTTTCGCCATCCCATCAAATTGATTGCCAACGCGCTCGGCGTACCGCCGGACAGCATGCTCGAATATGGTCGCAAACATGGCGTGGCCGTAGCGGCGCTGGTCGGCGCCAAGGCGCATGCTATTCGTCAGCTTGAAGCGGGGGTGGACATCCTCGTCGTGGCAGGCGGTGAGGCCGGCGGACATTGCGGCGAGGTATCAACGATGGTGTTGGTACCCGAGGTTGTTGAGGCGATTCAGGCGTATGGGGATATTCCTGTGCTCGCGGCGGGCGGGATCGTGACCGGTCGTCAAATGGCCGCTTGCATGGCAATGGGTGCGGCTGGGGCGTGGACCGCTTCAGTATGGCTGACCACGCCAGAAGCCGAAACGAACCCAATCGTGAAAGAGAAAATGCTCCGCGCCACCTCGCGCGACACCGTGCGTTCACGCAGTCGCACCGGCGAACCCTCGCGCCAATTGCGCTCCGCCTGGACGGATGCATGGGAAGGTCCGCTTGGGCCTGAGCCACTGCCGATGCCGCTGCAGTCGTTTGTTAGTGAGCCGGCTTTGAGTAAAGTCGACAAGCTGTCGCAAAGCGGTCACGAGGGCGCTCAAAAACTCGCGACCTACTGGGTCGGGCAAGGCGTTGGCCTGATGAACGAAGCGCGTCCGGTGCGGGCAGTGATGCAGGACTTTCAGGAAGACTTTCTGAGCGCCTACGAACGCTTGAATCACTATCTCGCCGACTGATCTCTCGAGTCGAGTTCCGCGCAGGCGGAGGAATACAGATCACCGAAGTCTTAATCCACCTCTGCTAGCGTCTTGGGAGGGCAGCAGCATGGCGAAACAAATTCACATGAACGCATTTACACAGTGTTCCATTTGCCATCATTCGAAAGGCCAATGGAAGCACCCGCTGGACGGTTCGAGTCTCGGTTATAAGGATGTTGATTACTGGGTTGATCTCGCGTGCATGCTAGAGGCCGGATGTTTCGACACGCTGTTTCTTGCTGATGTACATGGCACTTACAACGTCTACAAAGGTTCGCGCGAAGCAGCCGTCCGACACACCGTGCAGTTCCCCAGTAATGACCCGACTCTGGTTATTTCAGCGATGGCCTATGCGACGCGACATATCGGGTTCGCCTGCACTTATTCAACGACTTATTTCGCGCCCTACCAGGCAGCAAAAGTATTTTCGACGCTCGACCACCTCACGCGCGGTCGTATCGCCTGGAATATCGTCACGTCCTACCTCGCCGATGCGAATGCGAATTTCGGCCTCGATGACCAAATGGCCCACGACGAGCGCTACGACCGTGCTGAAGAATATCTCGACGTGGTCTATCAGCTGTGGGAACACTCATGGGAAGAGGACGCCATCGTTCGTGACACCGTCAACGATATGCATACTGATCCCGCCAAAGTGCATGAGATAAATTACGCGGGTAGGTACTTCAATGTTCCCGGCCCGCATATGTGTGAACCGTCGCCGCAGCGGACACCGGTGTTGTATCAGGCTGGTCAATCGGGGCGTGGGGTCGAGTTTGCGGCCACGCATGCTGAAGCGATTTTTGCGCTGTATCCGCATCTGGACGCCTGTGTCACAGGGGTAAAACAAGTGCGCAAGGCGGTGCGTGCAGCGGGGCGTAAAGCCAATCAGGTGAAGATATTTCCTGGTATCACGGTGATTGTCGCTCCAACCGACGCCGAAGCTCAGCTCAAGCTCGAGACCGCCGAACAGTTCCGCAGCCCGGAAGGTTCGCTGGCGCTGTTTTGCGGCTGGGTCGGGGTCGATCTTGCATCACTCGACAAGACGGCCCGTCTGAAGGACATGAAGACCGACGCTATTCAGGGTTTGCTGGGCACGTTTGAGGCTATCGATCCTGATCGCGACTGGACCCTGCAGGAGATTGGTGAGTATTTGTCGATCGGATCAGTGATGCCGAAGATTGTCGGCAGCCCGCAGACTGTTGCCGATGAATTGGAACGCTGGATGGATGTAGGCGGTTGCGATGGCTTCAATCTGGCACCTGTCGATCAGCCGTCGGGTTTTCGGGATTTTGTTGAGTTGGTGGTACCCGAATTGCAGCGTCGCGGTCGTATGCGTACCGCTTACGATGGCGAGACTTTGCGCGAAAGTTATTTCGGCGCCGGCAATAAACGACTGTTTCCAGAGCACCACGCCCATCGGTCGTTGCCACCGTGGAAGCAACCGAAACGTAAGTAAGGGCGGTCAAGCCGCGCGAAAAGCTAAACCTATCTGACTCAGTCGAGTGCGAAACGGATTGCGAGTACTCATAGCGGTCGCCGGCAGCCCAACCATGAGCCGCAGGCTGGCGTACACCTGATTTGCCGGACGATGACGCGTTGATGCATGATTTCGCTCCACCTCTAAATACCGATTGAAAATCATGCCTGCTGTTGAGTTATTCCTTGCCGCTGAACTCGAGGTCGGCGAAATCCGACGAGTCGAGCTGGCGGGACGTACGGATATCGCGGTGTATCACCTCGATGGCGAATGGTTTGCCACTGACGACCTATGTACACATGGCGAGGCGTCGCTCGCCGATGGCGAGGTTGATGGCGACGAGATCGTGTGCCCGTTTCATCTTGGGCGATTCAACATTCGCAGCGGCGAAGCCAGCATGTCGCCCTGCGCAGTTGCTCTGAAAACTTACCTGGTGTGGATCGAGCGTGGCATCGTCTGTGTTGATATCGATGGCTGAACGCGCGGCATGGCGGAATCAGCTGCGCGTTGCATATTGTTGCACTCGAAGACGCGCTGTACCACCGCAATATGATTTTCTATCGCGACCAGAGGTGAGCTTATGCTCAGCAGGAGACGGTCATCCGCAAGTTGGTCGCTTTGGCGCTGACGTCTATACCGCCGACATCGTGTCCGGGCATTCAACGTTTGGCGGTACACCCAGGGATGCCCGGTTCCGTCAGCGCTTCTGCTGTATCACTCAGACGCGGTTCAGCGTAGGAGACAGCTGGACTCTCGTAGCGCGGCATCAGGGCGGGCTGAACAGGCAGAGCGCTGCGATGTCGCCTAGCTGGACGCCTGAGTATCACGCGCGTTTCAATTCAAGTCATATACGCGCCACCGTTCACATGAATCGTCTGGCCAGTGATGTAGGCAGCGCCGTCTGAAAGTAGGAACGCTACGGTCTCGGCAATCTCGGCAGGTTCACCTTCGCGTGCCATAGGAATGTTGCGGCGGAACTTTTCACGTTCTTCGTCAGTGTAGGTTGGGCGCAATCGCTCATGCCAGATCAGACCTGGAGCGATGGCGTTGGCCGTGATGTTGTGCGCGGCCAGGTCACCTGCAATGGAATGCGTATAGCCGATAACGCCGGCCTTGGCGGCTGCATAACCGGCCATGCCGCTATCGGGATCAAATGCTGCCAGGGATGCGAAATTGACGACGCGGCCAAAGTTCCGCTCGCGCATCGCGCCGCAAAATGTTCGGGTAAGGTGGAAGGTCCCGTAGACATTAACCTGGATGACCCGATCGAACGCGGCGGGGTCCATCTCCCAGGGTGGCGCCAGATTGGCGATGCCAGCGTTGTTGATCAAATAGGCGATATGAATGCTCTCGGCAATTAACTGGTCGCGGAGCTTCTCGCACGCACCCAGATTGCGAATATCCAACGCATGGAAGCTGAGTCGGTCGCGCTGCTCGGTGGGGAATTGCGCGAGCCAGCTATCGGCATCATCGCCACGTCGATCACAGGCGACAACACTGTGCCCGGCGGATAACAAATTAGCGGTGATGGCGGTGCCGAGACCACCCAAGGCGCCGGTGACTAGTGCATGCCCTCGATTCATCATAGGTTCCTGTCAGATCAGATTGATTACCAGTTGCTCGAGGGCCACGCTACGGCCCGGCCTCGAGTGCGTGAATGGCAACAGCGTGCGTGGACTGGGCGGGCTCGTCAAGATGGCCATTGCTGCGCTACTGACGACCGAAAAATGCGCTACGCTTTGCGTGCTTGTCTAGTCTGGGAATTCGTACCTCATGCCGCAACTCAATCGTACCTTTTTGTTTACGCCGGGAAATCATGCGCGCCGCGTCGAGAAAGTTTTCACCACCGGCTGCGACGTTGCCATCCTTGATCTTGAGGATGCTGTCGCAGTGGCCGAGAAGGAGACGACCCGCGCGAGTGTGGTCGCTGCGTTGCGAAAGCCCCGCCCGTGCCGCGGTTATGTGCGCGTAAACAGCATCGACACCGAATGGTGCTTCGACGATCTGGAGGCAGTGGTTGGCCCGTGGCTGGACGGCGTGATGTTGCCGAAAGTTGAGCGCGTGAGTGATCTGCATAGCGTTGATTGGGCGATGGCTAATCTTGAGCGCCGCCTCGGACTTGAAGTTGGTCGCATCGACCTGTTGCCGATTATTGAAACCGCTCGCGGCATGGGCGCTATTCGAGACATCGCCGCAAGTGGTACGCGGGTCAAACGTTTTTCGTTTGGCGCAGGTGACTACACCCGTGATTTGGGCCTGACCTGGACTCTGACAGAAGGCGAACTGGCTGCGGCACGTGCCGAGCTGGTGCTAGCCTCACGAATGGCGGAACTCGAAGCGCCGGTCGATACGGTCTTCATCCATATCCGCGAGCACGACGCGCTGGAAGCGTCGACCCGACTCGGCCGTGAGTTCGGTTTTCAGGGCAAGCTATGCATTCACCCCGACCAGGTTGCGCTCGCGAATCGCATCTATACCCCGGACGATGCGGAAGTTGCGTGGGCAGAGAAAATTGTCGCAAGCTTTGCACAAGCCGAAGCCGATGGCCTGGCATCGATACAGGTGGATGGTTACTTCGTTGATTATCCGATCGTCGAAAAAGCGCAACGCCTTATCGACACCGCACAGGCGGTCCGTGCTCAAAACGTTTGAACCACTCTGGGCAGAGAGCCGCTACTGAACCTGGTAAAGCTGATGAGTGAACACGCGACGCGGTAGACGGGCGCCGTAGTCGTTTTTTCCTGCGAATGCGTAGCAGGCTGTTGAAAAACGTAGCGAGGATGCCCGGCTGCAAGGCGCCGCGCAGCGAACGACGAGACATATCATCAAGATAGGCGAAGAGTGAGTGAGCACGCGACGCGGCAGACGGGCGTCGTAGTCGTTTTATCCTGCGAATGCGTAGCAGGCTGTTGAAAAACGTAGCGAGGATGCCCGGCTGCAAGGAGCCGCGCAGCGAACGACGAGACAAATCATCAAGATAGGCGAGGAGTGAGCGAGCACGCGACGCGGCAGACGGGGGCCGCAGTAGTTTTTCGATAGCCTGCTAAAAGGGGACGGCCACTTCCGGCAATGGCTGAATCGTGGTGCGCTTCATGAGTCGGCGCTCGCTCAAATCAAACGGTTCGCGGCGATGGATGCTTGCGGCGTTATCCCACAACACTGCATCACCAAGTCGCCAGTCGTGGCGATAGACGAATTCAGGGCGCACGCTCCATTCGCATAACCAGGTGATTAATTCTGCGCTTTCGTCGCTCGGCAAGCCGAGAATTTCGGTTGTCATGCCAGCGCAGACGTATAAGGATTGACGCCCGGAGTAGGGGTGAGTCCGCACCACCGGATGATCGATGTCCTGAGTCTTGCGTGTCTGCGCTTCATTTGTCGGCACACTATAAGCGCGATTGAATTTCGCATAGGACTGCACGGCACGTTTGCCTGCCAGAGTCTGTTTAACGTCCTGGGGTAGCTGCTCGTAGGCGCTCACCGTGTCTGCGAAATACGTCGCGCCGCCGGCCTGCGGTAGTTCAACCGCATACAACAAAGAACCCACTGCAGGTTGCGGTAAATAGATCTGGTCATAGTGCCAGCCGACATCGTTATTGGACAAAATACCAATCTCGCGACCATCTTCCACAATGTTTGAGATATAGAGAATCTCCGGCGTATCGCGCGATAGATACTCGTGGCGAAGATGAATTTCCAGCGGACCGAATCTGGCACTGAAATCTGCTTCTTGCCGTTCGGTGAGATGCTGATCACGAAAGACCAGAACCCCGTAGCGCCACCACAGTTGTTTGAGTTCTTCGATCGCGTCAGCATCTTGGTTGGCGCTTAAATCGATGTCCTGAATTTCGGCAGCGAAACCGTTGCCCAATTCGCGCACTTTGAATCTCACCGTCTTCACTCCGCTGCCAGCACTGCAATCATTGTGGCATCTGGATAAGCGGACGCAAGCCATGGTAGTAAGGTTGCGCCAGTGGCTGCAGGCGCGCTGGACAGTGGTGACGGTTTAGCGTGGCACTTTTCGAATCTCAGCATCATTGGCCAGCAACTGCTGCAGAAAGGTATCGTTGGCTTCGCCGAGCCGTGGTCCAAGTTGTGTGATCTCGCCCGGGGTCCGGGAAAGGCGCGGCAAGACGTTCGGGATCTCGATGGTGCCCAAGGTGTCGTGCATGACTTTTGTGAGGACTTCGCGGGCAGCGAAATGCTCGTCGGCAAAGATATCGGCAATTGTGTTCACCGGACCGCAGGGCACATCGCCTTCTACGCAGCGCGCAACGACTTCTGTTGCGGTCATTGAGGCCGTGAATTTCTCTACCAGTGCATCGATGCGGGGCCGGTCGGCAAGACGGGCCGCTGTGGTTGGATGCGAGGCAGAGAATTCTGGGCGCATGAGCACATTCTCCGCCATGCGCGCCCAGATTCGATCGCTGGTACACGCTATCGCAACCCACTTCCCGTCCGCACACTGGAAATGTCCGTGCGGACACGCGTTACGCGTCCCAACACCTTCGCGAGCGCGGACGATGCCGGCTGAGGCATAAGCAGGAGCAAGCTCGTCAAGGACCCGGAAAATTGACTCGAACAAGGCGACGTCAACGACTTGCCCGACCCCGGTCGCCTCAGCAACCCGCAGCGCCAACAACACGCCGACCGCGCCGTAGAGTCCGGATATGTAATCAGCGAGCGAGGTGGAACCCGGCGTCACTGGCGGACCGTCAGGCATGCCGGCAAGGTGGGTCAGCCCACCCACTGCGTGCGCGATGCGCGCAAACCCTGGACGGTCACGATAGGGGCCGGTTTGCCCGTAGCCACTCACCCGCAGCAGCACCAGGGCCGGATTGAGGGCTTGCAGGGTGTCCCAGCCAAGGCCCCATTTCTCGAGCGTGCCGGGGCGAAAGTTTTCGCACACGACATCCGCGCGACGGACTAACTCCCGAAACGTAGCTGCATCGGCAGGTGCTTTCAGGTCCAGTGTTACCGATCGCTTATTACGTGCTTCGCTAAGCCAGGCGAGGGTCTGGTCTGGTTCTTCGGTTGCCGTGCCGAAACGACGCATCGGGTCGCCACCCTGTGGGTGTTCGACTTTGATTACCTCAGCGCCAAATTCAGCCAGGATGGTTGCGCAGAACGGCGCTGCGACGAAAGTAGCGACATCGAGAACGCGCACACCAGTTAGCGGTTTCTGCTCAGGTGTCATAACGGTTACCGGCGCACCACAGTGTATTGACGCGCGCAAACTGGTCGCGCGCGATCGCGTAACAATGTGGTGATACTTTTGGGGTGTTTATTGCGGTCAGCATCACAAGGTTCGCGAAATGATCTCCTTCATGATCTCGCTCGAGCCACCGGCAATTCGCGAGACCCGCTGGCCGGCCCAGGCACGTGCGATTGGGAACTCCCACATGTAACCGTAGCCGCCAAACAGTTGCAGGCATTCGTCGAGGATCTCGCACATGGTCTCGGTGCTGTAGAGCTTGGCCATTGCGGCGTCATCGGCATCGAGTTCGCCGTCGAGATGCAGGGCCATACAACGATCGATGAAATTGCGCACCACTGTAGCGCGGGTTTTCACCTCTGCGAGTTTGAAACGTGTGTTCTGAAAGGCAAAAATCGGCTTGCCGAAGGCTTCACGTTCTTTGGTGTAGGTGACAGTCGCATTCAAGGCTGCATCAATTGTCGCCGCAGCGCGCACAGCAACGATTAACCGTTCCTGCGCCAATTGTTCGATGAGATAGCTGAATCCCTGATTCTCCTCGCCGAGCAGGCGCTCGCCGGGCACACGCACGTCGCTGTAAAACAACTCCGAGGTGTCCTGTGCTTTCCAGCCGACTTTCTCGAGATTGCGTCCGCGCGTAAAGCCTTCGTCGCCGCGTTGCACCAGCATCAAGCTGATTCCCTTGGCACCAGCTTCCGGATCGGTTTTGCACGCCGTGACAACCAGGTCGGCGAGCTGGCCATTTGAGATGAAGGTTTTCTGTCCATTGATGGTGTATTCGTCACCAGCGCGCTTGGCAGTGGTGCGCATGCCGGCCAAATCACTGCCCGCGCCGGGCTCGGACATCGCAATGGCACCAATAATGTCGCCGGAACACATGCCCGGCAAAAAGGCCTGTTTTTGTTCTTCGGTACCGTAGTGGAAGATGTACGGCGCAACGATGGCCGAGTGCAAATGGAAAGCCGGTCCGCTGGCTTCCACGCGCGCGAGTTCTTCGGTAACGACGGCCATGTGCAGAAAGTCTCCGCCTGGGCCGCCGTACTCTGGCGGTACGAAACAGCACAGCAAGCCGTTTTCTCCAGCCGCCTGCCACAACTCACGGCTGACCATCCCGTCACGCTCCCATTGTTCATGATGGGGCACGATTTCCTTTTCTACGAAGCGCCTGACACTGTCCCGGAAAATGTCATGTTCTTCGGTGTAAATCGTTCTCGGGATCATGTCAGTACTCCAGGCTCAGGGAAGGGGGCGGACTGCACCCGCGCAAATCGTTAGAGCGCCCTATTGTGCCGTAATGTCCGCCGTTGCGGGCGCTGTCGGGCGTGGACATGGGGTAGTTGAGGCTGAGTGCTGTTCAGCCCCAGGCCTTCGCCAACTGTTGCCGGGTTTGGGTGCTCGGGCGGGCGCCGTGGGACTCTGTCGTTGCCGCTCGCCAGACGCTATGCTGCCGCCCTCAACATATGGAGGTTGATCATGAAATTTGGACAATACGGAGTTTTCACATTCACCGATGTGCTCGATGCAGCGCAATTGGCCGACCTGGCCAAACGTGTCGAAGGTTTGGGCTATTCAACGCTTTGGTACCCTGAGGCAGTGAATTACGAAACTTTCGGCGTTGGCGGCTATTTGTTAAGCCACAGTGACAAATTAGTAGTAGCCAGCGGTATCGCCAATATCTATGCGCGCGATCCGTCCGCTTCGGTGATGGGCCACAACACGCTGAACTCGCTTTACGGCGGCCGTTTTGTGCTCGGACTTGGCGTTTCTCATGCACCTATCGTGTCCGATATGCGGGGCCACGAGTACAAACGCCCAGTCGCAACCATGCGGAAGTATCTCGACGACATGGACAGCGCATGGGAAGCGCTTGGTGGTGCGAAGGGCGAGAAGCAAGTAGCGCTGGCGGCACTCGGACCGAACATGTCTAAATTGTCTGCTGATCGGACGCTGGGATCGTTCCCCTACAACATCACTCCAGCGCAAGTCGCCCTGTCGCGGACTGCAATGGGTGACAAGGGTGCCATCATCTGCGAACAGAAAGTGTGCCTGAATAGCGATCCGGTTACCGCGCGAGCGGCGGCTCGGGCGGCGTTAACCCCCTACATGGGTTTGCCCAATTACTTCAAAAATTGGTTCCGCCTTGGTTTTGACGAAGGCGATTTGAAGGACGGTGGCAGTGATCGGCTGATGGATGCGATGGTCCTATGGGGCGACGCCGCAACCATTAAGGCCGAACTACAGAAGTATTTCGACGCTGGTGCTGATCAGGTCGTCCTGCAACCGATCCGTGCGGATGGCGAGCCGGGGCCGTGTTACGACGCGCTGGAAGCGCTCGCACCCTGATAGCGATGCCGGGTACGAGGCGCACACGCCGTCTCGTACCCGGAGCGGTGCTATCCAATCGACGCCACCCACCATTTCGCCGAACTGAACGCGATATCATTGTGTGCTCGCGAGCGACTGCTCGTTCAGGGTCAAACATGTCTATGAATCGATTATGACTGCGCTTGTTTTCGTTCCGGGCTTGCTGTGCACGCAAACCCTGTGGGCGCACCAAGTGGCCTATCTGGCCGATGTGGCTGAATGTCAGGTCGCTGATGTGAGTCGTGCGCCGAGCATTGAAGCCATGGCCACGTCGGTGCTTGAGCAGGCGCCGCCATCGTTCGCTTTATGTGGACTGTCGATGGGCGGTATTGTCGCAAACGCGATCATGCGTATGGCGCCTGAACGGGTCACTCGCTTGGCCCTGCTGGATACGAACGCCAGACAGGAAACCGCCGAACAAACGGCGCGCCGCGACGCGCTCATCGCACTTGCTGAGAGCGGTGAATTTGCCGCCGTGAGTGCGACGCTGATGCCCGCGCTGTTGCACCCCGATCGTCTCGATGATGTGGATCTCACCGGTGCTGTCGCCGATATGGCAACGGAACTCGGACCTGAGGTTTTTGTGCGGCAGGTGCGCGCTATTATTTCCCGACCGGAAGCCTTGTCCGGATTGTCCGCTTATCGTTGCCCGACGCTGGTGCTATGTGGGCGCGAGGACGCCATAACGAGCTTGCAAATGCATGAGGAAATCGCCGCGAATATACCGTCTGCGAAGCTTGCGGTGATTGAGCAATGCGGACACATGAGTACCATGGAGCGGCCTCACGCAGTGACTGCGCTACTGCGGCAGTGGCTCCTTTATTAACCGAAGCGCTAAGCGCCACAGAGCAACAGGACTGATCCATTGTTCAGCTACGTAGATGAATCCATTCGCGCCCGCCTTGAGAGCGATGGCCTGCTGGTAACCCTCGACCAAAACAGTGAAGTCGTGGGTGGCGACGACGCGGAAGCTTTTATTTCGATCCTGGGGCCGGTATTGATTCCGCGTGCGATCGGCGACGTTGAAGTCATGCTGGAGTGGTATCCGTTCGTGCGGCGTACCGAGTTGTCGGCAGTGCTGGATGCGGCGAGTGACGTGGGCGATGGCGGTACTGAGGCCTTGCGCGAGTTGTTGAGTAGTTCCATGTCGGTTAATTCAGTGTTTGCGCTGCCGGGATTCCGTATCTCAGAGACACCGCTGGTGCGCATTCATTCCTGTTGCCTGACCGGCGACGTGTTTGGTTCGCGCCGCTGCGACTGTGGTCCCCAGCTCGATGCTGCATTTGAGCAAATGCAGAATGAAGGCGGCGGGGCGGTCGTGTACATGAGTGGTCACGAAGGCCGAGGGATTGGTTTGTGGGCCAAAGCGGTGACCTACTTGCTCCAGGATGGCGGTCACAATACCTATCAGGCCAATGTTGCACTCGGTCTGCCCGAGGATTCACGCGATTTCGGCGATGCCGCCGTAGTACTCAAATATTTGCTCGCGCGCCGGCCGCTACGTTTGTTGTCGAACAATCCGGACAAACGCGCGCAACTTGAGGCACGTGGGCAGGAAATCAGCGAATCCGTCTCGTTGATCGCCGGCGTCAATGAACATAATTTGCGCTACATGCGTGCCAAGCGCGGCAAAGGGCATGCGATCTCTGATGACATTTAACCGACATCCGAGGTTGCGGTACGAAGACCCGGAAGCCTCCAGATAACCGTCCCCGACAAGGATTCGGAGCGCGCCTGGCGTTGAATTCCCAACAATTACTCGGGTCATGGCGTCGTAGACCCCATGCCTCGGCTATTTTTATGATGAATACCAACAGTAATCCCCAAGCTGTAGCTGTGGCGCTACAATAAACGCTGCCTCGATTCTGGTCGGTTTAGCGCCGATCTTACCAACAGGAGATTTCCCAGATGCTGATTGCGGCACTTAGCGGGCCCCAGCTGCGCACCTTGTTTCTGACTTTGGCGTTCGTCGTCGGATTCACGACGTCGGCGCAGGCTGAACAACCCATCAAGCTCTATCAGGTTTCGAGCGGCGTGCTGCAAATGGACAAAGGGTGGCTGACCGCGATGCTTGATGTCGGCAAAATGATCAAGGTCCCTGTGGCGATGTACATCATCGATCACCCGCGTGGGCTGGTGCTCTATGACACCGGCAACAACGTGGCTGTGTCTGATGGCAAATGCGAAAGCCATTGGGGTAAGTTGTGTAAGGCGTTCCAGCCTATCCAGAAGCGCAACGAGGTGATCGACAAGTGGCTGGAGAAGTTTGGCTACAAGGTTGAGGACGTCAAATACGTCATTCTTTCGCACATGCATCTTGACCACGCCGGCAACATGGAGATGTTCCCGAACGCGACGCACGTCGTGCAGAAGGTCGAAATGAAAACGGCCTGGTGGCCCGAGAAATACCAGGCATCCGCTTTTGTGATGGGCGATTTCGACGATGCCCGCGACTTCAACTACCTTCAGCTTGAAGGCGACTACGACCTGTTTGGTGACGGCACCATTGTCGTGCTTGATACCAAGGGGCATACCCAGGGTCATCAATCGGTGATGGTGAAGCTTAAAAATACCGGCACCTTGTTCCTCGCCGGTGATGCGGTATACACGCCAGACAACGAAGCCGGTGTCGTTCCAGGCATCACCTGGAACGCCTACGAGTCAATGAGATCAATTGATCGCCTGAAGAATTTGCGCGATGTCCATCAGGGCGAGCTGTGGTATTCGCATGGAATTGAGCAATACGGTCAACACAAACACGACAGCGCTTACGACTAGTCTTCCGACTGCAAACCTGGCGGCCTGCGCGACATCCTCGCGCAGGCCCGATCAATGAGTACTGAATCCCCTCCCGCGGCACTTGAACTGCGCGGTATCTGCAAGCGCTATCGGCGTCAGGATGTACTGAAGCAACTCGAGTTGCTCGTGCAGCCCGGCGAGATTGTTGGCTTGCTTGGCCCAAACGGTTGCGGCAAGACCACGACGCTCAGGATCGCAGCAGGCTATCTTTGGCCAGATTCGGGGCAGGTTGTCGCAGGCGGGCAAGCGCTCAGACCCGACCACCCCGACTCACGACGTCACATCGGCTATCTCCCCGAGCGCGTTCCCCTGTATGACCCGTTTTCTGTCGAGCGTTATCTTCGTTTTGTCGCGGGTGCACGAGGCCTGCATGGTCAAGCGCGTGATCGAGCCGTCGACGAGGCGCTGCTGGGATTCGATTTAGTCGACGTCCGTCGTCGCATCATCGGTCAGTTGTCGAAAGGCTATCGGCAGCGTATCGGCTTGGCGCAGGCGTTGCTCGGCGATCCCCGGGTGTTGCTGCTCGATGAGCCGACCAATGGGCTGGATCCCTTTCAGATTATCGAAGCGCGCGAACTAATTCGTTCGGTAGCGCGCGATCGCGCAGTGATATTTTCCACCCACATCATGCAAGAGGTAGTGGCGCTGTGTACCCGCGTGGTGTACCTGAACAACGGCACGCTGACCGACCTGTCGATGGCAGGTACAGCCGCGGAGGGCGGGCTGGTGGACGCGCGCTTCAGTTGTACCGACACCGATGCCCTGCGCAGGGCGTTGCTGGCATTCGACCCACAACTCGATTTGAGCGGCCTGGTTTGCCTGGCGGGTGAACAATTCCAGCTTGTGGTCAGCATCGCCGTTGAGCGGCGCGCCGACTTGCTGCGCTTGCTCGCGAATCACACGGCACTTGAATCGGTGGCGTCGGGCGTAGCCAATATCGAGCAAAGATTGATTGCTGTCATTCGCGCTGAGGCAGGTAACGCAGCGTGATGAATGGTTATTTAATTGTCGTTGCGCGCGAGCTCGAGCACTATTTTGTGACCCCTATCGCCTACGTGGCCATCGCAACTTTCTGGGCTGCCAGCGGATTTTTCTTCAGTTTTAATGCGCTGTTCGTCAGTGCTATTGACATGGTGACTGCCTTTCACAACATGAGCTTGTTGCTATTGTTGATGATGCCGCTGTTGTCTATGCGAGCGTTCGCCGAGGAACGGCACAACGACACGCTCGAGTTGCTGCTCAGTCTGCCGCTCAGCGAGACGACCCTGGTGCTCGCTAAATATACGGCCTTGATGATCGTGGTTGCGCTGATGCTAGCCGGCAGCAGCGTCGCCGTCGCCGTGTTGGCGTGGACTGCAGAACCGGATTATGGGCCGATCATTGGTGGCTATGTGGGGGTATTCCTGCTGGCTGCGGCATGTGCAGCCGTCGGCGTGCTGGCCTCAAGCTGTGCGCAAAATCAGGTCGTTGCCGCGGTCGCCAGCTGGGGCGTCCTGCTCGGATTCTGGTTCCTGGATTACGCGGCCAATCTGGTGCCTGGCAGTGCGTTAGTGGTCTGGCTGCAACACGGATCTTTTTCCGTCCAGTATCTTGATTTGATCAGGGGCGTCATTTCGCGCGGCGCGGTGGTTTACTTCATCAGCATTTGTGTCTGCGCGCTAGTGCTGGCCGCGCAAGTGCTCGCGGCCAGGCGTTACTGAATGATGGCCGGGATTCTTTTCAGACGACGCGTGCATGGACTATTACCGCTGATAGCTGTACTGACTTTCTCAGTGGCATTGAATATGTGGGCGGTGCGCAATCCGGCGCGCATCGATTTAACCAGCGCTTCTGTTTACAGCATTTCGGCTCCGACGCGCGCCGTCATTGAGCGAATTCGACAACCGGTCTCTGTGACTTTTTTCTACGACACTCGAAGCCGTGCCATGCAGGATGCGCGATATCTGCTCGAACTTTATGCCAGCGCGTCCACAAAAATTACATTGGCGAATCATGATCCGGTGTTGGAACCAGCTGCGGCTGAACGCTTCGATGTAAAGTTCGCCGGCTCCACGGTGTTTGAAAGCGGCAGTCGTCGTGTTGTGGTGAATAACGCCACCGAAACCGAATTTACCAACGCGCTTATCCGTGTGACCAGTGAATCCACCGGCCGCGTGTGCTTCACCGATGGCCACCTGGAAAGTAATCCGTTCAGTCTGCAAAGCCATGACCACTTCGAACAAGGGGGTGATGATCATGGCCACAGTCACGGTAGCGGGGGGCGGCCCCTGACGCTGCATGAACGCCATGGCATGGGCATGGCACGCAACGCGCTGGAAGTGCTTGGCTATACGGTGGAACAGCGCCTGCTGGTGCAGGGGCCAGACGCGCTGCAGCGCTGCGATGTCGTGGTGGTCGCGTCGCCTCAGGCGTCCTTCTCGGTCCGGGAAGTGGCACAACTGTCTGCGCATCTTCAGCAAGGCGGCAGTTTATTGATGCTGCTTGAACCACATATTTCGAGTGGCCTGGATGGCCTGCTTGCTGCACATGGTATTGCCATTACCAGTGCGCGCGTCGAAGATCCGGCTCGCCATTACTGGACGGATCCGGCGACGCCGGCTGTCAGCGACTACACTCGTCACCGCGTCACACGACGTCTCGCGCTAAGTTTTTTCCCCGGGGCAGCGGAGCTGATGCCGCACAACGGCGGTACGCCAGATAAGATCGACGTGCTGCCGCTGGTAGAAACCAGTGCAGGCGCGTATCTCGAAGACGACGATACTGAACTACGTGCGCGGACGCTGGCTGTGCTGGTCACACCGCGATTGGGCGACTGGCGTGTGGCTGTACTCGGCGATGGGGATTTCGCAACCAATTCGTTCTTCGCTGCGCTGGGTAATGGTCAATTATTTCTCAACTTGGTCAGCGAACTCGCTGATCACCGCAACATGATTGACATCGTGCCGCGCGACTACGCTCTTGCCGAGCTACGGATGAGCAATACCGAACTAAGGGCAACATTTTTACTGACGACACTGGCGGGGCCAGTGCTGCTGGTCATTGTGGGCCTCGTGATTCGAGGTAGGCGGCGCTGATACGCACAGGGTTATGGTTAATGGTGTTTGCCGGTGGACTGGTGTTGGGCGGCTATGTCTGGTTCGGCGATGCCGGTCGCCATGAAAGCGTCGCACGTCACCGCATCGACCGGCTCTTGCTGCCGGACGGCATCGAGACGCTCACGACGATAACTTTCAGACGCGGAGATTCCAAGGTGCTTATTGAGCGCATGGCAGGCGGGTGGGTTTATGTCGGTGGCCAGCCATGTTGCGCAACCTCCAATGCCGATTCATCGAGCTTCATTGATGCCCGTGTGCGAATGTTGAGTACTGCTCGCATCGAGCGCGATTTTTCGCTCGCTGCGATACAGCCAAAACACTACGGAATCGATGCTAAATCCGTGCGCATTGAACTGGCATTCCTCCAGCCCGAAGAACGTTCGTGGATTCTGGCCATCGGTGGGCGCACGCCTGACGGTTTTGGACAATACCTGCATTTCGAAGGCACTGAGCGAATCATTACGCTGCCCGCATATCACATCGACAATCTGCTGCGTTTGTACGCACACCGCTGAATGCACACTGTCGGCTGTCTTTTATTAGATGCATTTCCGTTCAGGAGCGATTCACCCGTCACCACCTAATCTACAAACTCACGGCGCGTCATTTATGCGCCAGCAGCCACCGTTGTGGCGATAAGGAGCTCACCATGAACTATTCCTTCCGTAAGCTTATCGTTAGCGTTGGGGCCGGTCTGTGTCTGGCCTTCGGCACTGCCACCGTTAGTGCTCACGACTATGGGCATCAGCGCGACCACCATCGCGCCAAGCATCATTCCTGCCACGGTTATGATCGCCACGCGTCACGCCGAGCCCACGGGCATCGCAGACACCGTCGAGGACATCGCGGTAGCTCATTCGATGTGGTGGTGAACGTGCATAGTGGTTTCGTTCAGCCCCGCCACCGCTCTTACTACCGACCGGCGCCGGTCGTGGTGCAACGTCAGACCTACGCGCCACGCGCCTATTATCCGCGCCGCAGTTACGCAGGCTCGCCTAATTTGGGTAACGCCGTCGGCGGCGCTTTGGGCGGTTACATCGGTTCGCAAATTGGCCAGGGCGCCGGGCAGCTTGCCGCAACCGCGGCAGGTGCGGTAGCCGGTTACGCTATCGGTGGTCATCTCGCGAACCCTTATCGCTAAACCGCACGAGTCGGCTTGCAGTCGTGAACGGCGTCACGATTGCAAGCTGGTCCTTAGCTCATAATCCGAGCACATGCGCTCCGCAGGCCGCCAGGGAAATTCGATGTTGAAACCATTCACTTTGTCCGCTTTCGCTGCCGTGGTGCTGCTGTCCATGTGTAGTGGCATGGTCCACGCCAACGACTACGATGCTGAACAGTTACGCGAACTCATGGAACAACTGAAGGATATGGGGCAGCCAAACGAAGCCCAAATGAACATGATTGTCGACCAGGCGGGAAAAATGCAGAGCTGCCTGCACGATCTGGATAATGCCGAATTGGCCACAATTACGGGTAACAGCGAATCACTCATGGCGCAAATTCAGGCGTGGTGCGCAGCTGGTCAGCGCGATGCTGCCCAGGAAGCGGCCACTGCATTCGCCGCACGTGTCGGTGAATCGAAGGCGCTGAAACGGCTGGCCGAATGTTCGGTTGGGCTCAAAGGGCTATTGCCGACCCTGGCAACATTAGCCCAGCAAGCGCCGGATACCAGCGCGCACGTATGCGACTCACCGTAGTCCGATATGTCGTTCCGGTGGCCGGCCTGCAGATAGCGCGAGGCCGTTCGCGCCTGTACCGGGCGTCCATGTTAGTTTAGCCGCGACATTTCAAATCAGGGTTTGACCATGAAAGTACACCACCATCTGGCGCAGTTTCTCTTACTGTTGATTATGTTGCTAAGCAGTTGGGTTTTGCTTGCTGCTGAGATTGCGGATCCGGGCGCCGAGCAGAAAGCTGCAATCGGCCACATGCATCACGTTCTCCATGAAGCACAAGCGCCATACAAGACACAGGAAGCAGCCGCGCTAAAGGCTGTGAATGAATTGACGGTGCAAGAGGGTGTGGATCTCGCCGATATCAACGCGAAAATCGACGAACTCATGGCTGCGAAAACGCAGATACTACGGCTGCGTTATGCCCACCTGGTCGAAATGCGCGCAATCCTAACTGACGAGCAAAAAGTGAAGTACGACAAAGGTGTGCTGAGTCGCTCAGCGGTGAAGTAAGTCGCGCTTGCGCGATTTTTATGTTCGTTCAGCAGCGGGCTGAACCACTAACGCCACTCAGCGAAAAATGCGCCAACACCAGGCGAAAAAGCAACTTCGCAGCTCGGCTCAATCCATAATACTGTGCCGCGCTCGAGCGCCACAGCCGTGGACGCGGTGGCGCTTCGGATCTGCAGCACGCCCACTGTCAGACTCACAATGAGCCCATATCGATCGTAGGTGACCGTATGGGTCGCCTCGCCGCTGGTAATCCGGTAAGCACGGAAACGATCGGTTTCAAGTTCCAGCGTATGCGCACTAGCCGAGAGGACCTTGGCAGGATGGACTGGCGGTTGCGCCAGTGCTTCTGCCCCGACCATGTGAAAAGTATCCTGCCCGACGTTGTTGACCTGATGGATGAGTGGGTCGTTGCGATGCGGGCGCGAGAGCAGGGCACCACACGGCACGTCCGTCACCACGGTGTCCTGATCTGGAAATTGTTCACGGGCCCGCGTTTCAGCCAGCGAGAAATAAATCGTGTCTTCGGTGTGCCGGTGCCACAAGGTATCGGCGCCGGGCGCGAGACGGACCTGGTAGACCCACGCGAATTCGTTGCTCAGTGCATGGCGGTGATCCGGTTCATCGTGAACTTCGACGTAGTCGTCGGCGCTGCGGCCAGTTTGCATGTGGGACTTTCCTGTTCAGCAGTCCACCGGAGTCAGGACGACTCCGGTGGCTAGCAGGCATCAGATTCAGGCAACCTTGGCGATGAAGGCGGCCAGATCAGCGTTGAAGTCGGTGGGTTTTTCCATTTGGCAGAAATGGCCGACGTCCTTATACATTTTCAGATTCGCGCCGGGAATATTGTCGGCAAGAAACTTATTCTGCTCTGGTGTTGTCGCGCCATCTTCTTCACCCGCGATGATCATGGTCGGTTGGGTGATGTCTTTCAGACGGTCGGAAATGTTCCAGTTGAACACGCCTTTCGGGTCAGCCACGCTGGCCCAGAACACGGCGTCATTGAAATTACTGTCAGTATGGAAGCAACCATCCATATAGGCCTTAATTTCCGGCCGCTCGACTTTTGATTTGGCGGAGATACCGGCATCCATAAGACCGCCGAACACAGCGCGCCAATCGGCCTGCATGGCTTCGGCAACTTCCGGCGGCGTGTCGGCGCCGACATTCGTGCCGCTGCTTAGGATGAGATTGCCAATGACCCGGTCCGGTGTATCGAGACTGGTTTGCATAGCAACCATGCCACCGATGGAGTTGCCGACGAGAACTGCGCGATCAACGCCAGCGTCATCGAGTATCGCAACCACATCTGCGGCCATCTCATCGATGCCATAGCCTTCCGCGGGTTTGTCTGACTGTCCGTGACCGCGATGGTCGACAACCAGGCAGCGATGTTTCTGCGAGAAATTGAGAACCTGGAAAGCCCAGATGTAGTGATTGGTGCTCCAGGGGTGGAGGAATACCAGCGTCGGTGAGCCTTCGCCAAAACTTTCATAGAACACGTTTACGCCGTCGCGATTGATATGGGGCATAGTGGTATGGACCTCTGTTCGATTGCTTGCATAGGGACAGACGCGCAGCGCGCTGTCGGTCCAGTTATATTCGCCGCTTTTGCAGCGCAAAGAAACCGTCCGCCAGGGACAACCGTATAGTTGCCCCCGGCGACGACGGGATGGTTCTCAGTTCAGACGCGTCCAACCACTGTGTCGCCAAGCTTGTGGACGTAGTCGACGATTTGTTGGGTGGTGACCGATTTCGAAAAAAGTTCTTTATCGGACTCGCTTGGAAACAACACAATCAGGCGCTCCACGCCGAGGTCGGCGTAGCGTTTAGCTGCGTCCAAGTCGATATTGCCAAACGGGGTGACGCTGATTTCAAGCTTACCCAACTGTGGCGGTCGCGAGACTTCGGACGCGGCGGTTGCGAGCCCGCTCAGACAGTCTGCAGTTGCTTCCGGCGTGAGGCCAAAGCCGTACCAGCCCTGCGCATGGGTCACACTCCGCTGGAACGCCCCGGGCACGTGCCCACCAAACACGACAGGAGGGCCGCCATCCCTAAACGGGCGCGGATAGGCCTTCACGCCGCTAAACGATACAAATTCCCCGCTGTACTGAGGGTTGTCCTGCGTCCAGATCGCGCGCATCGCTTCGATGTATTCCAGCGTTCGTTCCGCCTTGCGAGTAAACGGTATGCCGAGTGCGTCGAACTCCGCTTTCAGGTAACCAATGCCGACGCCAAACAGCAAGCGCCCACGACACAAAGCGTCGAGGCTGGCCATCTCCTTCGCTAGCACCAACGGATTGCGCTGTGGCAGGATGATAATGCCGGTACCAAAGCAGATGCGCTCGGTTTGCCCGGCCAGCCATGCGAAGCTGATGTTGGGGTCCACCATGGGGTATTCCGCCGGCAGTGGCGACGGTGGTTGTTGTGGTTCTGGCAGCACGACATGTTCGCCGGCCCAGAGAGAATCAAACCCTGCCGCTTCCGCGCTTTGCGCAACTTGTAGCGAGGCTTCAGGCGCAGCGAGCGGCCCCATGTTGATGCCAAATAATCCAATTTCCATGTCGAGTATGTTTCCCTGTGATTGCGTGATGGGGTCGCCGGGCAGCTGACGGGCCCGGCACTAAGTTACATTGCAATGACGGTCGGCTTAATCCCTTCGCCATAGACAAAACGTGAGCCGACAGCGCCAACGACGGCAGTCCGACGGTTGAGGTTTAAGCCAGTGCGCAAACGAATCAGGGGTTCGATGCCGGTGCAATGTCCGGCCATCAAATGCTGCACGCCAATCGCGCGCAACCGGTCTGCTGTCCAGCCGAGTGTTTCGTCGTCGGCCGCAAACAAATGCAAGCCGCCCATCAGTGCGTGCACGGGACGTTGATGGATGGTGTTATTGATATGCGTTAATGCGTTAACGACACCGGAATGGCCGCACCCCAAAATCACGATGTGCCCGGCAGCGGTTGCAATGGTCAAGGCCTGGCTTTCCGGGACGTGATCTTCCACCCACCGATGATCCAGCGATACTTCAATCGTACTCGGATAGTTCTTTTCGGGAAATTCGCGCGGTACAGGGCCGCTGACCCAGACCGCTGGCAAGATTTCAGTCGCCTTAGCGTGGACCAGAATCTCAACGCCTGCCGCCTCAAGTTTGGCCTTTATGGCGATCATTTGATTGGATTCTGCGTCCAAAGAATGCGCAGGCATACGCCGCGACAGGAAAAACCCCTCGGCAACATGCAATCTGCGCAGCGCCTGCGGATTCTGTTCGCGTAAATGGTACAGCAGCGGGAGCAAGCCGGTGGTGTGGTCAAAGTGGAAATGACTCAGTACGACATCAGTGACGCAACTCAGGTCGATATCAAGCACCTCCGTGTTCCTGATTACCGTATCCGGGTAGCGGCCGGCGTCAAACAGCACACAATGACCGTCGACTTTAACGAGTACAGACAAGCCCCACTCTCCGACGGTAGCGCCGTTAGCGAGGTTGGAAGACAGTATCGTCACATCGACATCGTCGGCGAGATGCGCAGACTGCTTCGCGTTCACCACCGACATCCATGTGCACAGGCATACGCACAGCCAAGCGAGTCCGGTAGAACGCAGTCTATAAGTGATTATTGTCATCGTGATATTCCTCGTGTCGGAATCATTGGTGTGCCCGTCGCCAGCGTTTCCCGTAGGTCAGGCGATGCGGGCCAGCAGGCGATCGGCGTGTTGCAAATCATGCGTTTGGGAGCCTTCGGTAAAGGCAGTGCGGAGTTTCTCTAGTGTGCCCTGGTTGGCGCGCGTCGCGGACTGTTCGATGTCGAGTTCAACGAGACTGAGTGCTGTCCGCAAAGCGAAGCCAACAGCACCGCGCTGCTTGGCCAGCTCAAGCGAGTGCTCCAGAGATTCTCTCGCTTCTGTGGCAAGGCCCATACTGCGCAATAAATCGCCGCGCACGCGGTACAAGGACGGTTCCGGATGACGTGCACCAGTCTTTTCTATCAGGGCAATCGCTTCGGGCAACAACGCCAGTCCTTTCTCCGGGGCGCCAAGTTCTCCGTGGGCCTCGGCGGTCATGCTCATGAACCACGTGTACATCAACTGCGAGCGCAACCCGTTTGCCTGCCCGGATTGCTCCAGCACTTCCAGTCCGGCGGCAAGATCGACGTGTGCGGATTCGTGCTGGCCACGACAGGCATGGGCATGACCGCGTTGTAAGAGGCTCCAACCGTCAGCGAACGCGATGCCAAATTGGTGCGCAACGGCGATCGCGACGGTGGCGCGGGCATCTGCTTCATCGTAATTGCGCAACCAGCCCGACAACGTCGCCCCGTGACCATAGGCGAACGCACGGGAGACTGAATGGCCAATTTCATCGCAGCTGATCAACGCCTGGCTCATGCTCTGTTCAGCCTGCTCAGGAAATCCTTGCATCCAACTGGTGAGCGCGTTGCGTACCAGGCAAGCAACGCCAGGCTCGATGCCATATAGCAGCGCATGGCGCGAATGCTTCTTGCGCTTATAGGCTTTAGCCCGGCCCCGCTATGGTGGGCGACCGCTGCCGTATCGCCGCGAAAAAAATACGATCCGGCGAGCGCAACATGCGCTTCCAGCAGGATATCTTGATTGGAAGTTGCGGCAGCAGCGCGAAACAATGCCTCACCAATCTCGTGTGCCGATTTCAGATCGGATTTTGCAAGGTGGCAGGCGCGCAGACCGAAGTAGGCAGGAAAGCGCGAGCCACTGTGCTCGGGACTGCGGCACAGTTTCACGGCGCGTTGATACAAAGCCTCTACCTCATCGGCGGCATTGCCCAGGGCAGCACTCAGCAGGGGGCCAAGCAAGAGCAGCAGTTTGAGTTCCAGCGCAGTACGTTCGGTTCCCTCCGGAATAGCCGGAATAGCCTGCAAGGCCTGTCTGAAGTGCGCCTGAGCAACCTGCTCAGCCGAGCGCTCGATGGCGCGCTTGCCGGCAATGAACAGGTGCTCGATGGCACGCTCATGATTGGCAGCTTGGGTAAAGTGAAACGCCAGTAGCTCCGGTTCGCGTTTGACCGTCTCGGGAAAATGTTCTTCCAGGGCGTTAGCGACATCGGCGTGGTACACGCGTCGATGTTTGTTGAGCAGGGATTCGTACGCAGTATCACGAATGAGTGCATGTTTGAAGATGAAGGTCGGATTGGCTGCGGTACCGCTGCGGTAGATAAGCTCCGCGTCGAGTAATTCGTTCAGGCCGCTGGATAACAACGCCCGGTCTTTGATGACCCGGCCTAACAGCCGTAAACCGAATTCGCGACCAATCACTGCGCCCCACTGGGCAGCAAGTTTGCCGTGCGGGCAGCTATCAATGCGGGCCTCGAGTGAGTCCTGCAATGTTGCGGGGATGCTGATCCCTTGCAAAGTGTCCGATAGCTCGAATTTCTCTCGTTCATCGAGCAAACCGCCATCGACGATAGCTTTGGTCAGTTCTTCAACGTAGAGCGGTATCCCGTCGGTCTTACTTTTAATGTGCCGTCCGAGGGCGAGGGGGATGTTCTCTCGCTCGGTAAGATGGCTAATCATGGCATCGACGTCGCGTTCCGGTAGTCGCCCAACGGACAGCAGCTCAAGGAAGGTCCGTTTGCTCCATGGCGGCACGAAATCGGAGCGAAATGCGAGCACCGCGAGCGTGCGGGTCGCCGGAATGCGTTCGATTAACGTACTGAGAAACTCGTCCGTCGCCGGGTCCATCCAGTGCACGTCGTCCCAGACCAGGTACAGTGGCCGTTCAGCACTTTGCTCCCTGAACCACTCGACCAGCGCTTCGAACATTTCCGCCGTGCGGGCCTGCGGTTCGAGGCCTTCAAGGATCTCGGCCTGCGGATGCACCAGCCCCAGCAGGGACGCCAGCAGCGGTGCGGTTTGTGGTTTAGTAAAGCTGTGTTCGCGCAATCCTTCTTCGAGCTTGTTAATACGGACTGCTTCCGGATCATCGCTCTCGATCCCGAATACGCGGCGGAGCAATTGCGCCAGTGGATAAAAGGCGCTGTCCTGGTGGTTGGGCGAGCAGCGCAGGGTGATTTGATGGGCTTCCGGCCCGAGTTCTTTCTTGAATTCCTGCACCAGACGAGATTTGCCGATACCGGCCTCGCCACTGAGCAGCACGACCTGACCATAACCCGAACGCGCTTGCGCCCAGTGACGACCGAGGAGCTGTAATTCCTCCTGACGGCCGACGAAATCGGTCAGATTGCCGGTGCTTAGGGCGACTTCGTAGCGGTTCAATGGGGCGCTTTCGCCACGCACACTGTACAAATCAACCGGCTTTGCGACGCCTTTAAGGGTGTGCGAGCCGTGTAATTCGCATTCATACAAACCATCGACCAGCCGATGCGTCGTGGCGGTGATGAGGATTTCATCCGGACTTGCAGCTGACTGCACGCGGGCGGCAATGTTCGGCGTTTCGCCCAACGCGAGGGTCTCATGGCGTTCCGCACCACCCATCTCACCGATGACGACCGAACCCGTATGGATGCCGATACGCACGCGTAATGGGCCGCCCAATCTCGTGTTGAGGTGTTCGGCGTCGCGCAGGGCCGCGAGAATTTCCAGGGACGCTTGTACCGAGCGACCTGCTTCGTCTTCGAGTGCTGCTGGATAGCCAAAGTAGACCAGTAAACCATCACCCAGATACTGGGCTACATGGCCGTCGCAGCGTGCGATGATCGTCGAGCAGATTTGCTGGTACTCGCGCACGATGTCGCGCAGCTCCTCCGCATCGAAGCGTGCCGAATACTCGGTCGAACCAACGATGTCACAAAACATGACCGTAATGAGTCTGCGATCGGCGACATTTGCAGCCGCTGGCGCGCGCGAGTGAGTCACCGCACTGTCGTCTTGAGGTGCGCCAAGCCAGACCATGACTTTGCCATCTTCATCCGCGGCAATCCGTTTGGCGTCGATTAACTCTGCTTTGATGTCTTCGAGATCGTCGTCGTTGAGCTCGAAACGGCGCTTCAGCATGCGATACGCTACGCGGCCCTCGTGCTCGAGCAGCTCTCGCACTGCGATGATCAGTTCGTCTATTAGCACCCTGCCCCCGGCGTGAGATATCCCGTACGCTCAGTATACGGGCAGCGTTTTCGTAGCCCAATGACAATCACACGGAAATTTGCTCCGTCCAGGCAGTCAACTACCCGCAACTAGCGTAGGAGTGAGCAGCACGAGCGAAGGCGACCCGTGCGGCGCAAGCTTTGGATAACGCCCGGTTTCGTTTGACATCATCAGGTCACCGGCGACGTTGGCAACGGATTGTACGGATCGGATTCAGGCGCTGAGCCGGTCTTGCAAACGTGCCTTTATCGCAGGCCAATCGTTTGCAACGATCGCATGGATGACTGAGTCGCGAATGCGTCCATCCGGCATGAGCATGTGGTGGTGAAGAACACCTTCCTCGCGCGCGCCGAGACGTCGAATGGCTGCCCGTGAGGCGCTGTTGAGAACATCGGTCAGCAATTCGGCGCGGATACATTGCCAGCGCTCAAAAGCATGGGTGAGAAGCAACAATTTCGCTTCCGTGTTGACGGCCGTGCGCTGGGCGCTCGATGCGAGCCACGTATAGCCAATCTCGACGCGGCGATGTCCAGCAGTGATATGCAAAAAGCGCGTGCTGCCCACTACCCGGCTGTTCAGTTTGCTAACGATTGCGAAAGGTAACGCGGCACCTTGCTGGTGTGTGAGCAAGGCATTGTTGATGTAGCTTTCGATACTTGCCGATGTCGGTATGGTGGTGACTTTCGACTCCCACAACGCGCCATCAGCTGCCGCTTCGACCAACGCGTCGGCATGGGTCAGGGATAACGGCTCGAGCCGCACGGCTGCGCCCTCGAGAACGATTGGCGTCAGATCCATAGCAGTGCTGGAAAAATGGCTGACCGCAGTCGCAGCGTGGATGACGCTGTGCTGGTTTGAGTGGTTGTGTGGCAGTCTTGCTTGGTGCTCATACACGCATGCCGGGTGAGGACAGTCGCTAACCCTAGGCCTGACGATTCACACCGTCAACCGCGCTTTTATTCGCGTGCGCTCTTCATTACCCTTGCGCGTTCGTTGGCACTCGTGCGGTCCTCGAAAACAATAAATTCTGCCCGCTCGGCGCGGGCTCAACCGTGGATGCGCGGCGGGATACGTCTCAAACTATGACTGAAAAGCCACTCACGAGACCGGTCCGGGTAGTCGAATTCGCAGGCGACGGAAGCGGCCTGGCCGCCGCCTACGCGGGTTGGTTGCTCGCACGCATGGGAGCCGCAGTGTGTCGGCTGCAGACTGCAAATTGCCCGCCCGATCTGCCAGACAGCGCATTGACGAAAACGATCTGTTCGCTTGCTGAGGGCAAGTCGGAATTGCGCTGTGACGCCTCATCGGCAGCGCTTGAGAGGGCCTTGGTGGACGTCGATATTCTGCTTTGCGACGCGCCGCAAACGTTTGCGACGCTCGCAGGATCTTTTGAGGAACTCCAGCGACGCTTGCCCGACCTCATCATTGGCGTGGCGTCGCCTTTTGGGCTTGCCGGAACGTATGCGAAATACCCTGCCACAGCGCTCGAAGCGCAGGCAATCAGCGGCGTTCTTTGGGCCCTTGGGGACCCGGCCAGAGAACCGCTTTCCCTGCCTCCGGGGATAGTTGAACAACAGGGTGGTGTGACTTTGGCATCGGCGAGCCTGTTAGCGCTGCAGGTTCGCGACGATTGTGGCCAGGGGCGGGTGGTCGACATCGCGCTTGCCGACGTGCTCGCTAGCTACGTGGCAGCGAACTGCCGGCTGTATATCCACCACGGCCTGCGTTGGCACCGTAACGGTCGGCGAGCGAGTGGTTCTGGTGGTGCGTACCCCTACGTCATCCTGCCGTGTAAAGACGGGGAGGTGTGCATCTTCGGACGCACCCCGGAAGAATGGGCGCGCCTGGTTAAAGTGATGGGTAATCCGGCCTGGAGCAACGAGCCGCGCTATCAGAATTTACGCGCAATGGGCCAGCAGTATCCGGACGAAGTCGACGCGTTGGTGATGCCGTGGCTGGCGGATAAGACCAAGGCAGAGCTGGCAGCCATTGCGTTAGAAAACAATTTAATCATGTCACCGCTGCGAACCATCGACGAAGTGTTACAAACGCCGCACTTCGAAGCGCGCAAATTTTTTACCGGCCAAACGCTCGACGATGAAACGGTGCGAACGCCGCAACTGCCGTTCCACGTCACGACGAAACGCGCTGAACACGCTGCCGACGTCAGCGCTAGCCTGCTGGCGGACGGTACACCGTTGGCCGCAAGTGGCCCCACGCCGACCATTGAGCAACCGCTGGCGGGGATGCGCGTTGTCGATCTCGGCTGGGTCTGGTCGGCGCCGTGGGTCAGTACCATGCTCGCTGAACTTGGCGCACAGGTGATTAAAGTGGAGCACGCCGGCCGTCCGGATAATCTGCGTTTGTCTGGCAGGGTGATACGGAATGGTAAGAAGGTGGAAGGACCTTCGAAAGAGATGTCGCCCATGTATCACCAAGTCAATCACGGCAAGCTTGGCATCACCCTGAACACCAAAAAACCACGCGCCGTCGCCTTGTTAAAACGCCTGATCACGATGAGCGATTTAATCGTCGAGAACATGTCGCCTGGCACGATGGAACGCAACGGTCTTGGCTACGACACGTTGCGCGAGCTCAACCCGGGCTTGGTGATGCTGTCTATGTCGGCGGCCGGCCAGTTTGGGCCGTTGGCGGATATGCGTGCTTATGCGCCAAACATGTCCAGTGCCGCTGGTCTGGAGACGCTGGTCGGGTATCGCGGCGAAGCGCCGATCGGCGCATTGGGTTTCGCGTTTGGTGATCCGAATGCCTCTGCGCATGCCTTGTGCGTGGTTATGGCGGCGCTGCGTCGGGCGCGCTTGAGCGGCGAGGGCAGTTACATCGACGTGTCGCAGATCGAAGCGCTGATCAGCGTTTTGCGGCCCTCAATCATTGCCGGGCAGCGCGCTGCGAGTAGCTCGGGCGCCGCGGGTAACAGCCATCCTGACTATGCGCCGCATGGCGTGTATCCGGCGCTGGACGATGATGCCTGGTTGACCATTGCGATCTTCGATGAGGCTGGCTGGCTGGCGTTGAAAGCACTCCATCCGGATGCCTCCTGGCATGCTGATGAGCGCTATAGCACTCGTGCGGGACGGGTGCAGCACGCGGCGGAACTCGATGCCGCGCTGGCATCCTGGACAGCGACCCAACCGCGTGATGACCTTGTGCAACGTTTGCGAGCCGCCGGCGTTGCCAGTGCGCCGGTGCTGTCGATAGAAGAACAATGGCGCGATCCCCATTTCGCTGCTCGCAACATTAAACAGCGGGTCGATATTCCGGTTTATGGCGAAGAAGAATTGTTTAGGGCGCCGTGGTGCTTTTCCGATTTTGCGCCGCGCATCGAGACATGCGGCCCGCAAACAGGTGAGCACAATAACGTCGTGCTCGGCGACTTGCTCGGCTTGAGTGAGGCAGAAATTAACGAGCTTCGCGACGCTGGCGTCGTGGCTTGAACACAGGGCAGACTGAGCATGACACCACCTGAACAGAACGCGCCACCTGCGAATCAATCGCCAGCCCTGTGGGAGGGCGCATTAGAAGAAGCACGGAGTCTGATTGGGGTACCCTTGCGGCGCGGTTCACAGCAATGGAACACCGAAGCAGCACCGGATAGCGTGCGTCATTACTGTTGGTCATTGGGCGATGAAAATCCGTTGTTCTGCGCTCCCGAGTATGGCTCGGCGACTCGTTGGAACGCGGCCCTTGCCCCGGGCTGCTTTCTTTACACGATTGATACGACGGTGGTGGCACCGAAACTTCGCGGTATTCAATGGCTCTACGGCGGCACGGAATGGGAGTGGTACAAGCCGATTCGGCATCGAGACAGCTTCAGCGCCCGTGCGACATTGCTTGAGGCGGTCGAGAAAAGCGGGTCGGCTGCCAAGACATTCATTATTCAGACCGGCGAGGTGCTCTACACCAATCAGCACGGTGAGCTGGTCAGTCGTGCGCTTGGAAGCACAGCCCGGGTGCCTCGCGCTAAAGCGCGCGATGGTCTTAATTACGCGCCACGTGAAGCACATCGCTACACTTCCGACGAACTTGAACATATCGCTCATCACATCGAAATCGAGGAACTGCGCGGCGCATTGGCGCGCGACTGGCATTTGGTCGCCGTCGGCGACACGATTCAGCCGATGCTGAAAGGACCGCTCAATATTACCGATATGATTTGTTGGTACGCCGGTGGTGGACACAGCTACCAAGCACATCGGCGCGCGACTATGCATCGCAAACGGCACCCGGCAGATGCGTTTATCGATACCAAGACTGGTGCAGAAGATAATCCTGCACGTGGCCACGCGGAACAGAAAATGGCGCGCGATGTGGGGATGCCAGGCGGCTACGACGTGGGTACGCAGCGCATTTCGTGGCTCGGGCAATTGATGACGAACTGGATGGGCGACGATGGTTTCTTGCGCAAGCTCAAGGTGTCGCTGCGCCGCCCGAACATTTTTGGTGACGTGTCGTGGTGTCGCGCACGCGTCACCGATAAGCGTATTGAAGACGGTATTCATCTTGTCGATTTTGACGTTTGGATCGAGAATCAACTCGAAGAAATCACCGCCAAAGGGAGTGCAACGGTGGAGCTGCCGGCCCAGGAGTAGCCCGCACGCGAAAGTCTCGCGCCGCAACGTCGGGCATTCGTGAAACGTTCCTGGTTGCATGCAAGGGTGCCACCAGACAGGCGAGCTTGACTCAATCCTCGCGGGTGTTTCTCATGCGTACTGGTTTGCAAACGTAGAAACCCCATCCATGAATCCCAGCAGCCCACTCGCCGGTACTCGCGTTATCGATTTATCCAAAGTGCTCGCCGGCCCACTATGTACCCAGTATCTCGGCGACATGGGCGCTGATGTGGTGAAGGTGGAACCGATGGCGCACGGTGATGACACCCGCCACTGGCCACCGTTTGCCGGTGATGACGGCACGATTTTTCTGAGTGTGAATCGCAACAAGCGCAGCATCGCGCTCGATCTGAAATCGACCGCCGGGCGCGACGTGGTGCACCGTCTGGTCGCAACTGCGGACGTTGTTATCGAGAGTTTTGGTCCCGGCGTCGCTGAGCGGCTCGGAGTGGACTATGAAACGCTCGCAGAGATTAATCCGCGCATTGTCTACAGCAGTATTTCCGGATACGGCGATGTCGGCCCAATGCGCGAAGGCAAGGGCTATGACGTCGTCTTGCAAGCCTTCAGCGGCATGCTGTCGATTACCGGCGAGCCGGGCGGCCCACCGATGCGCAGTCCGTATTCTCCTGTCGACCAGGGTACTGGCTTGCATGCCTTGATTGGCATTTTGGCCGGCTTGCTCGAGCGTGCTCGTACAGGACGCGGACTCAAGGTTGAAGCCTCCCTGTTTGATACTTCCGTGGCTTTTCTCGGTTATTTTCTGCAAGGGTTCTGGCAGCGTGGCACCGAGCCGATGCGCCCAGGGTCGGGGCACGAATCGCTATGCCCGTATCAGGTATTCGAAACCGCCGATCAGCAGGTCATTCTTGGTGTGGCTAACGACAGCTTGTGGAAAACGTTTTGCGATGTGGCCGGCGAGCCTGAGCTGGCTACGCGAGAAGGCTTCACGACGAATACCGAGCGCGTCGAACGGCGCGCCGAAACCGTTGCCATTGTCGACCGGATAATGCGGCGACGCAGTCGCGAGCAATGGCTAGCCGACCTCGGTGCCGCTGGTGTGCCGTGTTCGCCTGTCCACAACTTGCGCGAGCTGTGCGAGCACCCGCATACGCAGGCGTCGGGCATGGTGTTTGACTATGCTGACGACAGCCGCGGGGAGCTACAAGGTGTCGCTCAACCACTACGCTTTAACGGCGAACGGCAGCCGTTAACGCGTACGCCACCGCGCCTCGGAGAACATAGTCTGGAATTACTGCTGGAGGCCGGACTTAGCGCTGAGCAGGCGCGCGCACTGATCACCGAAGGCGTGGTCCGGGAAGCTCAACCGACAACCGAGTAAGGCAAGAAGGGCATATCCGCTTTTTCTTACTGCGCGCCAATTTGACCGCCTCCTGTGGGCGCGTTAGTGGATGGCCATTTTCCAAAGTAGCCAAAAGTGCGGCGCGCGGAGCACAAACTTTGTTTGTCGTTGTCCGGGAAGATCAACAGAGATCCGTCAAAGTTTCGTTCTAGCAGGGCCAGCCGAGCGGTTGGAGAATCGCGCCAGCAATTGCCGCGCGCGAAACCGCACTCCCGAGCCTGAACCGGCGCGCTGACAGGCGCAGGCGAATGCCCGTTGAATGATCACGTGTGACAGAAGTCGCGACTGCGTTGTAGGTGAAAAAACGCAACCACCGCAGGATAAAAATCGGACGGGACTTGGCGGCGGGATGTTACACTTCTTCGCGCAAGCTGACGTGACCTCGGCCCGCGAATCGGAGGTTTACGGAATGTCGAATATCGAAAAATTTACGAAATTTTCGGGATCTCGGGATCTCGTCCGACACTCGCCGGTATTGAGTGAGGGCAGCGTACGACACGTTGCCCCAGGATCTTGATTTTGGCGAGGGTAAAGGTACCGATCCAATGAGATTCAACTCTGTCATCGATCGCCTCACCAAGAAGCATTGGTCGCGCACAGAAATTGATGCGATGGTTGGCGATGCAATTGAGGGATATCTGACTTATGCGACCAGTGCGGATGTCCGCGCCGGTGCCGCGTCTGGCGGCACGACCAGCGCGCTGCTCATTCACGCGCTCGAGATTGGTGCAATCGATGGAGCGATTGTCTGTTGCACGCGCATCGTCGACGGTGCCGTACGAGCTGAATTTTCCCTCGCGCGCACTCGCGAGGAGATTCTTGCCGCGCGGGGAAGCAAATATGTCGAGACGCGATTCATGCGCGACGTTCTCGAGATTCTCCGACTTAACGAAGGCCGATTCGCGGTTTGCGGATTACCCTGTGATATTTCAGCGTTGCATCGCTGGGGACAAAAAGAGCCTGAGTTGTCTGCTAAAGTGGTCTACAAAATCGCTTTCCTGTGCGGGCATAATTCGCGTACGGCCCTCATCGATGGCGTCATCGCGAAGCTTGCGGCCGAGAGCGGCGGCGAGGATCTCACGGCCTACACGTTCCGCTCAGGACATTGGCGAGGACGCCTGTCGGCGGAGTTCAATAACGGGGTCATCGTCGAGAAACCGTTCTCCTACTTCAGCGATTATCGCAACCTGAATTTTTTCTCGGAACGTAAATGCATGGCGTGTAGCGATCATTTCGGATACGCGGCAGATCTGTCGATTGGCGACGTGTGGCTTTACTCGCTGAGAGACGATCCGATCAAGCACAGCGGTGTGCTTGTCAGGACCCCCACAGCTCAGGAACTCGTACAAAGCGCTTCAGCCGCAGGAGTCATCGACGCGCAAGCTGTGGGTCGCGAATATATCCTCGACGGGCAGAGTCGCGTCGCCCCAACGCATTACAACGTGTCTGCGAGGGTCAAAGCGGGCGAGAAGCTGGGAATAAGGATCAAGGACACCGTATTCGAGCGAATCACACCGCTCAAGTTTCTCTCTGCGTATCTCGTGATGTGGAATATGAGATTTAGTGAAAAAGAGCATGCGCATTGGATATTCCGTCTACCCAGACCGCTGATTAAATTGTATCTCTACATCAAGAAAGGTCTGGAGACCGTGCATTGACTGCGACCGTTGCACTTATTGCCGCGACCTTTGGCGGCAATCATGGGGCCGAAGCCATGGCGCTCACGGCTATCGGACGGATCCGCGATCGGATTCCCGACGCCCGCATAGAATTTTTCAGTTACTACCCTGTGCAAGATTCCGAGCTTGTGCAGCATGGGTTTATTCGGATCCATAGTTGCACGCCGATCAACCTCGTTACCGTTCTATTTCCTGGTGCGCTTGTGGGCATGATGCTGCACGTACTCGGGCTCCGGCGGTTTATCGATGTTCTACCGAAATCCGGACGCGCACTGGCTCGGGCGGACGTTCTGGTCGATCTCGCGGGCGTGTCGTTCGTCGACGGACGAGAAAAATTTCTGCCGTTCAATGTATTGACCATCTTGTGCCCGATGCTGCTGGGTATTCCTGTTGTAAAGTTCTCGCAGGCTCTCGGCTCGTTTGATAATCGACTGAATCGGAGCGTGGCGCGCATCATGCTGCCGCGCTGTACAGCGATTTTTTCGCGCGGCAGCCGCACGTTGGCGAATCTCACCGGTCTTGGGCTCGAGGCCAGGTTACTGCAACGCGCGAATGACGCAGCATTTCTTCTCGAATCACGAGACCGGCTCACCGTGGCGCCGTCACCTGAGGCAGATCGACTTGTCCAGGAACTCGAATACGCCCGCACAGCGGGGCGTGTGGTGGTCGGAATCTGCCCAAGTTCGGTGGTCGCGAAAAATGCGGGATGGGACTACGTCGGCTATCTTGCAGCACTCGTCAAGGGACAGTTGGCGAATGGTCGCGTCGTTTTGCTGTTTCCCAACGCAACCCGAGCCGATGGCGGTGACGAGCTGCGGAATAATGATCTTCCGATAATTCGCGCCGTCCGGAGCCGTCTCGAAAGCCTGGATCAGAGTCGCTTTTTATATGTGGACGGCGATCTTGATGCGATCGACATCAAACGACTCGTTGCCTTATGTGATGTGGTCGCGGTTTCCAGGTTTCACGCGATGGTTGCGGCGCTATCGATCGCAGTTCCGGTAATCGTGATTGGCTGGAGCCACAAGTACCTTGAGGTGATGGCGCTTTTCAATCTTGAACGCTATGTGTTTGAATTGAATGACACCGATACGGCACGAGTCACCGAACACCTTGAGGAGTTGGTCGCGGAGAATGAGTTAGTCTCCGATACGATTCGCCTTGCCCTTGACCCTGTGAAAAAGGAGTCGCTCGCGCAGTTCGAAACCTTGTTCGAATTGCTCGAAGCGTGACTCATGCTCTGGGGCCAGCTTCGTAGCGTCCTGCAACGTTTATGGCTGGTTCTGGTGCTTGCGGGAGGCAGCTATTATCTGACTTCTCGTTGGACTGAGATAGTCGATGTGCTGCGCGGATTTCCCCTGTCTGTGGCGGCTTTCGCGTTTGCGGCGATCATCGTATCGAAGGGATTTCTGACTTGGTTCGTGTGTGCGGTGGCGCAGGGGCAGTCGCTCAACCTGACCTGGAAGCAAGGCGCGTTTGCCTACAACACCTCGCAGATCGCCAAATACGCACCCGGAAGCGTTTGGCAGTTTTTGAGCAGAGCGGGTATCTACCGCATTCTAGGCTTTACCGGCGAACAGATTGGCCGGGTGATCTTAGTTGAACTCGTTTGGCTCGTCGGCTCTGCGTCGCTCGTCGGCTTGCCTGCGTTTGTGCTACACGGGACTACTTTGCTGGATCGGGCGGGCCTGACTGTCATTGGCAGGTGGTCACTGCTTGTCGGGGGTGTCGTCACAGCCATAGCCGTGGTTCTTGCTTTTAGGGGGACGTTCGCACGCGTTCTCGCGCTCGCGAAGCCGACAACGCGATACGTTTTGTCGCTGGGTGGGGCGTGGATTTTTCTTGGCCTGTCATTCTGGCTTCTCATCGCGTCGCAGACCGACGCCACGCCATTGTATATCGTGAGTCTTTTCGCACTCGCTTATGCGATTGGCACAATTGCCGTATTCGCCCCAGCCGGCATTGGGGTGCGTGAGGCCGTACTCGCGGTAGGGTTGGCGCAGCAAATTGGTGTCGGCGATGCGCTAATTGCGGCGGCCGTCCATCGGATTCTCTACCTTCTGGCGGATATCTCACTCGGCACGATCGTTTATGTCTTAATTAGCGGTACGGGGAACTGGCGATTGCGCGGCGCCTGAGAGTTTCAGGATTGCTCTTCGCAGGCTGTGCGAGCGTCACAGTGAATGAACATGAATAAACGAGCTCTCTTTGTCTCCACGCATCTAAATTCCGCTCGCTGCGAAAACCAGATCTGAACCACCTTCCCGTGCGACAAAGTGCCCTGTCACTGGTTGGCCGATCACGGGTGTGTCACCGTCCCAACGGCCAATCGCGCGCGGTCCCTCGTCAAGATCGATGACGACCAGTGTATAGGGGACTTCCGTAACGAAAGCCGGGTGATAGGGGTGGTGGGCTACAGTCCAACTGTGGACTTTGCCCTGTCGGCTGGCGGTTTTCCACACCACTCCGTCGCTGTAGCAAACACTGCACAGCAAGCGCGGGTAATGGCGCGGCGTGCCGCATTCGCTGCATGTTTGCATGCGCAGCTCGCCTTGCTCGACTCCGTCCCAGAACGGCTGGCTCATCTCACTTGGAGTCGGCGCAGGTTTGTTCGCGATGTCGTTCATAGTGCTATCCGCCTAACCACCCAAGCGCTCCCGCACAGTCGAGATGAAATCGATATGCGCAGCGGTACTGTCCAGTCCCATGCCCATGGTGCACACGGACGCGTGCGTACCGCCGTTTTCGCGCCAGCCTTCAACGGCGGCAACACACGCATCGACGGACGTGGCAGTGTTAGTGATTAAATCGCGGCCGAAACCTTCTGCGGAACGTCCGGCTTTCGCGAGATGATGCTTGACGCGCTCCCAGCCAGCAGCGTGATCGGGACCCGCAAATATGAATCCGTCACCCAGGGTGCCGCCACGGCGGTAGGCGGGCTCGCTGAAGCCGCCGATCCAGATCGGAATGCGGCGCTTCGGGCGGGGCAGGATGTTGCCGCGATCAACGCGATCGAAACGTCCGTTAAAACTCACCAGTGATTCGTCCCAATAGCGGCGCATCAATTCGATTTGCTCATCAGCACGAGCGCCGCGCGTGGCGAATTCCTGGCCGAGAGCGTCGTATTCAACGTAGTTCCAGCCAACGCCGATGCCGAAGCGCAGGCGCTCTCCCGACAACAGATCCAGATCGGCTGCCTGCTTGGCGACCAGGGCCGTTTGGCGCTGGGGCAGGATGATGACGCCGGTGGCGAACTCAAGACGCTCAGTCTGTCCGGCCAGGTAGGCGAACATGACGAACGGGTCATGGAATGGATCCTGCTCAGTGTAGGGTCCCCACAACTTCGGTTCGCGATCGTGGGTCGCGCCGACGACGTGATCGTAGGCGAGCAGGTGGTCGTAGCCGAGCGCTTCGGCGGCCTGGCCGAAGTCACGTACGGCCTGCGGGTCACCGTTGAGTTCGATCTGTGGGTAGACGACGCCGATCTTCATGCTGTGATTCCTGTTTGCGGGAGCACCGCCAGTGTAATCGTCGTATCGCCACTGATCGAGTGTCCCGCGCGCGGACGCTATGGCCGGCCGCCGCTTCGAGGCATTATGGGGACAGACGCGCCAGGGCTCCTCGATGCCATGGCACGGCGGCTGGGGATAGGGGCGATGAGGTGCGGCGGTGAGTGAGATAGTTTGGTTGGCCGACACGGATGCGCAGGAGCGCCGGCAGGTTGGGGGTAAGGGGGCGAACCTCGGGCGTATGTTCGCTGCCGGGCTGCCCGTCCCGCCGGCATTCGTCATCTCAACTAAGGCTTACCAGGAGATGCTCGACTGTGCTGGCATCAGTGCAGAAATCGAGACATTGATAGCGCGGCTCGACACGCTTGGTGTCGACGAACTCGAGATGGCAAGCGGCAGGATTCGCAGCGCCATAGAGCAAAGCGAACTATCTGTGTCCCTCGCAGCCGCCCTGACCAACGCCTACGCGCAGCTGGACGGGCCTGACGCGCGCGTTGCCGTGCGTTCGTCCGGGATTGCAGAAGACACCGCGGAGGCTTCTTTCGCAGGGTTGCACGATACCTATCTCGACGTTTGCGGTGACCAGGCACTTGCTGTGGCTGTGCGGCGCTGTTGGGCGTCCGTGTGGACGGCTCGTGCGGTGAGTTATCGCCAGCGGATGGGGTTTTCGCATCGTGATGCGAAACTTGCGGTTGTCGTGCAGGCGATGATCGATGCCGATGTCGCGGGCGTATCGTTCACCGCCAATCCTTTGACGGGTGCGACAGATGAATCAGTCGTCAATGCGAGCTGGGGGCTCGGCGAGGCTGTAGTGTCCGGCATCATCACGCCAGACGAATTCGTGTTGTCCAATCGCACGCTGGCAATTCGCCGCCATACGCTGGGCGACAAACAACTCGAGGTTGTTGCTGACCCGACGGCGCCGTCCGGCACCATCACACGCGCAGTCGACGACACGCGTCGACGATCGCTGTCGTTAGACCTTGGCGCGCTCGAGCGTCTGGCGCAACTGGGCCAACAAGTCGCCGCGCATTACGGCGGCTACCCACAAGATATTGAATGGGCCAGCCTGGGTGGCAAATTTTTTCTGCTGCAGGCACGTGATATCACCGCCGCGACGTTCTCCTGGGATGAACAGGTGGACGGCTGGCAGGCACTACCGGATGACGACGATCACGTATGGACGCGTGCTTTTGCGGACGAATGGTGGACTGGTGCTGTGACGCCGCTGTTTTATTCCGTGCGTGCGCGGGGGCAAACGGAGTGTCATCGGCGCGCGCTTGAGGTGATGGGTTTGCCGCGTCAGGCGAACACTCGTGTTTTTAAATACCACAACGCCGAAGTGTATTGGAACGCGTCCTTAGAGCGTCGCGAGGCAGCGAAATTTATTCCACCATTTTTGCGCTCGCCGGCGGCCCTCGGGCGGGTGCCGCCGGCCTGGTGGGCCGAGGTCATCGAGGCGCCGTTCTCGTGGTTCGACTACGTGAAACTATATGCACGACTCACAGTCGCTGCTGGTGGCATGGGACCGACGCGTTGGATAAAAGCGGTTTATCACGAGCTTGAGCAGCGGATTCCCGAGGCAGACGGTCTCAGCGATGACGGGCTGCGCGCGCTTGACGATGAAGCGCTGTACGCCTACCTCGAGTCGCGGATCGAATTTTTCGTCGCCTTTAACCAGCGCCAATGGGCCGGGTTCTTTATCTTTGCTCCAGGTTTGCTCCTGTGGCTCGGCGATTTGATCGGGCGTTGGTACACCGGCAGCAATGCCGGCGTTTATGCTGATCTCATTACTGGCGTGCCGCGGCAAACCGTGACCTTGCAGGAAAATGAACAGCTCTGGCATTTGGCGCAAATGATTCGGCGATCGCCAGTTCTGCAAGCGCTATTCGAAGCACATGCTGGCGCGGCGTTCTTCGGGGCTGCAGCTGCCTGTCCGGAAGCGGAAGCATTTAGTCAGGCATATGCGGCGATGGTTCGCGAGCATGGGCACCGCGGCCAGGCTGACCGCGATTTTTGGTTCCCTCGTCGGATCGAAAATCCTGCAGGGGATTACAACGCCTTCAAGGCCATCCTCAGCGCCGATGGATCCGTCAGCCCGGCGGCGGCTGAGGCGCGCACGCGGGTCCTGCGCGAAGCAGCCGTGGCCGAGGTTCTGGAAAATCTGCGTGCACAGGCCTTCGGCCTATTCAAGCGCGGGTTGTTTCGATTGGTGCTGAAGCACGTCTATGAGTTTCTGCAAGTCAGAGATGATGAACGTCACTATATCGATCGCATCACTTGGTCTAAAAAGCGCACATTGCTGGAAATTAACCGGCGCTTGCTCGAGCGGGGAATCCTCAGCAAGCCGGACGATTATTTTTTCCTCGCAGTAGATGAACTCAACGCAGCCCTTGCGGGCAATTTCGATGCGCGATTGACGGCAGCGAAGATCGCCGGCCGCCGCCATCATTTCGAACAGTTTGACCGCAAACTCGCGACGCCACCTGCCTTTCTCCGGCGGGGAGAATCTATCGATTTGAGTGCTGGCCCAAACGAAGATGGGGCAGCCGATGGCATTCTGCGTGGCGTTGGGACGAGTCGCGGCGTAGTGACTGGCCGGGCTCGCGTGATTAAAAGTCTGGCCGAGATCGGCGCAGTCGAAGAGGGCGACATTCTCGTCTGTCAGGCGACGGACCCCGGCTGGACGCCGGTATTTTTAGTCATTGCCGGATTGGTACTGGAAACCGGGGGGCTGCTGGCACATGGGTCGTGCCTGTCGCGCGAGTACGGTTTGCCGGCGGTTCAGATTACCGACGCCATGCGCATCATCGAAGACGGGGCCTTGATTACGGTGGATGGTGCGCTCGGCACTGTGATATTCGATGCTGCGCCCGAAAGCTAACGCTGAAAGCAGGTCAGTTCGGGCAGCCATGCTCTTATACTGGTCGCCGACCGGTGTGCGCACCAAAACCCACTATCAGACAAAGAGACCCAGCAACCGTGACAGAACCATTTACTGAAATCACCCTCGACTACAACGACGATGTGGCGACACTGGCGCTCAACCGCCCGGAGGCCTTGAATGCCATCACGCCGACGATGTTAGGCGAGCTGAATCGCGCCCTCAGCGACATCAGCGCGCAGCCATCGACGCGTTTCGTGATCCTGACTGGTGCCGGTCGGGCGTTCAGTGCCGGTGTCGACCTCAAAGCGCTCGGCGACAGAGAACTCGTCGACGGCAAAGTCGGCGACATCCTCGATGTTCCTGCCCGGCGTGTGATCGCTCAAATCGAAGCGCTCCCGCAGCCAGTGATCGCACGGGTCAACGGCTTTTGTTTTACTGGTGCCCTGGAACTGGCGCTGGCTTGTGATTTGATGATCGCCGCCGACAAGGCACGCATCGGCGATACGCACGCTAAATGGGGGCTGCGACCAACTTGGGGCATGAGCCAGCGTTTGCCGATGCGGGTCGGCATTGCCAAGGCTCGCGAACTGTCGCTGACTGCGCGCACTTTAACTGGCGCCGACGCCGTTGCGCTCGGCCTTGCCAACCAGGTCGTTCCGCTGGACGAACTTGATAAAGCGATCGCGACCTTGATTGATGAAATGCGCCCTAACAGCGCGGAGTCGTTTGTTGCCTATAAGGATTTATATCGCCAGGCCGAAAATCGCGGCCAGGCAGCTGGATTACATTATGAGGCGACAACTGACTATGCGTTTACTGACAGTGGCGAGCGGCTGGCAGAATTTCGTAAGTAGCGAATGCAGCGTTTTAGCGTATCAACTGGTGCGGAAGGGAGAATTGAACTGTGAGCAAGCTTGAAACGGGAACCGAAGATTTACTCGCCGATTTGGACGCCGGCGTGTTGACCCTGACCTTGAACCGTCCGCAAGCCAGGAACGCAATGAGCGCGGACATGAATGCCGCGTTGCAGGAACAACTGGCGCGCGCGGAACTTGATGCGCAAGTGCGTTGCATTGTTCTCACGGGTACGGGCAAAGGATTTTGTGCCGGCGGTGACGTCAAGGGTATGGCCGCGAGCGGGGATGGTACGGTGGGTAACAATACCATTGACGGTGCGATTCACCGCCAGCGAGTGAATCAGCGCGCGACGGCCGGCAAACTTTACAAAATGCCCAAGCCGACCCTTGCGGCTTTGCCTGGCGCAGCTGCCGGGGCCGGGTTTTCTCTCGCTTTGGCTTGTGATCTGCGCATCATGGCGGCATCCGCGATCTTGACGACCGCTTTTGCGCGGGTTGGTTTCTCCGGCGATTACGGCGGTACGTTTTTTCTGAGCCAATTGGTGGGTACCGCCAAAGCGCGTGAGTTGTATTTCCTCTCTGAGCGGATTAGTGCCGAGCAGGCCCTCCAGCTCGGTTTGACCAATTGGGTGTGTGAGCCGGATACCCTCGCCAGCGAGACTGCGGCCATTGCTACGCGCCTGGCGAGAGGTCCCACAGTCGCGTATCGCTACATGAAGGAGAATTTCAATCGAGTCATCTCAAGTGGCGACGTTGACGATTGCCTCGATCTGGAAGCGACTCATCATATTCACTGCGGCCAGACTGAAGACCATCGCAGTGCCGTGCAGGCTTTCGTCGCGAAAACGGAGCCGGTGTTTAACGGCCGTTGAGACAGTCGTGACTCCTTGTCTGGACAGTCGCGCGCGAGTCGCTTGTTCCTGCGCCAACGCGAGAACGCAGGCTCGGACAAGACGCGGGAGTGGCAGAAATCCTCCTCGCGTGAGTAGAACACAGTAGCGCATGACAGCCAATGTCAGTCGCCACTGCAGGGGCTAATTCGTCCCGCAATTTATTTGAACGGGAAGGTGTCGAGATGATGAAGCTATTTTTTCTGACGTTGTTGTGCAGCGTGATGGCGGCGGTCCACGCCGATGATCTGATGCAGACTGACTGCCAACCTGAGAACGGTATTACCCCTATTTGCGGATTTAGCGCTCCGGAAGATCTCGACGATGTGACAGGCATGCAGGCCCTGGTAGTCGGTAGTCTTGGCGGGGTTAATTTCAATGATTCACACGCTACGCAGGGTGGCGACATTCGCATTCTGTACCTCGATACGCTGAATACTGAAAAGGTATATCCACCGGGTCTTGATGCACCCGCAGTGTCGGAAGGACCTGCTTGGGGCTCTCCGGACTGTCCTGGGCCACCAGCTGAGTTTTCTGCCCACGGCCTGCATGTGTCTGCAAACAAGCTGGGTAGTCACACATTGCTGGTCGTCAACCATGCGGGGCGCGAATCGATCGAGTGGTTGGAGCTCAACAAAAACGGCACCCGCATTACTGCCCGCTGGCGTGGTTGTGTCATGGTCGACGAACCGTATTGGGTGAATGACGTGGCGATACTCGATGACGGTGGTTTAATTGCCAGCCACATGATGCCGCGCGAACAGGCGGGCACCTTGCTGTCGCGTCCGACTAATGATCGCGTCGAGAGCGGTTTTGTTCTGGAATGGCATGCCGACAGCGGCTGGCAGAAGATACCGGGCTCCGAAGGGGCACTACCGAACGGGATTGCGATCTCGGCCGACAACAAGGTCGTCTACAGCAACCACTATCTTGCTAATCAGTTGGTCGCGATAGAGCGGGCAACTGGCAAGCGATTGTGGACTGCCGCACTCAATGGTGCGCCCGATAATCTCAGCGTCCGGCCGGACGGCGACTTGCTGGTGGCGACACATTTGGTCGACCTGGCAACCATTCGCGACCAGTGCCTGCTCAGGAATGACCCGATCTGCAAGTTGCCGTTCGTGATCAGTTCGGTAGATAGCACAACCGGCGCGGTGTCGCCGGTTATTGAATCAGCCGGCCGGCCATTCGGCGGTTCCACGGTCGCTGTGGAGTACGGTGACTACATCTATATGGGGTCTTTTTCGGGCAATCGAATCGGTCGTATACCAGTGCCTCGTTAACAGCCTGATCCAGGCGCGGTTCCTGCATGCGCGCATCGCGATATCGCTACTCGGCACAGGCCGGCTATCGCCGCCCGGTTTCAGTTCAGAGTTGAGTTGATTTGATTGCACGGCGCCTCGCTCCGACAGGCGGAGTCGCTGACTGACGAATTTTGTTGCAGCGCATCCAAAGTTTGTCGCGCAGCCACGTGACTGCGCACCGTTGTTGTCGCCCCCATAAAGCGCTAACGTGACGGTGCGGCGGCCAATCCGGGTGCCGATTTCTGGGAGGGAATTATGCAAGCCATTGTCGAAGGAGGCTGCATCTCGGCGGACTCACACATCGTCGAAGCACCAAACTGCTACACCGACTACATCGAACCCAAGTATCGCGACAACGCGCCGCACATCGAAGTCGATGCACGAGGCGGCGATGTCTACGTGATACCCGGCATGGAAGGAACCAGCATCCCCTTGGGGCTGGTTGCGGGTGCCGGTGTGCCGCCTGAGGATCTGGTCGCCAAACGCGAAGGTTCAAAGTTCGTCGAATTGCATCGCAGTGGCGCAGATTCAAACTACCGCCTAGCGGACCAAGACCGCGACGGCATCGCCGGTGAAATCCTCTACGCTTCGATCGGCATGGTGCTGTGCAACCACCCGGACTTTGCCTATAAGTCAGCTTGTATGCAGGCCTATAACCGCTGGCTTGCAGAATATTGCAGCGTCGCCCCCAATCGTTTGTTCGGTCTGGCGCAGACGTCTGTGTCGAGTGTCGAGTCCGCTATCGAAGATGTCCGCCGGGCTAAGGAGCTGGGCTTTGTCGGCATGATGATGCCGGGTGACCCGCAACACGAAGATTATGACCAGCCGCTCTACGATCCACTATGGGAGTGCGCAGTCGATTTAGAAATGCCGCTGTGCTTCCACATTCTGACCTCAAAAAATTCAAATACCGATGCAGTGTTCGGACAGGTCCGCGGCAACCGCATCAATGGGTTCATGAATATTATCCGCGGCGTCCAGGACATCGTGGGTCTGTTCGTATTGGGCGGCGTTTTTGACCGGCATCCGAAGCTGAAATTGGTCATCGCAGAAGGCGATGCGGGGTGGTTGCCGCACTATGCCTACCGTATGGATCATGCATACGATCGGCATGGTTACTGGATGGAAGGCCGCGGTTTGAAGAAAAAGCCGAGCGACTACATCAATGAAAATGTCTACTTTACTTTCCAGGATGACTGGATCGCTTTCAAGAATGTAAGCGAGCTCAATCCGCAGCGTTTGTTGTGGGCCAATGACTTCCCCCATACGGATTCGACGTGGCCGTTATCACAGGAACTGCTCACTGAGCACAGTGCCAACATCACGGCCGAACAGCGTCAATGGATTGTGCGTGATAACGCCAAGGAACTGTTTAACCTGCCGTGCTGAACGGGACATCCCAATCAAGGTCTGCGTGAGGGACGCCGCCGGATACTAACTGTCCCGGCGCATCGCAGCCGCGCGCATTACGTGATGCCGCGAACTGCGATTCCGACTTACTAAACTGCTTACAGGCCGTCTCGAGTGTGCGACATAAGTCACGACTCGGGACGGCTCGATTTACCAGCGCCCCTAACATGACCGCGACTATTGCGGCCAGGTTAGGGGCGCCATCGATTCCGACCGGCTGCGCGCATGCTTGCGCCGAACAAGGCTAGTCGGCCACCAATTCACTGGGGAGTGTATTCAATGACAGATTCTGCAACAGATTTCGATCTGGTGATTCGCGGCGGGCGGGTCGTGGACGGCACACGGATGCCGGCGTTCAATGGCGATGTTGCGATTAAAGACGGGCTGATTGCCGAAATCGGTCATGTGCGAGGCACGGGCGCCAAGGAAATCGATGCCGAAGGTTTGGTCGTCGCGCCAGGTTTTATTGACGTACACACGCACTACGATGCGCAACTCAACTGGGACCCGTATGCCTCGCAGTCGTGCTGGCACGGCATCACGAGCATCGTCATTAGTGCCTGCGGATTCGGATTTGCACCTTGTCGTCCGGAAGATCGCGAACGAGCTATGCAACGCATGACGCGTGTGGAAGCCATCCCGTATGCGTCGATGAAAGAAGGTATGCGGTGGGATTGGGTGAGTCAGCGCGATTACCTTGAGTCGCTCGAGAACGCGGGTATCGGCGTGAATGTTGCCACTTACATTCCGCAGTCTCCGATCCGCGGCTGGGTGCTGGGCGAAGAAGACTCCAAGCGTGAGAAAGTTACTGACGATGAACTCGAGCAGATGAAAGAGCTCGTGCGTGAGGGATATCGTGCTGGTGCGCTTGGGCTGTCGACGGACCTGAATTTAATCGACCGCGACTTTGACGGTTCCATGCTGCCAAGCCTGATCGCAAGCCCGGAGGAAACCGAGGCCCTGATTGCGGTCGCGAAGGAATTTAACGTCGGTTCTATTGAGGTCACGCCGCAGTCCCTGCATCTCGGTCCGGACGAGGCGGTTCTGCTGGAGCGTTGGGCGGAACTGAGTGGCCGCCCGGTGTATTACAACGCCATCCTGCAAGTTCATCATTTGCCCGGACAATGGAAGGAAGCGCTGGCGCGCCTGGAAGACATGAATACGCGCCATCGCGTTTATGCACTCGGCAACGCGCATCGCATCGAGTCATTGTTCAGTCTGCTTGAATACAACTTGTTCGACGACATGCCGCAATGGAATAAAGCACTCGCATGCCCACTTGAAGAGCGCCTCGCGAATCTGCGTGACCCGGAAGTACGCGCGCGCCTCCAGCATGACCTTGACCATCACACCAACCGCTTATGGGCTGGTAATTGGGAACGGATGAAGGTGTTCGAGTCCGAGCAGACCAACTACAACGGCCGCTACGTCGGCGAGATCGCGCGCGAGATGGGCATCCCGCCGCTCGATGCGTTTTGCGAGATCGCGCTTGGCGAGGGTTTGCGCACCTTGTTCCTGATCGAAGATTTGAACAACACCGAGGATGACGCGGTAGGTGAAATCATGAGCCACCCGTTCGTCATACCGGGGCTCTCAGATGGTGGTGCGCACACCCAGTTCCTGTGCCTGGGTAAGTATCCGACTGTGATGCTGTCGAAATGGGTGCGGGATCTCGGCGTAATGAGCCTTGAAGAAGCTCACTGGCGTTTGTCCTACATGTCGGCGGCGGCAATCGGCCTTGATGGCATTGGGACATTGCAGGTCGGGATGCCGGCTGACGTGGTGGTCTACGATCTTGAGAAACTCGAAGTCACGCCGGAGGAACCGGTCTATGAGGACATCATCGCCGGTGGCAAGCGTTTGATTCAAAAAGCCCGTGGCTACCGCGCCATTATCGTTAACGGCGTGGCGACCTTTGAGTACGACGAATGTACTGGCGCGCTGCCGGGACGCATTCTGCGCACGGCGGCGTATGAGGCGGAACCTGCGGTTCACGACGCCGTGACGCCGGTAGCGGCACAGGATTAGCGAATCGGTGCGTGATCCGCGTTGCGGGTCGCGCACTCGGGTAACGTCGAGCTTCAAAGTCACCGCTTTCGTCACTCGTTCGCGTGGAATACGCTCGCGATGTTTTCCAGGCGACGGATGGTGACCACCCGATTTGTCCGCAGTCTTGAGTGTTACCACCAGGTTCTGACAGGTTCGGCAGGCCGATGCCGTGACTTGGCGATTCGTTCGTCGCGGGTTTGATAAAACAACGCTGGTGACATTGCGCGAGTCAGCCGCGCCAAGCGTTGGGTTCGGGCACCCAGCGCTTATATAAACACGCTACGGGGACGTTGAGAGGGGCTCCTAGCCGCCTTCGATGGCGGGCAGAAAGTAGACTTCACTATCCGCACGTACTTTTTCAACAAACCAGTCCTGGTAGATCTGGCCGTCTATAGCGATTGCGAATCCCTGGCCGAGACGTTCGGCGATACCGGGGAAGGACTGTTCGAGGTCTTTGAGAAGGCGGCGAACATCGCCGCCCTGGACTTGGTGTTCGGTCACGCCGGCGGCGAAGGAACGCGCTACCTCCAAAGGCAGGACGACCTTCGCCATGGCAGAACTCAGCTACTTCGCTTCATCAATTGAGGCGAGTAGCTTCGGCGGCGAAATGGGTAAATGCCCCATCCGCACACCGGCAGCTCGTGAGACTGCATTTGCGACCGCAGCCAACGGCGGCACAATCGGCACTTCTCCGACTCCGCGAACGCCATAGGGGTGACCTGGGTTGGGCACTTCTACGACCACGGTGTTGATCATCGGCAGGTCGGAACAGACCGGCACGCGATAATCCAGGAACCCGGTGTTGAGCAGCTGACCTTCGTCGCTGTACACATATTCCTCGTTCAAAGCCCAGCCAATGCCCTGAGCGGCACCGCCCTGCATCTGGCCTTCCACGTAGCTCGGGTGGATGGCCTTGCCGACGTCCTGAATCGCGGTGTAGCGCAATACGGTGACAAAACCGGTTTCCGGATCAATCTCAACATCGCAAATGTGCGTCCCGAACGCTGGACCGGCGCCCTGAGCGTTGATATTGGCCTTGCCGCTGATGGCGCCGCCCGTTCGATCGGATTTCTTGGCAATGTCGGCAATTGACAATGGCTTGTGTTTATCAGTCTCGATACACACTGCACAGCCGTTTTCCCATTCAACCTGGTCAAGCTCGACGTCCCACATTTTCGCGGCGCGTCGCTTCATGTCCTTGACTGCATCTTCGGCGGCCTCGATGACCGCTTTGCCGGTCGCAAAGGTGACGCGACTGCCGCCCGTCAATGCCGAGAAGGCAACAGACTCAGTATCAGCGACCAGCGGTTTGATGCGTGACACATCAACGCCGAGAACCTCAGCTGCCATCAGTGCCATCGACGCTCTGGAACCGCCGATATCCGGATTGCCCGTGACTACGATGACCGTACCATCTTCGTTGATCATCACTTCTGCACTCGAAGTACCACCGATGTTGAACCAGAATCCTGACGCGATGCCACGACCCTGGTTAGGGCCGAGCGGCACGCTCATGTGCGGGTGTTCTTCGGCGGCGCGCAGGTTCTCAAGGTTGCCAATGCGACCAAACTTGACGCCGTAGGGTGCCTGGGTCCCTTCAATTGCGGCGTTTTTAATACGCAGCTGCAACGGGTCCATGCCCAGTTTGAGAGCCAACTCATCCATTGCCGACTCGACTGCAAAAGCTGCGACCGGCGCGCCTGGGGCGCGATAGGCTGCGGCTTTCGGACGATTGACCACAACGTCCCAGCCAGTGCACAGGATGTCGGTCATGTTGTAGGGCGCGAAGCCTGTCATGCAGCCCAGACCGACGGGCGAGCCGGGGAAAGCACCTGCTTCGTATTCCATTTCGAGTTCGCCAGCGACCAGTGTGCCATCGTTGAGCGCGCCCAGTTTGCAGCGCGCATGGCCGCCTGAGGTCGGGCCCGTAGCGCGCATGACTTCGTCGCGTGACATGACCATTTTCACTGGCTTGCCGGACTGCTTGGCAAGCATCATGGCGACGGGCTCAAGATAGACCACTGTTTTGCCACCAAAGCCGCCGCCGATTTCGGCTGGAATAGCTTTGATCTTGGAGTTATCCATGCCGCACAATTTCGCGCACATCGCGCGCACCATGAACTGTCCCTGACTAGAGCTCCAGACTGTCGCCATACCGTCGGCAGCAAGACTGACAACGCACGCGTGGGTCTCGATATAACCTTGATGGACCGTTTGTGTTGAGTAGTCGCCTTCGACGATGACTTCAGCCTTCTTGAAGCCAGCTTCCACATCACCCAGTGCGAATTGCGCGCGCTTTGCGATGTTGGAGGATTTTTTTGGTGCCGGCTCAACGCCTTCGGTGGTCATGCCCTTGTGCAGAACCGGCGCGTTCTTCTTCATCGCCTCAGCGAGGTTCATTACGGGCTTCAGCACTTCGTATTCGACTTCGATGAGTGCCGCAGCGCGTTCGGCAATCTGCGGCGAGGTCGCCGCCACGGCAAACTGCGTGGCCGTCGTAATAGACTTTGTCGCGCGCGATGACGTTGCGTGACATGTCGTAGAAACTCACTACGACTTCGCCAACAATCTTGTCGGATGGGTCGATGGCCGGGAAGTCCTTGCCCGTCACGACGGCTTTGACGCCTTCCAGTTTGAGCGCCTTAGCGACGTTGATGCTTTTTATTTTTGCGTGGGCGTGGGGACTACGGACCATGCGGCCATGCAGCATCCCGTTCATGTCGAAGTCAGCGCCAAAGTTGGCGCGACCGGTTACTTTGTCGACACCGTCCGGACGTACCGGGCGCGTGCCAATATGTTTGTAGTCGCGACCGCTGTAATCAATGATTCGGTTCAATTCTTCTTCGTTACCCATCGCTCATGCTCCTCGCATTTCTGCTGCGGCGTTCATCACAGCCTTAATGATTTTGTCGTAACCGGTGCAGCGGCATAAATTGCCAGCCAGCCAGTAGCGCGCTTCTGTTTCGGTTGGGTCGGGGTTATGTTCGAGCAGTGCTTTGGTCGCAACGATAAATCCCGGGGTGCAAATGCCGCACTGCAACGCAGCTTCTTGCAGAAAATGCCGCTGAATCGGGTGTAGCTCTTCGGCACTGGCGACGCCTTCGATAGTTTCGAATTTGGCATCTTGAGCTTCGGCAGCCAGAACCAGGCACGAGCACACCAGGGTGCCGTTCATGGTCACACTGCATGCGCCGCAGTCGCCTGATGCACAGCCTTCCTTGCTGCCAGTCAGTCCAAGTTCGTCGCGCAGAACGTCCAGAAGTGTTTGTTCGGTGTCGCACAGAAACTCTGTGCGGTCGCCGTTAATCGTGGTGGTGACGTGATGTTTAGCCATCAAATTTTTCTCCGATTCTCTACGCTCGAGCGCGTTCGAGTGCAATAACAGCGGCGCGCCGAGCGAGTACGCCAGCAACTTTGGTGCGATATTCAATCGTCCCGCGCTTGTCATCGATGGGGTTGCAGGCGGCACTTGCCGCAGCAGCAAGCGCATCCAGTGCCGCTGCGTCTACAGTGGTGCCGATCAGCGCTTTCGCGCCGTCTTTAACCAGTAGCGGTTTGGGCGCAACGGCGCCCAGAGCGACCCGGGCATGGGTACAAACGCCTTTCTTGTCGAGCGTGAGGCTGACGCCGGCGCCAACGACAGCGATGTCCATTTCAGTGCGTGGAATAAAACGCAGATAGGCGTCGCCCGACTTCTTGGGTCGTTCCGGCAGGGTAATGCTGACGACAAACTCGTCTTTTTTCAGCGATGTTTTCCCTGGACCAGTCACGATGTCTTCAACTTTCGACGAGCGCGTGCCTTTCGGGCCCACAATCTTGCATGTCGCATCAGCGGCGATCATGCCCGGGATGCTATCTGCTGCGGGCGAGCCGTTGCACAAATTGCCACCGAGTGAGGCGCGCCCCTGGATTTGTGTCGACCCGATCAGCTCGAGTCCTTCAATCACCCCAGGCCACGCCTTGAGCACGGCCTTGTTGGCGCCGAGCACAGCGCCTGGTACGGCAGCACCGATCTCGAAACCTTTTTTGCCCTTCTTTATCGTGCTGAGTTCTGGAATTTGCTTAATGTCTACGATGAGACCGGGGCGCACCATGCCCGCACGAAGTTGCACCAGGAGGTCAGTCCCCCCGGCCAGTACCTTTGCCTTGCCTTTCGCACCGGCCAGTATTTTGACGGCCTCGCGGACACTCCGCGGTGCGGCGAATTCAATATCTGCCACGTTTTTCCCCAATCACATTTCAGTTCGACGTAACCCCTTATATTACACGTCCGCTGCCGTTGTGGGGTGGCTCCGCAACGAGCCATGCAGGGTTAATTCTGCGGCGTCACGAGGTGCTCGTGACGAACGGTCGCTCAACTTGGTAACCGCAGCACCCCTTTGGCGATAATGTTGCGCTGGATTTCGTTCGATCCGCCATAAATTGTTGCTGGTCTGGCGTTGTAAAATTGGCTCATCACGTCAACGCCGGCGTCACCGAACCCGACGGTGCCAAGCGTGCCGCCATCAGCACCGGCGGTCTCGACCATCATGTCCGTCAGGCGTGAGAAAGTCTCCGTTGCCCAAATTTTGACTAGTGATACGTCCGGCCCAAGCGTTTCGCCGCGGCGCACGATGTCTGCAAAGCGCTGATAGGTGGATTCCAGATCGAGAACATCGAGTCTGAAGCGCACCATTTTGTCGACAAACGCCGGATCGTCGAACAGCCCGGCACCTGAGGCGATGTCCTGCAGGCGCATCAATGCGAACTGCGATTGTTTGGGACTGCCGAGGAATATACGCTCGAAACCGAGTAAGGCTTTCGCGATGGTCCAGCCCTGATTAATCTCGCCGACCATGCAATCGGCGGGGACGCGCACGTTGTCGAGAAAGACTTCACAAAATTCTTCGTGGCCCGCGATATTACGAATCGGGCGAATGGTGATGCCGGGTTGGTCGAAGTCAATCAGAAAAAAGCTGATGCCTTCTTGCTGTTTGCCTTCTTTGGACGTGCGCGCGAGGCAAAACATGTGAGTCGCGTCCTGCGCCAGTGTGGTCCAGGTCTTCTGGCCGTTGATAACGAATTCATCACCATCGGGCAGCGCTTCAGTTTTCAGGCTGGCGAGATCTGAACCCGCATTAGGCTCGGAATAACCTTGGCACCAGACGGTCTCGCCGGCGAGAATTTTCGGCAGATAACGCGCCCGCTGCTCCGCTGTGCCGTGCTGAATGAGCAGCGGCCCCACCATGACAATCCCCATATCGGGTGCGCGAGCAACGCCCCAGCGCTCCTGTTCTTCTATAAAGATAAGTAACTTCGCGGGCGATAAGCCCATGCCGCCGTGCTCAGCTGGCCAGGCAGGAGCTACCCAGCCTTTCTGTGAGAGCGTCATATACCACGGTTTGACTTCCGTCCAGCGTGGGCGCCGCGAGGGATATCGCATGTCGGAAGGATATTCCGATTCAAGAAAATGCCGCACGATGAGTCGAAATTCCTCATCGCTGATGCTGTCCCACTCGCCGTTCGCCGGTTCGTCGACGAGGGGCGCCGATTGTGCCTGATTGTCACCATCCGTATCGGTGTTATCACCGAGCAGTTCGTGCAAGCGTCGCGCGTTGAAGCTGGCATTACCGAGACGCGCCCCGACGACAAGAATGCGATTGAGGTAGAGGCCGACGTCACATTCGTCCGTATAGCCAATGCCACCGTGCAGTTGTACGGATTGGCGTCCGATCAATAGCGCCGCCTCATTGGCGCGGTACTTGGCGCGGCTGGCGGCAATTGCGCGGGCCTCGTCAGAACTGTCGGTGTCAAATGTCGCGAGTGCTTCCTCGAGCACCGCGCTGGCGAGGGTTTTCTGCACGAGTAAATCCACCGCCCGATGCTGCAAGGCCTGAAAGCTGCCGATGTATTTGCCGAACTGTTGGCGGGTCTTGAGATACTCAAGCGTGATGTCGAACGCCGCTTCAGCTGCCCCAACCAGATAACTGGCAGCTGCGAGCCGTGTGATTTCGCGCGCATAGCTCAGCGCATGCTCGGCTGTGCGGCCATTGCCAAGCAGGGCTGCTTTGTCGAGCGACACTGCCTGCAAGGTCAAAGTTGCTGCATGGGTTCCATCGCACAGGGCGTGATTTTTAAGCTGCAGGTTGGTGGCGCCGAGAGGACAGTAAAAAAGCGCTGTTTGTTGCTCAAGGATCGCGACCACAATGACGCCGTCGAGTGCCGAGCCGAGTGCGATATTGCGTACTTCACCGGACAATACGAAATTTTCGCCCGCGACATGGGCGCGCAGGGGCGCACCGTCGTGCAGGGCGAATTCGCTCGGTTCGGCGAGGGCCGCGCCGGCCAGCGTCGTGCCCGCGACAACTTCGCCAAGCAATTTATTGGCCTGGGGCAATTGAGCCAGTAGCGCTACGGCACCAACAGCGCACTCAATCATCGGCTCGGGAGCGACTACGCGGCCCAGCTGACGGCACACGGCACCGACGGCGCTCGCACCGAGCGCCAGGCCGCCGGCGGATTCCGGCGCGAGGATGCCACCCCATCCCAGTTCACACATCGCCGTCCACGCCGCGCGGTCAAATGGCGTTTCACCGCCACGCAGCGCACGCAGCCGCTCTACCCCAAGGCTGCGGCGGCAAAAATCCTCAGCGCTGTCGCGCAGCATGTCGATGGTTTCCAGATCCAGGGCGTGGTGGGCGATGGCGGCGTCGGCCATGAACGATTCTCCGGGAGGGCAAATAGACGCGATATGATAATTCGAAATGGCGTCGCCTGCGGAACGCGGGTGGCATGGGATGCAAAAACCTGAGGTGTGAAATTGTGAAGCCGGAAGTCGTCAAACTGGAAGTCGTCGAGGATTACATTGGACTGGTGCAGCTTGCCAACCCGCCCGTCAATGCCCATAGCCAACAATTGCTCGCGGAAGTGGCCTGGACCTTCGACACCATTAGTGATCGCGATGACATACGCGCGGTAGTCTTTACGGGCGAGGGCAAATGCTTTTGTGCCGGGGCTGATATCAAGGAACGGGTTGGCACCGAGCGCAAGGACGGTGACCACTGGCAGAACTCGCGGCGCGCACGGGAGGCTTACCACAGCATCATGGAGTGCCAGAAGCCGGTGATCGCGGCGATTAACGGCCCGGCTCTCGGCGGCGGTCTGGCCCTCGCCGCATCGTGTGACATCCTGCTGGCGAGCGAGAAAGGCTGCCTGGGGCTGCCAGAAATCAATGTTGGGTTATTGGGTGGTGGGCGTCACACCAAGCGGTTATTCAGCCATTCTCGCCAGCGCCGCATGATGCTGACCGGGCTGCGGGTATTTGGACCGGAGTTGTATCGTCTCGGCGTGGTTGAAGAATGCACTGCGCCCGAGGATCTGATGGAGGCGGCGATGGCCATCGCTCGCGAGATCGCTGCCAAAAGCCCGGTCGCGACCAAGCTGGCCAAACATGCGCTGAATCAAATCGAAGAAATGACGCTACGTGACGGTTATCGTTTCGAACAAACCATGACGGGTCAGCTGGGACAAAGCGAGGACTCGAAAGAGGCCATGCGTGCCTTTGTCGAGAAGCGCGAACCCGTATTCAAGGGACGCTAGGCGGTCGGAAGGCGCTGCGATGTGTCTTGGCTGCGCCGTACTGCGCAGCGAACGACGCGGCATATCAGACCGATAGGCGGAAAGTGATCGCGCTCGCGACCCGTTGGACCGACGCCGCGCCAGGTCGGTTTCGCAATGCGAGAGCCTCCCGAGACCCTCGACGTGGCGCCGAGCGGATGAACAGGGCGTGGCCCGGTGGCCGCGCTCGGGCGGGTGAGTGCGTACAATCGTCTACCATTCTTATAATGCGTGTGCCTAGCTATTCAGGGGAGAACTATGGCTATTGATTTCCATGATCCACGTGGGGCGACTCGCGTTGCACCCGAGTCGTATACCTGCCGGCACGATTTATCCGGCAGTCCGACTATCGGCCTGCTCGCCAACGGCTTTCCGGATTCCGTCGCCTTTCTGGACGCAGTTGAGGGCGCACTCGCTGGCGCGTTGCCGCAAGCCAGCTTTAAGCGCTACCAAAAGCCGGGCGCTTCGGCGCCGGCAGTAGCGTCAATTGTCGATTCCATCGCGAGCGAATGCGATGCGCTGGTGACTGCCTACGGGCATTGAGGCAGCTGTACTTCCGGCACCGTGCGTGACGGCATTGCAGTAGCGAGAGCGGGGCGGCCAGCGGTCGCGTTTGTAACAACGAAATTCGAACCACAAGGCAACTTCGTCGCCCGTGCCGAAGGCATGCCCGACGTGCCGCGGGTGATCGTGCCGCACCCGGTTGCCGGCATCGGTCTTGATGCGATGGGCGAACTGGCGTTGCAGATTTGTGACGAAGTGATTGGCCGCCTGCGAAACGGATGAACGTTATGTTGAGTGCTGCCGACGCTGACGCGGCTTTGGAACAACTGCACGCCAATGGTTGTACCGATGGACTACCGGTCATCATCCCGACTGCTGAACGGGTTACGCGCATGATTCTGGCCAGTGGCCTCGACGCGGATATCGAGTTGGGCGAGATGGGTCCCGGTTATGGGATCGCGACAGTGGAGAAAGTTGCGGTCGCCGCCGTCATGGCCGGCTGTACGCCGGATCACATCAGTGTCGTTGTAGCGGCTGTACGCGCCATTTGCCAACCCGAGTTCGATCTCACAGAAATGCAGTGCACAACGCACTGCACCACGCCGATGGTGATCGTGAACGGACCGGCCAGAGAGGCCGGCGGATTCGCGAGTGGTTTCGGACTGATGGGGCCAGGGCACCGTGCGAATGCGAGTGTCGGTCGGGCTTTGCGCTTGACCATGATCAACATTGGTGGCGCACGTGCGGGTGAGTCGGATATGGCTATCCATGGTTCGCCGGCAAAATTCGGCTTCTGTTTCGCCGAAGACGAACAGGCGTCGCCGTTCCCGCCCTTGCACACCACGCTCGGATATAGCGAATCACAAAGTGTCGTGACGGTACTCGGTGTCGAGAGTCCGCATTCGGTGCTGTTTACCGGAGACAGTAACGAGGCCGTATTTGCCGACGCTCTACTGCAAACCATTGCCGAAGCCATCGCCAATCCCGGCAGCAATAACTCGCACCTTGGTGGCAACGGCGCCGTCGCGGTGGTGCTCAATCCAGAGCATGCCGCTATTTTGCACAGCGTCGGTTTCGACCGCAGTGCGATTCAGCGCGAACTCGCCGCACGTGCACTCACGCCACGAGCATTGATGATTCGACTCAACCCGAAAATGCTGGTCGGAAAAGAGGACATGATTCCTGCGGTGCGTGACAGCAGCAAAATTCTAGTGTTGGTGGCAGGCGCACCCGGCTTATATACGATGGTCATGCCAACCTGGTGTGCAGGGCCGCACGGGAACGTTACCGTTCACGCGGAAGTTGAATTAGATCAATTTTGTGAGCTGCCGACGCCGAACTAACTGCACGACGCTGATAAGGACATCGTGAACGACACCAACACGACACAAACACGGCTGCGCGAGATGCCGTCAATCGACGAACTCTTGCGCAGTACAACTTGCACAGTCCTGCTCGACGCGTATGGCCGCGAGCTGGTCACTGCTGTGATGCGCGACATTGTCGCGGAGTTGCGCGCGCAGATCCTGGCAGCGCGCGATTCGCCAATGCCGGAGTTTGGGGATGTCGTCGGCCGTGCAGCTGAAAAACTCGCAGCCATGATGGCCCCAGCCCTGAAGCCGGTCTTTAATCTCACAGGGACTGTCCTGCATACGAATCTTGGGCGTGCACCGTTGCCTGCTGAAGCTATTGCCGCAATGACCGCGGTGGCAAGTAGTGCGAGCAATCTTGAGTTCGATCTGGGAAACGGCAAACGCGGTGATCGTGACACCTTGGTGGAAAGCTGGATCTGCCGACTTACCGGCGCCGAAGCTGCGACAGTGGTCAACAATAACGCCGCTGCAGTGCTACTGCTATTGAACTCGCTCGCTATGCGCAAAGAAGTGCCGGTCTCGCGTGGTGAGTTGGTCGAAATCGGTGGCGCCTTCCGCATTCCCGAAGTGATGGCCCGGGCCGGCAGCAAGCTCGTCGAAGTCGGCACCACTAACCGTACTCATGCGCGCGACTTCGAAGCGGCACTCTCGACACGCACTGCGCTGTTGATGAAGGTACACACCAGCAATTACGTGGTGGAAGGATTCGTCGCTAGCGTATCTGATCAACAACTCGCTGGCATAGCCCATCAGCACGGCATCGCATACGTCGTTGACGCGGGCAGCGGCTCACTCGTCGATCTAAGTCAGTTCGGTTTGCCGCGCGAACAAACGGTCGCGGAGACGCTGTCAGCCGGGGCGGATTTGGTGACCTTCAGCGGCGACAAGCTCCTGGGTGGCCCGCAATGCGGAATTATCGTCGGGCGCAGGGATTTGATCCGAAAGATTAAGAAGAATCCTATGAAGCGAGCGCTGCGTGTCGACAAAATCACGCTGGCGGCGTTGACTGCTGTGTTGCAGCTGTACGCTGATCCGACGCGTCTGGCTGAACGTCTGCCGACGCTACGCTTGTTAACGCGTAGCGAAGACGACATTCGATCCGTTGCAGAGCGCCTGCTGGATCCTGTGAGCAAGGCGTTGCAGGGTGACGCCACGGTGAGTGTTACTGATTGTCGCAGCCAGATTGGGAGCGGGGCGATGCCAGTCGATTTACTGCCGAGCGCCGCGCTGGCTTTGTGCATAGTGGGTTCGCGAGGCAAAGCGCTCGAGCGTCTCGCAGCCCGCTTCCGTGCTTTGCCGGTGCCCGTGATCGGGCGCATCGCGGACGGTATGTTATTACTTGATCTGCGCTGCCTTGAGAATGAGGCGGGTTTCATCGAGCAATTGAGTTTCTTATCGAGTGCAGGTGAAGCGCCATGATTGTCGCCACCGCTGGTCACGTCGATCATGGCAAGACGTTACTGGTTAAAGCCCTCACTGGTGTCGACACGGACCGGCTACCCGAAGAAAAGCAGCGCGGTCTGACAATCGAACTGGGCTTCGCTTATTTCGATTTGGGCAACGGCGAAAGTACGGGTTTTATCGATGTTCCTGGACACGAACGATTCATTCGTACGATGGTCGCGGGGGTTAGCGGAATTGACGTCGTCTTGTTTATTGTCGCTGCCGATGACGGTCCTATGCCCCAAACCGCAGAACATCTCGCGATTCTGGATCTACTGGGCGTTTCACGCGGCGTTATCGCGCTGACTAAGATCGACCGTGTTAGCGCCGAGCGTTTAGAAGAAGTCACTGTCGAGTGTCATGAATTACTTGCCGCGACTCCGCTGGCAGACGCCGCGGTGTTGCCAGTATCGGCGGTCGAGGGTGTCGGTATTGAAGAATTGCGTGCCGAGCTTGTGCGCCTCGCTAGCGTTGTTCCTGTGCGTGTAAGCGCAGGCAATTTGCGCCTCGCGATCGACCGCAGCTTTTTACTCAAAGGGGCCGGGCGGGTTGTGACGGGCACGCTATTTTCCGGCGAAGTCGCATTGAACGATGCAGTTCATCACACGCCAGGCGGCGGTGAATTGCGGGTGCGCGGGATCCATGCACAGAACCGCGAAGCTCCGCGGGCTATATGCGGGCAGCGCACCGCGCTCAACCTAACCGGGGCAGGCTTGCGCGAAGCTGAGCTACACCGCGGTGACTGGATTGTCGGCCCCGGTGCAGATTTTTCAACGCGTCGCCTGGATGGGGAGGTCCGGGTGCTTGCGAGCGAAGGACGAGCGCTGCGCAATCGCGCCCCGGTCCATGTGCACATTGGCGCGGCTGACGTGACAGGTCGGCTGGTCACTTTCGACGGTAAGTCGATTGAGCCAGGACACACAGGCCTGGTGCAATTGATGTTGGATAACGAACTGCACGCAGTACGCGGCGACCGGATTGTGCTGCGTGACCAATCGGCGCGGCGCACGGTCGGGGGTGGCGTTGTACTTGACCCGTTGCCGGATATACGCGGTCGTGCGCGCCGTGAGCGGGCAGTTTATTTGCAGGCGATGCGCGAACCGAGCGCCGACCAGGCGTTCGCTAGGGCACTGTCAACGCTGGAGGATGGTGTTGATATCTCGCGCTTTGCGCGAGCATGGAATCTGTCTGCGTCGCAGCTGCACGACCTGCAACACAACGTGCCGGTCGTTGTCGCCGGTGGCGACCATCCACGTGGATTCGAACCGCGTAGATGGCAGGATTTGAAGGATTCTCTGGTGCCGGCCCTTGAGGCCTGCCATGTCGCGGCTCCCGAGCGCACGGGGTCCAGTGAAGCCGACATCAATCGCCAACTGCCTCGACGTCTGAAGCCCGAGTTACTCGTCCTGTTAATTAACGAGCTGCTGGCCGACGGCACGTTTGAGCGTGATGGTGCGTTGGTGCGCTTGCCTGGACATGCGGCGCGGCGTTCTCCGGCTGATGAAGCCCTGTGGAAACGTGTCCGTCCGCTACTCGATGTCGCAGATTTTAAAACGCCCGTGGTTCACGACATGGTGGAACCGTTGGGGATGGATTTCAAACTGCTCGAAGCGTTTTTGATCCGTTCTGCACAAGAAGGTTTTTTGGTCCGCGTCAGCGCCAAACGCTACTTCCTGCCGGAGACCGTTGTACATTTTGAAACGATCGTGCGCGAACTTGCACGGACCCAGCCAGATGGCGTGTTCACCGTGGCCGATTTTCGCAATGAAGTCGGTATCGGGCGTAACGCAGTAGTTGAAATTCTTGAGTATCTTGATCGTGTTGGCTTGACCCGCAGGCACGGTCAGGTGCGTAAATTGGTTCCATCGCGAACGACCTGAAGGAATACTTATGAGTAACTCCGTGTCTATCGAAACCACCACAGGCCGGGTTGAAGGGCAATGCGATGCACGCTTCGACGCCATTGCTGAAGCCTTCGTCGCGAACTTCAATGAGCACGATGAAGTGGGCGCGAGTTGTGTAGTCACCGTGGAAGGCGAAAAGGTGGTCGATCTTTGGGGAGGCCACATCAAACGTGACGGCGAAGCCTGGCAGCAGGACACGCTATGCACGGTGTTTTCGGCAACGAAAGGCGCCATGGCCTTATGTGCGCACATGCTCGCCGACCGCGGACAGCTCGATTTAGATGCGGAGATTCGCGAATACTGGCCGGAATTTGCAGTGGGCGGAAAAGAACATGCACTGGTCAAAATGACGCTCGACCACAGCCTCGGTCTGCCCCACGTGCGCGGCGCGGTAAAAGATGGTGGTTTCTACGATTACGACTACATGGTCGACCGTATCGCAGAAGAACCGGTGTTCTGGGAACCGGGCACCCGCGGCGGCTACCATGCCATCAGCATGGCTTGGACGGTCGGTGAAATAGTGCATCGTGCGGCTGGCAAGCGCCTCGGCAAGTATTTCAATGAACAAGTGGCCCAACCGCTAGGACTCGATTTCTGGATTGGCGCGCCGGTGAGTGTGGAAGCGCGCATTTCTCCGATGATCGCGGCAGTTCCGGACGAGGCGCTGATGGCGACGCGCTTCATCCAGACGGCTTTGTCTCCGGAGCAGACTCCCACGCAACTATTTATGCGCGATTTCATGCTCGTCAATCCGAATGCGAAAGAATGTCATCAAGCTGAAATCGGCTCAGCTAACGGTGTCACCAATGCGCGTGGTCTGGCAGGCATGTACGCGCCGCTCGCCGTTGGCGGCGAATTGAATGGGGTCCGACTGGTCGGCGCGGATACGCTCGCCCGTATGGGGCGCGTGAGCATGGCGTCGCATGACGACGCGACGCTCCTGATTCCTACTCGCTTCGCGCTCGGCTACATGAAAGGCGTCGATAATCGCAAAGTGCCCAATGCAGTTAATTCGTCGCTGCTGATTGGTGATGAAGCTTTCGGCCACGTGGGCGCCGGCGGATCGCTGGGCCTCGCTGATCCGGCTTGCCGCATGAGCTTTGGTTATGCGATGAATCGTATGGGCAATGGCCTGTTCATGAATGAACGCGGGCAGGCGCTGTTGGATGCCACTTATCGAACTCTGGGCTATCGCTCCAACGCCAGCGGTGCCTGGTGCCGATAGCGCTCGAAGCCATTTATGTCTGTGGGGTGGTCTTGGCGCGATCATTTGCTAGCATAGTCGGCGGAAGAGCTACGTCTCCCGGTGGGGCGCCCGGTCTTCAAAACCGGTGAGATGCACGAAGGTGTGTCTGGTGGGTTCGACTCCCACCTCTTTCGCCACACTACCTGTCCCCAGCTCGCGGAAAGCATGACGCGCGTGTCATGCCCGATTCATGAGTACCCTGCCGTCGCCGATGATTAGGCGAACATCCGCTGACGGGCCTGCTACAATTGTTGCTTGAACCCTAGGAGGCAAGGCGTCATGACTCTCAAAGCCAAGCTCGATCAAATCAAGGCCGGGGCAGCGCAAAAAATCCCCCCCGAAGTATTCAAAAAGATGGGTGCGGCAACAAATGAGCTGCGCGACTCGGGCATCATGGATGGCGTCGTGAAAGTCGGCAGTAAATTTCCGCCATTTGCTCTAAGCAACCAGAGCGGTGTGCAAATTCGCTCTGAAGACCTTCTTGCGCGCGGTGCCGTGGTGCTGACAGTTTTTCGCGGGCACTGGTGACCCTACTGCAATGCGGAGCTGTATGCTTTGCAAGAAATTCTGCCGGAAATTGAAGCCGCTGGTGCAACCTTGGTGGCCCTCAGCCCGCAACTCGCGGAATTCAACGCGAAAATGGTTGATTCGCACAAACTAGGTTTCGATATTCTCAGCGACCCGAAGAACGCTTACGCGGCGGAGTTGGGTCTGCGCTTTGAGTTGCCGACGGAAATAGCCGGAATCTACTCGAGTTTTGGCATTGATTTATTCGGTAACAATGGCGATGACAGCGGTACCTTGCCGATGCCGGGACGAATAGTTATTAGTGCTGATGGCCTTGTTCGGGCGACGGATGTCGATCCTGATTACACCGCGCGGCCCGAACCCGCCGATACGGTAGCCGTATTAAAGCAGCTCAAAAACTAGCTGCCGCGCGCGCCACGGAACGCTTCAAGGACCCGCGCAAGCGGGTCTTTTTTTGTGCACGACCAACCCCAGGGCATTTCATTGGGCGCTTGAACGCGTTGTGCATCGAAATAACGATATAGCGCTCAGTCGTGCGCTGCCATCGAGCTGAAATTGGGACACCGGCGATGTATTTTGTAATTTACGCTCTGGACGTGCCGGGCAGTCCGATACGCGAGCAATTGGGACGCCAACACCGAGCGTATCTCGACGCTCAGGCCGCGATTATTTTCGCAGCTGGTCCGCTGCTTGATGATGCTGATGACACGATGATTGGGAGTCATCTCATCATCGAATGCGACTCCCGTGCACAGTTGGACGTGTTCCTTGCTGACGAACCGTATTTCAACAATGGACTATTCGCACGTGTCGATATCCGCCGTTGGGATCGACGGCGATAAACCCGCGCAAATGGGGCGGTCATTCGCACAGGTGAATGCCGTTCAGTCCGTTGCGAACATGACCAATGACAACGCTGTCCTGATAACCAAGATTGCGTAACGATGCAACACAAGATTGGGCTTGTGATTCCGGCACGGTGGCGAGCAGCCCGCCGGCAGTTTGCGGATCAAAGGCGAGTTGATAGCGCGGAGACAACATAATTTGCGACGCGGCGGTGACGAACCGTTCGGCGCGTCGGTTCTCGCTGTGTAATGAGCTGAGGATGTCACCGGCAACCAGCTCTTCGGCGCCGAGGTAGATCGGCAAGCGTGAAATTGACAGTTCGGCACCCTGCTGGGCGTGGTCGTCGAGCATTTCGTGCAAATGCCCGACCAAGCCAAAACCCGTAACGTCGGTCATGGCATGCACGTCGTGAATGGCGAAGCAATTGGCGGCAGCGGCTTTGGACGTCGACATCGCCGCGAGAGCTTCATCAAGCCACAGTGCTTTCGCCTGTGCGCGCATTGCCGCCGCGAACAACACACCACTTCCCAATGCCTGCGTAAGAATAATGGCGTCGCCGTCGTGTACGCCGCGTTTACGCACCAGCTGATCTTCAGCGACGTGCCCGTTGATGGCGAATCCGAGCGCAAGCTCACTGCCTTCGCCAGTGTGGCCGCCAACCAGAATCGTATTAGCCTCGTTGAGGATATCGAGCGCGCCGCGCATGATCTGGACGAGGTCATCACGCATGCGTTCAGTGCTGCCGTACGGTAACGTCACGATGGCCAGCGCAGTTTGCGGCGTGGCGCCCATCGCATAAATATCACTCAGGCCATGAACCGCACCGACTCGACCGAGCATCCATGGGTCGTCGATGAAGCTTTTGAACGCGTCTACGGTATGGACAGCGAGGTGGCCCGCCGGCACGCGCACGACGGCGGCGTCATCGGCCTGTTGTAATCCAATCAAAACATCTTCGCGGCCGGGCGGTGCGAGTGCTGTTAAAGCTTCGTGAAGAATTTCTGCGCCTATTTTTGATCCGCAACCACCGCAGCGCATCGTATCGAGGAGGGCATCGTCATCAGCTTGATGAGGATCCGCTTCCATCTGCGGCAGATCCGCGTAGCGCTCCATAAACCGTCTGTCGATGAAATCCTTCCAGCGCCACACCCAATGGCCAGCCAGCGCGAACGGGCCTCGCGACGCCACCGCGAATTGATCGCCGGTTGAAATCAGCGACAGGAAGTGACGCTGTGGGTGATACGGTTTGAGAGGCTGACCGCGACTCGCGCGGCGCAAGTTTTCCGCCAGTGGTGGCCCTTGGCGCACAGCGAAAACGCCCGATTTCGGGCGCGGATACGTATCAACAGAAGCAATGTCGCCGGCTGCGAAAACACCTGGGAATGCATCGGCTTGTAAACATGAGTCGACCCGAATGAAGCCCGCTTCATCGGTCGCAAGCCCTGACTCACGCGGCCAGGCAGGCGCGGCCGCGGTTGTGACCCACAGCACCTCGTCCAGCTCGATGCTACGACCATCGGCGGCGTTGATATCGGTGTCGCTGACGGTCGCAACTTCGAAGGCGGTCGTCACCCGGACGTTCGCTTGCGCCAGGGCAGCGTGATAGCGCGCCCGTACCCGCCGGTTGTGGCTGGGCAGTATGCTGGCGCTGCTGGTAATGAGTTCGAAACTCAACGGTAGTATAGGAGTCCTGGCCGACGCGTCGCGCTCACGCACATCCTGGAGCAGGCGATGGCGAACGGCCATCAGCAATTCAACGCCGCCAGCGCCTGCGCCGACGACGCCTATCGAGAGTGGTTTATTACTGGTGCGAACGCGTTCGCGCAGTTTTTGCCAATGGGCGTAAAAATGACTCACCGGTTTAACCGGCACGATTCGGTGTTCTGCGCCGCTCACCAGCCGTGACGGTGCCGAACCCGTATCAATGCTCAGCAAATCGAATCGCACTGGCGGGCGATTGCGACACTCGATCTGGCGAGTGAGGAGATCCAGCCCTATCACTTCATCGTGATAGAGCCGCGCATTGGCGAAGCTCGCGAGCGGAGCTAAATCGATATGTGCCTCAGCGTGGCTGTAATGTCCTGCAATGAGACCCGGCAACATGCCGGAATAAGGCGTCAGGGTTTCGCGGCTAATCATGGTGAGGCGTACACCGGGTTCCGGGCGCATACCAAACCGGCGCAGCACTTCGACATGCGCATGGCCGCCGCCAACCAGCACGATGTCAGTTTTTACGGGTGTTTGATCCATTGAAAAAGTGCGGCTACCGACCGGCAGCGTTGGCGCACGCAGGACTGGCCGCGAGCGCGCTGCGACCGTACAAATTCTGATTCATGGACAGCATCATCACAATGTTGGTGGCGTCTCGCAGTAACCGGCGATGACCGCGCAAAGTACGCCGTCACCCGGCAGCGATCTACTGGCGAATTAGGGTCGCGCGCTTGCTATCGGATTCGTCTGCGTCAGGTACGACCTCAGGCGACGCGAACTTTTTTTGGATCGGTGTGGGGCTGAATCCAATCGTCGTTTTCTGTATCAATTGGATGCTTTTCAAGGACCCCTGAAGCATCAATTTCAGCCATCGCCTCGGTGCTGAACTCGGCGCCTGGAGAATCGCCGCCAATCACGAACATGAGCACCGAATGCTCATCTGCCGGGCCGTCTGTGACGTTTTCGAAACGTCGTATCGCCCCAGGTGGAAATGAGATGACGTCGAGTGGATCGAGATCTTCAGACTCAATGGTGCCGTCCTCGTTCTCCCAACTGGCACGCCAGCGTCCGGTCATGCAGATAAACGTTTCGTTGGTATCGTGGTTGTGCATCATCGGGCCTTTGCCGGGTAGTGCTTCGCAATAACCCAGATTAAAGCCCTCGGAAATCTTGATGGCGGACATGCGTGCCGCTTTAGCACCGACTGGCGACACCACGCCATGGTCTTCCCCTGCGGGCGGCTGAAAGCCGATGACGTTGTAGAGGATGCGCATTGCAGACGGCATGTAGCTGTCCGGCAGCCCGCCGTCAAAGCCTTTCAGGTCTTTAAACCGAGCGACACGCGTACTCATTTCGGCGCGCGTCGGATACTTCCGTTTGATTTGCTCTGCAAAAGCCATTCTCGGGTCTCCTGTATTCCCAACTCGGGGTAGTCATCGCTTAGTTTACTGACAATTCATGGTTGCCCGCCATCGGACGAGATATCCCGGAGGCGCATGCTCCTGCTCATGTGAAGCCGTATCGCCTGTAGTGGTTGGGACGGCTGCACTTAGGACAACCGCGGCGTGTTCGAGAGACGGCAAGGAGATTGAGGCTCATCGCCGCCCCTGGACTGGTCGAATCGGCCGTCCGGCTGCTACCACTACGAAGATGCCATCCTCGTTCCCTTGAACAGTGCTAGACGTTAAAACGATAGACTTCGCCATCGCGTACAAAATGACCCGCAGTTGGTGAGGCAAAGTGCGTGCCGATAATCAGAACCGGTCGATCGGCATATTCCTCAAACATGCGCTTGCGAGTGACGATTGCGGCCGGGGTGTCGTGGTCGGCATCACTCGAGAGCTGCGGATCCCAGCACTGGATGGGGTGGTGGAGAAAATCGCCTGTGATCAGGGCTTGTTCACCGTTGGATTCGAGCAGTACAGAACAATGGCCTGGACTATGCCCTGGGCTCGGCACCAGGCAGACCCCTTCACACACTTTGGCCGGGCCTTCGATGGGGCGCGCCAGTCCCGCATCCAGGATCGGTAGCAAGGCATCCTGGTAGGTACGTCGTTGGATTTGTAGAAAATCGTCCTTCTCGTGCTCACTAACAGAACCGAACAGATCGAGATCACGTTGTGACATCAGGTACTTCGCCTTCGGGAAAGTAGGCACCCACCGGCCATTTTCCAGGCGCGTATTCCAACCGACGTGGTCGAAATGCAAATGCGTGCACAACACGTAGTCAATGTCTTCAGGCCGATAGCCAAGCGCGCGCATGTCGTCGAGGTAGGTTGTCGACATCATGCTCATGACGTCATACGGTTCGACGTTACGATCATTGCCGATACACGTATCGACCACCAGTTTTGCCTCTGGCGTTTCAACGATAAGTGTATGGATGCTGAGCGAGAGGTGTCCGGCAGGTGACACGAAATGAGGGGACAGCCACTTAACCTGTTTCACCAGTTCCGGCGTGACATTGGGGAGCAAACCGGGAAATTCGGGATAGAAAACTTCTTCCAGTTTCGTAATCTTGATGCTGCCGATTTGCCATTGCATGGGTTCTCTCCGAAAGAGTAATTGTGATCGATGGGTAGGGTGATTTTGGACCAGCGAATGATCGGCGTCCAATATTCCTGCGGTGCGGCTGGTTTTGCGAGACGCTGCACCGATGCCTGCGATTGACTCGCCAACTTTGTAAGGGCCAGCGCGCAATAAGTGCCGCGCCGTGCCGCGCTGCGGCCAGCGGGAGCGGGCTATTACCTGGCGCAAATGAGGGTCCAACCGGGTTCATGGATGGACCCTGGCTGGCCCACTATATGAGACTAAACTATTTCGCCGGGCGACCTGGTCCGATGGGTTCCTACTGCAGTCGTTTCGACCAGGCACCAACACACTCAATCAGGGAGTTTTATTCGTGATCACAATGATAGTTTTCGTACGTCGCGCGCCACATATGACGAGAGACGAGTTCACCCGGTATTGGCACGACAAGCACGCACCGCTGGTAAAAAGCGTTCCTGAATTCATGTGCCACGTGCGTAAGTACGTTCAGCATCACAGCGCGCCGGGCGCGGCTGAGGCGGGCTCGCTGTTTGGCGATATCAGTGACTACGACGGGGTAGGGGAAATATGGTTCGACAGTCGGGAGTCGATGGATGAGGCGCTGAACGAGCCTGTCTATCTCGAAAAGATAAAACCGGACGAGCGCAAATTTATCGATCTTGATGGCTGCTTGTCGTTCATTTCCGAAGAGCGCGTGATGTACGACGAAAGGCCAGGTGCCTGAAATCCGCGCAGTCGCTTGTGCGCGGTTTGCCTAGCTCGGTGACGCCGCATTGAGGTCCGTTTCATGATCTTCCATGAGCATGAAACGAATGGAAGATTTGTCGAACAGATTTTCTTCGTCGGCGCCGATAATGGCAGCGGTTTCGGGTTCAGTCAGATAGGCCATGCCGCGTTCGAAATCGGCCCGGTCGTCGAACCAGATTTCGGTCAGCACATCGTAGGACGATTCGTCGTCGGTGCCGTACACGTCATTACCGTATGGGCGGATGAAATGGCGCACGTAGCGTTTCAGATTCGGCACCTTGCTCGCCCCGAGCGGCGCATGATTACTTTCGTAATAGGCAATGAAATCTTCCATGCTCATGCCGGGTTTGCGCTTGATCATGACCATCACTTTAAACACGCTTCTCTCCTCGCTCTGAGTGGGGCGACAAGCCCGTCGAGATACGAACGCAGGCCGGTTCGGCGGCACCTTCTGGCGTCGAACGCTCGCCGGTCCGGGTACGAATGAACGCGAATTAACTGGCCGCAGTATCGCCGGGCCAGCGTTTGCGCCAGTCGATATCAAAGTCCGCGACCGTGACTGCGCGGCGTGAACTCAGATCGTCGTTCAACAGTTCGTAAATGACCTCGGTGTCAGTGCGCATGCCGAAGAAAATGATCGCCTCTTCGTCGCCACTGCCTTCGATGTGGACCTCACCTTCACCGCCGACCGAAAAGCTGCCGGCCGGTTTGACCTTGACGACTTCCTTACCGTCCAACTGTTCGCGCACGCGCAGTTCGCCTTGCAGCACCAGTGTTTGGGTGGTTGCGGCATGCCGGTGGTACATACACTGGCTGTTCGGCTCGAACTTGACGATCATATCGGCCGTGCCGGCTTCAACATCGACGTTCAGAATTCGATAAAAGGTGCCGGGGGTGAAAAAGTCTCCCCAATCGACAGTCGAGGCGTCGAATTGAAACGCGCCTTGGGTTGCATCGGTGATGTGGGCTTGCGATGTAGACATAACAGATCATCCAGAACGTGAGTTGGTAGTTCCGTTCGACCGTAAATTGCGCAGCATGCCGTTGTCAATCCGGGCGTTGCATACGAAACTTGTTTATTGCCGGCCAGGGCGATGTTTTGGGGCTACTAGTCGATATCCCGAGGGCCTGTTGTCGCCATCAATAATCACACATGCAGGGAATCATCTACCGGATCTGATCGCAACGCGTTGAAGGACGCTAGACCGGACCACCCATCTTGTAGATAGCTCTGTGCAGAACACGCATCAATGGCCGTTCGGGATCCCCTTCCGCAAGCAGGGCAACGTCAAGATCAGCGTACTGGTGCCCTTTTTTCTCAAACAAATCGACAACTTGCGCGCGAATCTCGACCCGCTCGTCGATGCGCGCCGGCGCGAAATTACGCACCTCGCTGGAAACATGAATCCACGGACCCACGTCGAAGTTGCGGTCGACAATGATATTAGCCTGGCGCAGTAACCACGCCGGGTGCGTCACCCCGTCCTTATAATCCTGATGGTCGTCCTGCATGGCGTTGAGATACGCGTTTGCTTCACCGGGTTCGAAGCACGCATCGATGCTACCAAGAGTCACTTCACGCTCGAAATCGGCGCGCTCCGCGGGCCAGCGTGCGGCAGGCAGCGCGCGAAATTCCGCGATGGGGGTAGCCGGAACGTTGTCGACCACACCGACGCTGTGCATGGCGCCAAGGCCAACTGCGCATACCTCCCCCGCGGGATTGCTCACGTGCACCTCGAGAACATCCTGACCGCCATCGCCGCTGCGCAACTCGGCGCTGACATTGACGACCTCACCTGCGTAAACCGGTCGTCTTAGCCGAACCTGCATGGTGCCGCTACTTAGCCACTGTGCACCGAAGTGGCTGACGAGCGGGTGAGTCATATAACCGGCGACATTGATGCCTGGTACCAGGCCACCTTTGAAATTCAGTGCGCGCGCCGCAGCGTCGTCATGCATGGGGTTGCCACTGTCGGTGGCATCGTTGTGCGCAGTCACTGTGCGCATTAGTTCTGGCGTTGCATTCATGCCGAGTGAGTATACTGAATCCTGCCGGGCGCAAGCGTTCCTTTGAGAGTCGTTGATCCGGCAGACTTTACCGAAACGACATCGCGTTCGGTGTGTCGATATCTACGCCAGGATTAAGACTATGCAGCAACCCAGCGAGGCGTCTGTCCAACCGCGCCGCAGTTTCATTTTCTCGCCCGGACTCAAACCGGAGATGTACCCCAAGGCGCTCGCAAGCGGTGCGGATATCGTTTGCGTCGAGCTCGAAGACGGCATCGCGCCCAAGGACAAGGAGGCCGCCCGATTCGCCGGGTTGGCTTTGTTCGAGCAGCCGCAAGCCGATGACGGTACCGAGCGCATTGTCCGCATCAATTGTTTGCGCAGCGCTTTCGGGATCGCGGACGTCCACGCCGTCCTGCGGTCCGCCTCGCCGCCGCCCGCACTGATGCTGCCGAAAGTCACTTCACCCGAGGAAGTGCGCAGCCTCGATGAACTGCTTGATGAAGCCGGACATGCCACGCGGCTGCATGTGATTATCGAGACGAATGCTGGCCTTGAGGCGGCGTTCGAGATTGCGCTCGCCAGCTCGCGCATCGACGCGCTGTTTTTTGGCGGGGTTGATATGGCCGCTGAACTACGCTGCAAGAATGCCTGGCAGCCCTTGCTGTATGCGCGATCGCGGGTCGTCCACGCCGCAGCAAATGCCGGCATCGATGCAATTGATGTCCCTTATCTCGATTTGCAAGATATGGCAGGTATGCGTACTGAAGCGCAGCTGGCCCGTGATCTGGGTTTCAGCGGAAAAGGTTCGATTCACCCATCACAGATAGCGATTCTGAACGAAGTTTTTACACCAGACGCAGACGCTATTCGGCACGCCCGCCGCGTGCTCGAGGCTTTCGAGCGAGCAGATACCGGTTTGGTTGTAATCGATGGAAAATTAATCGAGAAACCCGTGCTGCGTGAAATGCGCCGTCAAATCACCATCGCCGAACGGGTCGCCGGCGCAGGTACGTAGCAGACCGTCGCAAAACGCCGCACGGATGCACGGTTGCAAAACGTCACGCGGCGGCGCGACGAAAGCCATGAACCAGACAGATGAGTGCGAGTCCATACTCGTTGGTGTTTTATTAACTGCTCGCGAGGCTTCAGGTGTCGCGTCTGGTGTGGGCGAACAGAAACCAGACGGCGGTTGCCGATACGCAGCAAATAAGTGTCAGCAGATGCAAGGGCAGGATGCTGCGTTCGACAAGATAACCACTGACTGCCGAACCCATGCCGGCCGCAACGAGTTGCGTGAAGCCGGCGACGGCGCTGGCGCTACCGGCCCGCTCAGGGAACAAACTCACGGCAACAGATAACGCGACGGGCAGGAGCAGCGCAGTTGCGAACAACAGACCCAGGGCTGGGACAACCACCAGTGCGACCGAGAGATCCAGCGTGAGACTTGCCGCCACGGCTGCGAGCGCACTCACTGTACCGAGCACCAATCCCGTCACGATGGCCCGGTCAATGCCAGCGATGCGCACCAGGCGGTTGCTGGCAAAAGATCCGGTGACGAATGCGAATGCAGTCGCCGAATATGTCAGGCCCTGCATTTGCTCGGACATGCCGAGCTTTTCGATGAGCAAAAAACTGTTCACTGCGACATAGCTGAATACAGCGGCGAACATCAACGAAGGAATTGTGACGTAACACCAAAAGCGTTTGTTACGGACAACTTCGAGATAGCCCTTGACGACTTCGGCCGGCCCCAATGCGACTAGCCGACGCGCCCGGGGATGGGTCTCCGGGGCCCCGAACGCCGCAGCGATTACCAGTGCCATAGCGACGCTACCAATGGCATAGAAGATCCAGTGCCAGCTATATTGCTGGACTAACCAACCGCCCATGATTGGGGTAAACATCGCGGCGAAAGCCATCAGGCCGGTCAAGAGCGCGAGCATTTGCGCGGCTTCAGTTCGCCTCAGGCGGTCGTTGATTAATGCGCGAACAAGAACCGGCCCGCTTGCGGATGCCGCACCCTGCAGGGCCCGAAAAATCAGAAATTGCGACATATCAACGGCGAGCGCGCAGCCGAAAGTGACGGCGCTGTACGTAGCCAGACCGCCGAGTAATACGGGCTTGCGCCCGAAGCGATCGGACAACGGGCCAAAGATAAGCTGGCCTACAGCGTTACCGTAGAGAAACACCGATAAGCTGAATTGCACGGCCTGCGGGTTGGAGTCGAAGGCGTTACGGATGGCCGGGAAAGCCGGCAGATACATGTCGGTACCGAAAGCTGCGAGCCCGAATATCAACGACAACAGGATGATGTAGGGAATCGAGTTGAAGTTTGCTTCGTCAGCAGGCGCGTCACCCATCAGGCGCACCGCCGCGATGCTGTGCATTTCGCTGTGCGCACTGGTTCTGTTTGAATGCGTTCGTCGGTCGTCCGGCGCGGCAGTTTGAGCGGGCGGCCGCGATCCCCGCTATCAACTCCTTAGTCCGTAGAAGCGCAGGGCGTTGCCACCGAGAACCTTGTCCTGATCGGCTTGAGGCAGAACGGCAAGATGCGTGCGAATTTCGTCAACGACACCCATCGAAGCGTCAATGTGAGGGTAGTCGGATGCCCAGATAAAATAATCGGCACCGACGTGGCGCACAATCTCAGCGGTCATGGACTCGTCCGGATCAGCCGACACCAGACATTGCCGACGAAAATAGTCGCTCGGTTTCATCTTCAGGCGCGTCACGGCATGAATCACTTCGTATTTGTGATCGAGTCTGTCGAGCCAGGCAGAAATCCAGTTCGCGCCCGTTTCAAGCACTGCAACTTTGAGACGCGGAAATCGCTCCAGTACTCCGGACGACAATAACTCGGTGAATGCGCCCATCACATCGATGGCCAGAAACGCGAAGTTAAGCAGACCGAAACTAATGCCGCCGCCATTGTACGGATCGACATAACTGGTGGTGGCCTGATCGCGGACTACCACATGGAACGCGATCGGCAGTCCGCGCTCTTCGGCTGCTGCCCAGAACGGGTCGTAGCTACGGTCGTCAAAGCGCTTGCGCGCGCGAGCGAACAAGTCTGGAGAAATATAAACGCCGCGACAGCCAGCGTCGTGGGCGCGCGCTAATTCTTTCACGGCCAAATCGACGTCAAGCAAATTGATGTGAGCGATGGGTACGAGGCGTTGAGTGTCGTGGCTGCAGAAGTCGACCAGCCAGCGGTTATAGGCTTCGGTGTAGGCGTGTGCGAGCTGCGGATCCTGGACGTGACCTTCCCAGCAAATGCCGATGGTCGGGTAGAGCAGGGCAACGTCGATACGTTCGTCGTCCATCACTTTCAGACGCGCTGCGGGTTCAAAACCACCGGGCGGACAACCGTCTTCGTAGAAATAGCGGCCGGGCCGAATGATCTCACTCGGATCCATGTCGATGCCGCCGAGCGTCGCCAGGCGGTTACGCACGACCTCTAGCGGTTTGCCGTCGAACAGTAGTACTTCGTCGCCGTTGACGTCGTTCTCGATGCGAATGGCGCGTTCGCGGAACTTCGGTGCGATGTATTTCGTCCAGGTGTCACGTGGTTCCAGGACGTGACCATCGGCATCAACAGTCGGGGTGGATGGTACGGCGATTTCCGCCATCGGATTTCCTCTGCGCAGCAGACAAGCGCACGTCGATAACGCTAGCGGCGTCGAACGTAAGCGGTGTCATGAATGATCCCTGGCAGGTATAACTCAGGGCAACCTGCCGCAAGACGCGGAGTTTACACCGTCATCTGCGCGCGGTGAGGTTCTGGAGTTCGCTGCGGCGTGCCCTGGCAGCGGCAGGTACCGGAAGCTTGCGTAGCAGCGCTCGGCCGTACGGACGCGTCGGGCTGTCAATTCGAGCGCCGCTGGGGTGGCGGGTTTGTGCATGTCAGAATGGCGGTTCATCGAAGAGGAAGCAAAGCGCGTGCGTGCAAATATTGTTGCTGTTCTATTGTGCTGTGGGTCTCTGTCCCTGGGTGTTAACTCGAGTGCTGCTGAGTTGGGCGACGAGATAGCCAACGATTACAGCTATCTGGGACCCCTATTCGAGCATTTTCATAAGAACCCTGAGTTGTCCTACGTTGAGCACAAGACGGCGGCCCGTCTCGCGAAAGAGCTGCGGGCTGTCGGGGTCGTGGTGACTGAAGGGGTTGGTGGTCCCGGTATCGTTGGTGTTGTCGAAAATGGTCCGGGACCGGTTTTGTTATTGCGCGCGGACATGGATGGTTTGCCAATTCTCGAACGCTCCGGTCTCGCGTATGCCTCAACGCGTAGCCAGGTTGATATCGACGGGAATGAGTTTCCGGTCATGCACGCTTGCGGTCATGACGTTCACATCACGGCGTTGGTCGGCACCGCACGACAGCTCATGCGCCTGCGTGACCAATGGAGCGGCACGCTGGTGTTGATCGGGCAGCCAGCAGAGGAACGTATCGGTGGTGCGCGGAAAATGATGGCGGATGGGCTATACGAGCGTTTCCCACGGCCTGATTTCGCTCTCGCGCTGCATGTGTCCAGCATGATGGCAACCGGCATGTTCAGACTCGATTCGGGTATCGCGTTCTCAAGTTCAGATTCAGTCGACATCATTGTGCACGGCGTCGGCACGCACGGTGCAGCCCCACAACTCGGCAAAGACCCGATTGTTATCGCCGCGCAAATTGTGCTGGCATTACAAACTCTGGTGGCGCGCGAGTTATCCCCTTTCGAGCCGGGCGTGGTGACCGTCGGCTCGCTGCACGCGGGCACCAAGCACAACATCATTCCTGAAACCGCCAAATTGCAGCTCACCATCCGTTCGGATTCGACGCTCGTGCGCGACAAGCTGCTTGCCGGCATTCGGCGCATTGCCGAGAACATCGGCCGCGCTGCGGGGATGCCCGAGGACCGCCTGCCGAACGTCAGCGAACCGCTGGCATCAACGCCGCCGACGCTGAATGACGAAGCACTAACTGCGCGGGTCAAAGGGGTTTTGGCGAACCATTTCGGCGCAGACCACTTCGTTAACAAATCGCGCACCGGCATGGGCGCTGAGGATTTCGCCTACTTCCTCGCTGCCGATCCGCCGGTGCCGGGCGCCTATTTTCGCGTCGGCGGCACCCCGAAAGCGGCATTAGATGCTGCGACTGCAGGCGGGCCGCCGGTGTCTGGCCATCACTCCCCGCTCTTCAAAATTACGCCGCGTCCATCGATAGAGAATGCGGTCGAGGCGATGACTGTTGTGACTCTGGACTTGCTGAAGCCAACGCAGCCCTGAATGAGTTATGTCTCGTCGTCGTGTGGGCTGGCAGCCACAGTCGCCGCCGGTTCTCGCGCCTGCGGGTCACAGCTTGGTGTATTACGGGCGGCAATAACGTTGCGATGCAAGGCGATGTATCCGGGAACCAGCGAACCAAGCTGGGCCGCGACCTCGTCGTGGGCGACCGGCAAGCGGTACCAGGGGATGCTTGGCCACGCGTGATGTTCGGCGTGGTAGTTCATATTCCACTGAAACCAGCGCACCAGCGCGTGGCTGGTGACAGTGCGAGTGCGCTCGAGGATGCTGCCTTCGAGCGGTAGGCCAGTGTGCTCTGCGGCAACCCACAGGCTTAAAAATGCGTTGCTCGCCCACGCGGCCAACAAGATCCAGCCACCGCCGGGAAGCAGCACCAGCGCAGTGAGCAATAAGACTACCCAAACGGCGAGCAGGATGCGGCATTCGCGCACGAGTCCGGGTGGATCACTGATCAAGTCCGCCCAAAGGGCAAATTCCTGCCAGCGTTCGCGCGGCTTGAAACTAAAGCCGAGCAGCGGAATCAACTTGAATCTGATAATGCCGATGCCGGCGGCCAGTGACGCCCAGTTACGCAACCCAGTTGGCCAATCCTGCAGCAACACATTGGAGGATATTTCCGGATCCTTGTCCGGGTCCTGGGTGTGACGATGGTGTTCGAAGTGAAACGTGCGATAGACAGCTGGTGCAATCATGAACGGGATACCGCTTAACCAGCTACCGATGACGTTACCGCGTCGGCTTTTGAACGCAGTGCCGTGTACGCACTCATGAAACGGACCGAACAACCCTGCCCATACGAAGCCCAACGCCACTGCCAGCGGCAGCGCTAACAGCGGCAAACTGGCGGTGAGCATGACAGCCACGGTGAGCGCCACGAAAATACTGAGGTGGAGGAACAGACGCAGCGCCGAATGCCAATCGTCACGTTGCTGAAACCCACGCAGCACGGCCAGTTCCAGCAGTGGCCGGGTTTCAAAATGTTCTTCCATTGTCGGCGCTCCGATAGGCTTAATTGCGCCGGTGTGGCGTGAACCGCGCGCATGTCAGGAACCATTCGATAGTAACATCCAAGGCCGTTTATTCGACTCCGCTGCATCCGTACAATGAGGTCAGACGGGCTACGCGCACCAGGAGACTTCCGCAATGACGCAAACCACAGCTCTCGAAATCAAACCGCGCCCGCATGGCTTTGCCGCTGAGGTCCGTGGCATTGATCTCGCCGCGTCGCTCGACGAGAACACAGTGACTGCGCTGCGCACTGCGCTCGCCACGCATTCGGTGCTGAGCGTACCGGAGCAAGATCTTGATCCGGCTGCGTTGGAGCGCTTCTCTGCTCAGGTTGGTGCGTTTGGCCATGACCCCTACGTGGCGCCTATGGACGGTTTCGAGCACGTTATCGAAGTGATTCGAGAGGCGCGCGAAACAGCGCCGATTTTTGGCAGCCTGTGGCATTCTGACTGGAGTTTCCAGGCTACGCCGCCGAGCGCGACCGTGCTGTTTGCCGCTGAGGTGCCGCCGGTTGGCGGCGATACGGTCTTTGCCGATGCCTATCGCGCTTTCGAGTCCCTATCGCCAACCATGCAGGCGTTGCTCGCGCAGCTAAACGGCGTGCATACAGCGGCGCCGGCCTACGGTCCAAAAGGGCTTTTTGCGCGCGACGACGCCAGCCGTTCAATGCGCATAATCGTTTCGCCCGAGGCGGAACAGATGGAAGTGCATCCGCTCGTGCGTCGCCATCCGCTCAGCGGACGGCGCGCGTTGTACCTGAACCATGTTTACACCATCGGTATTGAAGGCATGCGTGCGGACGAAAGCAAAACCTTGTTGGACTTTCTGTTTCGCCATATGACGCAGGCCGCGTTCGTCTATCGTCATCGCTGGCAAGCAGGCACGTTGGTGATGTGGGACAACCGCTGTGTCGTGCATTACGCGGACGGCGGCTACGAGGGCCATCGACGGCTGATGTACCGAACGACCCTGGCTGGCGAGCGGCCGCGTGCGTAAGTCGGTTCAGCGCGAGCTAATCGCCTAATACTTCGCCGGCTGACTCAGGCATCGCGCGCTGAAAGGCAGGGCGACTGGCAAGTCGGGCGTGATACTCGTGCACGTTCTCGAGACCATCAAGCTGCCCCACCATTGTGGCTAAATGGATGCTGTAACCGACGCCAATATCGACCGCGCTGAATCCCGAATCGAGCAGGTAGTCGCGGGACGCGAGATGCTTGTCGATTACCTCAATGGCCTTGAACAGACGGCGGGATTCAAGTTTGCGCACCGTTTCAGAGCGCTGTTCGGGCGCGATGAAGACTTTTTGCTGGACCAGTGAAGCGCCATGAACGGCGATGGTCTCGGCGTAGTGCAACCATTGCAACCAGGCATTACGCTCGTTGTCTCCGGGGCCGCGGTGCAAGCCGCGATGATCATAGTTCTCACACAGGTACTGACAAATCGCGCCCGATTCAAACAGAGTCGTTTGGCCGTCGACGAGACACGGTACGCGTCCGAGCGGGGATATCGCCAAATACTCCGGTGCGCGCAACGCCGCCATGCTAAAGCCTAGTGTGACGAGTTCGAATTCGAGCCCGAGTTCGTAGAGTAGCCAGACCGAGCGGGTCGAGCGGGCGCCGGGACAATGGTAGAGCTTGAGCATGGCAAGGACCGCGTTGAAGTAGCGGAGCAGGGCAACCGGACTAACAATCCCGGCACGCGCCTTGCGTGTGCCGGGCTGTTATCGGTCATTTCAAGGCTACAGGCTTAGCCGGGGAATCCTGCATAGTTTGGCAGCCCGTCGGCAATGTGATGAAAGGCCTGCGATTCGGCAGTGAATATCGCGAGATCCGGAGTGAACATGGACGGGTCATCCATCGTGCCAACCTTAATCAGCATAACGCCAGCTAGTCCGGGGGCCATGGTCAGAACCTGAGTCCCGCAATTGCCGCAGAAGTGGCGCGTCACACCGTTTTCCAAATCGGCGCGTTTGTATTTTGCGGGCGCACCCTTGGTATATTCAAAGCTCGCTTCGGGCATCCCAATCGTCGTGTTCACGCTCCCGCCAGAGAGATACTGACATTCACGGCAATGACATTGCACCCGGATCGCCGGATCGCCGCTGGCTTTGTACGTAATGTCACCGCAATAGCATCGGCCGGTAAATTCCATTGGATATTCTCCTCAAATTTAAAATCCGCCCGTCGCTCAGTCGCGGCGGCTGCGGGCTACAGCAGTATAGCCGCGCGTGAAGCGCTTGCCTGCATTGGGACTGTAATGGCGAATTTCGAGCGCGCGTCCTGTCGCCGGCCAGATCGCTCACATACACACTCGGCGCCAATCACTCGCGTAGAATCGTCACGCATTGCGCTATCACGCAGCAGGACACAGGAGAGTATTCATGGGTGAGCGTCTGGCCGGGAAAACGGCCTTAGTGACCGGTGCAAGCCGCGGCATTGGACGTGCGATCGCAGAAGCGTTCGCCGCTGAGGGTTGTGGTTTGGTGCTCAACGCGCGCGACCCCTCGACCCTCAGCACAGCGGCGCAAGCGATCGGTGCCGAGTACGGCGTTGCGGTGCAACACCATGCCTGCGATGTGACGGACGGCGCTGCCGTGAAGGCGATGGTCGCGCAGGCTGAAGCAGTCACGCCGATCGATATCCTGGTGAACAACGCTGGTATTCATATCCCCAACAGCTTCCTTCAATACAGTTTCGATGATTTCAAAGCGGTCATTGAAAGTAATGTCTACAGCGTTTTTCACGTCACGCAGGCGGTCCTGCCGGCGATGATCGAGCGCAAAGCCGGGCGCGTGATCAATCTCGCGTCGTCAGCCGGCAAATGGGGGTCGCGTAATCAGAGCGCCTACAACGCCTCCAAGCACGCGGTGGTCGGCATTACGCGTTGTCTTGGTCTCGAAATGGCGCCACATAACGTACTCGTCAATGCGATCTGTCCATGGATAGTCGACACGGATATGGCGACCTCTTTTGTCGAGAAACACGCTGCAGTCGCCGGCGTGAGCGAAGAGGAACTTAAGCAGCGCCTCGAGGCCAGCGTGCCTCTGCAGCGCTGGATAGAACCGCGCGAAGTCGCCGGCCTGGCGGTGTACCTCGCGTCTGACGAAGCGAGCTACATCAATGGCCAGGCGTGGGCGATTGATGGTGGCTACACGATGATTTGAGGAGGGAAATGGATGCCTGAACTTTCCACGCGAGGGCAGCGGCTGGTCGATGCTCCACCCATGCCGGGTTACATCAGCGAACATTTTACGCGCCTCAATGCCGGGGCGAGCGGCTATGTCGGGTTATGTATAGCAGAGAACAAACTGCAAAGCGCCGCGCTGAATGAGCAACTGGCGGGCTACGCGGTGCCGGCATCAGCACTCGGCTACGACGCGATGACCGGCAATGCCGTGTTCCGCGAACGACTTGCGCGTTACATGGGCCGTACTTTTCTCGGGCGCGATTTCTTAACCGAGCAAATCGTGCTTTTGGCTGGTGCGGGTAGCGTATTGGAAATGTTGTTCTATGTGCTGTGCGACAGTGGCGATGGCGTGCTGGTGCCAACGCCGAGCTACGCTGGATTCTGGCCCGATTTAGAAACCCGCGATGAACTTAATATCGTGCCCGTTCACTGTGCGAGCGCGACGGACTTTCGTTTGACCCCGGAGCTGCTCGACCACGCTCTGGAACATGCCGCATACCCGGTCACGGCGATGCTGTTTACTACCCCCAACAATCCGCTTGGCCGGGTCTACAGCCGTGCAGAGATTCTCGAAGTTGCCGAGTGGGCAGCGCGTCGTGATATTCATCTCGTTGTCGACGAGATCTACGCGCTGTCGGTATTTGGCTCCCGCGAGTTCGTGAGCGTCGCCAGTGTGCTGCCGGAGCTCGGCGACAAAGTTCACGTTGTGTGGGGCTTTTCTAAGGATTTCGGCGCCAGCGGCTTACGCGCCGGTGTCATGGTTAGTGAAAATCGGCACGTACTCGACGCCGCAGGCGCGCTCGCGTATTGGGCAGCGTGCTCCGGCCATACGCAACATCTGCTTTCAAGTCTGATTACCGACGACGCGGCCGTCGACGCCCACATTGATGCGACGCGACGCGGGCTGGCGCAGGCGTACGGGCGCGTGACTGAAGTGCTCGACGCGTTCGGCATTCCTTACATCGCAGCCGAGGCGGCGTTTTTTCTGATTTGTGATTTGCGTCGTTGGTTGCAAGCCCCGACGTTCGCCGCCGAGCAAGCGCTGTGGCGTCGCATGCTCGACGAGGCGAACGTGAATCTAACCCCAGGTGAAGCGTGTCGGATTAGCGAGCCGGGCTTTTTTCGCTTGTGTTATGCCGGCGAAGATACTGGATTGGTAACCGATGCTATCAAGCGGCTCGGTATGGCACTGGCGCGTGCCTGAGTATGCGTCGTTTCTCAGGCCCGCCAGACCGATAGTCAATTAGCGGATAGCAATCGGATTGATGATCGCCTGCACCGAGCCGACGAAACGGGGCTGACCGAGGACAAACAAAAACTCCCAGGCCTCATCGGCAGCCAGAGCACGGGTGTCCATGTTTTCGAGCAGATAAACGCCGTTACGCGCTAACAGTTCCTGGTGGACCGGGAAAAACTGGCCTTCTGTCTCGAATGGAATCGCCTCCACACCGAACGTATCTGCGCCGACGGCAACCACGCCAAGCCCGGCAAGATACTTCGCACCACCGACACCCAGCCCCGGCTCACCCTTAATGAAGCGTGCGCCGTCGCTTTCAGAAATACTCATCCAGCCGGTATGCAGCAGCACGACGTCGCCTTTGTTAATGCTGACGCCCTGGGCTTTCGCCGCAGCGTCGATTTCAGCCTGGTTAATTGCTGTCCCTTCGGGCAGAACTTTCTCTCCTTTAAGTCGAGCAATATCCAACAGCACGCCGCGCGTGACGATCGGCGGGATGTCTGAGGTGGAAAACTTCGTCAGGCCGGTCACGCTGACGAAATCTTTGGCCGGTGTATTGTTGTAGTAGTGGTGTCCGACGCCGACATGCCCGAGGCCATCAATCTGACTGCCGATGCCCATGTAAGTGCGCAATAAATCGTCGTTGCCTGTCAGCTTGTTAGTCCCGACCGGTACACCGGCGCCATCATCGAGCTGCAAAATCGTCATGTCGTAGCTGCGTGGCGGATAGGCCGGCGAATCCGGTCCGCTTTCGACGGCAAGCGCATAGGTTTTACCGGTGGTGACGAGTTTGACTGCAGCCAGTACACCAGCCGGCGTGAGGTGATTGACCGCTCCCAGCGTGTCGTCAGGCCCGAATTTCGATATCGGAACGCCTTCAGCGATTGCACTGATGGAATGGATGGCGGCGCACAGGCCCAGCACGACTGATAGACGCTTCACTGATGATTCTCCCCGACAAAAATATGACGAGGCATTGTAAGCATGGCGCTACGATGTCCACCAGCAGGGTAAACGCGAGCAGCTTTATTGTTGCTGACGGTTTTCATATGCCTGCGAGGGTTAGCACAGTGGTGTTGGTGCCGTTGGGACCACAAGGCTGGCTCCGGAGACGGCACAGACGATTTTCAGGAGTCTGCTCTCAAGACGCGGCGGCGAACAATCCCGGCTGGCGCCACTACGGTTTACAATCGGGGTTGTGCTTCGCAAACGTTCGATTGAGCTGTCAGATTTTTTCATGCAGTTATTTTTAGCAACCCTGTTCCGCGCCGCCATCGCGAGCGTCATTTTCGCTCTCGGCCTGAGTGGCTCAGCATTTGCCGTTGAGAAAGTGCGCAGTGCCGGCAAAGCAGTGTACAAAAAGGCCAACTGCGTCGGTTGCCACAAGTGGCACGGTGGTGGTGGCGGCGGCTATGGCGGAATGGCCTTATCGCTGCGTGAGACGCCGCTCGATACGGCCGGGCTCACGATGGTTATCCGTTGCGGGCGACCCGGGACACGCATGCCATATCACCAGCGCGGGGTTTATGGCGATGACGAACGCCACTGTTACGACACGTCGGCCGAGGAGCTTGAAGGCGCTATGCCGCCGCGCGCGCATTATTTTCTCAAAGATCGCGATATCGCGGCCGTAGTCGAGTATGTGCAGACCTGGATTCAGGGCCGCGGCACGCCTGGATACGACGATTGCGTGGCATTCTGGGGCGCCGATGCAAGGCGCTGCAAATCAATGGCGCCGACCCGGCCAGACAATGAGTAGACGAGAGGACATGACATGGACTTAAAAGATTGGACTCTGGTTCTGTGTGTATGCACGGCATTGAGCGGCAATACACTGGCAGCCGAACGGACCGGCAACACCACTAGCGAACGCTTGGTGAGTGCGACTGACGAGCCTCACAATTGGTTGCATCACCACAATACGTACGACGCGCAACGCTATTCGCGGCTCGACGAAATCAATCGCGGCAATGTAGCCGACCTCAAGGTCGCCTGGACTTATGCCCTCGGGGGTACTGAGGGTGGTGGGATTTGGCCGATTGCAGGATTGGAAGGTACACCGCTGGTCGAGGATGGATTCATGTACGCCATCGACGGTTGGGGCGTGGTGACCAAAATTGATGTGCACGGCGGGCGCGCGAAATTCGTCTGGCGTATGGACCCCGCCACGGATAAAGATTGGGCCGGTGAAATAGCCTGTTGTGGCATCGACAACAAAGGCCCCGCTTTGTGGGGTGGCCTGGTGCTCTCGCATACGCTCGACGGGCGTCTCATCGCGACCGATAAAGCTTCGGGAGACATTAAATGGGAAGCCGAAGTCGCCTCACCCGAAATTGGCGAGACCATCACGGCGGCCCCGCTTATTGTCAAGGACATGGCCATTACGGGGGTGTCTGGCGCTGAGTTTGGTATTCGTGGCTGGCTGGAAGCCACTGATCTAAATACGGGCAAACGGCGCTGGCGTCGCTACACCATCCCCGCACCTGACGAACCCGGTGGCGACACTTGGGTCGACACCCATGAGGCTTATAAAACGGGCGGCGGCTCGACCTGGGTTACCGGCTCTTATGACGCTGAACTTGATTTGATTTATTGGGGTGTCGGCAACCCGGGACCTGATTGGGATCGCGAGTATCGGCCGGGCGACAATCTGTACTCAAACAGTGCCATCGCGCTCGACCCGGCAAGCGGCGAGATCAAGTTCCATTTTCAATATACGCCGAACGATCCGTTCGACTACGACGGCGTCAATGAACTCGTGTTGATTGACTCGGAAGTCGACAACGTTCCGCGCAAGATGATATTGCATGCCGATCGCAACGGTTTCCTGTATGCCATCGACCGCACCAATGGCGCATTCGTTTACGCCACGCCGTTCGTCAAACGACTCAACTGGACGGCTGGTATCGATGCGCAAACCGGTAAGCCAGTGGACTACGATCCGGAAGCAAAGATTCAACATTACGCCGGCGTTGCGCCAAGTCGCGCGAAGCCGCAATCGGAGCTGATGTGTCCGGGCGCGATGGGCGGCAAGAACTGGATCCCGATGGCTTACCATCCGGGTCTTGGACGCCTGTACATTCCGGTGATAGAGAGTTGCGGCAAGATTAGTACCAGCCCGGTCGAGGAGGGCGGCACGAATATTCCGCGTGAGTGGTTTACCGCAGGGGGCATTACCAACCCGGAAGTTATCACCGGTAGCCTGACCGTGGTCGACGTGAAGCAAGGCAAAGTCGTTCACAAGCTGGAGACCCGCTATCCGCTGTTGGGGGGGCTGCTGGCGACGGCCGGCAATCTGGTGTTCTCTGCGATGCCAGATGGTGATGTCATCGCTTACGATGCACAAACGCTGCAAGAGCTGTGGCGCTTTCCGACGGGTTCGGGAATTATCGCGCCCGTGATGAGCTACGCAGTGGACGGCAAACAGTTCATTACCGTTGCAGTCGGTTTTGGCGGCACGATGCCGAAATGGTGGATTGATGCTGTGCCCGGACTTGAAAATACCAACCCCAGCGCGATGATTTTTACCTTTGCGCTGTAGATGCCCCTAAATTTGATTGGCTAAAGGCGCGCGCTAATTTCGACCCGCGCTCGACATTCGATAAATTGCGCAGCCCACAAAATCGGGTGTGCGTACTGAGGTTTGTATGACTGACTCTCCCAACATCGCCGACCCGACCTCACCCGATCCGCAGGGTTACGACGTTGCCGCAGTTGAGAGCTGGATTAGCGAACACGTTCAGAACTTGAGCGTGCCATTGCGTTGGACCCGACTCGAAGGGGGGCACTCGAATCTGACCTATCGGCTCGACGATGCCCAGGACCGTAGCGCGGTCATTCGCCGCCCGCCAATGGGCGAGTTGCTACCAAAAGCGCACGACATGGAACGCGAATGGTCGATCATTTCGGCGCTCGGGCCGACGGCGGTGCCCGTAGCGGCGGCACTGGGGTTCTGCCCGGATCCGGCAGTAACCGGAGCGCATTTCTACGTCATGGGCCTGGTCGAAGGGCGCGCGTTGTATAACGCGGATGAAACTCGTGAATGGGTCCCGGAGGCCAACCGCACCACGCTGGCGTGGTCGTTTATTGATGTGTTGGCCGACCTGCACTCGCTCGACCCGGATGTTATCGGTCTCGGTGGCCTGGGTAAAAAAGTCGACTACGTCGGGCGCCAATTGCGCACCTGGTATCGTTCCTGGACGTCGTCGGCGGAGGCTGCCGACTACGATGATCCGCGCTTGCATGACATGCAGCGTTACCTTAGCGACAACATCCCAGAACAAGGTCCTGCACGGGTGGTTCACGGTGATTACGGGTTGCACAACTGCCTGATTGGGGCTGACTCGAAAATTTCGACCGTCCTGGACTGGGAAATTTCGACGCTCGGTGATCCGCTGGCCGATCTCGCCTACGCACTGAATCAATGGGCTTTGCCTGAAGACGAAACCCCGGGGCGAGAAAACGCGGCGACGGCCCTCAGTGGTTTCCCGTCACGCGAAGCGGTGGCAGCGCGCTATGCCGAGCGCACCGGACGCGATTTATCGCGCCTGGATTTCTACATCGGATTCAACTGGCTCAAGACCGCGATGATCATTCACGGCGTTTACGCGCGCTATCTCGAAGGTAAGAAAAGCACTGTCGGTATCGATCTTGACGATTTGCGTCATCGCATCGATGTTGCACTCAAATTAGCCGAGCAGGCTATCAGTCGCCTGCGCTAGCTGGCCTGCTCCTCATCATCTTCGAGCGCGGCGAAAACTCGGTTAGCGATGCGAAAGCATTCAACGCCCGCCGGCACACCACAATAGATTGCGATGTGATGGAGAATGGCCTGAATCTCATCCTTGCTGACGCCGTTTTTTATCGCCCCGTTGAGATGTAGCTCCCATTCGTGCATGCGATTGAGGGCTGCGATCATCGTCAGGTTCAACATGCTGCGAGTCTTCGCAGGTAGCGTTTCGTCGCCCCAGCCAAAGCCCCAGCAGTATTCCGCCATCATTTCCTGAAACGGACGACTAAAGTCATTGGCGTTGGCAAGGGTTTGCTCGACATAATCGCCACCGAGGACCGCCTTACGTTTCTCCAGGCCTTGCTTGAATCGTTGCTCGTCCATCTTGTCTCCTTTGTTGATTGATGTAAGACGTGGTTGACGCCAATACGGCCGGTGCAGCTTTCCTTATAATCACATCGAGTCGGGCCCACGCGGAATTCAGCTAGATGCAAGACGTCGTGCCACTGTTGGCGGTATTTAACACCTTCGATTACGCGGTGCTCGCGTTCAATTTGTTGTTGTTTCTGTTCGCCACTACAGTCGTGCAGCTCATTCGCCCGTCCAGCGACGAGGCCGTGGTGGCGAGTCGTGTGTATACGATACGCGCGGCCAACGTGATTCTGTTCGTACTCTATTTCAGCGCCATCCTGTTCCTCGACTTCGCCAAACAATTGTCGCAAACCGGTCTTACTTTGCTGGTTGCCGTGATGACGCACTACGCTATCGCGACATTAATCCTTAAGCGTTACGGTAGAGTACGAGACATCGATGGCACGGCGTACCGATCTGAGACCTATCAGTCGGAAATGTTCTCGCTGATTACACTAATTCTGACTGCGGTTACGGTGGTCCTGGTCGTCATCAATATTTGGGGGATGACCAGTTGGTTGAAAGCGACCAGCGTGCTCGGCGGCCTGCTTATCGTGTTGTTTTCAACGAAAGACTACTGGGCGCCGGATAACATTCACGGCTTGATCCTACTGTACAACGGTGACATTGAACCGGGTACGCTCATCGAGGTGAATGAATTAGACCTTCTCGGTATCGTCATCCAGACCACGCTCACGCAAACGCGTCTGCGCGACTTGCGCGCCCGCCACATCATCATTATTCCCAATGCCAGACTGCGCGCCAGCAAGATAGAAATCCTCAGCAAAAGCGCTGGCAAGGGCCTGATGCGCTCGGCTGACTTTCAGATCGGGTATGGCGTTGACAGCGAACGGGTCGAAGATTTGTTTGAGCAAATCTGGACGGCAGCCTGCGAGTCAGATAAGAGTATCAATACGGACCGCCCGGCGGTCGCGCGTCTGGCTGCTACTGGCGATCACGGCGTGAGTTGGCGATTAGTCTACTGGCTGTCAAACAGCTACGGCTTGATCGATGCCGCTTTCGCCATCAACCGCGCTGCCTACGATGTTGCGCAGCGCGAGCAGATTGAACTGAATACACCGTTGACCCATACCATCGAAGTCATCGGCGATGCTGACCGTATGACCGTGGAAGGCAGCGCATGATGTATCGGGCAGGAAACCACCACTATGACTAATGAAGACCAAGACAGTTCAGGTGTGCAAGCGTGTGAGCTGTGTATCGTCGGTGCCGGCATCGCCGGGATGAATGCCTTGTATGCCGCGAGTCGCTATTTGAAGCCCGACGACAAAGTGATTCTTGTCGACCGCAATCCGAAACCTGGCGGGATGTGGAACCAGACCTACAATTACGTCCGCCTGCACCAGCCTCACCGCATGTTCACTGCCGGAGATATCCCCTGGGAGCCGGCTCGCACACCTGCGCATCTGGCGGATCGAACGGAAGTTCTCGACCATTTCGATCATTGCCTGCAAACCCTGCAAGCCGAGGTCCAACTCGAACAACGTTATGGCTGCCTCTACTTGTCGCACCGTGAAGTGGAAGAAGCCGACGGATCTTACTCCGTGCTCGTCGAGTGTGCGGAGGGCGATGAGAGCGGCAAGCGCGTGCAAATCAAGGCGCGGCGTTGCGTCAAGGCGCTTGGTTTTCAGATCCCGCAGAATGCCGCGCTGCCATTTTCCAGTACTAATGTGCGATCGATTTCGCCAGATTCGTTCGACCTGCTTGGCGAAGAAATGCGTGCTAGCGACAAGCCGGTTTATATCGTCGGCGGCGGCAAGACCGCAATGGACACAGCGCATGCCTTGCTCAGTCGTTTCAAGGACAAGCAGGTATCGCTGATGGTCGGACGGGGCACGGTTTTTACTTCGCGCGACACTACGTTCCCGACCGGATTGCGGCGATGGTGGGGGGGTAAAACATCGCTCGAAACGTTTCTGGAACTGGGACTCCTGTTCGACGGAGACAATGAAGACGAGGTGCTTGATTACTTCAGCGCACACTACACCACCCAACTGAATCCGCAATGCCGGCAATTCGTGTTCGGCGTTTTGTCGCAGGCCGAAAACGACGTTATCGCCAGTGGTGCCCGCGACATTGTGATGGATTATGTCAGCGATATTATCGACGAGGGCGACGCTACGGTGATGGTGCTTCGTTCCGGCGAGCGGCGCGTGATTGAGCGCGACGCATGGATTATTAATTGCACCGGCTATGTCTTACGCGAGCCACATCCTTACGAACCCTATTTATCCGAGCATGGTGCCGTCGTTTCCGTGCAACCGACCTCGACTATCCATTTCCTGACCAGCTTCGATGCCTATTTTCTCGTCCATTTGTTTTATCTCGACAAGCTCCAAACCCTGCCGCTCTATGAACTCGATTTTCAGGGTCTTAATGAATGCTCGAAGTCGGCGCTGCCGTTCACCGCGATGGTCCATCTGCTGTACAACATCGGGCTCATCGTCGAAGCCGTGCCGAACTCGGTCATGCTGAATTGCGGGCTCGATTTCGACCGCTGGTTCCCGCTGCACCGCCGCCTGTTCGCGGTATCCAGATTACGCGCGGACGGGGCGCACAAGCGCGCGCATTTTCGCCGCGCACTGGACCGTGTGTGCGAACGCTTTGAAGTCCGCTGCGGGCCGTTGGTTCACTAAATTCGTCCTGGCGGGGCCAAATTGTGTTGCAGAGCAAACTAATCGCGCTAATCAGGGTCCGATTAGTCTGGACGCTAATGTCACCGACAGGTTAAAGCGATGCGCGCAAGAAATAAGCTGCTGCTCCCGAGTCTTTTGCTGGTCGTCAGTCAAGCTGCCGACGCTGGCATAAGCTGGCGTACCTGGGGTGTTGGTGCCTTCGAGGACGCACGCAAGGCCATGCGGCCCATTGTGGTGAACGTCGGGCACGAAGGCTGCACGGCGTGTCGGATGATGGAAGAGAATACCTTCTCAGATCCGCGAGTGATTGAGTTTATTAATCGGCATTTCGTCGCTATCCAGGTCGATAGCGAAATGCAGCCCGATATTGGCGAACGCTATTCAGACTGGGCCTGGCCCGCAACCGCGTTTCTGCAGCCGGATGGCCGTCAGGTATTCGCTATTCGCGGTAGTCGACGACCGGATGACTTTTTGCAACTGCTTGAGCAGGTCATCGAACGGAATCAGAAAGGCATTTTAAAAGCTGACGATTTGGCCCCTTACGGCGCGCCTCAGGAAGTGCTGGCCGGTCCGTTGCTGGAATTGCGCGAGCAGGTACGCAGGCAGCTCGATAATACGTTCGACGATGAGCGAGGCGGCTGGGGGGATGCAAAAATTCTCGAGTACGCTGAGCCTACGCTACAGTTATTTCTGCGCGGATTGCTCTACGGTGATGACGTCTCAACAGCACGCGCGCTGAAAACGGCCTACGGATTTCTACAACAACTCGACCTGGTATGGGGCGGCATGTTCTATGCCTCGTTCGATAGCTGGGACAACGTCGTACGGGAGAAGCGTCTCGAAAGTCAGGCGGCTGCCTTACAGCTGTTTGCCGACGCTTTGCAGGTGAGTGGCGACCGCGCGTTCGAAGCCGGGCTGCAAAATATCCATCGCTATCTCCGTGACTGGATGAGTTCGCCCAGTGGGACTTTTTACGCGAATCAGAAAGACACCGGCCCTGATCTAGCGCAGGACATGAGCATTGATGACTACTATGCGCTTGATGATGCCGGTCGACGTGGCCATGGCCTGCCGTTGGTCGATAAAGCAATCTATACTGATGTGAATGCACGCGTTATCAGCGGGCTAGTGCGGGCTTTTGAGGCGAGTGGAGATTCGCGCTATTTCGATACGGCGCTCAAAGCAGCGCAAGTACTGATTGACGAACGGCAGACGCCAGCAGGATGGCTGCAGCAGTTTGGCGCTAATGAGCATCTCAAAGGTGGCGCTCGAGTCCACGGTGTAACCGTCACGGGACTCCCGTATCTGCGCACGCAGGCACATTTTGGCCTCGCGGCACTGTCTCTTTATCAGGCTGGCGGCGACGAACAATGGCGTGTCCGGGCGCTGGCGATCGCGAACGGCTTAAGCGAAACACTCGGTGACGAACGACTGGGCGGATTTTTCTCCGCACCGGCGAGTGAAGTCGATGCCATTGTCGCGCGTCGTAAACCGCTGGAGGACAACGCTGCCGCCGCGCGGCTGCTCTACCGTCTCGCCGTGCTGAATAAAAATCCAGGCATGAAGGCAGCTGCGGAAAAAACGATACGCGCGGTAGCCGCGCCAGCCATTGTGCGCCGTGAAGGTCGCATCACGGGCAGTCTTGCGCTCGCACTGGAATTGCTCAGCGCAGGTTATGTGGAGTTCTCAGTGGTCGGGGAGGGCGCACCAGCGCTCGCCTTATTGGCCGCAGGCCGTGCTGTCTTCGAACCGCGCAAGCTGGTGCATGCCGAAGCCCCGGGGCGCTATCCGGCCCGTGCTCGCGCTTCGATGTATATCTGCAACGATGATCAGTGTTCGCTACCCATTGTCGAACCCGCAGCAGTGGCGACGCAGGCGCACAAATTTTTGCCGCTGGTGATGCGCAGTGGCATTGCAGCCATTACTTCAGGGACTACGGCGCACTAGATCTGTTCGCACAAGCAGCGCATGACACATCAGGCGCGCCGGATGCGTACCACCTTCATGATTTCGATGTCCATGGCGGCTACGCGTTCCGTACTCGCGTAATAGGTCAGATTAACGCTCGCTCCAACCAGGCTTTTATAGCGTTTCTTGCGTTTGTAGCGAAACGGTACGTCATAGCCCTCGATCAGAACGGTGTTAATAAGCCATTCTCCGGCCTCGCGTTGAACATGCGATACGACCTTGCGCATGTCCGAGTGGATCAACGCTTCGTGCCGCTTCAGGAGTTTCTTTGGGTCCGATTTCAACGATTCGCCCGCCGATTCGACACGTCTAGTTTGCAGGCGCCAGCGTAAAACCAGCATGGTCGAGCAAGGTCTGGCTCTCGCCGCCAGGCATCCAGATGACCACTGCGCGCACATCCGTATCGGAAAGCACCGAGTGACGTACGTTGTCTCCCGGTTTGACGAAGCCCAGCATGCCGGCCTCGAGGCGGTGCAAATGACCGTTCACTTCGTGTCCGAGTACGCCTTCGATGACATAGAAAATTTCCAGACTGCCGTGTGCGTGCGCGGCCCCCTCGCCGTATGCGACAGGAAGGAACAGTTCGCCAACTTCAATGTCGTCGCGCCCGAGATTACTCGCGTCGGCGAGCATTTTTATCCATACCGGCCCTTGCACGAGTGTCCGGGTGCCACTGCTCGCAGCAGGATAAGCGGCCCCGCTGCCGGCGGCGGAAGTTTCGTCAGTGTCGCCGTGTGCCAGGCACTCCATGCTGATGGATAGACTCAGAATGATCGCAAGGCAAAAACGCGGCAATAAAGGGTGGTTTTTCATGAGCTACTTTCCTTCTACGTTCGTCGCGGAGAAAATTTGGAGTAACCACGGCAACGCCAGGCCGACGTCGCCAGCAAAGCCGCCGACGTCGTAGTGACCGCGGGCTTCGACACTGCGAAATTCGATATTGCACGCCCCATCGCGCGCCGCATCGAGTTGCGCTTGCAACGCATTGATATCGAAAAGCTCGTCGCTCGGGGCGGCAAAGGTAAAGACCGGTACGGGGCAATCAAGCGTCCCGCTCGGGAAGCCTGCCACCGGTACGGCTGCAGCGAAAATATCGGGATAGCTGCGAATGAAATGCCAACTGCCGATCGCTCCCATGCTGTATCCGGCAATGACTATCTTTGTTCGGTCTACCGCATAGTGGCTCGCAAGCGACTCTATGAGTCGCATCACGAAAGATTCGTTGGGCGCCGAATTCCATTGTCCATCGATCGACTCCGGCGCGACGAAAATGGCACCCAGATCGCGCCACGCGGCCTCGAACAGCCCCTCGATCAGAGGTCGACCGTAGAATCGCGTCGGTCGACCGCCGTAATGTAGTACCACAACCAATGGTGGGCGCTCGGCGGTGTCTATTCCGTCCGGCAGAGACAGTGAGAATCGCACGCTGCGCTGGCCGTCGATCTCCGCCTGGATATCGTAAAGCCCAGCTTGCTGTGGGGGTGTGCTGATGGCTTCGCCATCGACAGACAGAGTTGTTGCATTCAGCAGCGACATAAGCACGATACCGGTCAAAGACATAGATTCGGCCCTTTGGGCGTGCACATCAGTGTAACGCCATCTGCGACGCTCGACAGTGCGGCCACGTCGACAAATGAGCGTCCAGTGCAGCTCACCACGCGCGCCGATTCACGCCTGGCTTTGACTGCCGCCCGCCAGCGGTCTGCGTTATGCTGCCGAGCCTCCGAGGGACGAAATAAATAATGGATACGATTACTCATGTTGAGGTGACGCGGGTTGCCGCTGAGCGCTACCAAATAAGCTGGGACGAATGCTTTACTACCGAACCGGTCATCATTTTTGCCGGAGCCGATCCGCTCGCCATCGAGCGCGCGAATCCATGCATTGAGGGCGCACATCAGCAGGCGACGTTCGCCGCCCCAGATGCACCGACCCGCTGTTATTTTTTGTTGGTCCCTGCCACGGACGAACCACTGATAGTCGCCGAACGGCCGGTTGAGATGCACGGCGGCGTCAATTTTCGTGATGTTGGCGGCTATCGGACCGAGGACGGACGCCGGGTACGGTGGGGGAGGTTGTTCCGTTCGGGACATATGTCCAAGCTGACTGCAGCGGACAAGCAGACGTTCGCGGCGCTGAATATTTCGACGGTGTGCGATTTTCGTATCGACGAGGAACGCGCGCACGAGAATACCGAGTTACCTGGCGCTCCCGCCGTCCACACGCTCGACATCATGCCGGGCATCGGCGATGCGCATTTCTTTCATCGCTTGTTCGCGAGCGCTGACGGTCCATCCGAGGTTGTCGACGCCGTGCACCAGATGCTCGAAACCCTGGTTCGCGAGGCCGCGCCGTGCTACGCAGGCTTGTTTGAGGCGCTGCTCGAAGATCCGTCGGGCGCGCTACTAATGAATTGTTCAGCTGGCAAAGAACGCACTGGTGTCGGGACGGCGCTGGTGCTGTCCGCGCTCGGCGTGCCGCGGGAAACGATCGGGTATGATTTCATGCTCTCGGGAACCTTCTTTCCGGCCGCTGCTGAAGTGCCTCGCGTGTTGGAAAAGTACGCGGTGACGCGGCCCGGTGAGACTGGCAGGGCGCTGATATGGCCGCTACTGGATACGCGCTTGTCGTACCTGGAAGCTGCTTTTGCGGCAATCGACGCAGATTTCGGTTCGAGTGCGGAATTTCTACGCCAGAACTATGGTCTTGATGCGCACGCGGTGAAACGCTTGCGCGATCTCTATACAAATTGAACGCTTTTGCTTAAGGGGGGAGAGAGTCAGTGTCAAAACTCTATGTCGACAGCGACAAGTATGGTTACCAGTGCGAGTTCCCGATCTCGGAAGCCTACAACGCCGGAATCAAAGATCTCGTACGCAAACACCTGAGCGCGAGCGGCGAAGCGTGGGAGAACTTTGTGTTCGGTAGTGAATATGGGGTGTTGACCCGACAGACCATGCAGGCGCTCGAAGACGAACTGCTCGGACTCGGCTATACCTTCGAACCCTCGGCGATGTCGTCCTCGCGCGAACGACCAGAGGCGTATAAAGACTCGGGACTGTTCGCCACAGATTTTAGTTTTGAAGATCCGGATGCGCCGACCGCTGCGGTTGATGAAGACGGGCGGGAGCTACGCGGGGCAGGCGACAACGTTGTTACTCACGACACCAACCTGAGCGGAACGGCGCGCTACGTACGCACCATCGATACCGTGCTGGAGTGCCTGAGCAGCGGTGTGGCAGCCGACACCATTGCAATTGTCGACGATTCGGGCGGCACACTGACCGCACCCGTGCTGGAGAAATTTCACGGTGTTCTGTGTGCCGGAGGAACCACCCGTTCACACCTTGCCATCCTCACCCGCGAGTACAACATCCCTTGTTTGATGAACGCCAAACTGAGTGGTATCAAAGATGGTGACAGTCTCGAAGTGGAAGTGTCCGCGCGTGCGAAAACGGCGGAAGACTACGGTGCCGAACGGGACGTTGTCGCCCGGGTATGGCGCCGCGCCTGACCCGCTTTCTGCTGTCGCGAATCAATTTACGGAATCCGTACCATGTCCGAACTAAAAATCGACTACGCCCAACTCCTCGAAACCAACTCCATGATTCAGCAGAACGCTGATGAAACCTATTGGCTCTGTGCGACTCGCACTGTGCAAGAGTCAAAAATATTTCCGGTGTCGGCCTACATTCTGTATTCCTACCTGAATTGCTGGTATCGCTATCCGTCCTTGCTACGCAAGATGGAAGCGCAGATGTCGGCTGAGGAAATCGGTGATCGCGCGCGCCTCGCGGGAACCAAGATTCTGGCTTGGACCATCCCGTGTTTTTACTTGCTTGGCCGCGAAATGCTTATCAATTGGGGCGTGAACAAGCCGACTGATGGCATTGAAGATCTGGTCTACGTCATGGACTTCTGGAAGCGTTACCAACTCTCCTGGCATCGCAACGATGGCAATCTCACGAACAGGATGGGTGGTCACCGCGCTCAGATTATGCCCGAGCAACGTCTGCAGGTGTTTCATGCCGATGCTTACGAATGCCGCGATGGTGACGCCCTGCATACGGCCGCACAAGGTTTCATGGCGACCGTCGCCCAGTATGGCTTTCTGGTTTCGTGCGAAAGCCGCCTCACCAGTCACAACCACGGGCCCTACAAAATCTCCGACACACGCGAAATGCTGGTGCGCGATTATCGCGAGCTGTCGGAAGCGGATGTGCCGTGGCTTGACGATGTCGGGCGCGATATTCCCTATAACAACTTGACCGTGACGATGACGATTGAGGGTTGCCACATCAATCTGCTCGACGACTGGGGTTCTTTCGAGTCCGAGCCGGAATTGAAAGCCGAGCACATTGTCGCAGTGGGTCTCTACTCGGCCGATTATTTGAGCGAAGGTCATGTCCCGGTCGGCATGGCTAGCAAGCAGGAACTGACAGAGACATTTAATGACCTGACTGCACGTCTTAAAGTCGCGACAGCCAAACTATGGGAGCAGATGACGGCGTGGACACGCGATCAGCAGCTCGAGGCTGGCGCGCTGACCTATTTCGCCGTCGCCAAGGAATTGGCCCATATTGCCGGCACCTACGAGCACGACGACTGGATGATGATGGACGAGCGCGCGGAGCGCTTTCAACCCTTGCTGAACGACGAGTACGGCAACATGTTTCTCGGCGAACTGGTTGGCTACATCACTTGCCCAAGCCAGATCATGCACGAGTACACCATGATGCAGCACACCGGTTTGCCGCGTCGTGCACTCAGCTACATCCCGTACTCGGTGCTAGGTGATGAATCGTATGTCGCGGGTGTCGGCGGCATGCGTCCCGGCAGCACCACACTCGGCGCGAAGGCTGATCGCTATCGCACCTCACGCGGTGTGTTGACCCTGGATGAGTACAATCAGCTGAGTCGTGAATTCGTGCCTCAGGCGTGTCAGGAGAAGTTTCGCTTTTTATGCGGTGACTGGGTTAAGTATCACGCGGACACGGCGGTGGCAGATGAGTTGTTCGGCATTGAGCAGCAACACTCTCGTAAGCTGAAGGGCAAAGGAGCGGGCTTGAGCCGTGCCGATGTCGAAGCGTTGCGCGACAAAGAATAGGGTTCATGGAGACGGTAATGGCTATTAATCCAACCCACAGCGTCATGCACGGCGTGGCGATAAAAAAGAACGGCACGCTGGAGGAGATAACGGTTATCAGCGGCGTTGCACCGGCGGTCGCTAAGGTCACTATGGAAGCGGCAGTATTGAGCGGTCGAATCATAGATGTCGATGGCCGTTACATGCTGTCTTCTGCGGGGCACATGATCGTGACGGCGGAGTACTCGCGCTTCTACGCCGATTTACGTAACGACACGAAGTTTGTCGCCGCGTATGAGCAGTTCGAGTTGATCAACAACGATCTCAAACAATTGATCACGCAGTGGCAAACGGTGGAAATCGGCGGTAAACGGGTAGCCAACGATCACAGCGACGCCGACTACGACGATAAGGTTATCGGTCGGCTGGGTGATTTGCATGAACGTTTCGAGCCGGCGCTCGACGCGCTGGTCGCAGGCGATTCACGCTTCGGTCTGTACAAGGTTGCACTGACCGAAGCGTTAGAGAAAGCTGAGGATGGCGATACCGCCTGGGTCAGTGATGCGCGCACGGCGTCCTACCACACCGTATGGTTTGAGTTACACGAAGACTTGTTGCGCGTGCTCGGACATGAACGCCAGGAATAGCGCCCAGCATCCGAGCCGCCGGTCCGGGAAAATTCTATACAACACACAATCTGAGGTTTCGCATGGGTCGACTTGAAGGGAAGGTTGCCTTGGTTACAGGTGCAGGCACTGGCATTGGCCGTGCCTGCATGGTCATGTTTGCCCGCGAAGGTGCGACCGTCATGGGCGTGTCGCGTACCCAATCCAATCTTGACGAGACCCTGGCGCAGGTCACCAAAGCCAGCGGCAAGGGCAGTGTCTTCAGCGCCGATCTCTCTGACCCGGAACTGGCCGAAGGTGCTGTGGAAACCTGCATAGAGCGCTATCAACGCATTGACATCCTGCTCAACGCCGCCGGGGTGGGTTACAACTTAAGAGAAACGAGTGCAGGTTCGATGGATCCACTCGACACGACGCCGGTGGACAAATGGCGCGAAGTGATGGCGCTCAACCTGGACAGTTTGTTTTATGTCTCACGCATTGTGCTGAAACACATGAAAGCGCAGAACGTCGGTTCCATCGTCAATATTGCGAGCATATTCGGCATGGGCGGTGCGCCCGATGCGCATACCTACACGGCAACCAAAGGCGCGATTATCAACCTCACCCGTTCGATGTCCGTGGCCTATGTTGATAACAACATCCGGTGCAACGTGGTCGCACCGGGCTTTGTTGCAACGCAAATGGTCGAGAGCGTGATTCCGATGCTGTTCTCGGCGGAAAATCCGAAACTGATTTCGCCGATGGGTCGTCCAGCTACGCCAGAGGAAGTGGCCTATGCGAGTTTGTTTCTGGCCTCCGATGAAGCGTCGTACTGCACGGGCACGGTTCTGACCGTCGACGGCGGGTCAACGGCGCGCGCCTGAGCGCTGGCGGTTGGAATTTAACCGACGCACTCGCTTTACTAGCAAGGGCTTTGCGCACCACTGACGTCGCGACCTCGTCGCCTTCAATACAGTCGTAGTACATCAACCCACAAACCACGGCCTGTCCATCATTGCGGCAACCGTCGGTTGTCGGCGTGCCGGGAACGTTGGCGTGAACACAGCCGCACGAATACGCCACTTCGGAGCGGTGAATCGACCAGCCGGATTGGCCTGAGTCGGCCGCCACATTGAAAGGCCTGGCGCCGAACCTTCCGAAGCAAACCGGGCGCATGGCCGCCGTCCTGCGGTCCCCATTGGTGCTGGATATCGGCTTGCTCAATGGCGTGAGGGTGCCGCTTCGCGGCTGTATGTCCGGCGTGCCGCGACGTCAGGTGGATGCCGGAGCGGGCGGGTGTCGGCCGCACGGTGCGACGATGAGTTGCGTATCACGTTCCAACGATAAATAGTCGCGCCAGGTCACCAATTTTGTTTTTGCTTCGAGTAGAATCAGCGCGACTCTATGGTGGGCGTGTCGGTCCCCTCGCGGCGCAGCGCTGCAAACCCCGTCAGGCCCGGAAGGGAGCAGCGGTAGCGGTACCTGCGGGCGCCGAGGTGTGGCTGGCACGGCCGCCGCCTTTCTCCTTCGAGGCGGCTGGATGCAGCCGCAATGACCTCACTATCAAGAGCTGAATGCGATGAGCTATCAGGTACTCGCACGCAAGTGGAGACCGCGCAGTTTCGCCGAAGTACTTGGCCAGGGCCACGTATTGAAAGCGCTCGTCAACGCCCTCGATGGCGATCGTCTGCATCACGCTTACTTGTTCACGGGTACGCGAGGAGTCGGTAAGACGACCCTGGCGCGGGTGTTTGCCAAGGCGCTGAACTGTGAGCAGGGCGTCAGCAGTACGCCGTGCGGCCAATGTAGTTCGTGCGTCGAAATAAATGAAGGTCGTTTCGTAGACCTGATAGAAGTTGATGCTGCGTCACGGACTAAGGTCGAAGAAACTCGCGAGCTGCTTGATAACGTCCAGTACGCACCGACCCGTGCTCGCTACAAGGTTTACCTCATCGATGAGGTGCACATGTTTTCCAACCACTCATTCAACGCGTTGCTGAAAACGCTCGAAGAGCCCCCGCCGCACGTCAAATTTCTGCTCGCGACAACCGATCCGAAAAAATTGCCCGTGACGATCCTGTCGCGCTGTCTACAGTTCAACCTGACCCGCCTCGGGGCTAGCCAGCTCAGCGCACACCTGGCCAAGGTTCTCGACGCCGAAGGTGTTGAATTCGAACCACCGGCACTCGACCTCATCGCACCAGCCGCTGCAGGCAGCGTTCGCGATGCGTTGAGTCTGCTCGACCAGGCGATCGCTCACGGTGCAGGGCGAGTGTTGGCGGAAGAGGTGGCGTTGATGCTGGGAACGGTCGATCAACAGCGCGTCATCAAACTGCTCGATGCCATTGCGCTTGCTGACGGCCATCTGCTGATCGCGCGGGCTCGAGAACTGAGTGAATACGTCCCGGATTATGCGCAGGTGCTGGCCGAACTGTTGTCGCTTCTGCGCCGCGTTGCGGTTGTACATGCACTTGACGGTGACCCGGGCGACATCGAGAGCGACGCCGCAGTGCAAGAGTTAGCAGGGCGCATCGCGCCTGACGAATGCCAGCTGTATTACCAAATCGCCCTGAATGGTCGCCGCGATCTGCCCTATAGCCCCGATCCTGAGTCCGGATTCGAGATGAATCTACTCCGTATGCTGGCTTTT